>Ga0307415_100000050_pt1 | contig 51540 bp, 47 predicted proteins | sample DK1Cmetagenome_FD_204524 | JGI IMG/M metagenome (GOLD analysis project Ga0307415, IMG submission 204524) | Maize rhizosphere microbial communities from greenhouse at UC Davis, California, United States - DK15-C-2 | ecosystem: Host-associated > Plants > Roots > Rhizosphere > Soil | place: USA... | reverse complement strand
TGCCGATCATGGACTTAGGTCCATGATCGGCGCCATTTTCGGTGCCCAAGTCCATGATCGCCGGATATTCCCGGGGCCGCCGCGTGTTCGGCGATGGGCGGGCGGTCATCCGAACGGGTGGCAACACGGGAAGGTCGGACACCGTCGCGCCGGCGGCGGATGGACTGGGCGGGGAGCCAGGAACGCGTCCGCGGCCGGGGTCCGGCGGCGGCGCGTGCGCCACCACGACACACACGAAGGAGCCTCATGTCTCAGGACGAGATCGGTGCCACGTACCGTGATCCGATCCGCGGCAAGAGCACGCGCGCCGAGCCCTCGCTCGGCCTGATCGGCGAACGGCCGGCGCCGGTGAACCAGATCGGTCCGTTGGAGACCGGCCCCATCACGTTCGACAACGGCGTACCGGTCGGCGGCGGAAGCACGCTGACCCTGTACCGGGACGGCGCCTTCTCGTTCTCCGGGCACTTCCATGACTCGGGCATCCCGAGCTACGACATGCAGATGTGCTGGATCGTGGTGGACCACACCGGCCACGCGATCACGTTCGCCAAGGGTGGCCATGTCGAGGGCGCCATCGAGGACCCGTTCGGTCCGGAGCGGGACGCCAACTGGGACCAGAGCGGCGTCAACCCGATCGTCGCCGCCTGCTTCGACCAGATCCTGCAGGGCCACACGTTCCACTGGCGGGCGTCCGCCGATTGGAGCCTGACCAGTCTGGTCAGCTCGGTGGTCGAGGCCGCCCAGGCGAGAGGCGTGATCATCAACCGGGTGACGACGGTCGTCGGCTGACTCGCCGCCGTCCGGCGCGTGTCTGTAGGGTGCCCCTGCAGTACCCCAAGTGTTTGCAGGGTGCCCCTGCAGTACACCAGGCGTTTGTAGGGTGCCCCTGCATACACGCGCGAACGGCAGAGGTCAGCGGATCTCGCAGATCGTCGCGCCGGAGGCGACGACGGCACCCAGATCGGCGCGCAACCCGGTGACCACGCCGGCCCGGTGGGCGTACAGGGGTTGCTCCATTTTCATCGCCTCGAGCACGACGACGAGGTCGCCCTCGGCCACCGTGTCGCCGTCGGCCACGGCCACCTTGACGATGGTGCCCTGCATGGGGCTGGTGAGCGCCTCGCCCGGCGGGCCCGAGGACTGGCCGGCGCGGGGGCGCCGACGCGCCGGCCCGGCCGTCCGCGTCGGGGCGGTGCCGAAGTCGCCCGGCAGGGAGACCTCGAGGCGCTTGCCGCCGACCTCGACGACCACCGTGGTGCGCTGCGCGACCTCACCGGGCGGGGCCGTTGACGGGTACGGCGAAACGGTGTTGTTCCATTCGGTCTCGATCCAGCGGGTGTGCACCCGGAACGGCTCGTCCACAAAGGATGGATCGCGCACGACGAGCCGATGGAACGGCAGCACCGTGGCCACACCCTCGACGACCATCTCGTCCAGCGCCCGCCGGGCCCGCTCCAGGGCCTCGGTCCGCGTCTCGCCGGTGATGATGAGCTTGGCCAGCAACGAGTCGAACGCGCCGCCGACGACCGAGCCGGCCTCGACGCCCGCGTCCACCCGTACCCCGGGACCGGCCGGCAGGCGCAGGGCGGTCACCGCACCGGGTGCCGGGAGGAACCCCCGGCCGGGATCCTCGCCGTTGACGCGGAACTCGATCGAGTGCCCGCGGGGCACGGGGTCGTCGGTGAACCGGAGCACCTGGCCGTCGGCGATGCGGAACTGCTCGCGGACCAGATCGATCCCGGTCGTCTCCTCGGTCACCGGGTGCTCGACCTGCAGCCGCGTGTTCACCTCGAGGAACGAGACCGTGCCGTCCTGGCCGACCAGGTATTCCACCGTGCCGGCGCCGTGGTAGCCCGCCTCGCGGCAGATCGCCCGCGCGCTGGTGTGGATCGCCTCGCGCTGCTCGGTCGTGAGGAACGGCGCCGGTGCCTCCTCGACGAGCTTCTGGTGTCGGCGCTGCAGCGAGCAGTCGCGCGTGCCGACGACCACCACGTTGCCGTGCTGGTCGGCGAGCACCTGGGCCTCGACGTGGCGCGGGCGGTCGAGGTAACGCTCCACGAAGCACTGGCCCCGCCCGAACGCCGCCAGCGCCTCGCGGGTCGCCGACTCGAACTGGGATCCGATCTCCTCCAGCGTCCGGGCCACCTTGAGCCCGCGGCCCCCACCCCCGAAGGCCGCCTTGATGGCGACGGGCAGGCCATGGTCGCGGGCGAACGCCACGATTTCGTCCGTGCCCGTGACCGGCTCCGGCGTGCCGGCCACCAGCGGCGCCCCGACCCGCTCGGCGATGTGGCGGGCGGTCACCTTGTCGCCAAGGTCGCGGATGGCCCGCGGGCCCGGGCCGATCCAGATCAGACCGGCGTCGATGACGGCCTCGGCGAAGTCGGCGTTCTCGGCCAGGAAGCCGTACCCCGGGTGGACCGCGTCGGCGCCGGCCCGGGTCGCCACGTCGATCAGCTTGTCGATGCGCAGGTACGTCTCGGTAGGCGTGTCGCCCCCGAGCGCGTACGCGGCATCGGCGTGCCGGACGTGAGGTGCGTCACGGTCGGAGTCGGCGTACACCGCTATGCTGGCCAGTCCGGCGTCGCGGCAGGCACGGACGACACGCAGGGCGATCTCGCCGCGGTTGGCGATGAGGACCGTACGCACGCGGCTCCTCCCTGGGCGGGTGGCGCGTCCCGAGCCGTCGGACGCGCCGACCTACCGGTCGTTAACGTCGCGGGCCGAGTTTACCCACTACCGCGATCATGAAGTTTCCGCTCCGGCGGTGGCCAAGATCGATCAAGCTGTCGACAAGTTGTCGTAGCCGAGACGCATGATGCCGCTCATGAGGTCCTGGATCGTGGGGAGCGTCCATGTCGACGTCGCTCAGAGCCGTCTTCGGGTCCACCCCGGGGTCGGTGTCGATGGCGGGCTGGTCGCTTCTCGGACGTTTCGGGTTCGCCATGACCAACGTGGGCCTCCTGCTGTTCGTGCAGGCGCGGACCGGCTCGTACGGGATCGCGGGCGCGGTGTCCGCGGCCAGCCTCATCGGCACCGCCGTCGGGATGGTGGGGCAGGGCCGGCTCCTTGACCGGTTCGGTCCCACCCGCCCCCTGCTGCTCCTTACAATTGCGTACTCCTTGTTGGGCGCCGCGTCGATCGCGGCCGTCGCCGCGAACCTGGCGCCGGCCGTCCTGGCCGGGCTGGTCCTCCTCGCCTGCGTGGTCCTGCCGGCCATCTCGGTGGCCTCGCGCACGATGTGGCCGCACCTGATCCCGAGCGGCGAGCTGCGGGACGCGGCGTACGGGTACGAGGCGATGAGCTTCGAGCTGTGTTGGCTGCTCGGTCCGGCCGCGGCCGCCCTGCTGGCCACGCTGATCTGGCCGGGCGCCGGGCTCGTTGGCGCCGTCGCCCTGGCCGCCATCGGCGCGATCGGCTTCGCCCTCAGCAGGGTGGTGCGCTCCAAGGACGGCACCCGAGCCAGCTCCATGGACGGCACCCGAGCCAGCTCCATGGACGGCGCCGGGGCCGGCGGCGTCTGGACTGACGAGCGAGGAACGAGCGAGGAGGGAAGACGTCGCAGCAAGGGCCCCGGCGCCCGCGCGAGCGGAGCGAGCGCAGAGAAGCACGGAAGGCAGAGCTTCGACCGTCCCGGATTCGCGACGCTCCTGCTCGCCGCGGCCGGCTTCGGGCTCGCGATCGGCTCGACGGTCGTCGCGGTCATCGCCGGGACCGAAGCGTACGGGGTGCCCCAGGTGTCCGGTGTGCTGCTGGCCGTCTGGTCGGCCAGCTCCATCGTGGGTGGGCTGCTGTACCAGCGGGTGCCGTGGGCCGGCCGGCGGGCGGCTCGCGTGCCGGTGCTGATGGGCGCGTTCGGGCTGATCCTGCTCGTACCCGTCCTGGCCGGCGGGGCGGCAACGCTGGCGGTGATGATCGTGCTGGCCGGGTTGACGCTGGTGCCACAGATCACGGCCCACAACACGTTGCTCGACGGCCTGGTGCCGGCCGCGCGGCTGAGCGAGGCGTACGGGCTGGTCGCGACGACCATCGCGGTCGCCAACGCGGCGGGCCAGGCGTTGGCCGGGGTTCTGGTCGACGCGTACGACCACCGGGCCAGCCTGCTGGCCGCGTGCGGCTGCGTGCTCGTGCTGGCCGCCGGCGTATGGGTGAACCGCCACCGATTAGCTGCCCCGGCAGCGGCGGTCTGACCTATCGCGACCTACTCGCTTGGTGATTAAGCTATATCGCGATATGCTCGCGTCCGACGTCGCGCCAGGGGAGAACACATTGATCATCGAGACCAGAGAACTGCGAAAGTCGTTCCAGTCCCGCGCGGGGCGCGAGAAGAAGACCGTCGAGGCCGTGCGGGGCGTCGACCTGGCCGTCGGCGAGGGCGAGATCTTCGGCTTCCTCGGTCCGAACGGCGCCGGCAAGACCACCACGCTGCGCATGCTGGCCACGCTCATCGAGCCCGACGGCGGCGAGGCGACGATCGCCGGCGTGGATCTGCGCCGCCAACCGGGCGAGGTGCGCCGCCGGATCGGGTACGTGGCTCAGGGCGGCAGCACCTGGGACGAGTCGACGGCGCGCGAGGAGCTGGTACTCCAGGCCCGCCTGTACGGTCACTCGAAGGTCGACGCCCAGGAGCGGGCCACCCGCGCACTGGAATCGTTCCAGTTAGCCGAGTACGGCGATCGCAAGTGCAAGACCTATTCGGGCGGTCAGCGGCGGCGGGTGGACATCGCGCTCGGCATCATCCACGGCCCTCGCGTCGTGTTCCTCGACGAGCCGACGACCGGCCTGGATCCGCAGAGCCGCGTGCACATGTGGGACGAGATCCGCCGCCTGCGGGCCGAGGGGATGACGATCTTCCTCACCACGCACTACCTCGAAGAGGCCGATGTGCTCTGCGACCGGGTCGCCATCATCGACAACGGCCAGATCGTGGCCGAGGGTACTCCGGGGGAGCTCAAGCGCGAGGTGTCCGGCGACATCGTCACGGTCGTCCTCAACGGTGCCGCTACGCCGGCGGCCAAGCTGCTCGACGGCGAGTCGTTCGTCCACCGGCTCGAGTCGGTCGACGGGGGCCTGCGCCTGTACGTGGACGAGGGCACGACCGCCATCCCGCTGATCCTGCGGGCACTGGACGGGGCGGCGATCCCGCTCGGCTCGATCGAGCTGCACCGGCCCAGCCTCGACGACGTGTTCCTGACCAAGACCGGCCGCTCGCTGCGCGAGTCCTGACGTCCTAATAGGAGTGACATGAAGCTCGCCCGCGACATCTGGCTCATCTTCCAGCGGCAGGTCCTGCTATTGCTCCGCCAGCCCGTCTGGGTCTTCGTCGGCATCTTCCAGCCGGTCATGTACCTGCTGCTCTTCGCGCCGCTGCTCAAGCAGGCGCTGCAGGCACCGACCGACGCCGACGCCTACCGCATCTTCGTACCCGGTCTGCTCGTGCTGCTGGCCCTGTTCGGGGGGCTGTTCCAGGGCTTCGGCCTGATCGCCGAGCTGCGGGCGGGCATCATCGAACGATCCCGGGTCACGCCGGTGAGCCGGGTCGCGTTGCTGCTCGGGCGCTCCCTGCGCGACGTCGTCTCCCTGATCGGCCAGGCCGTGATCATCACGTTGCTGGCGCTCCCGTTCGGGCTGGCCGTGCACCTGACAAACCTGCTGCTGGCCTACCTGTTGCTGGGTCTCATCGCGTTGATGACCTCGACCCTGTCCTACGCCGTGGCGCTGCGGGTGCGCAGCGAGGACGCGTTGGCCCCGCTGATGAACACCGTGGCACAGCCGATCTTCCTGCTCTCGGGCATCTTCCTGCCGCTCGCCCTCGCGCCCGGCTGGCTGCGCAACCTCGCGCAGTGGAACCCGTTCTCGTGGGCGGTCGACGGGAGCCGGGCGCTCTTCGCCGGCGACCTGGGCAACGATCGCGTCTGGCAGGGGCTGCTCATCGTCGGAGCGCTCACCATTCTGACCGTGGCCTGGGGCGCCCGGGAGTTCGCCCGCAGCGTGCGCTAACCGCCACTCCAACCGCGTCGGGGAGAGGGCGTCACGTCACCGCCGAGAGGTCGGCCGCCCACAGGTCGTCCACGCCGACGCCCAGCTCGGACAGGAGGCCCCGCAGCAACGGTAGCGACACCCCGATGACCGTACCCGGGTCGCCGTCGACGCCCTCGACGAACCAGCCGCCCAGGCCGTCGATGGTGAACGCGCCGGCCACGTGCAACGGCTCACCCGTACGCACGTAGGCGGCGATCTCGGCGTCGGTGACGTCGGCGAAACGGACCGTCGCGCTGGCCACCGCCTCGGCAAGAGCCCCGTCCGGTACGGCGATCAGGCAGTGTCCGGTGTGGAGGATGCCGGTGCCGCCGCGCATCCGTTGCCACCGCTGGGTCGCCTCGGCCGCGTCGGCCGGCTTGCCGAGCGTTTCCGACTCGAACTCCAGGACCGAGTCGCAGCCCAGCACGACGGTCCGGCCCGGGGACTCGGGGACGAGACGGGCCACCGCCCCCGCCTTCAGGCGGGCCAGTGTGGCGCAGAGCGTTCGCGGGTCGGATGCCTCCACAAGGGACTCATCGACGCCGCTCACCACGACGCGCGGCTCGATGCCGCCGGCCCGCAGCGTCCGCAGACGAGCCGGGCTGGCCGAGGCCAGTACGAACGAGACACGCTCACTCACGCCGGTCAGCCTACCGACCGACCGGCGTGGGTGAGACGAGCGACTACTCGTCCGGCGCCGGCGCGTGCAAGGCGGCGCCGACGTAGATGCGCGCCTGGGCGTTGTAAGCCAGCGCCGACAGCGTGTCCAGCTCGCGCAGCCGCAACAGGGCCGGGTGGCGGGCGTACGCCTCGGCGGCCTCGGCCTGCCGCTGCAGCGCCTCGACCTCGGCCACGATACGGATGCGCTGCGCCTCGGCCTCCGCCTCGGCCGTGAGGCGGGTGGCCTCGGCCCGGGTGGCCGCGGCGACCTGGTCCGACTCGGCGCGCGACCGCGCGTCCAGGGCCGCCGTCTCGGCCCGGGTGCGGGCCTCGACGAGCTGGGCCTCGCTGAGGCGCTGAGCGGCCAGCACGCGGTTCATGATGTCCTGCAGGTTGCCCGGGAAGATGATGTCCTTCACGTCGGCCCGCAGGATCTCCACGCCGTAGCCGGCGGCCACGCCGAGCAGGTCGCGCAGGATGTCCTCGCTGAGCTGGTTGCGGTTGGTGAGGATCGCCTCGAGCGTCATCGAGGCCAGCGACCGGCGGGCCGCCAGCTGGACGTCGCTGTAGAGCCGCTCCTCGTACGCCGCCACCCGCTCGGTCGCGGCGACCGGGTCCACGACGCGGAACTGGGTCAGGATGCTGACCCGCACGGCGACCTTGTCGGACGTGAGGATCTCCTGGCCCTTGATGGTCAGCTCGCGCTCACGGATGTCGACCAGCACGATCTCGACCACCGGACGCCGCACGCCGAAGCGGGACCGCGGTGGCAGCCGGTAGCGGCCGGCGTCGAGCACGTCGGTGAGGCGGCCGTCGGCGTACCGGAGGCCGCGGTGGGTGTTCTTGATGATGAGCTCATGCTGCGCCATGATCCGCCTCCCCCGCGTCTCGTCAGGGATTCCGGCCGGTCCCGATATGAGGGACTTCGAGTCGCCGATGGTGCGTCCGTCAGCACGGGGATACGGTCCCGTATGCACATAGCCTTAGTGCCCAAGCCTCTGGGCCGACCGGAATCAACATCCAGTGAAGCGGACGCCCGCTCGGCCGGCAACGGAATATCGCGGGTCCCCTGTGGACGTACCCTGAAGGCATGCGGGCGAGCATCGTCGTGACGGGCGCACTGCTGGTTCTGCTGGTCGGTGGCCTCTGGCTCGGCCAGCGGCGGCTGATCTATCTGCCCGACGCGTCGGCCGTGCCGGCGGCGTCGACGGTCCTACCCGGGGCCGAGGACGTGGCCCTCACGACGGCCGACGGGCTGGCGCTCGGCGCGTATCTGGTTCACCCGCGCCCCTCGTCGGACCGCCGGATGGCCGTGCTCCTGGCCCCGGGCAACGGCGGGAACCGGCTCGGACGCGTACCGCTGGCCCGGGCGCTGGCCGGGCAGGGCCTGACCGTCCTGCTCATGGACTATCGCGGGTACGGCGGGAATCCCGGACGACCGACCCAGGCCGGTCTGTTCCTCGACGTGCGGGCCGCGTGGGCCTTCCTGGCCCGGGCCTGGCCCGAGAGCCGCATCATCTACTTTGGAGAGAGTCTCGGCTGTGCCGTGGTGGCCGACCTCGCCGTCGAGCATCCGCCGGCCGGGCTGTTCCTGCGCTCGCCCTTCGTCGACCTGGCCGCCGCCGGGCGCCACAACTACCCGTTCCTCCCGGTCGGCCTGCTGCTGCGGGACCGGTTGCCGGTCGCGGAGAAGCTGGCCGCGGTACGGGTGCCGACCGTCGTGCTGTACGGCACGGCCGACTCGATCGTGCCGGCCGAGCAGAGCCGGGAGGTGGCCGAACGCGCCGGCGGCGTCGTGGACGTGATCGCCGTCGAACGGGCCGACCACAACGACCCCGCTCTCTTCGACGGCCCGACGGTCGTCTCGGCCCTTGTCGCCCTCGCCAACCGCGTCGACGCCTGACTCCCTCTGGGGGGTTTCTATGGCAGGGCGGACCGGCGCCAGGCGTTGGGTCCGGGGCGGGCGATCCGGCCCGGACGCGGGCGGGCCGAGGCGACCCACCGCCCCGGCCCCGGCGATGCGGGCGGCGCCGGGGGATGCCCGCCCCGCGCCCGGAGGGCGGCGATCACGGCGGCGAGTTCGTCGTCGGTCGGCTGGCCCCGTTCGATCCGGATGAGCGCCGTCACAGCGGGATGTTCCCGTGCTTCTTGGGTGGCAGCGTCTCCCGCTTGGTGTGCAGCGCGCGCAGCGCCCGCACCACCTGGCTTCGGGTCGCCGACGGCATGATGACCGCGTCGACGTAACCGCGTTCCGCCGCGAGGTACGGGTTGGCGAACGCGTCCTCGTACTCGCCGACCAGCCGGGCCCGCTCCGCCTCGGGGTCGGACGCGTCGCGCAGCTCCTGCCGGTACAGGATGTTCACGGCTCCCTGCGCGCCCATCACGGCGATCTCGGCCGTGGGCCAGGCGAGGTTCACGTCGGCGCCGAGGTGCTTGGAGCCCATGACGTCGTAGGCGCCGCCGTACGCCTTCCGCGTGATGACGGTGATCTTGGGCACGGTCGCCTCGGCGTACGCGTAGAGCAGCTTGGCCCCGCGCCGGATGATGCCCTCCCACTCCTGGCCGGCACCGGGCAGGAAGCCCGGCACATCGACGAAGGTAATGATTGGAATATTGAAGGCGTCGCATGTCCGCACGAACCGGGCCGCCTTCTCGCTCGCCGCGATGTCCAGGCAGCCGGCCAGGTGCATGGGTTGGTTGGCCACGACGCCGACCGGCCGGCCGTCGACCCGTCCGAGCCCCACGACGATGTTCTGCGCGTAGAGCGCGTGCACCTCCAGGAAGTCGCCGTCGTCGAGGACGTGCTCGACGACCCGGTGCACGTCGTAGGGCTGGTTGGAGGAGTCCGGCATCAGGAGGTCCAGCTCCAGGTCCTCCGCGGTCACCGACAGATCCGTGTCGGCGTCGAGCATCGGCGGGTCGTCGAGGTTGTTGGACGGCAGGTACGACAGCAGCGCCTTGACGTAGTCGACGGCATCGGACTCGTCGGCGGCCAGATAGTGGGCGTTGCCGCTCTTCGTGTTGTGCGTCCTGGCCCCGCCCAGCTCCTCGAACCCGACATCCTCGCCGGTGACGGTCTTGATCACGTCGGGCCCCGTGATGAACATGTGGCTGGTCTGGTCGACCATCACGGTGAAATCGGTCACCGCCGGCGAGTACACGGCCCCGCCGGCGCACGGGCCCATGATGAGCGAGATCTGGGGGATCACGCCGCTGGCCCGGACGTTGCGGAAGAAGATCTCTCCGTACAGCCCGAGGGAGACCACGCCCTCCTGGATCCGCGCCCCGCCGGAGTCGTTGATGCCGACCAGCGGGCAGCCGATCTTCATGGCGAGCTCCATCAGCTTGACGATCTTCTCGCCGAACACCTCACCCAGCGACCCGCCGAAGACCGTGAAGTCCTGGGCGAACACGCACACCTGCCGCCCGTCGACCGTGCCGTAGCCGGTCAGCACGCCGTCGCCGTACGGCCGGTTGTTCTCCTGTCCGAACAACGTGGACCGGTGCCGCGCCAGCTCGTCGAGTTCCACGAACGAGCCCTCGTCGAGCAGCAGGTCGATGCGCTCGCGCGCGGTCCCCTTGCCGCGCTTGTGCTGCTTCTCGACCGCGCGAGCCGAACCGGCGTGTACCGCCTCGTCGATCCGCCGCTCCAGATCGGCGATCTTGCCGGCGGTCGTGTGAATGTCCTGCTCCGCGTCCTTCTCGGTGGCGGTCACCTCGCGATCGTAACGGCGCCGGCCACCGGCGTCCGGATGTGCGCCGCGTACCGGTGCCGGGGCGTCGGTCGTTAGCCCGGTGTGTCCGTGGACGCTATGACTGCATTCGGAGCGGGTCTGATAGCCGGCGGGGCCGGGCTGCTGGGGTACGCGTGGCTCGGGACCCGGGCCCGGAAGCGGACCGATCGGCGACCGGCGCGGGACTGGTCGGCGATCGACCGGACCCCGCCGGCCGGTGCGCCGCACCGGTTGGACCGCCTGCGCGGCCTGCCCTTCATCCGGCGCAGCGCGCTGCTCGACGAGACAGTGCCTGTGGTCGCTCCACCACCACCACCGTCGTGGCCGGGCGTCGAGGACACGGAGCCGATCAACCGGATCGGCATGGCGTCCGTCGACCGGGATGACACGGTCCCCATCACGTACGCGACACCGGTGCCCGTGCGCATCGACTGACGGCGCCGGGCAGCATGGTCGGCATGCCGGACTCGCCGTACAGCGACCTGAGCCGCCCGCCCCTGCGCCAGCCGGCCCTGCAGCGCGCGCTGGTCACGCCCGGTGGCCTGTGGACCGAGATACGGGTCGTGGCCGAGACGGGATCGACGAACGCCGACCTGGCCGAGGCGGCGCGCGCCGGCGCCGCGGAGGGGCTGGTCCTGGTGGCGGAGAGCCAGACCGCCGGCCGGGGCCGGCAGGGACGCGGCTGGTCGGCACCGCCCCGCGCGGGCATCACCGTCAGCGTGCTGCTGCGCCCCGACGTGCCCTCGCGCCGGCTCGGTTGGCTGCCGCTGCTCGCCGGGGTCGCCCTGGTCGAGGCGGTGGGCCGGGTCGCCGTCGTCGACGCCGGCCTGAAGTGGCCCAACGACACGCTCGCGCGGTCGGCCACCGAGGAGGGCCCGTACGGCAAGTGCGCCGGCGTCCTGGCCGAGGCCGTGCCGCCGGCCGTGGTGCTCGGCATTGGACTCAACGTCAGCCAGCGCGTCGACGAACTTCCGCCCCCACCGGTGGCCGGGTCGGTCCCGCCGACCTCGCTGGCCCTGATCGACGCGGCCAGCACCGACCGCGATCCATTGCTGCGGGCCGTCTTGCGGCGCCTGGCCGACTGGTACGGCCGGTGGGTGTCGGCCGGCGGCGACGCCGACGCTTGTGGGCTACGCGACGCGTACCGGGAGTGCTGCCTCACGATCGGCGCCGAGGTGGCGGTGACCCTGCCGGGCGGGGACATCCTGCGGGGCCAGGCCTCCGATGTGGATGCCGACGGCCGGCTCGTCGTCGCCACCGCGGAGGGGTCGCGGACGGTGTCGGCCGGCGACGTGATTCACGTGCGGTGACACGCGGCGCGCCGTCTGCCGCGTTGATCGCCTCCGCGAGCGTCGGCGAATATGGGCGTTCAGCGGAGGGATAAGGTGGCGCGCACCTACTAACGTACGGCGCGACAGATGGTGCCAAGGAGGTACTCCGGTGAGCTTTCCCGATGATTCGCTGACCGCGGACGAGCATGTGGTGCTCCATCTCCACCCGCACTGGAAGGCGATGATCACGCCGACGTTCTGGACCCTGGTCGGGGCGGGCATGGTGATCGCGGGCGTGATCTTCCTTCCCAGTACGACGGCCGGCAACGTCCTTCTCGTCGGCATCGGCGCCGTCGCGGTGATCATTTTCCTCTGGCTCGCCCTGTGGCCGTTCGTGGTCTGGCGCAGCACGCACTACGTGTTCACCAACGAACGGGTGCTCCTGCGGGAGGGCGTGTTCAACCGGCAGCAGCGCGACATCCCCCTGTCGCGGGTCAACGACGTGTCGTCGAGCCAGAGCCTGCTGGACCGCCTGCTCGGCTGCGGCAACCTGACCGTCGAGTCGGCGGGCGAGCGCGGGCAGTCGATCCTGACCGATATCCCGCGGGTCGTGCAGGTGCAGAAGGTCGCGTACGAACTGGTGGAGGCCGACCACGAGCGGCGCACCGTCAACGACACCGACCTCCGGGCCGCCATGCGCGAGGCCGGCAGCAGCGAGAAGGCGTAACACCGTCCCCCGGACCGCGCTCGGGACAAGATCACGACAACTTTGACAGAGTTGTCGTCTCGAGGGCTTTCGAAGCGACAATATCGTCGATATTGTCGCGATCTTGGGTCGTCGCGACCGGCGTCAGCGGTGCGGTTGGGCCGGCTCCTCGGCGAGGGCGACCATGCCGTCCAGCTCGATCTCCACCTCGTCGACGCCGGCCGGCGTCGAACCGTTCGCCCCCTGGACCGGCGCCGAGCCGTTGACCCGATCGTGCGGCACCGGGTCGGCCGTGATCGCGAACCTGCCCGATTCGTCGGGTTCGTCGGGGAGTACGAGTACCGGAGCCGTCTCGACCTTGAAGACGTGCGTGCGGTACGCCCAGAACCGGAACACCGTGCCCAGCACGATTCCCAGGCCGGTGCACAGGTTCAGCACCAGGATGTGGGTCTGGTGGAAGCCGTACTTGGCGATGAACATGACGGCGACCTCGATGATGAGGCCGACCAGGTTGAAGAAGAAGAACAGGGAGTACTCGCGGCGCAGCGTGGACTTGGGGCGGTCGCGGTAGGTCCAGTGGCGGTTCATGAAGTACGCACAGGTGACGGCCACCATGGTGGCGATCGCCTTCGCCTTCACCTCGCCGGTGCGCAGGACCGTCAGCCACAGGAGGTTGAACACCGCGAAGTTGACGAACAGGTTGATGATCCCGATCGTGCCGAACTTGGCGAACTCCTCGGTGATCGCGTGCCACTTCTCCGGTAGCAGCCGGCGCCACGACAGGAGGATCCTGCGCCAGGACTCAAGGACCACGTGCACTCAGCAACCTTAAACGCTCTTGGGTACGACCGTGTAATCACGTTTTCCTGGGTGGCCCGCGAAGACACCCGCCCGGCGGACCGTCACACCGGCGCCGTGGCCGGCTTGAAGACGAACCGGCGGTACGCCCAGAAGCGGAACATTGACGCAAAGCCGACACCGATCACCTTGCCGGAGATGGTGTCGGCCAGGGGCGTCTGCAGCGACGGCCAGACGTGTCCTAGCAGGTCATGGCTCAGCCAGAGCGCCCCGGCGCTGATCAACAGGCCGACGAGGTTGAAGCCGAAATACAGCCCGTACTCGCGGTGCAGGGCCGTGCGCTCCCGGTCGCGCCAGGTCCAGTTACGGTTGCCGATGAACGCCAGGGTGGCCGCCACGACGGTGGAAGTTACGAGGGCCGGGAACCAGGACAGATCCAGCACGACCAGGCAGACGTTGAACACCGTGACGTCGACGACGTAGCAGAACGCGCCGACGACGCCGAACTTGCCCAACTCGTGGGTCAGGCGCGAGATCCGTTCATACACCCCGCGGAGCGGTGGTCGCGTGAGGCCGGGCGACACGTTCGCAGCGTAGCCCGGGCCGGCTCGCCGGAAACCCGTCCTGGCCTGGAAACGCTCCCACGCGGGACCATGGGAACGCCACGGTGAAGCGGTCACATGGCCTCCGTACCGGTGATTCTTATGGATCTTCTACGAACTTGTGCAGATATTCACAAGTGGCCTAGACGACAGTCTGGGTAAAACCGGTTCTAGGCTGGGGCCAATGCGCGCCATGGCTGGGTCGCGGCGCGGCGCCCGACGTCGCCGAGCCAGCCGTGGCGAACGAGTCCAGGCCGAGCGGCCGGGGGTCGGGCATTGGGTCAGCGTCGACCACAGGGAGTACTCATGACCGCCTCGGCCAACACCACCGAAGCCCCCACCCAGCACGCCGAGCTGGTCGCCTGGGTACGTGAGGTGGCCGAGCTGACCACTCCGGACCGGATCGAGTGGTGTGACGGCTCGGCGGACGAGTGGGACCGCCTGACCGCCGACCTGGTGGCCGCCGGCACGCTGGTGCCGCTGAACCCGGAGCGCAAACGGGGCTCGTTCTGGGCCCGCACGGATCCCTCCGACGTGGCCCGGGTCGAGGAGCGCACGTTCATCTGCTCGGTCGACGAGGCCGACGCCGGACCCACCAACAACTGGGTCGACCCGGCCGACATGAAGGCCCGGATGACCGCCCTGTACCGGGGCTGCATGCGGGGCCGGACCATGTACGTGATCCCGTTCTGCATGGGCACCCTCGACGCCGAGCGGCCGATGTTCGGCGTGGAGATCACCGACAGCGCGTACGTCGTCGCCTCCATGCGGATCATGACGCGGATGGGGGCGGCGGTGCTGGAGGCGATGGGTTCCTCGGCCGCGTTCGTCCGCGGCCTGCACTCCGTCGGTGCGCCGCTGGATTCCGGCCAGGCGGACGTGCCGTGGCCGTGCAACCAGACCAAGTACATCTCCCACTTCCCGGAGACCCGGGAGATCTGGTCCTACGGGTCCGGGTACGGCGGGAACTCGCTGCTGGGCAAGAAGTGCTACGCCCTGCGCATCGCCAGTGTGATCGCCCGCGATGAGGGCTGGCTGGCCGAGCACATGCTGATCCTCAAGATCACGTCGCCGGCCGGGCGGGTGCACTACATCGCGGCGGCGTTCCCGTCGGCGTGCGGCAAGACCAACCTGGCGATGCTGGAGCCGACGATCCCGGGCTGGAAGGTCGAGACGCTGGGCGACGACATCGCCTGGATGCGCTTCGGCCCGGACGGGCGGCTGTACGCGACCAACCCGGAGTACGGGCTCTTCGGCGTCGCCCCCGGCACGGACTGGAAGACCAACCCCAACGCGATGCGCACCCTGGAGCGGGGTAATTCGATCTTCACCAATGTCGCGCTCACCGACGACGGGGATGTCTGGTGGGAGGGCATGGGCGAGGCGCCGGCCCATCTCGTGGACTGGCGCGGCAACCACTGGCGGCCGGACTCCGGCGAGCTGAGCAGCCACCCGAACTCGCGTTTCTGCACGCCGATCACGCAGTGCCCGATACTGGCCCCGGAGTACTACGAGCCGGCCGGCGTGCCGATCTCGGCGATCCTCTTCGGCGGCCGGCGCAAGAGCACCGTGCCGCTCGTGACCGAGGCCCGCGACTGGGTCCACGGCGTGTACCTGGGCGCCACCCTCTCGTCGGAGACGACCGCGGCGGCCGAGGGCCAGGTCGGCGTCGTCCGCCGGGATCCGATGGCGATGCTGCCGTTCATCGGGTACCACGCCGGGGACTACTTCCGGCACTGGATCGAGATGGGCAAGGGGTACGGGTCGGGCGGCCCGGCGGCGTTGCCCCGGATCTTCTACGTCAACTGGTTCCGGCGTGACGACGACGGTCGATTCTTGTGGCCCGGATTCGGCGAGAACTCGCGCGTGCTCAAGTGGGTCGTCGAGCGCCTGGAGGGTGGTGGCGCGGCCGTCGAGACACCGATCGGGCGCGTGCCGACCGTCGACGCGATCGACACCACCGGGCTCGACCTCTCGCCCGAGGATCTGGAGGCGGTGCTGCGCGTCGATCCGGAGGAGTGGCGTTCCGAGGTCGGCGAGGTCGGCACCTGGTTCGCCGGCTTCGGCGAGAAGCTGCCCGGCGTCCTCTGGGCCGAACTGGATGCCCTGAAGGCCCGTCTCGGAATGGTCGACTGATAGCCGACTTACCCCGGAAGCCAACCAATGCGGTACTCCCGCGCCGTCTTCGGATCGCTAGGCTGCAGGGGATGACCAGCCTTCGTGATCTTGCTTACACCGTCTACGAACGACGCCTCGCGGCACAACTCGTGGGCAAGCCGCGTCCCCGTCACGTCGGCATCATGTGCGACGGCAACCGCCGGTGGGCCAGGCAGATGGGCTACGTCGACCCCAACGACGGCCACCGGGTGGGCGCGGAGCGGGTCAAGGAGATCCTGCGCTGGTGCGACGAGGCCCAGATCGAACACATCACGCTGTGGCTGCTGTCCACGCGCAACCTCACCCGCCAGGCCGCCGAGCTGGACCCGCTACTGCAGATCATCGAGGACCTGGTGACCGAGTTGGCCGAGGACGGCCAGCCGTGGGAGCTGCGCATGGTCGGCGCGCTCGACGTGCTGCCCGACCCGCTGGCCGCCTCGCTCAAGGCGGCGCAGGAACGGACCGTCAACCGGACCGGCGGGGCCCAGGTCAACATCGCCGTCGGGTACGGGGGACGGCGCGAGATCGCCGACGCCGTACGCAGCCTGCTGCATGAGCACGCCCGCGGCGGCGGCACGCTCGAGGAACTGGCCGAGATCCTCGACGTCGACCACATCGCGGAGCACCTCTACACGAAGGGCCAGCCCGATCCGGATCTCGTCATCCGTACCAGCGGGGAGCAGCGGCTGTCCGACTTCCTGCTCTGGCAGAGTGCCCACTCCGAGTTCTACTTCGCCGACGTGAACTGGCCGGGCTTCCGCAAGACCGACTTCCTGCGGGCCCTGCGCAGCTACGCGAGCCGCCAGCGCCGCTTCGGCTACTGACCCGCGCGGCACCGGTCCGGGCGGTGTCGTCAAGATCCGCACAAGTGCAGCGCACTTGTGGTCTCCGAGGTGTGGTGAGACCACAAGTGCATTGCAGTTGTGACGATCTTCATCGTGGTCGGAGGCTGGCTGGGTTGCCGCAAATCGCCTGTAGTACGATATTTACGCAGATCCGACGGAGGCGATGCGTGAGCGTGCTCGTGGCCCTGGCTCTCATTCTGGTGCTGCCGGCGTGCGGGTACGCCGCCGGACGCCTGCACGGACAGCTGGGCTATCGCGTCGGGTACCGGTTCGGATACCGGCAGGGCTACTCCGACGGCGACCGGGCCAGCTGGCCCCGGCGGCGGCGGGACCTGCAGGCCACGGTCGCCTCCGTGCTGAAGACCCCGACCGCGGCGCGCCCGCAGGTGTTCGCGTCCAACCGGCCGATCGGCACCACCTATACGACCGCCTCGACCAGCCCGGACGGTGACCTCGAACGCCCGGCCGGACCCGACTGGGCGCACCTCGACACTCGCTGAACCTCCGAGCGGCGATTGTCAAGAAGCCACGCCGGTGGGTCGCGGTTGCGACACGCACCGGTGACGGATCTGGTCCTAGCTGGGGTTTTGCGGTTAGCGTCTGCGTGTGGTCGGGGGCCTCCCGGCCATCCGAGGCCCGACCGAGAACCGGGGCCGGCACCCGACCCCGAACGGGCGTCGGACCTGTGCGAACGCCGACGCCGAGGTGCGCGTCTGTCGGAGTAACCGTGAGCAGGACCTCTCGAAACGGATCCCGCCGACGCACCATCCCCTCTCAGCCCAAGGCACGGTCGCCCCGGCCGGCCGCTTCCGCCCAGGCTGGCGCCGCCACGGCGCCGGCGGCAGTCGTGAACGGCGGCCGGACCTACGTGCTGGACACGTCCGTGCTCCTGGTCGACCCGTGGGCGGTGCTGCGCTTCGCCGAGCACGACGTGGTACTCCCGCTGGTCGTGATCTCGGAGCTGGAGGGCAAGCGCCACCACGCCGAGCTCGGCGTGTTCGCCCGCCAGGCCCTGCGCATCCTGGACGACATGCGCTCGGGCAGCGGCCGGCTCGATGTGCCCCTCGTGGTCAACGACGACGGCGGCACGGCCAGGGTGGAACTGAACCACAGCGACCCGTCGGTCCTGCCGGTCGGCTTCCGGGCCGACACCAACGACGCCCGGATCCTCGCCGTGGCCCTCGGGCTCTCGGCCGAGGGGCGTGACGTCACGCTGGTGACCAAGGACATGCCCCTGCGGCTCAAGGCGGCCGCGGTGGGGTTGGCCGCCGACGACTACCGCCACGGCCAGGCGACGGACCCGACCTGGAGCGGCATGGCCGACCTGGACCTCACCGACGGCGAGATGACCCGCCTGTACGCCGGTGAGGCCCTCGAACACACCACCGCCGCCGAGCTGCCGTGCCACACCGGCCTCGTGGTGCATTCGTCCAACGGGTCCGCGCTCGGTCGGGTGGCCCCGGACAAGAGCGTGCGCATCGTGCGGGGGGACCGGGACGCCTTCGGGCTGCGTGGCCGCTCGGCCGAGCAGCGCATCGCGTTGGACCTGCTGCTCGACGAGTCGATCGGGATCGTGTCGATGGGCGGCCGGGCCGGCACCGGCAAGTCCGCGTTGGCGCTCTGTGCCGGGCTCGAGGCGGTCATGGAGCGGCGTCGGCACCGCAAGGTGGTGGTGTTCCGGCCCGTCTACGCCGTGGGAGGTCAGGATCTGGGCCACCTGCCCGGAACCGAGGCGGAGAAGATGTCGCCGTGGGCGCAGGCGGTCTACGACACGCTCGGATCGGTCGTCCACGAGAACGTCCTCGAGGAGGTCGCCGCCCGCGGCATGCTCGAGGTCCTGCCGCTGACCCACATCCGGGGCCGGAGCCTGCACGACTCGTTCGTCATCGTCGATGAGGCGCAGTCGCTCGAGCGCGGGGTGTTGCTCACGGTGTTGTCCCGCATCGGCCAGGGGTCGCGCGTGGTCCTTACCCACGACGTCGCTCAGCGTGACAACCTCCGGGTCGGTCGGCACGACGGGATCGTCGCGGTCATCGAGGCCCTCAAGGGCCATCCGCTCTTCGCCCACGTGACCTTGACCAGGTCGGAGCGGTCGCCGATCGCCGAGATGGTGACAGACCTGCTGGAGGGCCTAGCGGTATAGGAGTCTGTGGGGGATTCTGACGGCTTTTGTACTGTGGGATGGTTCACAAACCGGCGCGCCCAATGTGCGTTCGGGCCGGTAGGTGGTCCAGGGTGGGCTACGAGCGCTGACGTCACGCGTACCCCAGTGCCGGGCGACACGCTTGCGACCGGTTCCAGGCCGCCGTCACCGACGGTGATCGGGGCCAGTCGCGTCCCTGTCCCCGGCGAAAGGGAAGGCTTCGTGGGTCGCCCCACTAAGCGTGACGAGACACCGGTTCCACAAAGGACGCGCAGGCCCCGACCAAGCGGCGTTGCGAACGACGTAACGGCGCAACTGCCGCCGGTCCGTGCGACCGCAACCCGGCACGGCCCCGGTGCCGGCGCCGGCGTCGTCTGGACTGACGAGCGACGCGACGGAGGAGCGAGCGAGGAGGGAAGACGGCGCCCAAAGGGCGCCGGGCCCCGCGCGAGCGCAGCGAGCGCCAAGAAGCCGAGCGCAGCGAGCGCCACAAGAACCGTGAGGCATCACCGCCGGCCGTCCCGGACGATCCGCGCGTTCGGCGTATTCGTCCTGGTGGCCGGGGCCATCGCGGGCGCGTACCTGGGTGTGAGCCACTACCAGTCGGGCGGCAACAACGGGATCGCGCTGTCGATCGACTCGGCACCGGAGCCGCCCGCGGTCGACCCGGCCCGCCAGGCGGCCCTGGACCTGGCGCAGGAACGGGCGGCCGAGGCGGCCGTCGACGCCGCGGACCGGGCCAAGAAGGCGGCCGAGGTGGCCAAGCGCCAGGCGCAGGAGCAGGCCGCGAGCCGGTCCGAGCCGCGCACGTCGTACCCGGTACCCAAGTCCTGCACGGCCGACTACTCCGGCAACCGCGCCATCGGCTGTGCGCTGATGCTGGAGGCCGGTTTCGGGCTGGCCCAGATGCCCTGCCTCGATCGACTGTGGTCTCGGGAGAGCGGGTGGAACCCGAAGGCCGAGAACGACAACTCGGGCGCCTACGGCATACCCCAGGCGCTGCCGGGCGACAAAATGGCGAAGTACGGTTCCGACTGGCGCACCAACCCGGTACCGCAGATCAAGTGGGGGCTGAACTACATCAAGAACCGTTACGGCGATCCGTGCGGTGCCTGGTCGTTCTTCCAGTCGCACAACTGGTACTGACGCCCGGGTTGGGCTTGATCGGCGCCGCGGCGGGTGGTAGCAACTCAGCGTGACCCATCCGGCCGAGGACCCTTCCCGTTTCGGTACGCAGGCCTTCTACGCCGCCCTCGGGCGCGCGTTCGTCGCGATGTGCGCGGTCGTGCCCGTCCTGGCGTTCATCGAGCTGGTCGACCAGCGGCTGGGCGGGGCGCTGGACAACATCGCCGGCATCCATCCCCGGCGGATCTGGGGCCTGGACGGTGTCATCCTGGCGCCGTTGGTCCACGACGGTTTCCCGCACCTGCTGGCCAATAGCGCACCGCTGATCATTCTCGGCACGTTCGTGCTCGCCGCCGGCACGCGCCGGTTCATCCTGGCCACGCTGCTCATCGCCCTGATCAGCGGGCTCGCCGTCTGGTTCCTGACGCCGTCCAACTACCTCGTACTGGGGGCCAGCGGCGTGATATTCGGATGGCTCGGCATCCTCCTCATGCGGGGCATCGTGGAGCGCAGCCTGTGGCACCTGGGCGTCGCCCTCGTCGTGGGTCTGCTGTACGGCTGGCAGCTGGTCGCGTTGCTGCCGAGCGATCAGCGGGTGTCGTGGCAGGGCCACCTGTTCGGCTTCATCGGTGGGCTGCTCGGTGCGATCGTGTTCCGTCGCCGCCGGGTCGGCCGTGGGTCGGTGGCCGACGCCGGCCAGGGCTCCGCCGCGCCGATATCGCCCGTCGAACCGTAGGATGCTTGTCTGTCCGGCACCACCGCCCGTACCGTCGCAATTGGCGCAGGGTGCGGGACGCCCGGGGACATCGAGGAGCGTGCATGCTCGAGGTTGACGTCGCGATCGTCGGGGCCGGACCGACCGGACTGTTCGCGGCCTACTACGCGGGTTTCCGCGGGCTAACGGTGGCCATCATCGATGCCCTTCCCGAGCCGGGCGGCCAGGTGACGGCCATGTATCCGGAGAAGCTCATCTTCGACGTGGCCGGCTTCCCCTCCATCAAGGGCCGTGATCTGGTGGCGAACCTGGTGGCCCAGGTGGCGCCGTTCAACCCGACCTACGTGCTCGGCCTACGGGCGGAGAAGCTCGACTATCTCGATGATGGCCGTCCCCGCCTGACCCTGGCCGACGGTAAGCTGATCCACTGTGGAGCGGTGCTGATCACCGGAGGGCTCGGCAGCTTCACGTCGCGTCCGCTGCCGGCCGCCGACTCGTTCCACGGCGAGGGCCTGGTGTATTTCGTGCCGCACCTGGACGACCTCGCCGGCCACGACGTGGTCATCGTCGGCGGCGGCGACTCGGCCTTCGACTGGGCGCTGGCGCTGCAGCCGCTGGCCAAGTCCGTCACGCTCGTCCACCGGCGGGACAAGTTCCGCGCCCACGCGAGCACCGTGACCCGGGTCCAGGCGCTTCCGGTCGAAATCATCGTCAACGCGGAGGTGTCCCAGATCCTCGGCGAGGACCGGATCACCGGATGCGTGGTCACCCCGAAGGGCGGCGAGCCGCGCAAGCTGCCGGCCGACACGGTCGTGGCCGCTCTCGGCTTCACCGCCGATCTCGGGCCGCTCACCACGTGGGGGCTGGACCTCAACAAACGACACATCACAGTGGACACGACGACCGCCACGAACCTGCCGCGCGTTTTCGCCGCCGGCGACATCTCCGAGTACCCCGGCAAGGTTCGGCTGATCGCCGTGGGCTTCGGTGAGGCCGCCACCGCCGTGAACAACGCCGCGATCGTCATCGACCCGTCGGCCCATCTCTTCCCCGGCCACTCCTCCGACGCCGGCTGACCCCGGTGGCGGGCGTCAGGTGCGCAGGTCTCGCCGCATGACGACCCGGGCGGCCGTGGGCCGGGACACGACCGTGAAGCCGCACGACGCGAATAGCGGTTCGACGCCCAGAAACGCCTCGCCGGTGCCGCGCCGACGGTCGCCGGCCAGCGGGAAGCCCTCCACCGCGACGGCTCTACGCCGACGGGCAAGGGCCACGGCGGCCTCGAGCAGGGTGCGCGTCACCCCGCCGCGGCGCGCGTCGCGGCGTACGTAGAAACAGGGAACCAGCCACACGGCGTCGTCCTCATCGGAGTCGCGCGCCTTGAGGATCGTCGACCGCAGCGCCCGGGCGTACCGGGAACGCGGACCGGCGGCACACCAGCCGACCGGCTCGCCCCCGCGGTAGGCGAGCAGTCCCATGGGTACCGGCTCCTCGGCGGCGATCCGCTCGAAGGCCCGCCGGTTTCCGGCGCCCCAACCCTCGCGGCACTCCTTCGCGGACACCAGGAACCACGCGCAGTAGCAGTCGTTGGTGACCTTCGTCGTGCCGAACAGCGTGGCCAGGTCATCGAGCCGGTCCGGACCGACGGTTCGCACGGTGAGCTTGGTCGCCATGACTGGCGAGCCTACGGCCTCAGTCCGACGAGCCTGGCCATGGTGTCGACCTCGTGGTCGTACCAGGCCCGGTGGTCTTCGATGATCGTCTCCAGCCGGCCGAAGACCTCGAAGCTGACCGCGCCGAACAGTTGGGCCCACACCATGAGGCCGCGGGCCATGACGGTCTTGGGGATGCCCGGCCCCACCTGGGCGACGACGCGGGCCATCTCGGCGTCCACGGCCGGCGCCAGCCAGTCGCCCGGCTGGGCCCGCAGGATGCCGGCGGCCGCGCCGTCGGCGATGATCGCGCCCAGCGTGCGGGTCACCCGCGTGGCGGGGCCGACCGTGTCCTGCGGCGCCGCGTACCCGGGTACCGGGCTGCCGTAGATGAGGGCGTACTCGTGCGGACCGGCCAGGGCCCACTCCCGTACCGCCGTGCACACGGCCCGGAAGCGCCCGACCAGGTCACCGCGGTCCACCGCCGCGTCGGCCGTCTCGACCGCCTCGCCGAGAGAGTCGTACGCGTCGATGATGAGCGCCGTGAGCAGGTCGTCGCGGCTGGCGAAGTACCGGTAGACGGCCGAGGAGACCATCCCGACGTCCCGGGCCACCGCGCGCAGCGACAGGTTGGCCGCGCCGTGGGCGGCCAGGTGCCGCCGGGCGGTCTCCTTGATCTCGCTGGTGATCTCGGCCCGGACGCGGGCGCGCAGCGACGGAGCGGCCATGTCCGCGATTGTTGCACACAATCGAGAGCACTGCTCTTGACAGCGCCGGGCCCGTTGATTGAGACTGGTGAACCAGAACGAGAGCACTGCTCTCAGAAGCTTGGAGGACACTCATGGGACTGCACGTCATCGTGGGCGCGGGACCGGTCGGGTCGGCCGCGGCCGGGCATCTCGTGGCCGCGGGCCATTCGGTGCGCGTGGTGACCCGCCGAGGCGTCGGGCCCGCCGACCCGGCCGTCGAGCGGGTGGCCGCCGACGCCACCGACGTCGACCGGCTCGCCGACCTGACCAAGGGCGCCGAGGCGCTGTACAACTGCGCCAACCCGCCGTACCACCGGTGGCCCCAGATGTGGCCGCCGCTCGCCGCCGCCTTCCTCGCCGCGGCCGAGCGGTCGGGGGCGGTCCTGGTCGCGATGAGCAATCTGTACGGGTACGGCCGGGTCGACGGTCCGATGACCGAGGACCTGCCGTTCGCCCCGGTCGGCGCCAAGGGCCGGGTCCGGGCCCGCATGTGGCTGGACATGCTCGCCGCGCACGAGGCCGGGCGGGTTCGCGTCACCGAGGCACGGGGGAGCGACTACGTGGGCGCGGGCGGCGACTCGATCTTCACCTCAATGATCGCGCCCCGGGTGCGGGCCGGGCGGGCGGCGTCGGCGCCGGTGAACTTCGACGTTGCTCATACGTCGACATATCCGGGGGACGCGGGTCGGCTGCTCGCGGTGCTCGGCACCGACGAGCGGGCCTGGGGCCGGCCCTGGCACGTTCCGAGCCCGCCGCCCACCACGATCCGGCAGATGGCGAACCGCCTGGCCGAGCTGGCCGGCGCGCCGCCGGCCCGGGTGAGCCGGATGCCCGGGCCCGTGCTGTGGCTCGGCGGGTTGTTCAATGCGGCGGCCCGCGAGTTCCGCGAGGTCCGCTACCAGTTCGAGCGCCCGTTCGTCCTCGACTCGTCGGCCGCCGAGAAGACGTTCGGCCTCGAGCCCACCCCGCTCGACGACGCCCTCCGCACCTTGCTCTGACCCGCCGCCGATCATGGAGTTAGCGCCACCACATCGCGTCGATCATGGACCCAAGTCCATGATCGGCGCGAATGGGGGGTAGCTCAGTCGAAGTCGACCGCGGAGTACGCGCGCAGCTTCTCGAGGCGGTGGAACGAGTCGATCACCCGGATCGTGCCGCTCTTGGACCGCATGACGATCGACTCGGTGTAGGCGCCGTCGCCCCGGTAGCGCACTCCGCGCAGCAGGTCACCGGACGTGATACCGGTCGCCGCGAAGAAGATGTTGTCGCCCCGTACCAGATCATCGGTGTTCAGCACCCGGCCCAGCTCATGCCCGGCCGCGAGCGCCTTCTCCCGCTCCGGCTCGTCGCGGGGCCACAGCTTGGCCTGGATCGCGCCGCCGATGCACTTGAGCGCGCAGGCCGCCACGATCCCCTCGGGCGTGCCGCCGATGCCGACGAGAACGTCCACATCGGACCGTTCCCGGGCCGCGCTGATGGCCCCGGCGATGTCGCCGTCGGTGATGAACCGGATCCGCGCGCCACTCTGCCGTACGTCCTGTATGAGCTCGGCGTGGCGCGGCCGGTCCAGGATGCAGACGGTCACGTCCGAGACGCTGGAGTTCTTCACCTTGGCGATGCGGCGCAGGTTCGCGGTGATCCCGGCGTCGATGTCGATCACGTCGGCGCAGTCCGGCCCGACGGCGAGCTTCTCCATGTAGAACACGGCCGACGGGTCGAACATCGCGCCGCGTTCGGTCAACGCGAGGACGGCCAGCGCGTTCGGCATGCCCTTGCTCATCAGGGTGGTGCCGTCGATCGGATCGACGGCGACGTCCACCTCCGGGCCGCCCTTCCAGTCGCCGACACGTTCGCCGTTGAACAGCATGGGCGCGTTGTCCTTCTCGCCCTCACCGATGACCACGATGCCGCGCATCGGCAGCGAGTTGATCAGTTGACGCATCGCGTCCACCGCCGCCCGGTCCCCGCCCTCCTTGTCGCCGCGGCCGACCCAGCGGCCGGCCGCCATCGCGGCGGCCTCGGTGACGCGGACAAGTTCCAGAGCGAGGTTGCGGTCGAGCTCCTCGGTACGGCGGTTGGGGTTGACGGGGCGGGGTTGGGACATCGTCGGCCTCCTCGCGCGGCGTCCTTGCCTGGCATACCTGCAACAAATCCTGACAGATCGCCCCGGCCTCCGCATCGTGGTCCCACCGGCGCCGTCGCGGACGCCGTGGGCGAGGATGGGTACGTGCAGGCGGAGCAGGAGCAGGGGCCCGAGGAGGCCTCGTACGAGGCGCCGGCGCGCCGCAGCGTACGCGACATGGTTCTCTCCCTGTTGGTACTGCTCATACCCATCGTGTTCGTCGTGGCGGTGTTCCGGCTGCAGGGCGGCGAGGACCCGGTCGTGATCGACCCGTCGTCGGTGCTCGCGCAGGCCGAGTCGGCGGGCGACTTCCCGGTGAGCCGACCGCGGGAGCTGGCCGAGGGTTGGCGACCGGTGAGCGCGGTCTACCGGGGCGAGGACGGCGGGGCCATCCTGCGGGTGGGATACCTCACGCCGAGCGGGGCCGGTGTGCAGCTCATCCAGTCGGACCAGCCGGCCGAGCAGCTGCTGGGTCGCGAGCTCGGCGATCCGGTCCGGCCGGCCGGGATGGTCGACATCGCCGGACGCCAGTGGCAGTCCTACCAGGTCCGCAACGATGAGCGGGCGCTCGTGTTGACCGATCGGGAGCGCACGCTGATCGTGATCGGCCGGGCCGGGGTCGACGAGCTGCGGGCCCTGGCGGCCGCCGTCGGCTGAGGCCGTACGGCAGTGGTCGGCGGGCGCGACTTGTCCGATGCGCCTACGCTCGGTACGAACCTCGGACCCCCACAAACACGGAAGAACAAAGGACACAGTTGCGATGACACGACGTCTGGCGTTGACCGGCATCGCGGTGCTCACCTCACTCGTCTTCGCTACGGCGTGCCAGGGCACGCCTGGTGGTACGCCCACCACGCCGGCCAAGACGGGCACCGAGCTCCTCAGCGAGGCGGCCAACAAGACCAAGGGCCAGAGCTTCAAGTACACGGTCAGTTATGGCGACACCATCCAGGGTGACGGAGCGCTGGACGGGGCCAGCAAGAACAGCGAGTCGAACATGACCGTGACCGTCCCGGGCGCGGGCATCACCCTGAAGGTCAACACGCTGGTCAACGCCGGCGACATCTTCGTCCGGCTGGACCTCGGTCCGCTGACCGCCACCATCCCCGGCCTCAAGGACGTCGGCACGAAGTGGCTGCACATCGACAAATCCAAGATCGGCAACGCCGGCCTGATCACCCAGTTCACGCCGGGCGAGGAGTCGATCGGCGCGAACAGCTTCGTCAAGGGCGTCGTCACGGCCGACAAGGTGAGCGACACCGAGTTCAAGGGAACGCTCGACCTGACCAAGTCGGCCCCCGGCGTGCTGCAACAGGACCAGATAGCCACGTTCGGTGAGGAGGGCAAGAAGGTGCCCTTCACCGCGACGCTCGACTCTCAGGGCCGCATCACGCAGCTCGTGCTCAACATGCCCAAGACGGATGCGCTTCCCGCCGCGCCGCTGACCACGACGTACTCCGACTTCGGCTCGACGATCAGCATCGCCAAGCCGGCCAGTTCGGACGTGGTCGAGGCCCCCGAGATGATCTACCAGTTCCTCCAGTAGGCCACGTGTAAGCAGGGGCACCCTCATTAGCAAAAACTGACTGTAGGGTGCCCCTCCTTACATGGCGACGGCGTCCCGGTCGCGGCGGGCGGCCTCGAGACGCGCGCGGGCTCCGTCGAGCCAACGCTGGCAGACGTCGGCGAGGTGCTCACCCCGTTCCCATAGGGTCAGTGACTCCTCCAGCGTTCCGACGCCGGACTCCAGCCGCTCCACCACGCGGGCCAGTTCCGCCCGCGCCTCCTCGTAGGACAGTTCCGACTCGCTCACCGTCATCCTTTCGACCCTGGACCGGAGGCGACCGCCGCGAACTCGCCGCGCGCCACCCGTACCCTCAGCTCGTCGCCTGTGTCCACATCGGTCGGACCACGCACGACCGTGCCGTCCGTGACGCGGCGCACCACCGCGTACCCGCGCTCGAGCGTTGCCGCCGGCGACAGCGCCCGCAGCCGGGCCAACACGTGACGCAGCTCGCCGTCCGCGCGCTCCAGCCGGTGGTCCAGCGTCCGGCGGGCCCGCTCCCGCAATCCGGAGACCTGCTCGCCCCGTACCTCGATCATCGTCTCCGGTCGGGCCAGGACCGGTCGGCTGCGCAGAGCGTCGAGGTGCCGCTGCTCGCGCTCGACGAGGTGCCCCACCGCCCGCCCCAGCCGGGACCGGGCCAGGTCGAGCATGCGTACCTCCTCGGCCAGGTCCGGCACCGCGCGCTTGGCCGCGTCCGTTGGCGTCGATGCCCGTACGTCGGCGACGAAGTCGACCAGCGGACTGTCGGTCTCGTGGCCGATCGCCGAGATGACCGGGGTACGGCAGGCGAATACGGCCCGGCACAGGGCCTCGTCCGAGAACGGCAGCAGATCCTCGATGCCGCCGCCCCCGCGGGCCATGATGATCACGTCGACGCTCCCGTCCCGGTCTAGCGCGGCCAGGGCGTCGAGCATCTGCGGTACGGCGGTCGGCCCCTGCACGGCGACGTTGAGCACGCGGAAATCGACCGCCGGCCACCGCCGCCTGGCGTTGGTGAGCACGTCGCGCTCGGCGGCGCTGGCCCGACCCGTGATGAGGCCGACCCGGTTGGGCAGGAACGGGGGCCGCCGCTTGCGGGCCGGGTCGAACAGGCCCTCCGCCGCGAGCAGGCGCTTGAGCCGTTCGATGCGGGCCAGCAGGTCGCCGACCCCGACCTGGCGGATCTCGTCGGCCCGCAGCGACAGCGTGCCCCGGCCCGGATAGAACTCCGGACGGGCGTGAGCGACGATCCGCGCGCCGTCGGCAAGGTCGGGGATCCCCGCGTCGAGCACGTCGCGGTGCGCGGTGACGGTGAGGCTGATGTCGGCCGACGGGTCGCGAAGGGTGAGAAACACCACGCTCGTGCCGGGCCGGCGGGTGACCTGCGCCACCTGCCCGTCCACCCAGACCCACCCCAGCCGGGCGATCCAGGCGCCGATCTTCTGGCTGACCACGCGGACCGGCCACGGTTGCTCGGCCGTGCTCTTCGGCGACTCGTCGGTCACTGGGTCAGGGTACGGCCCCCCGTAGCATGGGACGGTGAGCGGACGCGCGAGGCTAGGGCGCTCAGCCACGACGGTGCAAGATCGCCGAGCGCGGGAGCGAGGTAGGCAATGACCGGGAAGAGGGTGCTGCTGGCCAAGCCGCGGGGGTACTGCGCCGGCGTCGACCGGGCGGTCCAGACCGTCGAGCAGGCCCTGGACCTCTACGGTCCGCCCATCTACGTGCGCAAGCAGATCGTGCACAACCGCCACGTGGTCGCCACGCTGGAGGCCCGCGGCGCCGTCTTCGTGGAGGAGAACGACGAGGTGCCCGAGGGCGCGATCGTCGTCTTCTCCGCCCACGGCGTGGCGCCCGAGGTGTACGAGCAGGCTCGGCAGCGCAACCTCAAGGCGATCGACGCCACCTGCCCGCTGGTGACCAAGGTGCACCACGAGGCGCGGAGGTTCGCGGCCGAGGGGTACGAGATCCTGCTCATCGGTCACGAGGGGCACGAGGAGGTCGTCGGCACCGCCGGCGAGGCTCCCGAGCATGTGCGCCTCATCGACGGGCCGGACGCGGCGGACGCGGTGACGGTGCGCGACCCGGCGAAGGTGGTGTGGCTGTCCCAGACGACGCTGTCGGTCGACGAGACGATGGACACGGTCGCCCGCCTCAAGGACCGGCTGCCCCTGCTGCAATCCCCGCCCAGTGACGACATCTGCTACGCCACCTCGAACCGGCAGCAGGTGGTCAAGCAGATCGCGCCGCAGTGTGACGTCGTGATCGTGGTGGGATCGCGGAACTCCTCCAACTCGGTCCGCCTGGCCGAGGTGGCGCTGGCCGGCGGGGCCCGCGCCTCGTACCTGGTCGACTACGCCCACGAGATCGACGACGCCTGGCTGGCCGGGGCGTCCACCATCGGGCTCACCTCGGGCGCCAGCGTGCCCGACGAGCTGGTGATGCAGGTGCTCGACCACCTGGCCGAGCGCGGCTTCGACGAGGTGGCCGAGGTCACTACGGCGACCGAGAGGCTGACGTTCTCCCTGCCGCAGGAGCTCAAGCGGGACGTGCGGGCGGCGGCCGAACGGCGCTCGCGCGAGGCGGCCGACCTGGCCTCCGGGTCGCTACCGGGCGTGTAAGTCGGGGGCGACCTGGGCAATAAAACCGCCATGGCGGGTGCGCGACGGATCGGCGGGCGCTACCGCCTCGTGGAGCCGCTGGGCTCCGGTGGCATGTCGGTCGTCTGGCGCGGCTTCGACGAGGTGCTGCAGCGACCAGTCGCCGTCAAGGTGCTGGCCGGCGAGCTGGCATCCGATCCGGGACTCCGCGAGGCGATCAGGCGCGAGGCTCAGGCGGCCGCACGGGTGTGCCATCCCCACATCGCCAACGTGTACGACTACGGTGAGTCGACATTGGACGATGGAGGGCCCACGCCGTTCGTCGTGATGGAGCTGGTCAGCGGCGAGCCGTTGTCGGCGCTGCTGGCCGGAGGCGTGCGGCTGCCGTGGCGGCAGGCCGCCGGGATCTGCGCCCAGGTCGCCGCGGCACTGTCCGAGGCACACGCGCACGGCGTGGTCCACCGCGACATCAAGCCCGGCAACGTGATGATCGGCCGGTCCGGGGCCAAGGTCGTCGACTTCGGCATCTCCGCCCTCGTCGGCGAGTGCGACCTCGCCGAGGACGGCCAATTGCTCGGTACGCCGGCCTACATCGCGCCCGAGCGGCTGGGCGGCGGCCGGGCCGAGACAGCTTCCGATGTGTACGCCGTCGGCGTGCTGCTCCACCGTGCGCTCACCGGCCGGCTGCCGTGGCGGGTGGACACACCACAGCAACTGATCGCGGCCCACCTCGACGCCGAGCCGCCCGCCCTGGGCGATCTGGATGAGCTTTCCGACGTACCCGCGGAGGTCGTGACGGCGTGCCGGGAGTGCCTGTCCCGGGAGCCGGATCGCCGCCCGCGCAGTCATGAGCTGGCCAAGGTACTGGGGGAGGCGTCGGGGGCCGTCGTCGAGTTCGCCAGCCCGGTGGCACCGCCGGCCGTCGGCGCGGCCGGGCCGGCCACGACGTGGTTGGGGCTGGAGGAGCTGACCCCGTTGCCTCGGACCGCATCGCTGCCGCTCGTCCTCGAGGGGATGGGCCGGTGGCCCGCCTGGGGACTGGCCTCTTCGCCCTCGTCCTGGGCCGGGCCTTCGTCGTGGCCGGTGACGGCCTGGCTCATCCGGTCCCCGATGGGGCGGAGAGTGGCGCTGGCCTTGCTCACCGTGGTGGTGCTCGGAGCGGCCGCCGCCTTCGGAGGCACACGCGGCGCTACGCCGATCGCGAGCAGCCTCGGAGACTCGCCACCGGGATCCGACGCCGTGGGCACGGCGAAGGAATGCCAGGTCCGCTACCAGATCGAACGCGACTGGCGTACCGGCTTCGCCGCGGTGGTCACCGTGACCAACGCCGGCGGCACCGACCTGGACGCGGCCACGCTGCGGTTCCGGTTCCCGGGAGAGCAGGCGATCGTGAGCGGCGAACGCTGGCAGCAGGACGGGCGTGATGTGACCGCGGATCTGGTTCTGCCCACCGGCAAGTCGGTGCGGCTGCCGTTCACGGCCAGCTATCGCGAGGAGAACCCGCTGCCGCTGGCCTTCCTCGTGGACGGCATGGCGTGCGACGCCGTCGTGACCGGGCCGAGGGGCGCCGTGGTCGGCGATGCCGCCGGCGGCGAGTCCGGCCCGGGCTCCCGCGACTCGTCCCGCTCGGATTCCTCCGGCCCAGGTCCGGGCTCGGACGGCTCGGGCCATGGGAAGAAGGGTAAGAAGGGGAGGGAGGAAGCTCGCATCCTCGCCTAGGTGCGCGCTGCGGTCCGGCGCTCGACGGCGGTGTGTACCGTCGAGTGAGGGCAGAAAACGTGGAGGTTGGTCCGGATGTGGTGGTGGCGGCGACGCAGGGAACGCGAGCTGGCCGACGCCCGCGCCGAAGCGCAGCGGTGGTACGAACGACTCGGTGGTCAGATCGCCAACCTGCCGACCGGCGATGATCCCGCGACGAAGCAGGCCATGGTCGACGCGAGCGAGCGGTTCAACGCGGCCGGAGCCCAACTCGATCAGGCCGACAGCCCCAGACAGTTCGAGCTGGCCCGCGAGACGGCGCTGGAGGGCCTGGCCTACATCCGCGCCGCGCGCATCGCGTTGCGCCTCGATCCCGGACCCGAACTGCCGCCGCTGGCCGGCCAGCGGGGCGCCGGGACCATCACGCGGGAGCGTGAGGTCGACGTGCAGGGCCGCCGGTTCAAGGCCGCACCGCAACCGGCGAGCGACACTCCGTACTACCACCCCGGGGGCACCGTGCAGGGGCGGCCCGTCCCGGCCGGCTGGTACAGCGAGCCGTGGTGGCGCACCGCCCTGGTCGCCGGCGCGGCCGGAGTCGGCTCGTTCCTGCTGTTCGACGCCCTGGTCGGCGGGTTCGGCGCGGACGGCCACGACCAGGGCTTCCAGGAGGGCCTGGACTACGCCGACCAGCACGGTTGGGACCCGGGCACGGGTACGGACGGCGCCTCCGACTACGGCGCGGACGAGGGCGCGTCGGACTACGGCGCGGCCGACCACGGCGCCGCCGACTACGGCGGTGGCGGTGACTACGGCGGTGGCGGTGACTTCGGGGGCGGCGACTTCGGCGGCTTCTGACCCGCCGTCGCCTGACCCGCCGTCGCCTGACCCGCCGTCTCCCGACCCGCCGTCTCCCGACCCGCCGTCTCCCGGCCGCCGTTCCAGTCCGCCGCGATCATGAGGTCAGCGTCAGGAATCCCCGCCGATCATGACGTCAACGTCACGATCGGCGCTGTCTGGGGTGGGAGTCAGGTCGAGGGCGGCGATGTGACCGGCGGCGCGCAGGTCAGCCGCCGCGACCAGCAGCCGCTCGACCACGTCCGGCGGCGCGCTGATCGTGGCCTGGGCCACCTCGGCCCGCATCGAGAGGTTCTGGTCGGACTTCGCCCGCCGCACCCGGGACAGGGCGGTCGCCACTGCGGCCATCACCGCGGGGTCGCCACCGTCGAACCAGTCCAGGTCCGGCCACGGCGCGCGGTGCACCGAACCGGACCGCCACCAGGACCACACCTCCTCCGTGACGAACGGCAGGAACGGCGCGAACAGGCGTAACTGCACGTCCAGCGCCGATCGCAGGGCGGCCCGGGCCGAGCCCGCGCCGGGTCCATCGCCGTAGGCCCGCTCCTTGACCAGCTCGATGTAGTCGTCGCAGAACTCCCAGAAGAACGACTCGGTGGCGGCCAGCGCGGTGGTGTGGTCGTACGCGGCCAGCGCCTCGGTGGCGGCACTGACCACAGTGGCCAGTCCGGCCAGCATGGAACGGTCCAGCGGTTCGGTCACGGCCCCGGCGGGATCGGAGTCCGTCGCGAGCCCCAGCACGAACCGCGACGCGTTGAGCAGCTTGGTGGCCAGGCGCCGGCCGACCTTCATCTGGTTCTCGGAGAAGGCGAGGTCGACGCCGGGCCGCGCGCTGGCCGCCCAGTACCGCACGGCGTCCGACCCGTACCGTCGCAGCAGCTCCTCGGGGGTGAGCGTGTTGCCCTTGGACTTGGACATCTTCTTGCGGTCCGGGTCGAGAATCCAGCCGGAGATGACGGCCGTGTGCCACGGAAGCACGCCGTGCTCGGCCCGGGAGCGCACGATAGCCGCGAACAGCCAGGTACGGATGATCTCGTGTGACTGCGGGCGGATGTCCATCGGGAAGACCCGGGCGAACAGGTCCGGATCGCGCTCCCAGCCGCCGATGATCTGCGGGCTGAGCGACGACGTGGCCCACGTGTCCATCACGTCCGGGTCGCCCACGAACCCGCCGGGAAGGCCGCGCTGGGCCTCCGCAAAGCCATCGGGCACGTCCGTCGACGGGTCGATCGGGAGCCTGGCCTCGTCCGGCGTCAATGGCCGGTCATAGTCGGGCTCGCCGTCGGCGTCCAGCGGGTACCAGACGGGGATCGGCACGCCGAGGAAGCGCTGGCGGCTGATCAGCCAGTCGCCGGTGAGCCCGCCGACCCAGTGCTCGTACCGGTGGTACATGTGCCCCGGCACCCAGCGCAGCGCGCGGCCCAGCTCCATCAGTTCGGCCCGCAGATCCTCGTCGCGCCCGCCGTTGCGGATGTACCACTGCCGGGTCCCCACTATCTCGAGTGGAGCGTCACCCTTCTCGTAGAACTTCACGGCATGGGTGACGGCCCGCGGCTGGCCGATGAGGTCGCCGGAGGAGCGCAGCAGCTCGACGATCCGGGCCCGGGCCGCGGCCACCGTGCGCCCGGCCAGCTCGGCGTAGGCGGCCTTGTCCACACCGGACGGCGCGTCGGGCAGCAGCCGACCGTCGCGTCCGATGACCACGCGGGTGTCCAGTTGCAGGTCCCGCCACCACGTCACGTCGGCGAGATCGCCGAACGTGCACACCATGGCCATGCCGGTGCCCTTGGCCGGATCGGCCAGCGGGTGGGCGTACACCGGCACCTCGGCCCCGAACAGCGGCGTGACCACTGTGGACCCGACCAGATGCGCGTGGCGCTCGTCGTCGGGATGGCACACCAGCGCCACGCAGGCCGGCAGCAGTTCCGGGCGCGTGGTCTCTATCTCAACGGGCCCGAAGCGCAGGCGATGGTACGCGCCGGGACGCTCGCGGTCCTCCAGCTCGGCCTGGGCCACCGCGGTGCCGAAGGTGACGTCCCAGAGTGTCGGCGCCTCGGCCGGGTAGGCCTCGCCGCGGGCCAGGCCGCGCAGGAACGCCCGCTGGGCGGCGGTCCGCGCGTCGGGATCGATCGTGCGGTACTGGTAGGACCAGTCGACGCTCAGCCCGAGGCGGCGCCACAGGTGCTCATACGCGCGCTCGTCCTCGGCCGTGAGGCGCTCGCACAGTTCGAGGAACGTACGGCGCGACACGCTCGTCGGGCGTTTCGGGTCCGGTGTGGGGGCGAGCGTGACCTCTCCCTCGTACGGGAGGGTGGGGTCACACCGCACGCCGAAGTGGTTCTGGACCCGCCGCTCGGTCGGCAGCCCGTTGTCGTCCCAGCCCATCGGGTAGAAGACCATCCGGCCCCGCATGCGCTGGAACCGCGCCGTGATGTCGGTGTGCGTGTACGAGAAGACGTGACCAAGATGCAGCGACCCCGATACGGTCGGCGGTGGCGTGTCGATCGAGTACACGCCGGCACGGTCCACCGACCGGTCGAACGCGTACGTCTCCTCCTCCTGCCACCGGTTCGACCAGCGCTCCTCGAGGCCCTCCAGAGTGGGGCGCTCGGGCCGGCCGCTGCCTGCCTGGGTCATGGCCCAAGGCTAGGGGCCGCCCGTCCCACCGAGCGACCGGTTTACCCGGCCCGAGTTCGTTTATACAACAAACTATTGACAGCGTGCTCATCGAAACTGTGGAATTCCTCTTGGTAACCATGCCGGCGCAGCGAGGAGGCACACATGAAGGGGCCGCTGATCAGCCGTCGAGGCGTTCTCGCCGCGGGAGCCGCCGCCGTCGCGGCCCCGGTGTTGGTGTCCTCGACCGCGCACGCCGGCGGGAGCCACGCGCGCTATTCCTGGCGCAACGCCGAGATCGTCGGCGGCGGGTTCGTGCCCGGGATCATCTTCAACCAGGGTCGGCCGGGGCTGGTCTACGCGCGCACGGACATCGGCGGGGCGTACCGGTACAGCCAGCGCCGCGGCCGTTGGGTGCCGCTGTTGGACTGGGTCGACTGGGACACCTGGGGCTACACCGGCGTGGCCAGCCTGGCCACCGACGCCGTCGACCCGGACCGGCTCTATCTGGCCGTGGGCACGTACACCAATGACTGGGATCCCAACAACGGAGCCATCCTCCGCTCGCGGGACCGCGGCCAGAGTTTCAAGATCACTGCATTGCCGTTCAAGCTGGGCGGCAACATGCCCGGTCGGGGCATGGGCGAGCGCCTGGTCGTCGACCCGAACCGGAACAGCGTCCTGTACCTCGCCGCCCCGAGCGGCCAGGGACTGTGGCGCAGCACGAACCACGGCGCGACGTGGACCAAGGTCACGAGCTTCCCCAACGCGGGAAACTTCCAGCAGAACCCGTCCGACCCGTCCGGGTATGACAGCGACAACATCGGCGTGGTCTGGGTGGCGTTCGACCCGCGGACGGGCAGCCGGCACCGCGCGACGCAGACCATCTACGTCGGGGTCGCTGACCCGCATAACATCCTCTACCGGTCGGTTGACGGCGGCGCGACGTGGGAGGCCGTGCCAGGGGCGCCGACCGGGTACATCCCGCACAAGGGGATCCTCGATCACGTCGGCGGCTTCCTGTACGTCGCGACGAGCGATCGGGCCGGACCGTACGACGGCGGCAAGGGCGACGTGTGGAAGCTGGACCTGGCCGGCGGCGCCTGGACGAAGATCAGTCCGATCCCGTCCGAGAGCGGCGACGACTACTTCGGCTACAGCGGCCTGACGATCGACCGGCAGAACCCGAACACGATCATGGTGGCCACCCAGATCTCGTGGTGGCCCGACGTCATCTTCTTCCGCAGCAACGACGGCGGCGCCACCTGGACCCGGGCCTGGGACTGGGGCCCGTGGCCGACCCGGATCCTGAAGTACTCGCTGGACATCACCGAATCGCCGTGGCTGACCTGGAACCAGGTGCCGCCGCTGCCCGAACTGGCGCCGAAGCTCGGCTGGATGACCGAGTCGGTGGAGATCGACCCGTTCGACTCCGACCACCTGCTCTACGGCACCGGGGCCACGATCTACGGCACGAACAACCTGACCGACTGGGACAGCGGCGTCGAGGGCGCGGTGAAGATTTCGGTACGGGCGCGGGGCCTGGAGGAGACGGCGGTACTCGACCTGATCAGCCCGCCGGTCGGGGCGAACCTGTACTCGGCGGTGGGCGACGTCGGCGGCTTCGTGCACACCGACCTCACGCGACCCGGCCTCATGTACGCCAACCCCACGTTCGGCAGCACCACCAGCATGGACTTCGCGGGCCTCGCGCCCAACGTGATCGTCCGGGTCGGCAACCCGACCGGCAGCTCGTTCCACTTCGGAATCTCCACCGACAGCGGCGCGACCTGGACGCCCGGGGCCACCGAACCCGCCGGGGTGAACTCCGGCGGGCTCGTGGCGGTCAACGCCGACGGCACGCGGGTCGTCTGGGCGCCCGGGCCGCCCGGCGGCGCGGGCGTGACCGTGAGCTGGTCGGCCGACGCCGGAGCGACCTGGACGGCGAGCGCCGGCCTGCCCGCCCTGGCGCCGGGCGCCACCGTCGCCCTCGAGTCCGACCGGGTCGACCCGTCGCTGGTCTACCTCTTCGCCGGCGGCGTGTTCTATGTCAGCACCGACGGCGGGGCTTCGTTCGCGGCCTCGGCGGCGGCCGGGCTGCCGGCCGAGGGCAACGTGCGGTTCAAGGCGGTACCCGGTCGGCGCGGCGACGTCTGGCTCGCCGGCGGCAAGGAGGGCCTGACGTACGGGCTTTGGCGGTCGGTCGACGCCGGTGCCACCTTCGCCCGTCTGTCCAACGTGGACGAGGCCGACACGATCGGATTCGGCAAGCCGGCGCGCGGCCGCTCGTACCCGACGCTGTTCAGCAGCGCCCAGATCGGCGGGGTCCGCGGCATCTTCCGGTCCGACGACGCCGGCCGGCACTGGGTACGGATCAACGACGACGCCCACCAGTGGGCCTGGACCGGGTCGGCGATCACCGGGGATCCCCGCGTCCACGGCCGGGTCTACGTGTCGAGCAACGGCCGGGGCATCCTCGTCGGCGACCCCCGCTGAGTTGTGTATGCAGGGACCCCCTGCAAACACTTATTGATGGTTAGGGTCACCCTACCGACAGGAGGGCGGCGGCTCGGCGGGGAACCGGGGGCGGTTGACGCACGTCCGATGCGTGTGAATCGCCACATCGTGCTCGTCGGGTTGAGCGTCGTCGCGCTGACCGTGGGGACGCCGGTGGCGGTGCTCGTGGCTACCGGACTGGGCGCCGAACCGAACCACTGGTCCGGGGTGGCACTCGTCGACATCGAGTCGCCGCTTTCGGCCCCGACCCGGGAGGCACCACCCGAGCCGGCCGCCGTACTGCTGGACCGGGCCGCTCGGCAGGACGAGAACGATACGGGTGATCTGGCGCCGTCGTGGTGGGACGCGTCATCCGGCACGGTCGCGCTCGGCGCCGCCACCGGGCGGGGCGAGCAGATGCGCCGGATGCTGGCCGAGGGGCAGGCATCGCCGTATCGGATCGAGCGGCACCCCCACAGCTCACGCGACCTGACCGCCGCCATGCACGCCGCCACCGACCTGAGCCGGTACGGCGCGAGCATGACGTCCATCGACGCCGAACACAACCGCGTCCTCGTCGGCACCCGCCGGCCGAACCACGACCTGTTCTCGGTGGCCGCGTCGCGGTTCGGCGACACGGTGGCGGTCGTGCACACGCCGTTGCGGCCCGAGGCCTATCTCGACGGGCCGCCGCCGGACCCATCGTCGTGGTGGAGCCTCGCCGATCCGCCGCGCACCTGGCTCACGCTGGCCACGGGGTTCCCCTGGTACCTGGGCACCGCCGTCCTGGTCGTCGCGGTCCTGTGGGTCGGGCCGAGACTGCCGGGGCGTCGCCGCGACGCCCCGGTCGACGCGTCGCCCCCAGCCTCGTAGATCTTGGATAGTTTGCCGGGTCAGAGGCCAACAAACTATCCAAGATCCAACCGAAGGCGGTCCGGGGAGTCAGACGAGGCTGTCGAGCCACTGGCGATGCAACGTGGCGTACCGGCCGCCGCCGCGGATGAGCTCGTCCGGCGGGCCGTCCTCGACGACCCGGCCGGCGTCGATGACGATCACGCGGTCGGCGATCTCCACTGTGGAGAGACGGTGGGCGATCACGAACGCCGTGCGATCGGCCAGGATCGTGCGCAGCGCGCGCTGCACGAGTCGCTCCGACGGGATGTCCAACGACGACGTCGCCTCGTCGAGGATGAGTACGGCCGGGTCGGCCAGGAACGCCCGGGCGAACGCGACGAGCTGCCGCTGGCCGGCCGAGAGCCGACCACCGCGCTTGCGCACGTCGGTGTCGTAGCCCGCGGGCAGGGCGCGGATGAACGCGTCGGCCCCGATCGCCTCGGCGGCGCCCCGGATCTCCTCCGCGCTCGCGTCGGGCCGGCCGAACGCGATGTTCTGCGCGATCGTGCCGGAGAAGAGGAAGTTCTCCTGCGTCACCATCACGACCGCCCGGCGGAGGTCGGCGTCCGACAGGTCGCGCAGGTCGACGCCGTCGAGGCAGACCGATCCGCTGACCGGATCGTAGAAGCGGGCCACGAGCTTGGCGACGGTGGACTTCCCCGCACCGGTCGCGCCGACGAGCGCGACGGTCTGGCCCGCCGGCACGGTGAGGTCGAACTCGGCCAGCACGAGGCGCTCGCGGCGGTAGGAGAAGGTGACGTCGGAGAACCTGACGTCCCCCCGCGCGCGCTCCAGCGGCGTGGGTCGGAGCGGCTCGGGTACACCGGGACGCTCCTGGAGCACGCCGGAGAGCTTCTCCAGCGCCGCCGTGGCCGACTGGAGCGCGTTGTAGAACTGGCTCAGCTCCTGCATGGGGTCGAAGAAGCGCCGCAGATAGAGCAGGAACGCCGCGAGGACGCCGACCTCCATCCGGTCGCCGAGGACGCGGTACCCGCCGTACGTCAGCACGACGGCAATCGTGATGTTGCCGATCAGCTTGATGGCCGGGGAGAACGTCGAGATGAGTCGGAACGCGGTCAGGTTGGCCGCCCGGTAACGGTCACTGACGACCTCGAAGATCTCCTGGTTGCGGGGCTCGCGCCGGAACGCCTGCACGGCGCGGATCCCGCCCAGCGACTCAACAAAGTGGACGATCACCAGCGCGACGGCCTCGCGGGTGCGCCGGTAGGCGCGGGCCGACGCGTGCCGGAACCAGTGCGACAGCCACAGCAGGAACGGGAACGACAGGAGCGTGACGAGGCCCAGCGGCGGATCGAGCACGATGAGGATGGCGGCGATGGACACCACCGACAGGCCGGCCAGCACGAGATCGTCGATGCCGCCGTCGACCAGTTCGGAGATCGAGTCCATGTCCGACGTGAGCCGCGCGACCATGCGCCCGGACGTGTAGCGCTCGTGGAATCCGACCGACAGTCGTTGGAAGTGGCCGTACACGCGCTGCCGCAGGTCGAACAGGACCGCCTGCCCGATGCGTCCGGACAGGGTGAGGAAGCCCCGCTTGCCGACGTACTCGGCGGCCGCCGCGATTGCGAACGCCACGCCGAGGCCGACCAGCACCGAGGCGTCACCCTGTCGCAGCGGTGGGATGCCGCGGTCGATGCCGAGCATCACCAGGTAGGGCCCGGCCATGCCGGCCGCCTGCTGCACGAGCAGGAGGACGATCATCACGTACAGCAGCCTTCGGTGGGGACGCAGCAGCGAGCCCAGCAGGCGTCGGCTCGCGGCGCGCAGGCGGACGGTGGCCTTGGCGTCGGGCGCCTCGGCGTCGGTGCGCTCGGCGTCGAGATCGGGCGCGATCCCGCGCCACTGCTCCAGGTCGACGCTCACGACACGCCACCCGAGAGCACCTGATCGTCCGATTGAGACGCGGCCGAGAGGACCTCGCGGTACGCCGGCACCGTGGCCAGCAGCTCGGAGTGCGTGCCGACGGCCGCGATGACGCCGTCGGCGAGCAGGGCGACGCGGTCGGCCAGCGCGACGGTGCTCGGCCGGTGCACGACGAGGATCGCCGTCGTGCCGGCCAGCACCCGGGCCAGTGCTTCCTCCACAAGGGACTCCGTGTGCACGTCCAGCGCCGACAGCGGGTCGTCCAGCACGAGCACGCGTGGCTTGGCGATCACGGCCCGGGCCAGGGCCAGCCGCTGCCGCTGCCCACCGGACAGCGACAGGCCCTGCTCGCCGACCCGGCTGGTCAGGCCCCACGGCAGGTCGTAGACGAACTCCGCCTGCGCCACCGACAGCGCCTCGGCCACCTCCTGGTCCGTGGCGCCGGGCCGGCCGAGCGTGAGGTTCTCCCGCACGCTCATCGAGAACAGCGTCGCCTCCTCGAACGCCACGCCGACGACGGCCCGCAGCGAGTCGATCGCGACATCGCGGGTGTCCTGGCCGTCCAGCGTGATCCGCCCGCCGGTGGGGTCGATCAGCCGGGGTACGAGGGACACCAGCGTCGTCTTGCCCGACCCGGTCGCCCCGACGATGGCGAGCGTCTCGCCCGGGCGCACGTGCAGGTCCAGACCACGCAGGACCGGTGCGGTGGCACCCGGATAGGCGAACTCGACCGCCTCGAAGCGGACCTCACCCCGTACGGCCGAACGCCCCAAAGTCACGGCACCCGGCCCATCCACGATTGACGGCTCGGTGTCCATGACCTCGTACACGCGGTCGGCCGCGGTCATGGCCTCCTGGGCGTTGGCGATGATGTATCCGAGGGCATCGATGGGCCAGATGAGCATGAGCTGGAGCGACACGAACGCGACCAGGTTGCCCACCGTCATCTGCCCGGCGGAAACCGCGGCCGCACCGGCGACGAGCACGACGCCGAGCGTGACGTTGGGCACGGCGTCGAACTTCGGCCAGGTCGTGGCGATCATGCGGATCTTGCGGATCGCCGTGTCCTGCACGCGCCCCGAGCGGTCCCGGAACTGCGCACCCATGTGGTCACGCCGGCCGAACGCCTTGATGACGCGCAGCCCGCCGGCGCTCTCCTCGACGAGCGTGGCCAGATCGCCCTGCTGGTCCTGCATCTGGCGCGACGCGGCGTTGTAACGGCTGCTGAACTGCTTGCTGATCCAGAACAGCGGGATCGCGCTGATGCCGACCAGGATGCCCAGTGGCCAGTACAGGTGAATCAGCAGTGCGAACACGGTGCCGAACGTCACCATGTTGATCACAAAGAAGATGAGGCCGAACGAGAAGAAACGCCGGATCACGCTCAGGTCGGTGGTGGCCCGGGAGAGTAGCTGGCCGGACTGCCATCCGTCGTGGAACGCGACCGGCAGCCGCTGCAGGTGCGCGTAGATGTCGTTGCGTAGCTTCGTCTCCATGCCCAGCGATGTGCTGGACTGCACCCACCGGCGGTAGAAGCTCAGGCCCGCCTCTACCGCCCCCAACGCGAGCGCGAGCCCGCCCAGCATCCACAGCCCGGCCGCGTCGTCGTGCATGACCGGCCCGTCCACGACGCGCTGCACAACCAGGGGGATGGCCACGCCGACGCCGGTGCCGGCCATGCCGGCCAGGATCAGGAAGAGATAGCGCCACGCGTACGGTCGGGCATACCCCCGCAGCCGCCACAGGTTTCTGAACGGCTGGCGGTCTGATGGGGGCACATTCCGACCGTAGCGCCTTAGTGCGACACTTCGCCTTCGAGTTTCCGGCTACTCGTCGGTTTCGTGGGCCAGCAGCCACCGCTTGACATCGAGGCCCCAACGGAATCCGCCGAGCGTCCCGTTGGACCGGATCACGCGGTGGCATGGCACGAACAGGGCCGCGGCGTTGCGGGCACAGGCCTGGGCCGCGGCCCGGATCGCGCTGGGTTTTCCGGTACGGATGGCGAACTCCGCGTATGTCACCGGCGCGCCCGGCGCCACCTCGCGCAGCGTCTTCCAGGCCGAGGTGAGGAATGCTCCGTCGGTGTGCTGCCGCACGGGTACCACCGCCGTCGCGTCGAGGTCGCCGTCGAGGTAGGCCCGGACCGCGGCCGTGATCGGGCCGAGATCGCGCCGGCCGCGTATCTCGCCGCGCAGGTTCCGGTGTACCAGCGCCTGTAGCGCATCGCCGTCGGCGGTCCAGCCGGCCGCGAGCACGGCCTCCGAGGCGTCGGCCAGGACCGCGAACGGCCCGGCCGGCGAATCCATAGTGGACATATACGTGATCATGCGTGCCTCCACAGGCGTATCGTCGCGTAGGAGCGCCAGGGTGCCCAGTGCTCGCGCGCGTGTGCGACCAGGCCGGCCGCGTCGGACGGCAACCCCAGCGCCGCGGCGCCACGCCGGACGCCGAGATCGGTGGCCAGCAGTACGTCGGGATCGCCCAGGGCCCGCAGCGCGACGTACTGGGCCGTCCACGGTCCGATCCCCGGGATCTCGAGCAGGCGGGCCTCGGTCTCCGCCCGGTCCGCGCCCGGGTCCAGCGCGATGCGCCCGCTCCCGACGGCCTCGGCCAGCGCGCGCAGCGTGCGCCGACGCGCGGCCGGCATCCCGAACGCCTCGTCCGGCGCCGTCGCCACGTCGTCCGCGCTCGGGAACGCCACCAGCGTCCGGGCCGCCCCGCCGCCGGCCGCCGCTTCAAGATCCCCGTGATCATGAGGTTGGGGACCGTCAGAGCCGCCGATCATGGACTGAGGTCCATGATCGGCGTGATCTCCGGCGATGGCGGCGATTGATGACGTGAGGCGGGCCAGGGCCTTGCGGGCGCCGGCGACGGAGATCTGCTGGCCCACGACGGCCCGTACGGCCATCTCGAAGCCGTCGACCGCTCCGGGCACGCGGACTCCGGGCTCCTTCGCGACGGCCGGCGCGAGCAGGGGGTCGGCGGCGAGCGTCGCGTCGACCGCGACCGGGTCCGCGTCGAGGTCCAGCAGGCGGCGGCAGCGGGCGACGGCCGGCGACAGGTCGCGCACGTCGGCCAGGCGCAGCGTCGTGTGGGCGTACCCGGGCAGCAGCCGCACCTCCACCGTGGCCGGGCCGTGCGGCAGCCGGAGGGCCCGGCGGTAGGTGTCGTCCTGCCCAACCTCGTCCACGCCGGCGATCGTGCGCCCACCCAGGAACTCGAGCAGCGCGGCCGTGTGCAGCGGCTCCCGGTACGGCAGTCGCAGCGTCACGGTGCCGAGTTCCGGTTCGCGTACGTCGCGTCGGGCCGCCCGCAGTTCGGTCGGGGCGCGCCCGTACACGTCGCGGATCGTGTCGTTGAACTGGCGGACGCTGCCGAAGCCGGCCGCGAAGGCGATCTCCGCGAAGCCGAGCCGCGTCGTCTCGATCAGGACCCGGGCCGCGTGGGCGCGCTGCGCCCGGGCCAGCGCGAGTGGTCCGGCGCCGACCTCGGCGTGCAGGAGCCGGCCGAGGTGCCGTTCCGTGTAGCCGAGGCGCGCCGCCAGGCCGGGCACGCCGTCGCGGTCCACGACCCCGTCCGCGATGAGCCGCATCGCGCGCCCCACCACGTCGGCCCGGTAGTTCCAATCCGGGGAGCCCGGCGCCGCGTCCGGCCGGCAGCGCAGGCAGGCCCGGAACCCGAGGCGCTGCGCGGCGGCGGCCGACGGCAGGAACCGCACGTGCTCCCGCTTCGGCGTGACGGCCGGGCAGGAAGGGCGGCAGTAGATGCGGGTCGATGTGACGGCGGTCACGAACCACCCGTCGAACCGGGCGTCGCGGCTGTCGACGGCGCGGTAGGAACGTTCGAAGTCCATTACTGTCCAGCTCGCCTCCGCCTCGCTCGTTCCTCGCTCGGTCGTCGGCTCAGGGCGCGGCATCACGACATCGATACTGCCTCGACGCGTAGGCATCGGCTGGCGGTTTTCGGACCAGGCGGTCGGGCTGTACGTGGCGAAGCTGACGCGCCCCGGCCCGGCGGGTGCGACGACCACCGTGAATGGCATGCTTGCCAGCGTGTTGTCCACCGTCACCCGCCGGGCGGCCCTCGCCGTCGCCGTGATGCTCGCCGCCACCGGATGCGGGGGGCCCGACGCGATCCGCACGGTCGGGGACTTCGACGCCGCGCCGTGCCTGCTCTTCTCGGCCGAGCGGATGACGCAGGTCATCGCCGAGCCGTTCCGCGATCTCGTCGGATCCGCCCCGAAGCTGTCCGGGGATCCGAAGGCGTCGAGCAGTGAAGCCGGGCACGCCTGCACGTACACGTTCGTCCCGTCGCAGCCCACCAAGGTGCCGCCGGTCAACCTCCTGACCGCGACGCTGGAGCACAACGAGAACGGCAGCCAGCCGCTGTCGATCTGCGTGGCCGGGGCGGCCGCGCAGGCGCCCGGGTACAAGCTGCAGCAGATCGGCGATCAGGCCTGCCTGAGCCCGACCTCGGATCTGTGGATGAAGTACGGCGAGAACTTCTACCACGTCGTGCTCGTGCCCCAGCCCGGGTTCGACAACCCGGTCGACATGAACCTGGCGCTGTCGCCGATGATCCTGGCCATCGGCCGGGCCGCCGCGGCCAACCTGCCCAAGACCTGACCCGCGAGCGGATACACTGGCCGCCCGTGAGTCTCACCATCGGCATCGTCGGCCTGCCCAATGTCGGCAAGAGCACGTTGTTCAACGCGCTGACCAAGAACAGCGTGCTGGCGGCCAACTATCCGTTCGCCACGATCGAGCCCAACGTCGGCGTCGTGGGCCTGCCCGATCCCCGGCTGGACCGGCTGGCCGAGATGTTCGCCTCCCAGCGGGTCGTGCCGGCGCCGGTGTCGTTCGTCGACATCGCCGGGCTCGTGCGGGGCGCGTCCAAGGGGCAGGGCCGGGGCAACGCGTTCCTGGCCAACATCCGGGAGGCCAACGCGATCTGCCAGGTCGTCCGCGCCTTCTCCGACCCGAACGTCGTGCACGTCGATGGCAAGGTGTCGCCCCGCGACGACATCGAGACGATCAATACCGAACTGATCCTGGCCGACCTGCAGACGCTCGACAAGGCCCTGCTGCGCCTGGAGAAGGAGGCCAGGGTACGCAAGGATCGGGCACCCGCCGCGGCGGCCGCGCGGGCGGCGCGGGAGCTGCTCGACACCGGCACCACGCTGTACGCGGGCGCGGCGGCGGCCGGGATCGAGACCGACGAGCTGCGGGAGCTGCACCTGCTGACCGCCAAGCCGTTCCTGTACGTGTTCAACGTGGACGAGGAGGAGTTGGCCAACGCCGAGTTCCTGGCCGAGCTGCGGGCCCTGGTCGCGCCGGCCGACGCCGTCTTCATGGACGCCAAGATCGAGTCTGAGCTGATCGACCTGCCGGAGGAGGAGGCGCGCGAACTGCTGGAGTCGATCGGCCAGGCCGAGCCCGGCCTGAACCAGCTCATCCGGGTGGGCTTCGCCACGCTCGGCCTGCAGACGTTCCTGACGGCCGGGCCGAAGGAGTCCCGCGCCTGGACCATCCCCGTCGGCGCCACCGCGCCCGAGGCGGCCGGGGTCATCCACACCGACTTCCAGCGCGGATTCATCAAGGCCGAGACCGTCGCCTACGACGACCTCATGGAGGCCGGCTCGATGGCCGCCGCCAAGGCCGCCGGCAAGGTACGCATGGAGGGCAAGGACTACGTCATGCGCGACGGCGACGTGGTGGAGTTCCGCTTCAACGTCTGAGGCCGGCCGTTCACTAGCAAGGACTCCATGGTGGCGAACCAACTCGGTGACAATTCGATGGCGGACAGGCGGGCGCTCGAAGCGATCATCGGCCGAACCTTCTACGACGACGAGTGGCCGAGTGAGGCGATGCGACCTGGTACCCGTGTCCGGGTGATCCAGGACGAGTCCTGGGCCGGCCCGTGGCGTCAGGTGTTTCTAGGCAGAGTCGACGCGACGATGCCGCCGCAAGTCGTCCAGAGTCTGAAGGCTCGACCTGGCGAGCTTGAGTATTCGGTGACCTTCGATCAACCACAGTTCGACGCAAGTGGCGACGGGCCGTACCGGAAGGCCGTGATCTGGGCACGCTACCTGGAGACTCTGTAGCACAGGTCGTGTCTGCGATTCCGTTTCAACATCATGAACCAGCGCAATCCCTGCACGTCATGCTTGTGCCATGCGGTCGAGGTCCGCTTCAACGTCTGAGGCCCGCTGCCCCACCCCCGCCGATCATGAAGTTAACGTCATGATCGGGTCACTTTGATCACCGCTAACCTCATGATCGTGGAGATCTTGAGGCCGGTCTGGTCAGCGCCCTCGTTGCGGGGCGGCCGGGCGGGAACGGCGCTGCCCTGGCGAAGTGGATCGACCCACGCCCGACGGCGCCACCACTTCGGCGTCCGCGAGGTTGATCGCGAAAGTTTGGTGTCCGCCCGCGGACACCTAGCCTTCACGATCAAGGCAATCGCCCTTGACGATGCGGTAATCGTTGTCCTCGGCCGCGGGCCTCTGGTCGCGGGCGGGCGTCAGCCCGGATGGATGACGGCGCGGTAGGCATCCTCGATGCGGGCGGCCAGCCGAACCTCGCCGGCCGTGAGCGCTCCGCCGGTCGGCATGCGGAGGCGGACCTGCGTGAGGCCGTCCAGGCGGCGCACGTCGGGTCTCAGTTCGAGGGCTTCGGCCACGACCTGGATGCGCTCGGTCAGCGCGGCGTGCTGGGTCTCGTCGAGGCGCATGGTCCGGCGGATCTCACGCGCGTCGACAACCCATTCCTTGAGCTGTCCGAGTGCGTCTTGAAGGTCGTTGCGGCCGAGGGGGAGCATCGTCGCGCCTCCAGGGGTGTTTCGGCTTGTGGCCGGGAGGTTTACCGAGCCGTTACAGCGTGACCTTAGTGTTACCGTCTCTTGGCCAATGGTCCACAACCACATATCCCCCTTCCCTCGCTCTTGCGGGCAGGCCGGGCACGCCGTTCGGCCGATTTTCGGGAGCCGTAAAGGTTCGGCGACGCCCGGCGACCGCGGAGGCGGGTTTTCTGGCACGCTTGACCGCCGTGCACCCCGATAGGACGACGCCCTTGATCATCGTCGGCGCGGCCATCGTGGTCGACGGCCTCGTCCTCGGGTGCGAACGGGCCCAGCCGCCCGAGGTGGCCGGGCGCTGGGAGTTCCCCGGCGGCAAGGTGGAGCCGGGGGAGAGCGATGTCGACGCCCTCGTCCGCGAATGCGAGGAGGAGTTGGGCGTGGTCGTCGCCGTCGGCGACCGGATCGGCGGTGACATTCCGCTCGCGCGCGGTGGCGCCGTGTTACGGGTCTGGCTCGCCCGCCTGGTCCACGGCGTCCCGCGGCCGCTGGAGCACGCCTCGCTGCGCTGGTTCGGTGCCGGCGACCTCGACTCCGTACCGTGGCTGCCCGCCGACGCTCCGATCGTGAGCGAGCTGGCCCGCCTCCTGCCGTCCTGGGCGTAGCTCACGGTCCTCCGGACAAGACTCCACGTTTTGCCCGGAGGATCGCGATCTTCAGCTCACCGGTCGCGGCCCGACGTCCCGTGCGACGGGTCCTCGGAGGGGTGCTCGTACGGGAGGTTCTCGGGCGGCAGCGGGAACGTGATGTTGTCGCCGAACGGCGAGGCGGCGCCGGCCCGGTCGAAGAGCACCTCGCTGACCGGCAGCCGGCCGTCCGAGCCGACCTCGGGTGGCAGCCCGACCGGAGCCTCCCGGAGTCCGACGACCTTGGGGCCGGCGTCGGAGCCGGCGGCGGCGACCTGGTCGCGTCGGAGGATCTTGCGACCGAGCCACACCAAGGGGTCGTACCGGTTGTCGACGACGCGCTCCTTCATCGGGATGATCGCGTTGTCTGTGATCTTGATGTGTTCCGGGCACACGTCGGTACAGCATTTGGTGATGTTGCACAGGCCGATGCCCTGCTCCTCGACCGCGTACTCCTTGCGGTCCGGCCGCGCGTCGAGCGGGTGCATGTCCAGCTCGGCGGCCCGGATGAACAGGCGGGGGCCGGAGAAGGCCGGCTTGTTGTCCTCGTGGTCACGGATGACGTGGCAGACGTTCTGGCAGAGGAAGCACTCGATGCACTTGCGGAACTCCTGCGAGCGGTCGACGTCGACCTGGCGCATCCGGTACTCGCCGGGAGCCACCCCGACCGGCGGGGCGAACGCCGGCTGCTCGCGCGCCTTGACGTAGTTGAACGAGACGTCGGTGACCAGATCCCGCACCACCGGGAACGTGCGCAGCGGCGTCACGGTCACCGGCCCGTCGGCGTCCAATGCGGACATCCGCGTCATGCAGCCCAGACGCGGCTTGCCGTTGATCTCCATCGAGCAGGAGCCGCACTTGCCCGCCTTGCAGTTCCACCGGACGGCGAGGTCGGGCGTCTGGGTGGCCTGCAGGCGGTGCAGCACGTCGAGCACCACCTCGCCCTCGTTGACCTCCACCCGGAAGTCCTCGAGCCGCCCGCCGGCCGGGTCGCCCCGCCACACCCGAAAGTGCCGAAGCATCAGATGCCTTCCTTTCTGGCTGCGGCCGCCGTCCGGGCGTCCAGCTCGGTCAGCTCCTCCTCGGTCATGTACTTGGACAGCTCACCGCGGTCGAACAGCGCCAGCAGGTCCGCGCGGATCGGGGGCACCGGCTGGCGGACGAGCCTGACCTCGTCGCCGGCGGCGGAACATACCAGGTTCAGCTGGCGCCATTGTGGATCCATCTGCGGGAAGTCCTCGCGCGTGTGTCCGCCGCGGGACTCCTCCCGGTCCAACGCCGCCTTGGCCGTGCACTCGGCCACCAGCAGCATGTTGCGGAGGTCCAACGAGAGGTGCCAACCGGGGTTGTAGCGCCGCCCGCCCGGGGCGAACACCAGGTCCGCGCGCTCCTTGAGGTCGGCGATGCGCTTGAGGGACTCCTCGAGCTCGTGCCGGCGCCGGATGATGCCGACGAGATCCTGCATGACGCCCTGGAGGTCCTGCGCCACCTCGTACGGGTTCTCGCCGCTCTTGCGCTCGACCGGCGCCAGCGCCAGCTCCAGCGCCGCCGCCGCGTCGGCCCGGTCCACGGCCGGCCGGTTGTCGCCGAGTTCGCCGACGTAGCGGGCCGCGTACTCGCCGGCCCGCTTGCCGAACACCAGCAGGTCGGACAGCGAGTTGCCGCCGAGCCGGTTCGACCCGTGCATCCCGCCGGAGACCTCGCCGGCCGCGTACAGGCCGGCGATCGTCGTGGCGGCGCTGTCGGCGTCGACCTCCACGCCGCCCATCACGTAGTGGCAGGTCGGCCCGATCTCCATGGGCTGCTTCGTGATGTCCACATCGGCCAGTTCCTTGAACTGGTGGTACATGGACGGCAGTCGCTTGAGAATGTAGTCGGCCGACCGGCGCGACGCGATGTCGAGATAGACGCCGCCGGACTCCGTCCCGCGGCCCGCCTTGACCTCGGAGTTGATGGCCCGGGCCACCTCGTCGCGGGGCAGCAGCTCCGGCGGCCGCTTGTTGTGGTCCGGATCGTCGTACCAGCGGTCGGCCTCGTCCTCGGTCTTGGCGTACTGGGTCCGGAACACGTCCGGGATGTAGTCGAACATGAACCGCTTGCCCTCGGAGTTCTTCAGGACACCGCCGTCGCCCCGGACCGACTCGGTGACCAGGATCCCCCGCACCGAGGGAGGCCACACCATGCCGGTCGGGTGGAACTGGACGAACTCCATGTTGATGAGCGTGGCGCCGGCCCGCAGCGCGAGGGCGTGACCGTCCCCCGTGTACTCCCACGAGTTGGACGTCACCTTCCAGGAGCGCCCGATGCCGCCGGTGGCCAGGATGACCGCCGGTGCCTCGAACAGCACGAACCGGCCGGACTCCCGGTGGTAGCCGAACGCGCCAGCGATGCGCGGCCCGCCCGACCGATGGTCGAGCAGCAGGTCCACAATGGTGCACTCGGCGAACACCTTGAGCCTCGCCTCGTGGTCGCCGTGCGCGGCGGCGTCCTCCTGTTGCAGCGACACGATTTTCTGCTGGAGGGTACGGATCAGCTCCAGCCCGGTGCGGTCGCCGACATGGGCCAGGCGCGGGTACTCGTGGCCGCCGAAGTTCCGTTGCGAGATGCGACCATCCTTCGTGCGGTCGAACAGCGCGCCGTACGTCTCCAGCTCCCAGATCCGGTCCGGCGCCTCCTTCGCGTGCAGCTCGGCCATGCGGTAGTTGTTGAGGAACTTGCCGCCCCGCATCGTGTCGCGGAAGTGGACCATCCAGTTGTCGTTCGGGTTGACGTTGCCCATCGCGGCCGCCGCGCCGCCCTCCGCCATGACGGTATGGGCCTTGCCGAACAAGGACTTCGAGATGACGGCGGTCCGGCGGCCGGCCAGTCGGGCCTCGATCGCGGCGCGCAGGCCCGCCCCGCCGGCGCCGATCACCACGACGTCGTACCGGTGTCGTTCGATGTTCTCAGTCATCGCGCTCCGCCCTCAGTTGATGAACCGCAGGTCGTTGATCCAGTCCGCGGCCAGCGCCATGACGTAAAGGTCGGTCAGCGCCAGCGTGCCGAGCGTGATCCAGGCCAGCTGCATGTGCCGGGCGTTGAGCGCGCTCACGAACGTCCAGAACCGGTAGCGCAGCGGGTGCGCGGAGAAATGCTTCAGCCGACCGCCGACGATGTGGCGGCAGGAGTGGCAGGACAGCGTGTACGCCCAGAGCAGGACGACGTTCGTGACCAGCACGACGTTTCCGAGCCCGAAGCCGAAGCCCTCGGTGCCGTGGAACGACACCGCCGCGTCCCACGTGTTGACCAGCGATATCAGGACGGCGGCGTAGAACGTGTACCGGTGCAGGTTCTGGAAGACGAGCGGGAACCGGGTCTCGCCGGTGTAGCTCTTGTGCCCGTCCGGGACGGCGCACGCGGGTGGCGACAGCCAGAACGACCGGTAGTACGCCCGGCGGTAGTAGTAGCAGGTGAGCCGGAACAGCAGCAGGAACGGCAGGCTCAGTGCCGCGTACGGGATGAGGGGGTGGTCGGGCAGGAACCGGCCGAACTCGGCGGCCTCCGGGATGCAGCCGTTCGAGATGCACGGCGAGTAGAACGGCGTCAGGTAGTGGTGGCCCGGACCCTCCTCGAAGTACCACTTCTGCATGAACACATGCACGACGCCGTACGCCAACCAGGCCGTCAGACCGACAACCGTGAGCAGCGGCGAAAGCCACCATCGGTCGGTACGCAGCGACTTCGCGGAGATCGCGGCGCGGCCTGCCCGCGCGGGGGCGGCCGGTCGGGCCGACGTCGTTGTCATCTTCTGTTGGCTCCCGGACTTGGTTGATCCCGGACGGTGAACGTGTGGATGCCGGCGCGTCGCGCGGGCACCCCGTCAGCCTGCCGCGTATGTCCGGTCGGTGCACACGTTACGCCGATCGCCCGCGTCCACTCACGAGGGGAGGAGTGTGAGATTCCGGGGTGTCGGATGCCTCACACGATCCGCGTCGGGGGCCCCCCAAGATCTCCATGATCATGAAGTTGGGGACCCGAAAAGCCGCCGATCATGGACCTAATACTGCAACGGCGGTTCGGTCGGCATGGTGTGCCCGCGTCGGCGGTAGTGGCTGGCGCGGGCTTGCCATTGTCGGCAGCGTCGGAACCAGGACCATGCCCGGATGCGTGTCCAGGTGTTGGTCAGCG
>Ga0307415_100000049_pt1 | contig 51581 bp, 37 predicted proteins | sample DK1Cmetagenome_FD_204524 | JGI IMG/M metagenome (GOLD analysis project Ga0307415, IMG submission 204524) | Maize rhizosphere microbial communities from greenhouse at UC Davis, California, United States - DK15-C-2 | ecosystem: Host-associated > Plants > Roots > Rhizosphere > Soil | place: USA... | reverse complement strand
GATCTCCACGACGCGGTGACCCAGAAGCTGTTCAGCGTACGGCTGATCGCCGACGCGACGGCGACGCTGCTCGCGCGGGATCCCCCGCAGACCGATCGCGCGGCGGCCGAGGTGGCCACGCTGCGCACGCTCGCCGCCGAGGCCACCGAGGAACTGCGCACGATCGTGGCCGGCCTGCGCCCGGCCGACCTGGTCGGCGACGGCCTCGAGCTGGCGCTGCGAAAGCACGTCGAGCTGCTCGACCGGGTCCACGAGGCGCGCGTGCGCTACATCGGCGAACCCGTGCCGCGGCTGCCCCCGGGCCGGGTCCAGGCGGCGGCCTACCGGGTGGCCCAGGAGGCACTGCACAACGCGCTGCGGCACGCCGGGCCGGCGTCGGTGGAGGTCGACCTCCGCGCCAGTGACACCACGCTCATCCTGAGCGTCCGTGACGACGGGGGCGGCTTCGACCCCACCGCGGGCGAGGCCACCCGCCGACTCGGTCTGGCGTCGATGCGGGAGCGGGCCCGGTCCGTGGGTGGCCGGCTCACCGTGGCGTCCCGCCGGGGCACCGGCACCACGGTACGGCTCGAGGTCCCGGTCCCGTGACCACCTCCGCGATCAGAGTGCTGGTGGTGGACGATCATCAGGTGGTGCGGCAGGGCCTGCGCACGTTCCTCGACATCCAGGACGGCATCGAGGTGGTGGGCGAGGCGGCCGATGCGGGTTCCTGCGTCGCGGCCGCCGAGCGCCTGCATCCGGACGTCATCCTGCTGGACCTTCGGATGCCCGATGGCGATGGCGTGACCGCGTTGCGGAAACTTCGCGAGCTGGGGAACCCGGCCCGGGTGCTCGTGGTCACCAGCTTCACCGACCCGAGTGCCGTTCTTCCCGCGGTGCGGGCCGGCGCCGCCGGCTACGTGTACAAGGACGTGGACCCGCTCGCCCTCGCCACCGCCATCCGCGCGGTGCACGCGGGTCACGTGCTGTTCAACCGGGACGTGGCGACGATGCTGTCGACGAGGGCCGAACCACCCGAGACCCGGCTCACCGACCGGGAACACCAGGTGCTCGCCGAGATCGCCCGCGGACGGTCCAATCGCGAGATCGCCCGCTCGCTCGCGGTGGCGGAGAAGACGGTGAAGACCCACGTGAGCGCCATCCTGGCCAAACTCGCTCTACAGGACAGGACCCAGGCCGCCCTGTACGCCATGCGGGCCGGCCTGGTCGACGCCGCCGACTGAGTGACCCGGCCGACCTCGCCGCGTGGCCCCCAGACATTCAGCGGTCTCGACGCACCGGGTAGCGCAGATGGAGTACCCCGTCGCCCTGGACGACCACATCGGGGTCCTTGAGCATCAGGTGGCCGGTAGCGAGCGCGCCGAAGTACGGCTTTCCCCGGCCGAAGATGACCGGCACGACGTCGATCGCCACGTGGTCGACGAGCCCCAGCGACAGCGCCTGCCCGCCGACGTCGCCGGCGCCGACACCAATCTCCCCGTCGCCCGCCAGCTCGCGCGCTCGCGCGAGTCCATCCTCCACGGAGGGGGCGAAGTGGTATGGGGCCTCCGGGTGCCAGCCATCCGGTCGGGGTCGGTGGGAGACGACCACGACGTGGTCGCTGGCCGGCGGGTGCCCTTCCCAGCCGTTGGTGAGGTCGAATTGATGGCGCCCGATGACCAGTACCTTCTGGCGTGACCACATGTCACGTACGTATTCGGCCGACGCCGCCGAGACGCGGAACGGCGCACTGTGGACATCGGGGTGATCGTCGTCGACGAGAGGGTGGTCGCCGTTGAAATACCAGTCGTGCAGCGGCCCTACGTCATCGCGCTCGTCGGCGATGTAGCCGTCCAGCGACGCCACCGCGTGTAGGTACGTCGTCCCCATGCCTGCCTCCTCGCGACCTATGGCGACCCGGGCGGTCCGTCGAGAACGGTGGGAACGTACTCGAGCAGCTGGAGCCGGCCATCGAACGTGCGGGTGGTGACCAGGTCGAGGGCGACGTCGGGGTATGCGTCGAAGATGCGCTCCCGGCCGGTGGCGCCGGTGATGACGGGGAAGACAACCACCCGGTATCGATCCACCAGGCCCGCCTCGAGCAGGGACCGGCACAGGGTAAGGCTGCCGAGAGTCCTCATCGGACGGGCAGCATCGCGCTTCATGTCCCGCACCGCCTCCACCGGATCGCGGTCGACGAGTTCGGTGTTGGCCCACGACAGCGGCGGTTGCAGGGTCGAGGAGAACACCAGCTTGGGCATCGCCGTCAACGCCGACAGGCTGGACTCGTCGGGCATCTGCTCGGCGAACCCGGACATCAGCCGGTAGGTCGTCGCCCCCATGAGGACCGTGTGCTCCTCCTTGGCCTGCTCGTCAAGCCAGCCAAGGTAATCAGGACCCTCCAGGCCCCAGTAGCCGGGCCAACCGTCCGCGGCCGCGTAACCGTCGAGGGAGATGATGAAGTCCACCATCAGGCTTGCCATGTGGCTCTCCTTCCAGTTGGTGGGTCCGCCGTCCATGCCGGCGACAGCGCCACCTTGGTCCAGCGACGCCACCGGGGCACGATCCCGACGCTACTGTCCAAGTGGGGTGGCATCCAGGTCCAAACGCCGTCGGTTCCAGCAAACCAAGTACGTTTGCCCTGCGTGGCGGCCCGACTTGGTCTGGTGGCATTGGCGGGACTTGGACCTGGATGCCGGTCCATCCGCGCCGTAGCGTCGAGATTGCGAAGGGGACTCGCGGCGCTGGCTGGCACCCGCATGAGCCCGACCACGGCGCCGCCCTCCAGGAAGGGTGAAAGATGGTGGGCACCTCGCTGCTCAAGCCGACCCTGTTCGTCAGCGTCATGCTCTATGTCCTGGTCGCCGGGGTGCACTCTCCGGTGTGATAGGACCGAGCTGATCCCACGAGGCTCGACCAACGGATGGAGGGAACGCCCGCCATGTCGCTCGCCCGCGTCCACAACTTCGCCATCTCCCTCGACGGCTTCGGCACAGGTGAGGGTCAAAGCGCCGACGCGCACTTCGGTCACGCCGGTGAGAGGCTGCACGAATGGATGTTCGCCACGCGGTGGTGGCAGCCCGGCGGTAGCGGCGGCGTCGACGACGCCTTCGCCCAGCAGTTCTCTCCGGGCATCGGCGCCGAAATCATGGGGGCCGGGAAGTGGGGCCACCCCGGATGGCACGAGGATCCGGAGTGGAAGGGCGCGTGGGGTCCCAACCCGCCGTTCCACACACCGACCTTCATCCTCACCCATCACACGCGCCCGTCGATCGAGATGGAGGGCGGCACGACCTTCCACTTCATCGACGCGTCACCGGCCGAGGCGCTCGAGACAGCCCGCAAGGCCGCGGACGGCAAGGACGTACGGATCGGCGGAGGCGCCACCATCGTCCGTGACTTCCTGGCCGCCAGGCTCATCGACTACATGCACGTCGCGGTGGTCCCGATCCTGCTCGGCCGAGGCAAACGCCTCTGGGACGGACTCGAAGGCCTGGAGAAGGACTACCAGGTCGAGGCCACCTCCTCGCCCAGCGGTGTCACCCATGTCACGTCACCCGTACCGGAGTCTGAACCGGACCCGTGAATGGACCGGCGGACAGAGCCGAATCCGGGTGGTTCCGGTTAGACCAAGTGCGCCGGGGTATGGACGGTCAGGTGGAACTGTTCCTCAATCCTGACGATCCACGCCCGCAGACGCTGCAGTTGTACGAGCAACTGCGCACGGCCATCGTGGAGGGCAGGCTCGCGCCCGGTGACCGGCTCATCCCGACCCGGACCGTGGCCGCCGACCTGCATGTCTCGCGCGGCACCGTTACCGCGGCCTACGGCCGGCTCAGCGCCGAGGGCTACATCGAAGGACGTTGCGGCGGTGGCAGCCGGGTGAGCGCGGTCCCGCTGCACATCCGTCCCCGCTCTCCGGTCGCCGCCCTGGAACCGACGCGCCGGGCGGCCGGCGTCGCCATGTACGGTCACGACCCGGCGGTCGAGGTCGCGTTCGACTTCCGGCCGGGTCACCTCGACGTCGCGCTGTTCCCGGTCGCCGCCTGGCGGCGCTGCGTCCTGCAGACCCTGAACCGTGCACCGGGCCAGTACGACGACCCCCGAGGGACGGCGGAACTCCGCGCGGCGCTGGCGAACTGGGTGGCCCGCTCCCGGGGTGTGGCCGCGACGCCCGAGGAGACCTTCGTCACCTCCGGAGCTGGACATGCCGTCGACCTGGTGGCCCGGGTGCTGGCCGATCCCGGCGCCACGGTCGCCGTGGAAGAGCCCGGCTACCCTCCGGTGGTCTCGCTGTTACGGAGCCAGGGGCTGCGGGTGGTCGGTGTTCCGGTGGACGGCCACGGCATCGTGGTCGACGCCCTCCCGCCCCGTGCCCGGTTGGTGTACGTCACGCCGTCGCACCAGTATCCGCTCGGGATGGTGATGGCGCGTCGGCGGCGCCTCGAGCTCCTGCACTGGGCGAGCCGCTGCGGCGCCGCGATCGTCGAAGACGACTACGACAGTGAGTTCCGCCACGGCGCCCAACCGCTGGAGCCGCTCCAGCGCCTCGACCGCGACGGCCGGGTCATCTACGTCGGCACGTTCAGCAAAAGCCTGTCGCCCGCCCTGCGCGTCGGATTTCTGATCGCACCGCCCAGCCTCGTGCCGGCTCTGCGCGCCGTGCGCCAGGTGGTCGACTGGTGCCCGCCGCCGGCCACCCAACACGCCCTCGCCTACTTCATCGGCGAAGGCCACATGGACCAGCACCTGCGCCGGTCCCGCCGCCGGTATGCGGAACGGTACCGGCTGATGCGGGGAGCACTCGACCAGTTCCTGCCGGCCGGCTACCAGCGATTGCGGGCCGATGCGGGGCTGCACATCACCGTGACCGGATCCGCGGACGCCGCCGACCCCGAACTCCAGCCGCGTCTCGGACAGCATGACCTTCTCGTGTCGTCGCTGCGCCGCACGTACGCGTTCAGCCGGCCGGCCTCCGGGCTCCTGCTCGGTTTCGCCGGTCTGCCGGCTCCGAACGTGGTCCCGGCCGTTCGCGCCCTGGGCGCGGCGCTGACCGCGGCGTAGCACGAGGGTCGTTCGCGGGGCGAGCAGTTCGAGTTGCGTTTCGCCGTATCGCCGGCCTCGCCAACGGATGAAGGAGATCGTGGACGCCAGATACCGGAAAACCGAAGCCAGGCGTCCACGATCTACTTCTTCAAGGGGAACTAGCCTGGTCGGTACGGGGGGTATCGAGCAGCTCCGCGCGCCAGAGGGCGAACCGGTCACGCAGGCGGTCGAGGTCCGAGCCGGCCACGCCGTACGGCGCGAAGTCGTCGGCGTCGAGCAGCTGCGTCTTCGCGAGCGCGTCGGCGAACACGGTCCTATCGAAGGTGATGTCCGATCGCTCGGCCAGCTTCAGGAGCGTCGACCGGTCGTAGCGACCCGACCGGAGCACCGCGTCGATGTCGATGAAGTCACACGCGTGGGCACGCTCGTAGAGCGCGCGCATCTTGTTGGCGACCGCGTCGTCGGGGTGCAGGACCGGCCCGATCGACTTCCGGACCGGTTTGTGGGCGCGCGAGTCCACGCCCAGTTCGACCGTCGCCGTCCGCACGCCGTCGGAGACGGTCAGCCGGGTGAAGGAGTCGTGGCGGCGTTCGGCCTGCACGGTCAGGCCGGCGGCGACGTACGCGTCGACGATGGCCTGGGCGCCGGTGTCGAAGTCGCCCCGCCGTTCCCAGGCCGTGAAGAGATCGATGTCCTCGGTGGGTCGTTTCAGGAAGCCGGCCGCCTGCACCGCGTAACCACCGGCCAGGGCGAACCCGTACCGTTCCGCGGCGTCGAGGCCCATCCGGGCGAGACCTTGATGGAAGGCGTCCACGTTGGCCGGCCCGGCGCCGCGGCGAGGCCGGCTCCGGAGGCTCCGCAGCGTCCCCCCGAGCATCGCGATCAGCGCCCCCACCGCGAGCACGATGAGCCCGTGGCGTAGCCGGGCCGAGTCGGAGGACTCCACCAGCGCCGGCGATTCGGCACGAAAGCCGTGAACCAGCTGGGCCACCGCCGAGCCGCCGACACGAGTGAGCCACTCGGCACCCAGCAGCATCAGGCCGGGCAGCGCGCCGCCGACCAGATACCACAGCACCCGGTGGCGCTGCACCCGCAGGAACCGCAGCGTGCAGAACGCGGCGGCCAGGCCGGTCACCACCGACTGACCCAGGACGAACCGGGTGTTCGCCGCCTCGCCGGTGCCGAGCAGCTTCACCAGGTTGGCCTGGGCCACGCCGAAGATCACGCCGGCGAGGAACACCCACGTGGTGCCCCACAGCCCCGCCTTCAGCACCTCGGCGGGCAGCACGGCCATCGCACCGCCGACGATGCTCGCCGCGCCCACGGTGATCGCGAGCACCATGATGGACGCGCCACCGCCGTACGCGAACCGGATGCCGGCCGCGGCGGCCAGACCGAACAGGGTACCCAGGGCGAGGCCGGCGAGCAGCCGCCCGCCCGAGGTCCGGGAGCGCGCTCCGGCCGCGGCGCCGATGGACGCACCGGTGACCAGCGTCGCGGCGATCACGCCCGGCAGGGCCGCGGCCGCGGCGCCGAGCGCCCCGGGAAGATTCGCCCCGCCCCCGTTGATTGTGGCGTGGACGGTGTACATGGTGGTGCCGAGCCAGACCAGCCCGAGGAACAGCTGCGTGAGGGTGCCCGTGACGACGGGTCCGGCATCGGTATCGGTGGTGTCCGTGGCCATGCATCCAACCTTGTCGACGCGGCAGTAGATCAAGGATCGCACGCCCCGGTCAGGTCGGCGGACGATCGGCTGTCACGAGATCATTGTTGCGTGTCTGGTGCTCTCCATGTGTCCACAGTGGCCGCCAGGAGGCCGCACCCGTTGTTGCTGGAGATCAAGGTACGAGAGGGGCGACTGTAGAATGCCATTTCGTCGGCCTTTTCGACCAACTTGCCGCTGACTGGCGCGCACGCCGTACTGTGCCGCTGTACCGAACGCGACACCAGAAGGGCTGGATGCATGACGGAATCCGGCATTCCGGACAGGCGGGACGAGTCACCCGGGAGCGACGGTCGGGGCGAGACGTCCGGACGCGAGGGCCCGGGGTGGTCCGATCCAGGCGGCCGGCCTGACGGGACGATGGGTGTCGGCGCAGGCCCGAAGTCCGGAGGCGCCGCCTGGGCCGCCGACAAGCACGGGAACGGCGATCGTGCGGCCGACGATTCCGTCGGCCGAGCCGACGCCGGCGGCAACCCGAGCGCGGATCCGCGGGAGGGGCGGGTCGACTACCTGCAGCCGTTGACCAACGAGCTGATCTCCGCGGTCCTCGACGCGCGCGGCTACCGGTACTTCACCGACTCCGACGGGGACATCGGAGGCCGGTGGGAAGACCACATGATCTACTTCTTCCGGTTCGGCACCGACGGCGAGGTGTTACAGGTCCGGACCCTCGTCGGTCATACGTTCACGACCGCCGACGTGTCGAGGCTGCACGCGTTCTGCAACGGGTGGAACCACGATCGGCTCTGGCCGAAGGCGTACGTGCACGTGTACGACGACGGGCTCGTCCGGGTCTGTGGGGAGGTCATGGCCGACCTGACCGCCGGAGTGGCGTTCGACCAGCTCACCCAGCTCATCGTGTGTGGCATCGAGACCGGGCTGCACATGGCCGAGGCGGTAGAGGAGCTCAAGGACGCATGAGGGAACACCGCTTCCAGGTCGACCTGCGCGGCGTGGTGGACCTGCTCAGCCACCACCTGTACGCCAGTCCCCGGGTCTACGCGCGCGAGCTCCTGCAGAACGCCGTCGACGCCATCACGGCGCGGCGGGCCGTCGACCCGGCGGCCCCGAAGGGGCGGGTGGTCATCGAGCCGCTGGCCGACGGCGGCGCCCGGTTCCACGACAACGGTATCGGCCTGACCGAGGCCGAGGTGCACACGTTCCTGTCCAGCGTGGGCCGTACCTCGAAGCGGGACGAGCTCGGCTTCGCCCGCGAGGAGTTCCTCGGCCAGTTCGGCATCGGCCTGCTGTCGTGCTTCATGGTCGCCGACACGATCGAGGTCGCGACGCGCTCAGCCCACGGAGGACCGGTACAGCGGTGGACCGGCTTCACCGACGGCGTGTACACGATCACGTCGGAGCCGACCGAGCCGACCGACAACGCCGGCTCGTGGCACCCGGGCCGGCCCGATACGGAAGACTTCGCGGCCGGCACCACGGTCGCGCTGCGACCCCGCGCCGGCGCCGAGCACTGGCTGGCCCAGGTCGTCGAGCTGGCCACGGCGTACGGCCACCTGTTGGACGTCGACATCACCGTGGACGGTACTTCGATCACCGAACAGTACGCCCCGTGGGAGGTCCCGTACGACGACAAGGACGAGCGCCGCGAGGCCCTGCTCGAGTACGGGCGGAGCGTGCTCGGCAGCCGCCCGATGGACGTGATCGATCTCGCCGTACCCGAGGCCGGCCTGGTCGGTGTGGGCTTCGTGCTCGGCTCGTCCAGCGTCGTCGGCCACGGCGGCCACCGGGTCTACCTCAAGCGCATGCTGCTCAGCGAGGACGCCGCGAAGCTGGTACCCGAGTGGGCCTTCTTCGTGCGCTGCATGGTGGACACGAGCCAGCTGCGTCCGACCGCCAGCCGCGAGGCGCTGTACGAGGATGACCTGCTCAGCAACGTGCGCGAGGTGCTCGGCGAGCAGATCCGGTCGTGGCTGCTCGACCTGTCCGTGCACCATCCCGATCGGCTCTCGGCGTTCCTGCGCGTGCACCACCTCGGCGTCAAGGCCCTGGCGGTCCGCGACGACGAGATGATGCGTCTGGTCGACGTGTGGCTGCCGTTCGAGACCAACCGGGGGGCGATGCCGCTGCGGGCCTTCCGCCAGGGGCTGTCGGCCGTGCGGTACGTGGAGACGGTCGACGAGTTCCGCGCGCTCGCCGCCATCGCCAGCGCCGCCGGCACCCCGCTGATCAACGCCGGCTACGCCTACGACACCGAGATACTCCAGCGGCTGCCCCGCATCGACCCGGGCCTGACCGTGCGCCGGCTGGACCCGGGGGAGCTGGCCGCCCGGCTCGAACGGCTGACCCCGGCCCAGGAGCAGGCCGCGGCCGTGTTCATGGACACGGCCCGCGAGGTTCTGTCCGAACTGGAGTGTGAGCCGCTCATGCGCCAGTTCGACCCGGTGACGGTGCCCGCCCTGTACGTGATGAGCCAGGACGCCCGCACCCAGGGCATGGTGCGCCGCAGCATCGAGACCTCCGACGAGCTGTGGTCGGACGTGCTGTCCGCGTTCGTCGACGTCGATGTCGACCCGCGACCGAAGCTCGTCTTCAACTGGCGGCACCCGCTGATCCGCCGCATCTCCGGCTATCCGGCCCGGCCGGCGCTGCGTCACGCCGTGGAGGCCCTGTACGGTCAGGCGCTGCTGGCCGGCCATCATCCGCTGCGCGCGGTGGACACGGCCGCGCTCAACCGCTCGTTCCTCGCCATTCTCGACCGCGCGTTCGCGGCGGGGTCCACAGGGGACGCACCCGAGGGGGACACGCCATGACCACCAAGGACGAGCTGGAGGCCGCCCTCTCGGAGGCCCGGGCCATGCCGCCCGGCGACGGCCAGATCGCCGAGCTGGAGCGCATCATCGCCCACGCCGATGCCCTCGGCGACGTACGGTTCGGGTTCGATGCGCGGTTCGACCTGATCCGCGCGACGCACTTCCACACCGAGCGGTGGCGGATGCTGCCAGCGTTCGGCTGGTGTCTGGCCGCGTTCGACCGCGAGCCGAACCTGTTCGACTCCGACGACGCCGAAATGCTGCGCTGGTACCACAAGTGGGCCATCGGCACCCTGGTGAGCACCCCGCGGGTCGGGCTGGCGCAGACGCTGGCCGCGCTCGACGACATGGAGCGGCGTTACCGCGAGGGCGGTCACAGCATGCACGCCATCTACAACGCGCGGGCCCGCATCGCCGACCACGTCGGCGACGAGGCGGCGGCCCGGCGGTACCTGGAACTGTGGCGCACGGCCGAGCGCGACGAGAACAGCGACTGCGCCGGCTGCGACCCGTGCCGGCAGGCCGGCCTGTACGCGAACTGGGGCGAGTGGCGGCAGGCCGTGCAGATCCTCGAGCCGGTGGTGTCGGGGGTGCTCGGCTGCCAGGAGCAGCCCGAGCGCGGACTCGCCTCGGCGCTCGTGCCCTACATCCGCGTCGGCCGGTACGACGAGGCGGCCCGGGCCCATGTCCGGGCCTACCGGCGGCACCGCTACGAGCGCGACGGGTTCCCGTACCTCGCCGATCATCTGCATTTCTGCGCGCTGACCGGGCACCTGGATCGCGGGCTGGACATCCTGGCCGAGCACCTGGGTTGGCTGGACCGGCCCTTCGACGACATGTCGGCGATGGAGTTCTCCGCCGTCGGCGCACTGCTGTGCCGGCTCGCCGTCGAGCGGGGCATCGGTCGTACCATCGCCCGGCCCGAACACGGCGAGCGGCAGGCCGCCGAGTTGACGGTGGCTCGGCTTGGCGAGGAACTGGCGGCTCAGGCCAAGGACCTGGCCGCCCGGTTCGACGCCCGCAACGGTACCGACCACCAGTCGCGCACGGTCGAGGCGTGGCTGGCCGCCACCCCGGTGACCGACGGGGTCGAGCTGCCGCCCGATCCGCCCCGGCGGGGCGCGGCACCGGTGATCCCGCTCGGACCGGGCGGGCGCGAGGAGCTCGTCGGGCCGCTGTCCCTCGAGGCGATCGCCGCCGTCCTCGACGAGCGCGGCGACCGGTACCGGGTCGAGGACGGCCGGGTGTCCGGCCAATGGGTCAACTCCGTCATCCACTTTGAACGCGGCGGGGACCGCGACGAGATACTGATCGGCCGGATCATCGTCGACCGCTCGCTGCCGGCCGACCGGCGTTCCGAGGCGTACGAATTCTGCAACGCTTGGAACCACGACAAGATCATGCCGAAGGCGTACGTGCACGACACCGGCGACGGGGAGCTGCTCGTCGTCGGTGAGGTCGTCACCGACCTGGAGTACGGCGTGGCCGGCCAGCAGCTCGCCGTTCTGATCGATGTCACCATCGGATCCGGCGTCCAGATGGCCGAGGCCGTGGCCAACCTGGCCTAGGTCCACCCGCGACAATATCGACGATATTGTCGCCTCAGAGGCTCATGACGCGACAACTTTGACAAAGTTGTCGCGGTCATTGAGGGTCACGGGCCGACGCGGTCGAAGTGCCAGATGACCATGGTCGGCATGCCGGCCGACGCGGCCGCCGCCGCCTGCGGTACCACCTGCTGGGGCAACCACGGCCAGAGCGGCCACGGCCCCGGTTCGAAGTCGGGGACGAACGGCTTGTCGATCCGGACCGGCCCGTCATCGGGTACCCGGGGCTCGACGCATCCCCGCACCCGCAGGCCGGCCGCCAGCGCGGCCGAGATGTAGTCGCTGGCCAGATGCCGGTAGGCCGGCAGCGCGCACGGCCGGCCGTCCGGAGCGACCTGCCGCCCGCTCGAGCCGAGGAACACCAGCGGTCCGGACACGTCGGAGAGCACGACGTGCCCACCGGGGCGCAGCACGCGGGCGAACTCGGCCATGACCGGGCCCAGCGACGCCACGTGGGTCAGGGCCAGCGAACAGACCACGAGGTCCACCGAAACGTCGCCGACCGGGAGCCGGTCCAGGCCGCCGAGCAGGAACTCGGCCGACGGTACCCGGGCCCGGGCCCGGTCGAGCATGTCGGGTGACCCGTCCACGCCGGTCACGCGGTGGCCCAGCGCGGCCAGGTGCTCGGCGTGGCGGCCGGTGCCGCAGGCGGCGTCGAGCGCGTCGCCGGCCGGAAGCGGATCGATGATCCCGTACAGGATCGGTTCGTCGATGTCGAAGAGGCCGTTGCCCTCGTCGTCGTACGTCGCCGACCACAGGCGGTACCCCTCGACCGCGTCCACCGGTTCGACCGCCATCCCGTCGGCCCGGCGGGCCGGTCCGTCGAGCAGCGCCCGCATCTCGGCGAAGCGCGCCTCGATGAACTCCGCGTCGTACCCGCCGAAGCAGGCCCGCAGCAGCGCGAGCCCCTCGTGACCCAGCACGTACGCCAATGGATGCTGATAGATCACCGGCCGACCGTAGTGGGGCGGGCCGGCCCGGTCGAGCCATTAATGGTTACGGCCGTAACACGTCTGAAACCTCCAGGTGAACGACGGGAAACGCGAACACAGGACTCTCTCCTCGGGCACGCCAGGGCTGGGTCGCTCGCGCGGCGCCAGACGCGCCGAGCCAGCCGTGGCGTACGCCGCCCTTCAAGCCCTCATGAAGAGGAGAGCCTGATGCCGGCTGAGTTGAACGCGGGCGACACCGCCTGGCTGTTGGTGAGCGCGGCCCTGGTGATGCTGATGGTGCCCGGCCTGGCCTTGTTCTACGGCGGCATGGTGCGCGCCAAGAGCACGCTCAACATGATCATGATGGGCCTGATGTGCCTGCCGGTGATCACCGTGATCTGGATCCTGTACGGCTACACGCTGGCGTTCGGGCCGGACAGCGGTATAGGCGTGATCGGCAATCTCACCCACCTCGGCATGGCCAATATCGGTCCGGACACGCTCAGCGGGACGGTGCCGACCACCGTGTTCGCCGCCTTCCAGCTCATGTTCGCGATCATCACGGCGGCGCTGTTGTCCGGGGCCGTCGCCGACCGGACCCGTTTTTCGGCCTGGCTGGTCTTCGTCGGCGCCTGGGTCACGGTCGTGTACATCCCCATCGCCCACTGGGTCTTCACCCCCGACGGCTGGATCGCCGCGAACCTGCGCATCCTCGACCTGGCCGGCGGAACTGTCGTGGAGATCAACTCGGGCTTCTCCGCGCTCGCGCTGGCCCTCGTGCTGCGGCCGCGGCTCGGCTTCGGCACCGACCAGATGCGCCCGCACAACATGCCGTTGGTCGTTCTCGGCGCCGCCCTGCTGTGGTTCGGCTGGTTCGGCTTCAACGCCGGCTCGGCCATCACCGCCGGCGGGGGAGCGGGCATGGCGTTCATCAACACGCAGGTCGCCGCGTCGGCGGCGGTCGGCGCCTGGCTCATCGTCGAGAGGATCCGCGACGGCAAGGCCACCACGCTCGGCGCCGCCTCCGGTGCCATCGGCGGCCTGGTCGCCATCACCCCGTCCTGCGGATCCGTCAACCCGCTCGGCGCGCTGATCATCGGCGCCGCGGCCGGCGTCGCCTGCGCGTACGCGGTCGGCCTCAAGTACCGCTACAACTACGACGACTCGCTCGACGTCCTCGGCCTGCACGGTGTGGGCGGCTGGGTCGGCATGCTGCTCATCGGCCTGCTCGCCACCGCCACCGTCACCGGCGGTCAGGAGGGCCTGTTCTACGGCGGCGGGCTGTCGCTGCTCGGCCGGCAGGCCGCGGCGGCCGCGGTCGTCGCCGTGTACGCGTTCGGCGCCACCTACGGCGTGGCCTGGCTCATCCAGCGCTTCATGGGCTTCCGGGTCGCCGCCGGCGAGGAGCGGTCCGGGCTCGACCTGATCGTCCACGGCGAGACCGCGTACGAGCTGAGCATCACCCGGCCCGGCCACATGGCCGGCGTCCTCGGGCGCCCGGCCGCCGAGACGGCGGCCGCCCAGGAGGCGGAGGCGGAGCCGGAGGACGAGGAGGCGGAATCCCGGTCCACCTGACTCCGCCACCGGGCCGAGACCCGTACCTGTGGCTGGAGGACATCGACGGCGAGGCCGCGCTGGCCTGGGTGCGGGACCGCAACGCCGAATCGGTGACCCGGCTGGCCGTCGGCGAGCGGTTCGCGGCCCTGCGCGAGGAGCTGCGCGACGCGCTCGACTCCCAGGTGCGGATCCCGTGGCCGAGCTGGCACGGCGAGCGGCTGTACAACTTCTGGCGCGACGCTGGCAATCCGCGGGGCGTCTGGCGGCGCACGAGCCTGGAGGCGTACCGGTCGGAGGACCCCCACTGGGAGGTCCTGCTCGACCTGGACCGCCTGGCCCGGAACGAGGGCGAGAACTGGGTCTGGCAGGCGCCGGAGATGCTGCGCCCGGCCGGGCGGCGCTGCCTTATCGGATTGTCCCGCGGCGGCGCCGACGCCGGCGTGGTGCGCGAGTTCGACCTCGACGAGGCGGCGTTCGTCCCGGACGGCTTCGCGCTGCCGGAGGCCAAGTCGTGGGTGCACTGGATCGACGTCGACCGGGTCTTCGTGGCCACCGACTTCGGGCCCGGCAGCCTGACCGCGTCCGGGTACCCGCGCGTGGTCCGCGAGTGGCGGCGCGGCCAGCCCTTGCTGGAGGCGCCGGTGGTGTTCGCGGCCGAACCGGGGGACATGACCGTGTACGCGCGGCGGGACCGGACCGGCGGGTACGAGCGCGACCTGGTCTACCGCCGGGTCGACTTCTTCCGGACCGTCGTGTTCCTGCGCCAGCCCACCGGTGAGCTGGTGCGCATCGACGCGCCGGAGGACGCCGACATCGGTACGCACGGAGCCCACATCCTGATCCGGCTGCGTACACCGTGGACCGTCGACGGCCGGACCCATCCGGCCGGTGCGCTGCTGGCCGCGCCGTTCGACGCGTACCTCTCCGGCCACCGGTCGCTGTCGCCGCTGTTCAGCCCCGACCCGCGTACCAGCCTGGTCTCCTACCACCGCACCCGCGACCACCTGATCCTGGAGGAGCTGACCGACGTGCGGCCGCGGCTGCGGGTGCTCACCCCGGCCGGCGGCTCCTGGTCCTCCGCCGACCTGGACGGGCCCGGGTCGACCGACGACCACGTCGAGGTGCTCGACACCAACCCCGACCATGGCAACGATTTCCTGCTCTGCTCCAGCGGGTTCACCCGACCCAGCACGATCTGGCACGGCCGCGTCGGGGACCCGGGGCCGGCGTCGTCTGGACTGAGGAGCGCAGGGAGCGAAGCGACTGGAGCGACGAGGGAAGACGGCGCAGAAGGGGCCCCGGGTCCCGCGCGAGCGGAGCGAGCGCAATCGGGCACGGCCCCGGGTCCCGCGCGAGCGGAGCGAGCGCAATCGGGCACGGCCCCGGGTCCCGCGCGAGCGGAGCGAGCGCAATCGGACACGGACCCGGGTCCGCCGGTACGGCTCCGGTCGGAGCCCGACCGGTTCCATGCCGACGGGATCGAGGTCGGGCGGCACTTCGCCGTCTCGGCCGACGGGACCCGGGTGCCCTACCTCGTCGTCGGGCCGGGCGGCGGGCCGACGCTGCTGAGCGGATATGGAGGCTTCGAAATATCGATGCTTCCGCATTACGATCCGATCCTGGGCCGGGCCTGGCTCGGTCGCGGCGGGACGTTCGTGCTGGCCAACATCCGCGGCGGGGGAGAGTACGGGCCGGCCTGGCATGACGCGGCGCTCCGGGAACGCCGGCCGCGGGCCTACCAGGACTTCGCCGCGGTGGCCCGCGACCTGGTGGCTCGGGGCGTCACGACACCCGACCGCCTGGGCATCGAGGGCGGCAGCAACGGCGGCCTGCTCACCGGGGTGATGCTGACCAGCCACCCCGAGCTGTTCGGGGCCGTGGTCAGCGCCGTTCCGCTGATGGACATGCGCCGCTACCACCTGCTGCTGGCCGGATCCTCCTGGATGGCCGAGTACGGCGACCCGGACGACCCGGATGACTGGGCCTTCCTGGAGACCTACTCGCCGTACCACAATGTCCAGGATGGACATCGGTACCCGCCGGTGCTGGTGCAGACCTCGACCCGCGACGATCGGGTGCACCCCGCGCACGCCCGCAAGATGGTGGCCCGGCTGCTCGAACACGGCGCGGACGTCAGCTACTACGAGAACATCGAGGGCGGCCACGCCGGCGCCGCCGACAACGAACAGACCGCGTTCATGTGGGCGTTGCGGTTCGAGTTCCTGCACCGCGTGATCGGCGACGGTCGGCTTCCGGACTGACGCTGGCCCGCGCGACCTGCCGTTTCGTACCATCGCGGCCTCGCCGGGCCGAACGGATTTCGATCCGACGGTTTTCTCAGAAGGTTCTTCACAGGTACCGTCTACCTTCGACTGAAGGCTCCACGGAACCGGCCGGGGAAGGAGGAGCCATGAAGCCGCGGATCCTGTTCGCCCTGCCGCTGCTGGTGTTTCTCGTGGGCGCCACCGCGTACGCGTCGCAGGCGCCCAGGGCCGGTCCGCCGGCCCAGGCCGTCGGCGGCGCCGGCCCGGTCGATGAGCCGGTGACGCCCAGCGAAGAGCCGGTGACGGCCCGGATCCGTGGCACCTGGAACAGCACCGCGCAGCCCACGGCCAAGATCGGCTGCCCCCAGGGCAGGTACCAGAAGGACGTGGAGCGCTACCTCGAGAAGCTCGGCGGCTTCGGTCCGGTCGTGGTCGACGGCAAGCAGACCCGGGCCGAGTGTAAGACGATCAAGAAGTTCCAGCAGCGGTACTCCATCTATCCGGCCAGCGGTCTGGCCGGGGAGACCACCCGCAGCGTGGCCCGCCGGCTGGCCAGCACCGACACGAGCAGGTGCAAGCACGGCACGGGCCTCACGTTCTGTGTCGACCTCACCAACCAGACCGTCTGGATCATGCGCGGCGACAAGGTGATCTGGAAGCCGACCGTCACCCGCACCGGGATGGCCGGGGGGTTCCAGACGCCGGCCGGCACCTACCAGGTGCTCAACCGCAACATCCGCGAATGGTCCGATCCGTACGAGGTGTGGATGCCGTACTGGCAGCGCTTCAACGGCGGCATGGGATTCCACGAGACCACGACATATCTGCACAACTCGTTCGGTTCGCATGGATGCATCAACATGCTGAGCGTCGACGCGCAGAAGATGTGGCAGCTCGGATCCGTCGGCACCCGTGTCTACATCTTCGGCCGCCGCCCCGGCACCTGACCCTTTCTGCCAGGTTGTAAGCAGGGGCACCCTACATATCAAATTGTGACTGTAGGGTGCCCCTGCTTACACCGTGAAGGGGTCCACTTGCCTCTTCGCACTAGGGTGGGTGTCCGACGGAGAGGTCGGGCGGTGGACGGAATCGCGTGCCTCAGGGAGGCTGTCTCATCGGTGCCCATTCCCGGCGCCCCGCCCCGTCTCTCCAAGGACGGTGCCGCCGTCGGCCTGGCCTTTCTCGACGTCGCGCTGCGCCAGAACCACGTGCGACGGCTCACCGAGCGGCTCTCGCTCATCGAGCATCGCGCGGCGCGGTGCACCACCGAGGTCGACATCAGCCTCGGCTTACTCGACGAGGCCCAGCGCGAGGCGGGAATTCTCTACCAGCGGCTGCGTAATCGGGACTACCCGCCGGCCGAGGGCGAGGACGGTCACCGCGACGCCGGCGCGCGGGGCGACCTGATCTGGGTGCCGGTGTCGCGGCTGTCGAACCGCCGGCATTCGCCGATCGACGTCACCGACGGCGATGGCAACAAGCTGCCGCGGCTGACCCAGTACGAGACCTCGCGCCTCATGGCCTCGGCCCTCTATCGACTCCTGCGGGCCATTCTGTCCACCCATCCCGACGCCTTCGGTCGCACCAAACTCCGGGATCTGCTGTTCAATGTCCACGAGTCGAGATGGCTGCTCCAGTCGGCCCTGATCACCCTGCTCACCGAACGGAGCCGACCGGCCCGGCCCTCCTGGCGCCCGCCCGACACTCCGGGCACCGTGCACGGTCAGGGGGCCCGCTACCGCGCCTACGCGCTGGAGGTGCTGTTCGACTATGAGGAGTACCTCAGGGAGTACGTGACGCTGCTGGACATCGCGGTCAACGACTACCTGCTGGTGGTGGCACTGGACACGTCGAAGGACGAGCACCTGCTCGCGTTCGACTCACCGCTGCACGTCGAGGACGGACCGCGGGCGGGCCGGCACCGCGTGCGCGCGTCCGGCGGTGCGTACTGGGTCGAGTACCGCACGCAGATCCCGGCCAGCCTGCGGGCCTACCACCTCGTGGCGACCACGGAACCAGGACTCCAGATCGATGCGATGTATCTGTCCAGCAACGCCGACGCCGGCACCGTGGCGTCGCTGGCGTCCGACCTGCGGGTGCTGTCCGCCCGGACCCACCAGGAACGCACCGTCCCGACCGGCGACCGCGGCCAGAAGCTGCTCGAGCTCGAGCTGCAGGCGGGCCTGGGGCGCCTGTCCGAACTGCTGCGCCGGCGACACTGGGAGGCGAGCCAGGCCGGACTCACGATGACCGACGCCGGGCTTCCGGCCGCCACCGCCGTCGCCTGGGCCGCCACCTCGGGCGAGGCGACGACGACGGGTGGCGAGGCACCGCTCAACTCGTTGTTCCACCATCCGCTGGTCACGCCGGAACGGTTGGCCGCGGCGGCGGACGAGATCTCCACGCACGGGCTTGACCGCGACCTCACCGTCGGCAACGATCCGGCCAGCGACCGCGCCCACGCCTACTGGCGGCGCGATCCGTCCCGGATCGTGGTCGGGCAGACCATCGACGTATCGTCATCGATCTTCATCCAGGACGCCAGCGGCTCCCGGCCCGGCAGCGTGGTCACGTACGTGGCCAGCGTGGTCGCGATCGCGTACCTGGTGGGCGCCCTGCTGTTCTCGAGCCCGTTTCCCTGGACCGGTGACGGCGGCCTGTCCTCGCGGGCGACCATCGACGCGGTGATCGCGGTCCTGTTGCTCGTCCCGGGTTTCCTCTACACGCGCCTCGACCTGCCGCACCGGAACTCGATCATCGGTCAGCTGCGGACGCTGCCCCGGCTCGTAGCGCACGTGACCATCGCCGGTGTCGCCGTGTTCGCCTCGACGATCGCCGCCGGCGCCAGTGGTCCGACGATCCGCGCCGCGCTCGCCCTCTGCGTCGTGCTGCCCACGGTCGCGGTGGTGTCGATGGTGGTGCTGTCCAGCGCCGCCCGCACACACCGCGCGGTCGCTCGCACGTTGCCACCGTGGGCGGCCCCGTGGCTGGGTCGCGGCGCCGACCCGGCCACGGCGAGCTCGCGTTCGGTTCCGCGGGTGCGGCCGGTCACCCGACAGCGGCGTTGGCCGCGCGGGTTGATCATCCGGCCGGACGCGGTCCTGCGCACGTCGGGTGCGCAGGACCACCATCAGGCCGGCCGGAGGGTGGCGTGACCCACATGACGTTCCGCGACCTCCGCCGCGTCGGGCCGGGCGACGTGCCGGCCTCGGCCATCTCGCCGCGGGCGCTGGCCGAGCTGGCCCGGGCCGGCTCATCGATGCTTCGTCAGCCCTCGATGCGGGTCGCGTTCGAGGTGCATCACGTCCGGGACCGTCCCGGGTACCTCTGTGACGTACTCCGGGGCAAGCACGCCGTCGGCGCCGTCTCGGCCGACCCGCCCCGCTTCGTCGAGGCGATCGCCTCGGCCGCCTACGGTGTCGGCGTCATCATCGGCACCCGGACGCTGGAGCCCGAGTCCGAGCTCCTGGTCAGCCACAAGGAGCACACACCGGCGACCGCGTTCCCGCTGGACGGCCGGTCGGCCGGGTACCTCTTCCACGGAACCGCCGTGCCCAACGTCAGCTTCGTGCAGGAGTCGGGGCCGGTCTTCGAAGGACTGATCTCGATCGAGGTCGAGCCGGTGTCCATCCAGTACCGGCACTGCCGGGCCATCCGCGCGGTCATCGAGGAGATCAGTGAGGTGGCGGCCGAGGTGGCCGGCGCCCCCATCCTGTCGCTGCAGTCCCCGGCGCAGCTGCCGGTTCACCGCTCCGTCGGGGACGACGTGATCGTGCATCAGACCGACTGGCCGCGCTCGTCGGCGCTGGCCGTGCGCTTCTCCATCGGGCTCGACCAGCCCAGCGCCTCACTCAGGCTGCGTGTCGCCGACGCCTTCGCCGAGTTCTGCGCGCAGCGCGGCTTCGGTCTGTGGTTGGCCGATCTGCGACCGGGCTACCGCACCGGCAACTGGTTCGCGATCTGCCGCCACGACAGGAACCTCGTGCGCACGGTCTTCGACGGGGCCATGGACCCCAAGGGCGCCAGCCGCGTGTACTCGTGCCTGCCGGTCACGCTCGTCGGCCCGGCCCGGGTCGGCGCCACTCACGCGATCCTCCAGCTGCTGTCGGAGTACCCGCAGGTGGGGGTCGTCGCGTGCACGGAGACGATCATCGAGGACATCGCCTTCATCCACCTTCAGTTGACCGTCAACGGTGTGCCGAGCTCGCGACTGGCCGGGCTGAACGCGTCGCTGGACGAGGTCCGGTCGACCGGCGACGATCCGTCGGCGCTCCTGCCCCGCGTGCTGCCGCTTCTGGTCAACGCGGGCGGGCCAAGCCCGGCCGGTCCGCGGTCGGCGCCCGGCATCGTCGACTATCAGATGATCATGGGATCGGCCTTTCCGCTCGAGTCGGCGCTCGGCGAGAACCGGCGGGCGCTGTGGGTCTCGTGGGAGGTCGAGGGGCGCGAGACCCAGCTGCGGTTTCCCTTCCTCGCGCTGTATTCGGCCTTCGAAGACCTGGGATTCGTCGGCGTCCGCGACGACGGCGACTCCCATCCGAACATGAGCCCCAACGTCGAGTACCTCATCTGCCGGTACATGGGCAACTCGGTGCTGCGGGGCAAGGGCAAGCTGTCGTTCCCGCCCGAGCTGGCCTACTCCAGCTCCGAGCACACCGACCGCCAGGCCAAGCTGACCTCGCTGAGCGCCCGTGTCGAGGCCGCCTGGCGGGACCGGCTCGACAAGTCGTACCGGGCGCGCGAGCTGACCGTGTCCTGGCGCGAGTACTGGTTGGGTCACTGGTCGCTGCCGCTGGACTGACCCGCCCACGGTGTAAGCAGGGGCACCCTACAGTCACCTTTTGATATGTAGGGTGCCCCTGCTTACACCCGAGACGCGGGTGCGGGCCTACCGCGAGCCGCTGGGGTGCAGGCGGACCATGTTCCACGACAGCGGCGGCAGGACCACCTCGACCCGGCCGCCGTCGATGGCCGGATCGCCCAGCCGCGCGGGTCGCACCCGGTCGGGATCCTCGGCCGAGTTGACCGCGTCCGGGTCGTCGTCGCACAGCGTGACGTGCTGAGCCACCGCGAGGCCCGGCAGTGACCGGGCGTCGACGGCCAGCGTGATCGGACGATGCTGGTGGCGGTTGACGGCGAAGACCGTGACCGCCCCGCCGTCCAGCACCGCGGTCGCGTCGACGAGCGGGACCTCGCCGTAGGCCGCCGTCTCGTGCCGAGGGCCGCGGGGTTCGACCCGCAGGACGCTGCCCCGCCCGTACCGGGAGGTCAGGGCGAACGGGTGGAAGATGCTCTGCCGCCAGGCCGGGCCGCCCGGCTCGGTACGGATCGCGGCGATGGCGTTGACCAGTTGGGCCAGGCAGGCGATCCGCACCCGGTCGGCGTGGCGCAGCAGCGAGATGAGCAGGCCGCCGACGACCACCGCGTCGACCACCGAGTACGTGTCCTCGATGAGTCTGGGGGCCTGCCCCCAGGCCGGGCCTTCCTCGTCGGAGAACCGGCTCATGTACCAGACGTTCCACTCGTCGAACGACAGGTTGATCCGCTTGTCGTGCCGGCCCACGGCCCGGACGTGGTCGCAGGTCGCGACCGCCTCCTCGATCGCGCGGTCCATCTGCACCGCCGAGGCGAGGAAGCTGTCCCGGTCGTCGCCCTTCGGCTCGAAGTAGGCGTGCAACGAGACGTAGTCGACCAGCCCGTACGTCTCGGCCAGGACCGTCGCCTCCCAGGTGCCGTACGTCGGCATACCGCGGTGCGTACTACCGCACACGACCAGCTCGATCGACGGGTCGACCTGGCGCATCGCCGCCGCGCAGGTGGCGGCCAGCCGGGCGTACTCGGCCGCGGTCTTGTGTCCGATCTGCCACGGGCCGTCCATCTCGTTGCCGAGGCACCACAGCCGGATGTCGTGCGGCCGGGTCACGCCGTGCGAGCGGCGCAGGTCCGACCAGTACGAGCCGGACGGGTGGTTGCAGTACTCCACCAGGGCACTGGCCTCCTCCACCCCGCGGGTACCCAGATTGACCGCCATCATCGGCTCGCTGCCGACGCCGCGCGCCCAGGCGACGAACTCGTCGGTGCCGACCCGGTTGGTCTCGATCGACCGCCAGGCCAGGTCCAGCCGGGTGGGGCGCCGGTCGACCGGACCGACGCCGTCCTCCCACCGGTACGCCGAGACGAAGTTGCCACCCGGGTAGCGCAGCACCGGCACGCCCAGCTCGCGGACCAGGTCGGCCACGTCGGTGCGGAACCCGGCCGCGTCGGCGGTGGGATGGTCCGGCTCGTGGATGCCGGTGTACACCGACCGGCCCAGGTGCTCGACGAACGAACCGTAGATCCGCGGATCCACGTCGGCGAGGCGGAACTCCGGATCGATCGTCAGGCTGGCCCGCAGCTGGTCCCCCTCGGTCACGGCCGCATCGTACGACGATGACCGCCGCACGACCATGACGGGGCGGGCGATCCGGTGGCCGCCCCCGACAGCGTGTCGACACGCGGGGGGCCGCGGCGTGTTTACTTGCCGGGCGGGCCGGCACGTCTTAGCGGTTGTCGGAGGTGGACATGGCCGAACAAGACCGGACCCGGGAGTTCACCGACTTCGTCGCCGCGTGTTCGCCGGCGCTGTTGCGCAGCGCCTGGTTGCTCACCGGCGACGCCGGCCGGGCCGAGGACCTGCTGCAGACGGCGCTGACCAAGGCCTGGCGGCACTGGACGACCGTGGTCCACGCGGACAGCCCGGAGGCCTACGTGCGCCGGATGGTGTTCACGACGTACGTGTCGTGGTGGCGACGACGCTGGAGGGCCGAGGTGCCGCGGGCGTCGACGCCGGAGGGTGTCGACCATACCGACCCGGCCGGCGTCGTCGCGGCCCGCGACTCGGTGCGCCGGGCGCTGGGGTGGCTGTCGCGGCAGCAGCGGGCGATCGTGGTCCTCCGGTACGCCGAGGATCGCTCGGTGGCCGACACGGCGGCGCTGCTCGGCTGTTCCGTGGGCACGGTGAAGGTGCAGTCGGCCCGGGCCTTGAGCACGCTGCGTCTGGACCCCGACCTTGTCGCGCACTCAGAGGAAGGAGTCCGGAGATGAACGAACAGGAACTGCGCCGGGTGCTCGTCCGCGTGGTGCCGCGGCTGCCCTCGCCGGAGGACCGCGTCTCGGCCGTGATCGCACGGGCCGGGCGGCGGCAACGCAACATCGTGACGGTGGGGGCGGCCGTGATCGTGGGGATCGTGGTGCTGGGGGGCGTGCCGCTCGTGCGGGCCCTGGCCGGTCGCCCGCTCAACGTCCCGCCGGCGATGAGCAACATCCCGTCGGCGTCGCCCACGCCGCGCGCCGACGGCGTGCTCGAGACGCCGGGATGCGTCGGCTACCACCCGGACATGGCCACCGAGTACCAGGGCACGCCGGTCGCACCCAACCAGATGGAGCTCAGTGACCTGGCCGAACGCGTCCAGCCGCCGGCCATGAGCCGCTTCCCCGACGTCTTCTCCTATGTGGAGCTGCGCCACGAGAATGACCGCTTGCGCGTGTGGCGCAAGCCGTCGGCCGAGTTCGACGCCTGGATCGTGCGCGAGTTCGGCAACGAGTGCCTCGAGATCGCCGACGCCAAGGCGTCCGAGAAGGAGATCGACGAGTGGTCCCGCCAGGTCGATTTCCGGTACTGGCGCAACAAGGGCATCGACATCTACAGCGTGCATGGCGACGCCATCGAGGGCGTGCTCGTGATCGGGGTCGCCGCGGAGGATCTGGCCCGCGCGCGGAAGGAGATTCCCAAGAAGTACCCAGACATCCCGATCAAGGTCGAGAAGGGTGTGCCGGTCGTTCTTACCTAGACGTCAACTCCCGGGGGTTGGCCCGGGACCACTCCGGTGGTCCCGGGCCATTCGTCAACCGGCGGAGGAGTCGGGGGCAGAACCTACGCCGGCACCGGAGTCTTCGCTCCCAGCGGCGCCCACCAGGCCCACGCCGCCCCGGCGGCGAGGCCGAGGACGACCACCGGTGTGAACAGGGGACTGGCCAGAGGCAGCAGTCCAAAGAGGACCAGGGTGAGGGCGAGGAACAGCCCGAACGGCAGGCCCAGCAGCGCCCCGCCGACCACGCGCCCCGCGCTCGGCGGCGAAGAGGACCGGCCCACCAGAGCCAGCACCGAGCCGAAGATGAGCAGACCGGCCAGGGAGGCCCAGATCAGCGGGCTCTCGAACGGTCCACCGGGGATGATCAGCCCGACCGCGGCCGAGCAGTGCCGCTTGCCGCCCTCGTCGTGCGAGGCGAGCAGGTCCAGCCGTACCCCGGCCGGCACCAACGTCGGCAGGTCGTAGGCGTACGTTCCGGACCGCTCGACGTCCTCGGCCCGACCGCCCCAGTCCGCGATGTCGATGGAGCCCAACGGCGCCGGCAGGCGCAGCGACACCCGTCCGGCGACCTCGCGCGCCGTGCCGGCCTTCGGCCCGACCACCGCGCCCTTCCAGGCCACGGTGTCGGCCCGGGGGATCTCGATGACGTCGCCCGGCGCGAGCTGCGCCGCCGTCCTGGTGATGCCGGCCGATTTCCAGGCACCGCTACCGGTACAGGCCCCGGCCGGGTCGACGACCTCGGCCGAGGCGGGGCTGGCCAGGCCGAAGAGGGCCACCAGCCCCAGGAGGACGACGCCCATGCGTGCGAGGTATCTCATGACTCACCGCTCGATGGGCACGCCCACGAGCGAGCCCCATTCGGTCCAGGAGCCGTCGTAGTTGCGCACGTTCGGGTACCCCAGCAGCTCGTGCAGGACGAACCAGGTGTGCGCGGACCGCTCGCCGATCCGGCAGTACGCCACGATGTCCCTGTCGTCGGTGATGCCCTGCCCGCCGTACAGGTCCCGCAGCGCCTCGTCGGCCAGGAACCGGCCGGAGTCGGGGTCGACCGCCTTGGCCCACGGGATGTTGACCGCACCCGGGATGTGGCCGGGCCGCTGGGCGGACTCCTGCGGCAGGTGGTCGGGCGCGAGCTTCTCGCCCCGGTACTCCTCCGGCGAGCGCACATCGACCATCGCCGTGCCGGTGCCGCCGACGTAGCGGGACAGCACCTGGTCGCGGAAGGCCCGGATCGCCAGGTCGGGCGTGGCCGCCCGGTACCCGGAGGTGGGCACGATGGTCGGCTGCTCGGTGACGAGTTTGCGACCCTCCAGCTCCCACGCCTTGCGGCCGCCGTTGACGAGCCGGACGTCACCGTGTCCGTACACCTTGTAGTACCAGTACGCGTACGCGGCGAACCAGTTGTTGTTCCCGCCGTAGAGCAGGACCGTGGTGTCGTTGCTGATGCCGAGCCGGTCCTGCAGCCCGGCGAACGCCTCCGGGGAGACGAACTCGCGTCGGATCGGGTCCTGCAGGTCGGTGGTCCAGTTGACGGCGACGGCGTTGGGCACGTGGCCACGGTGGTAGGCCCCCGTGTCCTCGTCGACCTCGACGATGCGTACGCCCGGATCGTCCAGGTGTTCGGCCAGCCATTCGGTGGTCACCAGGGGACCGCTCATGTGTTAACTCCTCCCGTCCAGAACGCGAACCCTACGGTCGGTGACGGCGCCGCGACATCAGGACTTCTCCCTATGCCAAACCCGCCCGACGGCGTAGGGAGTCGTATCGACGACAAGGGACGCGCGCCGTAGCCAGGTTTAATGAGGCGTGCACCGGCGAGTGTCCAGCCCGCGGATGATCGGCCGAGCCGACGAGCTCGGCCGGCTCCGGAACGCCCTGGCCGGCGTCGACGCGGGCACGCCGGCGGCGATTCTGGTCGGCGGGGAGGCCGGCATCGGCAAGACCCGCCTGGTCGACGAGTTCGTCGCCGGATCGTCCGGCGCGGCGCGGGTGCTGCGGGGCGGCTGCGTCCCGCTGACCGGGGGACTACTGCCGTACGGCCCCGTGGCGGAACTGCTGCGGATGCTGGCGGACACCTCCCGGCCGGCCGAGCTGGTCGAGCTGGCCGGGCCCGACCTGGCCGTGCTGGCCGCGTTCCTGCCCGACCTCGTCCCGCAACCGGGTCCGATGTCGACGGTGCCGACCGGCATCGACCAGTACCGCCTCTTCGCTTCGCTGCGCCGGCTGCTGGAACGGCTGGCCGGCCCGGCGCCTTTGGTGGTCGTCCTGGAGGACCTGCACTGGGCCGACCCGTCGACGCTGGCGCTGGTCGCCTACCTGACCCACGGCATGCGCACGGGCATCGGCCGGTTCCTGCTCGTCGGCACGTATCGCACCGACGAGATGGATCGCCGGCATCCGCTGCGGGCGCTGCTGTCCGAATTGGACCGCGGCGGCGTCGCTCGCCTCGAGCTGGGCCGCCTCGGTCCGGCCCAGACCGCGGCCCAGATCGCCGGCGTCCTCAACCGCGACGTCGACGAGGCCCTGGCCGAGCGGATCCACGCGCGCAGCGACGGCAACCCGTTCCTCGTCGAGGAACTGCTGGCGGCCGGCGGTGAGGCGCTCCCGGAGGGCACCCGCGACATCCTCCTGCGGCGGGTACGCCGGTTGCCCCCGGCCGATCAGCGGCTGCTGCTCGCGGTCGCGGTGGCCGGCCGGCGGGCCGGGGACGACCTGCTGACCGATGTCGTCGGCGCCGACCACGAGGCGGTCCTGGACCGGCTGCGCGGCGCGGTCGACGAGCACATCCTCATCGTCGTCGATCAGGGCTATATATTCCGGCACGCGCTGGTCGCCGAGGCCCTGCTGGCCGAGGCGCTGCCGGGGGAGCGGATCGCGTTGCACCGGGCCTACGCCGAGGCCCTGGGCCGGCGCTGGGACCACGACGTGGCCCACGGGGACGACGGCTCGCCGGCCCGGGCGGCCGCCGCGGCCGAGATGGCCCACCACTGGTGTCTGGCCGGAGAACCGGTACGCGGGCTGCAGGCCTGCGTGCGGGCCGGGCTCGCGGCCGAGCGGCTCTTCGCCCACGCCGAGGCGCGGGCACACTTCGACCGGGCGGTCACGCTGTGGGACGACGCCCCCCAGGCCCGGCCGGGGGCGCCGCTGGACGTGGTCGATCTGTGCCGCCACGGAGCCGAGGCCGCCTATCTGGAGGGCGACACCGATCACGCGATCGCGTTGGTGCGCCGGGCGCTGCGCGAGGTCGACGATGGCTCCGACGCGCTGCGGTCCGGCCTGCTGCACGAGCGGCTCGGCCGCTACCTCTGGGCCCACGGCGAGGCCGAGTCGGAGTCGATCGGCGCCTACCTGCGCGCGGTCGAACTGGTGCCGGACTCGCCGACGCTCGAGCGGGCCCGCGCGCTGACCGGCCTGGCCAGCGCGTTCGCGTACGCCGACCGGCCCGATCCCTCGGCCTGGTGCGCGGAGGCGCTGCGGGTGGCCCGGGCCGCCGGCGCGCGGGGCGAGGAGGGCCGGGCCTTGCAGTCGCTGGGGTACTGCCTGGCCATGGCCGGCGACATCGGGGCCGGGGTGGACCGCTGCCGGCAGGCGCTGGCGATCGCCGCGGAGCTGGGCCAGCCCGACGAGCACTACCGCGCGTACGTCGCCCTCGTCGCCACCCTGCGCATCGCCGGCCGTACGGCCGAGGCGTTCACGACGGCGATGGAGGGGGTCGACCTCGCCCGGCGTCGCGGTGCCGAGCGCACGTACGGCAACCTCCTGCTCGGCGACGCCGTCGACCTGCTGATCCTGCTCGGCCGGTGGGACGAGGCGGACGCGTTGCTGCCGGCCGAGCCCGACGTGCAGGCGCACGGAACCCCGGTGGTGGCCACGAACCTGTGGCTGTCCGCGGCCAACCTGCACACCTGGCGTGGCCGGTTCGACCAGACCCGCCTGTTCCTGGACGCGTGCATGTCCGCGTACGCCACCCGCGGGCACGGCCACGTCCGCAGCATGCTGCACGCCAACTGGTCCGAGCTGTGTCTGTGGCAGGGCCGCTACGACGAGGCGAGCCGCTGGATCCGGCGGGAGCTGGACCTGCTCGGCACGATCGAGTTCACCTCGCTGCTCGGCCGCCTCGTCCTGCAGGGTCTGCGGGCCGAGGCCGGACTCACGCGGCACGCCGACCTGCCCCGCCTGGCCGGGCTGGTCGACGAGATGGAGCGGCGGCCGGACCCGCCGCCCGACGCGGCCGCGCTGATCGCGATGTGCCGGGCCGAGCTGGCCCGCGTCCGGGGCGAGGCCGATCCCGACCTGTGGGCCGAGGCGGCCGACCACCTGATCAAGCTGGACATGCCGTGGCCGCTCGCGTTCTCGCGCTGGCGGCAGGCCGAGGCGCTGCTGGCCCGGCGGCCGGGGGCGTCGCGGCGGCAGGCCGGTGCGGTGGCGCTCTCGGACGCCTACGCGATCGCCGCCCGCCTGGGCGCGGAGCCGTTGCGGCTGGAGATCGTGGCGTTGGCCCGGCGGGCGCGGCTCGTGTCCGTCATCACGCCGTCGCATCGGCGGGCCGGCGAGACCGGCACCCCGCAGAGCGACCTGACCGACCGGGAGCGGGAGGTGCTGGAGCTGCTCTGTGCCGGCGCCACCAACCGGCGCATCGCCGGGCAGCTCTACATCAGCGAGAAGACGGTCAGCATCCACGTGTCGCGGATCCTGGCCAAGCTGCACGCGGCCAACCGCGGTGAGGCGGCGGCGATCGCCCACCGGTCCGGCCTGGTCCGCTCCTAGCGCGGCGCTTGACGTCCACACCCACCGGTGTCGATCAAAGATCGCGACAATATCGACGATATTGCCGCTTCGGAGCCGTGTATGACGACAACTTTGACAAAGTTGTCGCTATGGCCCGAGGGACTCCATGATCCGATCGAGGGCGGTCGGGTCCTTCCGCATGGCGTCTATCAGCCCTGGATTTTGGGACAGTGTGTCCCGTAGGCGAGGGCTCCCGCTGACCGCGTCCAGCAACGTCGGGTTGTCGGCCATGGCATCGATCAGCTTGGGATTGCGGATCATCGCCTCGATGTCCGCCGCCGCCTCGAGTTCGAGGCGGCTCAGCTCGTCGACGCCGCTGCGGCCGGCGGCGCTCCGCCAGGCGTCGTCGATGTATTTGCCATAGATGTCACTCTTGAGCAACGAGTACGGTGTCGTGCCCCGCCGCCCGTTGAAGCGCTTCGCCAGTCGCATCAGATCCTTCCGCCAGGCGAACACGAAGACCTGCTGATCCCAGGTGAGCTTCTCGAAGCCGGCCTTGTTCCAGATCGTGTTTCGGGGGCAGAGGTGCTCGACCTCGCTGACCTCGGTCAGCGGCTTGAACATCGGGTGCAGCGGCCCGTCCCGCACGGCGCGATACGATGGCTGCCCACGGGCGGCGTTGGTCAGTGCCTTGTAGTAGTCGCGTTCGGTCCCCCGGAGCAGATCCAGGATCGTCTTGTAGCGTTCGGCGTCCGGATTCTTGAAGACCTTCAGGCCGTCGGGGGTGACCCCGTCCACGATGGACGACTTGAGGTACTCGTCCTTCAGCCGCTCGATCTCCTCCTCCAGCGCCCGGACTTCCTTGGTCCTTCCCAACCGGGCGGCTTGCGCCTTCTCCGCGTTCTTCTTGGCGATCTGGCGGCCGATCGCATCGTTGTGCTTCATCGCGTCGGCCATCTTCTTCTTGAGCGCCTCGAGTTCCTGCTCCAGCGCTCGGCGCCGCACCTCCCGAATCGGCACCTCCGCCGGCTCGGGGAGCGGTCCGGGCACAGATCGCTGCGGTGGCGTCACCGGTTCGCCGGTCTTCGGGGTGCCGGTCCCCTTGTCCACGCCCTTCCGCGCGTCGTCAGCGGCCCGCTGGCTCACCTCGGGGTTCGCGGCCTTGGGCGGTCGTGTCCCGGAGGCCTCGGGAGCGGTGGCGGCCTTGCCCGGCACCGGAGTCGTGCCCCTCGGGGGCAGCGGCGGGGTGTCCTTCGAGACAGCCGGGGCGGAGGCCGGCGGCGTTTGGGCCGGCGGGGCGGCCGGTCCGCCCGACTTACCCGGGGGGACCGCCGGCGACGGCGCGCGGCCCGGGGTGGGACGCGCATCCGCGGGCCTCATCGCGCGGACGGAACGGACGGAGTTGTACGCGATCAGTAGCAGGAATGCACCGGCGATGAAGGTTGAGCCGTATCCGAACTCCTTGGCGAACTTTTCCTCGTTTGGCAGGAATGATGACGCCTCGAAGGCCAGCTCCCGCTGGTGGTCGCGCACATAGCTGAAGTACACGCCGGCACCGCCCAGCGCCAGGTCGGCGAGCAGCAGGACGAGGCCGGGGCCGGCGACCAGGCTGATGCCCGCCAGCGCCATCCCTACGTAGGTCAGGAACGGCCCCTCCGTCCGGCTGCCGATCACCTGCGCGATCGCCAGCGCGAACTCCTGAAAGCCGTCGTAGTCGTTGAGCTTGAGATCCCGTACGGCGCCGATGATGAAGGCCGGATATCGCCAGACACTGGTCGGGCTGTTGACCAGTTTGCGCGCGAAGTCGTCGACGGCGTCGGCGGCTTTGGCGATCAGGTCCATGGTGATCTTGGCGCCGTCAGTCCCGGACCGCGCGTACGCCCGGATCAGGTCGCCGAAGTTCCGGTGGACCCGGAGGACGCGGAGCATCTCGACGTAGGCCTGCCGCGGGGGAGCGATGTAGTCGTACTTCTCCTTCGGGGCGTTGCGCGCCTCGGTCTCCCGCGAAATATTCTCAAACTCGAGAAACCGGTCCACCGCGCGGACGAGGCATAGCCATGAGGTGACGGACAGATCGGGGCCGTGGCTCGCCGCCGTCGGCGACATGCCGCTGCGGATCATCTGTTCCCGGTAGGCATCGCGTGCCTTCTGCTCGCAGTCGGCGATCTCCTTGACGATGCCCTCCGCCGCCTGATGCATCCAGTCGGCGAATCCCGCCATCGCCACTTGGCGACGCAGGTCCTGCAACGATTCCGTATGAATGGCGAGCGTGGTCACGGCCCAGCCGATTGCGCTGCGCTGCAACTCCGGAACTATGGTGTCGCAGTAACCGTCGTACCGCTCCAGCCGCGCGGTGAACGGATGTTTCTCGCCGAACACCATCTTGGTGGGCAGGTCCAGTTGCCGGTCCGGTATCCGCTCGCCGGTCGTCGGGTTGCGGTGGGTGGGCAGGGCCCATTCGCCGAGGGCCCGGTCCGCTCGGCCCAGTCGGCGATAGACCTGGCCCAGGTTGAGTGCCGCCTCCCCGAGCATCGCCGCCCGGACGTACTTCACGGGCAACAGTACGTCGGGCGGCGAGCCGGCCCTGGCTCCCGAGCGGCCGGGCTCCAGCCCGCGTTGAAGGTCGGTGACGTGTGCCATCAGGCATTCAGTTCGTGTCGGGCTGGATCGCCCATTGTGGAGAGACGCCCTCGACAACGACCTTCCGCTCGATGTCCGGATCCTCGTCCTTGCCCCGCAGGGCCCGCGCGGCCAGCCGCACGTTCTCCAGCTCGGCGTGGCGCACGTCGGCCTGCACCTTCTTCACGTCCAGGGCCCGGTGGATGAGCTTGAAGTCCTCCAGGAGCGGGTGCGTGCCCACGATGGCCTCGATGTAGAGGGAGTTGGTCGGGACGATGACGAGCTCGTCGTCGGTGTGCGACGAGGTCAGCCGCTTGATGAGGTGGTCCTTGAGGTCCTTGCGATGCTTCTCGAACTCGGCCGGGCTGCTGCGGTGCAGGCAGGCGGCCAGCTTCTCCAGCTCCGCGACGGACATGTTGCCGGCCGGGTCGGGATCGCGTACGTGCAGTTCCTCGCCCACGTCCAGGTAGTCCTGCATCATGTGCAGGGTGATGTAGTTGGGCTCCCGCAACGGGAAGATGGCGTAGTTGCCCTTGAACCCGATCAGGGTGTCGAGCTCGGCCACCTCCACGAGCTTCTTCGTCTCGATCGTCGGGTCCGGCAGTGGGAGGTTGACCTCGCCGGTCTCCGAGCCGCGCATCTTGTCGGCGATCGTGCCACCGCCGCTCACGTTCACCATCGTGGCCGAGGTGTCGAACGTGACGACCGGCACGTCGATGTTGTAGATCCGGAAGTAGCGCTGGTCCGGGGGCTCGTGGCTCCAGATGGCCTGCATGTAGTACAGGATGTTTTCCTTGACGTGCACCCGTAGCCGGTCGATCTCGGTCAGCTTGCTGCGGTGCTCGCGCACGGCGGCGCCGAGCTTGTCGGTGGCGGCCTGCAGGGCGCTGTTGGCCAGTTCGAGCTGGGAGATCACGCGAGCCCGCTCCCGGTCGGCCCGGTCGCGGGTCTCCTTGGCGTAGTCGGCCATCGCCGAGGCCGCGTCGACGAAGCTCGCCGCGCCCGCGTCGTGCTTCGTGATGCCGAGCGGGTCGAAGAAGCTCTTGACGGTCTGGGCCACACCCTGGTCGCGGTCGGCGTTCGCCACGCCCCGGACCGCCTCGTCCACGGCCTTCTCGTTGGCCGACACGGCCCGGTCCTGGGTCCGCACCTGCTGCCGCAGCTCCTCCACGAGCTGCCGCTGCGTGGTCACGTTGTCGGTCAGTATGGAAATGTTGATCTCCGCGCCGACGAAGCTGTCGCACAGGTAGGCCACAGCCGGGCGGAACGAGTCGTCCAGGATGACCCGGCGCAGGATCCAGTCGTGCCTCATGAGCCAGGCCTCGTCGATCTGGTTCGGGGCCGGCACGTCGTTGGCCACCATGACGACCGGGGTGAGCTTGTGGATGCGCTCGCTGATCCGGTACGTGCGCTGCAGCTCGTAGAACGCGTACGTGACCGTCAGCTCGTCGTTGGGATTGACCAGCTCGTGGAACGTCGTCTCCTCGGTCTCCGTGCTCTCGGTGGTCTCGACCTCCATCCGGTGCTGGTGCCGGTACTCGTTCGCGCTCTTGAGCACGTTCTCGCGGAACTCCTTCTTGGTGCGTTCCGAGTCCTTCGACTCGTCCTTGCTCTGGGTGGCGGTCGCATCGATCTTGTAGCTCTGGTCGCTGCCGAACGACCCGTGGGCGGTGGCGCTGAAGTTGGTCCGGTTCTGCGCCTTGTCGACGATCTCCTTGTCCGCGCGATTGGTGTCGCCGGTGTCCTCCCGCTGCGTGCGCAGGTTGTCCTCCAGCTCCTTGGTCGCCCGCGTCTTCTTGGTCACCTTCCGGGTCGTGTAGCGCCGTATTTCCTTGGGAGCCAACGGAATGGTCGACACGAGATCGCCAACCTGATAGGTCTCGGGCACCCACGTCTGGCGGTAGGTCACGATGAAGCCGAAGTTGATCGAATCCGGGGCGAACACGTCGAACGCGTACGTCTCCGCCATGGCATTTTCCAGCCCCGTCAGGAGCCGGTCCAGCCGCGCTCCGCTGGTGAAGTCGGGCCCCTTCTCCGTCGGCTGTACGACCGTGGGCAGGGTGCCGGATGACGGTGCGGTCTCCGCCAGCAACGTTCTCAGTTCCTCGCCCAATTGTCTGAGGAGAGGATTGGCCAGAAGTGTGTTCATCCATTCGGTCAGCTGCTCACGGAGCCTCCGGGTCTTCTCGATCAGGTCGACCACCTCGGCCGGCGTCTCGACCGGCTCGTCCTGCTCGCCCGTCCCCCCGGCCGCGCCCGGTAACCCGGCGAACGTCTTGAGCTGGACGTACTTCTGGTAGAGCCCTTCGGCCATGGACTTCAGCCGGCCGTCGAACAGCTCCGTCCACACCGGATGAAATGCGATCTTGAGCGTGCTGAAGTCGTGGTACGACGTGACGTCGGCCGGTCCGGCGCGCAGCTCGAACGTCTGCAGGGCCGTGTTCCGGTCCTCCGGGTTGGCCCGGCGCCTGACCGCCACCCGGAGCTCCTCCTCCGGCGACGTGACCAGCTCCATCTGCAGCCCGACGTCGCGCTCGACCAGTTCGGCGACGTGAGCCGCGCCGTCGCCGCCGCCATTGGGCGACGCACCGGAGCCGCCGTTGACGGACGCGACCCCGATCGCGGGGGGCTGGGCGGCCGCCGTGATCTGGGCGATGCGCCGCTCGGCCTCCACTTCGGCCACGCAGTCGTCGTAGACGGTGCGCTTACGCCCGCTGAGCGCGCTCGGCAGCTTGAAGATGTACTCCATCAGGCTGCTCACGTTGACCCAGCCCTCGGGGGCCAGGAACTTGAAGTGGTCGGTCATCGAGACCTGGAGTGAACTGCCCTCCCGGGCGGCCCGCATCGCGACGACGCCATCGTTCATGGTGGTGGTCATCGCCGTCGCCAGATCGTCACCCGGCGCCAGGTACGACGGATGCTCCCGTTCGGCCGCCGACAACCGACTCGCGGTGAAGCCGGACAGGGCCGACTTCGCCTGCTGGGCCGCGGCCTCGGCCGTCATGACGCGCGACCTCAGGTTGGTCGTCATGGCGTCCCGGACGGCCTGGTCGTGGCGGAACGCGGCGTGGACCTCGACGTCCGGAGTCGCGGTGGCGCCGGCCGGCCGGTCGATCTTGACGCCGCCGCCGGCGGCGACCTGGACCGACACGGGAGCCGGGGCGATCGCCGGCTGTTGGCTGGCCAGGATCAGGTCGGGCGTCTCGATGACGGTCTTATCGGGGTCGCTGGCCACGGTCGGCGGTGTGCCCGCATCCGACCGCCTGGAAAAACGCAGGAAGCTCATTGCCCGACGGTAGGGGTCGCATTGATCAGTTTCATGAGGCCGATGTACCGATCCCCGCCCGTCCCCGACGGGACGCTGGTCCCAGACGGTCAGGACTCGAACGCGCGGCCGTCGCGCGACTCGGCCTCGTCGTCGGCCAGCGCTCGCATCATGACGCCCGTCGCCCGTTCGATGACCCCGAGCTCGTCCAGGGTGAGCCGGTCGAGGAGCCGACGATGGTGCTCGTCGCCGGCGGCGGCCACCTCGTCCATCAACCGGGTGCCGGTGTCGGTCAGCTCGATGCGCCGGACCCGCCGGTCCCTCGGGTCCTCGCGCCGGGTCACGTACCCGCCGGCCGCCAGGCGGTCGACGATGCCGGTCATGGTGGCCGCGCTCACGCCCAGCATCTGCGCCAGCTCGTGACCTCCGGCCGGTCCGTTGAGCCGCAGCGCGATGAGGATCTTCAATTGGGGCATCGTGAGGTGCAGCGAGAACCACGGGTTGGATGGACCGCGGGCGAACGCCGCCTGCAACTTGTGCTGGGCCGCCATGATGCGGGCGATCACCGCATCCTTGCTGGTCACCCTGGCCTCCGGAGTCGGCCGCTCTCAGCCGCCTATCAGGTACCCCATGTAAGCCTGAATATTAGCGTGAGAGAGACTGTTAGTGCGAAGCTAAGCGACCGCCGAGGGGGAGTTGGTCATGTCGTACTTCTCGAGGCTCAGTCTCGCCAACCGCGGGCTCACCGCGCTCGTGGCGGTCATCGTCACCGGGTTCGGGTTGCTCCTGATCCCCCAGATCAAGCAGCAGCTGTTCCCGTCGCTGGACTTCCCGGGCGCGTTCGTCTCGGCGGCGTACCCGGGCGCGGCCCCCGAGGTGGTCGCCGCCCAGGTGACCGAGCCGATCGAGACCGCGCTGGCCGGCACGACCGGGCTGAAGCGGATCACGTCCACCTCCACCGAGGGTGTGGCCACGATCCAGGTCGAGTTCGACTTCGGTACGAACCTCGACGACGCGACCACGACGATGCAGTCATCGCTCAACCAGATCGACTCCACCCTGCCCGACGGCGTCGACCCGCAGGTCTTCGCGTTCCGGACCGACAACTTCCCGGTGGTGATCCTCGGCGTCAGCGGCGGAACCGACGAGAGCGCGCTGGCCGACAAGATCCGCGCCGACGTCCTGCCTCCCATCCAGGCCATCGACGGCGTGCGCGAGGCCAGCCTGACCGGGGCCCGCGACCGTCAGGTCGTCATCGCGCCCAAGCCGGCCGAGATGGCCGCGGCCGGCCTGAGCGTGGTCGACCTCACCACCGTGCTGCGGGCCAACGGGCTGTCCATCCCGGCCGGTTCGTTACCGGAGGGGGACAAGTCGCTGACCGTGAGCGTCGGCACCCCGCTGACCACGGTGGACGAGATCCGCGGTCTGTGGCTGCGCCCGGCCGGCGCCGCCCCCGGCTCGGCCCGTCCGGTGCAACTGTCCACTGTGGCTACCGTCACCGAGCGTCTCGCTCCACCAACGTCCATCACCCGCACCAACGGCAAGGCGAGCCTCGGCATTCTCGTGCTGGCCTCCCCCGACGGCAACGCGGTCGGCATCTCCCACGAAATCCGCGACATGCTGCCCGAGCTGCGCCGGGCCGTGGGCGGCGACGCCCAGCTCAACGCCGTGTTCGACCAGGCCCCGTACGTCGAGAAGTCCATCGAGGGCCTGACCACCGAGGGCCTGCTGGGCCTGCTGATGGCCGTCATGGTCATTCTGGTGTTCCTGCTGTCGATCCGCTCCACCCTCGTCACGGCCGTGTCCATCCCGCTGTCCGTGATCATCGCGCTGATCGCCCTGCGGGTCTTCGACTACTCGCTGAACGTGCTGACGCTGGGCGCGCTCACCATCGCCATCGGCCGCGTCGTCGACGACTCCATCGTCGTGCTGGAGAACATCAAGCGCCACCTCGGGTACGGCGAGGACAAGCACCGCGCCATCCTCACCGCCGTGCGCGAGGTGGCCGGGGCGGTGACCGCGTCGACGCTGACCACCGTGGCGGTGTTCTCGCCGATCGCGCTCGTCGGTGGCATCGTCGGCCAGCTCTTCTCCAGCTTCGCCGTCACCATCACCGTCGCCCTGCTCGCCTCGCTGGCGGTGTCCCTGACCGTCATTCCCGTTCTGGCCTACTGGTTCCTGCGGCCCGCCAACGGCGCCGATGAGGAGGCCGTACGGACGGCGGCCGAGGACAAGGAGCGGCGCAGCCCGCTGCAGCGGGCGTACGTGCCGGTGCTCAGGTTCACCACGCGCCGGCGGTGGCTCACCGTCGCGGGCGCGTTCGTGCTGTTCGCGCTCACGGTGGGCAGCGCCGGCCTGCTGAAGACCAACTTCTTCGACCAGTCGGGCGAGACCACGCTGACCGTGACGCAGACGCTGCCGGTGGGCACCGGGCTGGTCGCCACCGACGAGGCCGCCAGGAAGGTGGAGCAGGTGCTGGCCCGCACCGACGGGGTGGCGCTCTACCAGGTGACCGCCGGCTCCGGCGGGGCGTTCGGGTTCGGCGGGGGCGGTACGAACGTCGCCACCCACAGCATCACGCTCGCCGAGGACGCCAAGGCCCTGGACATGCAGGCGCGGTTGCGCGACGCGCTGGACGGCCTCGACGCGGGCGAGATCAAGGTCGACGCCGGCAGCGGCGGTGGCGGCTTCTCGGCCAGCGCCATCCAGGTCATCGTGCAGGCCGACGACGAGGCGACGCTGGCCACGGCGGCCGAACAGGTGCGCCAGGCCGTATCGCAGGTGCCCGAGGTCACCGACGTGACCAGCGACCTGACCACGAGCGCGCCCCGGGTCCAGGTCAGCATCGACCGCCAGAAGGCGACCGCGCTCGGCCTGACCGAGGCCCAGGTCGCGCAGACCGTCGCGGCCGCCTTCCGGGGCACGCCGCTGGGTGAGTACACACTCGACGGACATCGGCAGCAGGTGATGTTGACGTTCGGCCTGCCGGCGCCGGGGTCGGTGGACGCGCTCACGAAGCTGCCCGTGGCCGGCCCGGTCACGCTCGACCAGGTCGCCACGGTGTCCACGGTGGACGGGCCGACCCAGGTGACCCGCATCGACGGCGAGCGCAGCGTGACGGTCAGCGGCACCGCGACCGGGAGCAACCTCGGCCAGACCACGGCCGAGCTCAACGCCAAGCTGACGGCGCTGGCGCTGCCGGAGGGCGCGACCTACACGGTGGCCGGGGCCAGTGCCGACCAGGCCGACGCGTTCGGCAACCTGAGCCTGGCGCTGGTCGCCGCGATCGCCATCGTGTTCCTCATCATGGCGGCCACGTTCCGCAGCCTGGTGCAGCCGCTGATCCTGCTCGTCTCGGTCCCGTTCGCGGCGACCGGGGCGATCCTCGCCCTCCTCGTCACGAACACCGCCCTGGGCGTGCCGGCGCTCATCGGCATGCTCATGCTGGTCGGCATCGTGGTGACCAACGCGATCGTCCTGTTGGATCTGATCAACCAGTACCGCCAGGGCGGCGCGTCGGTGCACGACGCCGTGATCGAGGGCGGGCGGCGGCGCCTGCGCCCGGTGCTGATGACGGCCGTCGCCACGATGTTCGCGCTACTGCCGATGGCGCTGGGCGTCACCGGACAGGGCGGCTTCATCTCCCAGCCGCTGGCGGTCGTCGTCATCGGCGGGCTGCTCACCTCGACGCTGCTCACGCTCGTGCTGGTACCGACGCTCTACACCATCGTCGAGGGCCGCAAGGAACGCCGGGCCGCGAAGCGGGCGGCCCGCGGACCCCGCCACGCCGCCGACGCCCCCGCGGGCGCCCCCGAGGTGCCGGTCCCCACCCACCCCTGACCGGTCGCGGGCCGACGCGCGCACCGGGTCAGGCGGGTCGCGACCGACGCCTGGTGGCCGTCGCCACGACGGCCAGCACCGCGGCGAGCAGGGCGCCGGCCAGGAGCACCGCGAGGTACGAGTCCTCGGCCTCGATCCGACTCTGGGCCATCCCGTCGGCCGGCGTCAGGGCCGCCGGAGCCAGAGCGGGGATCCAGGTCTCGGGCCCGAACCGGAGCGCGACGATGAGCAGCTCGACGATGAGCAGGGCCGCGACCGTTCCCGCGCACAGCCCGGCCAGAGCGGCCTGCCGGGAGCGCCCGTCGGATCCGCGGATCTGGACCACGGCGACGCCGACGGCGCCGGCCACCGCGACGAGGGCCGCACCGCTCGACGGGGGTATCGGGGGCGCCAGCAGGACCAGCCCGAGCCAGACCCCGGCCGCGCCGGACCCGATGGCGGCGCCGGTGGCCAAGGTCCGCGCGCCGGCCGGTGAGCGGCGCGCCGTGACCGCGACGAAGGCGAACAGGTAGATCGTCAGCACCGTGGCCAGGATCGGCAGTCCCTCGTCGCCCTTCGCGACGGGATTGTCGGCCGCGCGCAGGTTCAGGATGACGCCCAGGGCGCCGATGCCCACGAGCGCCTGACCGCCGACCCGGGTGAGCCGCGCGGGCCACCCGTCGGCGGCCGGGCCGAGCACACCGGGGCGCCGGCCGAGCCAGGACAGCGTGAGCAGGATCGCCACCATCGCGGTCAGCCCGACGCGGGCTCTCGCGTACGTGATGGCCCCCGTACCGATGACGGTGGCGACCATCGCGCCCGTGACGAACAGCAGGAAGGCGGCGTCTCCCCAGGTGATCCGTCGGGTCAGGTTTCGCGGCATGGCGACAGGCTAGCGGCGGTCGGCGTCATCGAAGCCGTAGGCGTTGTCGGATAGCCGCCAACGCTATAGGCGGCCGCCGGAGGCGGTGTCGGAGGAGAGCCGCTGGGCCAGGTAGATCGGCACGATGGAGATGACGATCAGCACCGCGGCGACCACGTTGATGACGGGGGCCTGGTTCGGGCGGAACAGGTTGGCGAAGATCCAGATCGGCAGCGTCTGCACGCCGGGCCCGGCCGTGAACGTGGTCACGATGATCTCGTCGAAGGACAGGCCGAACGCGAGCAGCCCACCGGCGAACAGGGCCGAACGGATCAGCGGGAACGTCACGTACCGGAACGTCTGCCACGGGCCGGCGCCCAGATCCGCGCTGGCCTCCTCGAAGTTGCCACCGAGCCGACGGAGCCGGGCGAGCACGTTGTTGTAGACCACCACCACGCAGAAGGTGGCGTGCCCGACGATGACCCAGAACAGTCCCTTCTCGACACCGATGGGCCGGACCATCGTCTGGTACGCGCTGTCCAGCGCGATGCCGGTGACGATGCCGGGCAGGGCGATGGGCAGCACCACCAGCAGGGAGATCGCGTTGCGGCCGAAGAAGCGGAACCGGGCGACCGCGAAGGCGACCATCGAGCCGAGCAGCAGGGCGATGGCGGTCGCGCCGGTGGCGGCCCTCACCGACGTCCACAGCGCGTTGCGGGCACCGTCGTTCTGCCAGGCCCGCGCCCACCACTCGGTGGTGAGGCTGGCCGGCGGCCAGCCGAACGTGCGGTCGGCGTTGAACGAGTTGATGAGCACGATGGCCAGCGGCACGTAGATGACCGCCAGGCCGAGCACCATCGCCGCGCGCAGCAGCCAGCGGGCCAGGGGAGAGGAGATCATAGCTGGTCCAGCGCTCCGGTCCGGCGGACGGCCAACAGGTACCCGACCATGATGGCCACCGGGATCGTGGCCAGCGCGGCCGCGAAGGGCAGGTTGTTGGCGGCGCCGATGTTGGCGTAGACCAGGTTGCCGATGAGCTGCGACCGGCCGCCCACGATCTGAACCGTGATGTAGTCGCCCAGCGACAGCGAGAACGTGAAGATCGAACCGGCCACCAGCGACGGCATGACCATCGGGACGACCACGGTCCGGAACGTCGTGCCGGCGCGGGCCCCGAGGTCGGCCGACGCCTCCAGCAGCGAGTCGGGGAGCCGGTCCAGGCCGGTGAAGACCGGCAGGATCATGTACGGCAGCCACAGGTAGGACAGCACGATGACGGTGGCGGTCAGCCCGTACCCCGGTCCGTGGCCGTCGCCGCCCAGCAGCCAGTCGATCGGCCCGCCGTTGGCCAGCATGACCCGCCAGGCGTACGCCTTGACCAGGTAGCTCGCCCACAGTGGAGTCAGGATGGCGATGACCAGCCAGTGCCGGGCCCGCGGGGAGGCCACCTTGGCCATGAAGAGCGCCATCGGCAGGGCGATGGCCGCGTCGATGACGGTGACCGCGGCCGCCACCCCGATGCTGCGGAGCACGACGTTGCGGTACACGGGCTCGGTCAGGATGGTGCGGAAGTTGTCCAGCGTCGGTTCGCGGATGAGCGTGCCGGTGAAGCTGTTGACCGTCCACAGTGATGAGACGAGCAGGACGGCCAACGACCCCAGGTAGGCCACCACCAGCCACGCCATCGGGGCCGACAGCAGGCCGGCCAGGCGCACGCCGGCGTGGCGGTGCAACCAGGACGCCACGCGGCGCGGCCCGCCCGACCCCAGGTCGGGCGGGCCTTGCGCGCCGGCCGCCAACGCCACCCGATCAGCCCTTGACCGTGGTCCAGGCCTGCGTCCAGGCGGCGTAGTCCTTGCAGGTGACGTTCGTGCGCCCGTCCAGGCACTGGGCGATCGGCGTGCTCCAGTACCAGACCTGGGAGAAGTAGGCCTCGTCCTCGGCGTGGAACGTCGCGCAGTGGTTCTTGTCGGCCGTCTTGGCGCAGGCGAGCTTGTTCGACGGCGCCTCGCCGAACCACTCGGCCACGGCCGCGTTGGCGTCCGGCGACACGATGTGGTTCATCCACAGGTACGCGCAGTTGGGGTTCTTGGCCTTGTCGGAGATCATCCAGGTGTCGGACCATCCGGTCGCGCCCTCGGACGGCAGGATCGCCTCGACCGGTGCCTTGTCGGCCTTGGCGAGGTTCGTGATGACCTGCCACGTGGTGCCGAGCACGGAATCGCCGGACTTGAAGGCCTGGATCTCCTTGGTGTAGTCCGACCAGTACTCGCCGATGAGCGGGTTCTGCTGCTTGAGCAGATCGATCGCGGCCTGGAACTGCGTGTCGTCCAGCGCGTACGGGTTCTTGATGTTCAGTTCGGGCTTGGTCTTCATCAGGTAGAGCGCGGCGTCGGCGATGTAGATCGGCGAGTCGTATGCCGTGATCTTCCCCTTGTACGGGGAATTGGCGTCGAACACCGCGCCCCAGGACGTCGGGGCCGGCGTGACGACGTCCGTCCGGTACATCAACAGGTTCGCGCCCCGCCCGTGCGGGACCCCGTAGGCCACGCCGCCCACCGAGTTCCACGGCTTGAGCTTGAGGCCGTCGAAGATGTCCTTGTAGTTGGCGATCAGGTCGGTGTTGACCGGCGCGACGTCGCCGCCGTAGATCAGGCGCAGCGACGCGTCGCCCGACGCGGACACGACGTCGTACTGGCCGGACTTCATCAGCGTGACCATCTCGTCCGATGTGCTGCCGACCTTGTTGTTGACCTTGCAGCCGGTCTCCTTCTCGAAGCCGGTCACCCAGTCGACGGACTTGTCGGTGGAGCCGTTCTCGACGTATCCGGCCCACGAGACGATGTTGACCTGGCCCTCACCGGCGCCGAGGGACGCGAGCTTCTGCCGATCCGGTGGTTTCATGCCGGCCGGCCCCGGACCCGGTCCGGCCGGGGTGCCGCCGTCGCCACATGCCGCGAGGAGGAGCACGGCCGCGGCCAGCGCCGCCGTGATTCTGATTGACCTCATTACCACTCTCCCTTGAGTGCTCATTCCGGCCCCGCGCCCGGACTTGGTACGGACACCACATGCTCGGGTCGCCAGCTCAGGCGCACCGGCCGGTCGCGCATCGCGGCCACGTCGGCCGAGGTGGTCTGCTGGTTCTGTTGGACCACGACCAGGCGCGGCCCGGCGTCAAGGTCGACGACGAAGCGGGTGGTCGGACCGGCGTACACCACCTCGGCCACGCGTCCGGTGGCGCTGAGCGCGCCGGGCGGGGTGCCGTCCTGATCGGACAGTCCTAGGTGGATCTTCTCCGGGCGCACCGAGAACGCGCCGTCCTGGCCGAGGATGCCGCGGGAAGCGTCGCCGGTGAACAGGTTCGACGTGCCGACGAAGCCGGCCACGAAGGCGGTGGCCGGGTGTTCGTACACCTCGGCCGGCGTGCCGACCTGCTCGATGCGTCCGTGGTTGAACACCGCGACCCGGTCGCTCATCGTGAGCGCCTCCTCCTGGTCGTGGGTGACGAACACGAACGTGATGCCGACCTCGCGCTGGATCGCCTTCAGTTCGACCTGCATCTCCTCGCGGAGCTTGAGGTCGAGCGCGCCCAACGGCTCGTCGAGCAGCAGCACCCGGGGCCGGTTGATCAGGGCGCGGGCCAGGGCCACGCGTTGACGCTGGCCGCCCGACAGCTGCGCGGGCCGGCGCTGGCCGTAGCCCTCCAACCGCACCGTGGCCAGGGCCCGCTCGGCCCGGCTGCGGCGCTCGGGCCGGGGCACCCGGCGCACCCGCAACCCGTACTCCACATTGTCGGCAACGCTCATGTGGGGGAACAGCGCGTAGTCCTGGAAGACCGTGTTGACGTCCCGGCTGAACGGGGGCAGCGCCGTGACGTCGCGCCCCTCGAGGCTGACCGTGCCGGCGGTGGGCCGCTCGAAGCCCGCGATCATGCGCAGGACCGTGGTCTTGCCCGACCCGGACGGGCCCAGCATGGAGAAGAACTCACCGTGGTCGATGTCGAGGTCGATGCCCGCCACCGCCTCGACGGGCCCGAAGGACTTGCGCAGGCCGGCGAGCCGGATCGCGGGGGCGTCGGGCACCGGGCCTCCTCTCGACGGATTCGTCAGCCTTTGGCCGGCTTCACCACGAATCCCGTCGTTTGAAGGATAGGGTGCCTACGGATCTCGTCGTCAAGGGGTGTTGCCGGATTGTGCCGACTCCGGCCTATCACCCTCCGGCTACGGCATGCATTCGGCGGTGATGTTGTCGACGGTGATCGTCCAGTCGCAGCCCATCGGTGCCACCGACACGATGCCGCTCACCGGGGCCGAGAGCCGGGTGACCGCGCCGGTCGGCAGATGCCACCGCAGCAGCCCCTCCGTGTCGGTGGTGATGAGCACATCGTCGCCGGCACCCGACCAGCCGAGCGCCGTGCAGCATCCTGCGTCACGGCGGGCGCCGATGTCGAGCACGTTGGTCACGCCAGCGGTCCGGTCGTCGACGACCGCCACGAAATAGCCCACATCCGTGTCCGGCCGGCCGGCGGCCGCCCGGGCGATGAGATTGCCGTACCGCCAACCGCGCCCGACCAGGAAGCCGAACTGGTACGGCCCGGCCGGGCGGGCGTCGACGGGGCGGGAGTCCCGCTCGACCAGGCCCGCGTCGTCGTAGAACCGCAGCATCGGTGGTCCATCGGAGACGCCGTCGGTCAGCGCGGTCAGGCCGGATGCCCCGCCCACCAACGGCGTCACGTCGCCGCCCCGGGCCCGCGCCTTGACCACCGTGCTGGTCTCCACATCGACGAGCCACGTCCCGGTCGGACTCGACACCAGGAGATGTCGGCCGTCGGGCAACCAGGTGACGTCAGTGTTGAGGCCGGGTACGGAGATCAGCTCCACCCCGCCTTCGATGAGATCGACGATGAGCACCCCGTCCCGCTGGGGGAACGCGGCCCGCCGGCCCAGCGGGCCCAATGAGTTGGGGACGACCGGCGACCCGGCGATGCCCGCCTGGTCGAGCGTCCTGAGGAGGTTCACATCGAGCCGGACCCAGCCGAACTTCCCGTCACCGCTGCCACCGTTGACCGAACCCTCGCCGTAGGCATACACCCGCAGTGGGGCTCCGACGCCTACCGGCAGCGGCATGGCGAGGAGCACGGCGTGACTGAGCGGGGCATCGGCCAGGAGCGGGGCATCCGACGGCGGGGTGAGCCATCGCGGCCAGTAGGGTCCGGCGTCGCGTTCGCCGGCAATGGGGACGGGAAGGCGGTCGATCCTGATCTTGGACGCGGCGGAAGCGCTCGCCGAGCCATGTGTCCCGCCCGGCGGGACATTCTCCGGCGACGACCAGGCCACCGCGCCCACCGTCGTGGCCAGGACCGCCACCGCGGCGCCGGCGATCAGGCGGCGGCGCCGCCGCACCCGCCTCGCCCCGGCGACCGCCGCCTCGGCCAGGCGCGCCTCGGGCACCTCCTCGGCCAGGTCGGCGAACATCTCCCGCAGATCGTCCCGGCTCATGTCACGACCTCCCTTCTTGCGGTCGGCGGATTCGCGGACACGCTGCGCCCGGTGGTCCGCTCGCTCATCGCAGTCCTCCCCGGCTGTCCTCCCGCACGAGGTCGGCGAGCTCCGGGGCGAGCTGGCGCAGGCGGCGCAGCGCGGCCGCGGTCTGGCTCTTCACCGTTCCGACCGCGATGCCCAGCACCTCGGCCGTGTACGCCTCGCTCTGGTCCTCGTAGTACCGCAGCACGAGAACGGCCCGCTGCCTGGGCGTGAGCCGCGCCAGCGCCCCCGCGAACATCAGCCGCAGATGCGAGCGGTCCCCGCCGTCGTACGGCTGGCGCTGCTCGTCCGGCTGGCGGTGCTCGGGCGGGTCGGCGACCAGCACCTCCCGCCGCCGGCGACGCCACCACGACACCGCGTCGCGGTAGAGGATCGTCCGCAGGTACGCCTCGGGCTGCCCGTCGCGCACCTGCGACCACCGCAACGCGAGCTTGATCAGCGCGCTCTGCGCCAGGTCCTCGGCCAGATGCCGGTCGCCGCAGATCAGGTACGCGGCCCGCACCATCCGCAGCTGGGTCGCCTCGGCGAACGCGGTGAAGTCCGCGTACGGCTCGCTCACGGGACTACAACGCCGTACGTGCTCGGCGGGTTGGGGGTCGTCGACGTCTGAACCGATTTTGTCCGCACATTGGTTCCTCGTTGCCGCAACTTGCTGGACAGGCCGCGAATGGCTGGGTACTGTATCGATTTAGAAGGCATCTGGATCGATACAGACGAGGCGGGTCGAATGAAGCCGACGCTGCAGACGGTCGCCGACGCGATGGGCGTGTCGCGCAGCACCGTGTCCAACGCGTACGGCCGCCCCGACCAGCTCTCCCCGGACCTGCGGCAGCGGATCCTCGAGACGGCCGGCAAGCTCGGGTACGCCGGACCGAACCCGGCCGCCCGGTCGTTGCGGCGCGGCCGGGCCGGGGCGATCGGCGTGCTGTTCACGGCCAACATCTCGCACGCGTTGCACGACCCGTTCTCCGTCCTGCTGCTCCAGGGTCTGGCCCACACCGCCGAACGCTACGGCGTCGGGCTGCTGCTCCTGCCGCTGTCCATGGATCCGGACCGCGCGGCCCGCACGGTGCGCGACGCTGTGGTGGACGGGTTCTGCGTGTACTGCGTGCCGGACTGGCACCGGGCTCTGGACACCATCCGGTCGCGGGGCCTGCCGGTCGTCAACGCCAACGAACCGCCCGACGAGGGCCCGGAGACCATGTTCGTGGGGATCGACGAGCGGGCCTCGGCGTACGCGGCGGCCGAGCACCTCGCCCGGCTCGGGCATCGGCGGGTCGCCGTGATATCGATCGACCTCACGCCCGAGTGGCGCACCCAGCTCGTCCAGCTCCGCGGACCCGACGACGTCGGCGCGCACATCAGCCGGGAACGCCTGCGTGGCGTGGCCGACGCCTTCGCCGAGGTCGGCGTGGGCTGGGACGACCTCACCGTCATCAACGCCGGCGCGAACTCGCGCGACCAGGGGGCCGCGGCCGCGGCGTACGCCCTGGACCGGGCCGACCGCTGCACGGCCATCCTGACGTACTCCGACGTGCTGGCCCTCGGCGTGCTCGACGCCCTCGCGGTGCGTGGGCTCCGCCCGGGGCCGGACGTCTCCGTCACCGGCTTCGACGACGTGCCGCAGGCCCTGACGGCCGGTCTGACCACCATCCGCCAGCCCGCGGTCGAGAAGGGCGAACGAGTAGGAGAGCTGCTGCTCGACCCGCCGGCCGACCCGGCCGACCGCCGCGTACTCCTGCCCACCGAACTGGTCGTCCGGTCATCCACCGGACCCGTCGAAAGGAACTGACCGTGTTGGATCCCCTCGTGTTCAGCGTGGCCAACGAGATCACCCGCAACCATGTGCTGTCGGCCCGCCCGGATGCGCCGGTCATGCCCGAACGTCCTCCGCGCCGACGAGCCACGCCCCCGACCTGTCAGGCCCCCACCAGGCCGTCGGCGGCCGGCTCGACCCGCCGGGCCGCCGCGGGAGCGCTGCGCCGCCTCGCCGATCGGCTGGAGCCTCGTCCCACGCCCACCCTCCGCCGGTCATGATCAGGTCCGCGCAAGATGTGGTCAATCCGGATGACACAAATCGGGCGTTGAGTCATCCGGATTGACCACAAGACTCGTCGGCCCCTCCCGGGTCGACTGGATCGGTGCAGCTCACGGGGAGACGAGGGCGCCGCGGAGGACGACGGCCGCGGGGTGGTCCAGGACGGCCAGGTCGGTCCGTGGATCCTCGGGGTACACGACGACGTCGGCCGGTGCTCCCGGTTCCAGTCCCGCCAGACCGAGGTACGCGCGGGCGGCCCAGGACGCGGCGGCCAACGCCCGCTCGGGCGCGACGCCGGCCGCCGCCATCGCCCGCACCTCGTCGGCGACGCGACCGGTGGGGCGCGAGTCGGTGCCGGCCAGCATCACCACACCGGCCTCGGCGGCCGCCGCGACCAGCGCCGGGTGCGCGGTGGCGCCGTCGACGTACCACCGCCGGCGCGGGCTGTCGGGTCGAGCCAGCACCTGCGGAAGTGTGCCGAGGAGGAGGGACAGGGTCGGGGTCAGCGCGACCCCGGAAGCGGCCATGCGGGTCAACAGGGCCGGGTCGAGGCCCATGCCGTGTTCGAGGGAGTCCACGCCCGCCTCGACCGCCGCGGCGCCGCCGTTGGCGTGCTGGGAGTGGACCGCGACCCGGCCACCGGCCGAGTGGACGGCCGTGACCACGGCCCGCAGGACGTCGACCGGCAGCGCGTCGCCATCCTCGGCCCAGTCAGCGATGATCTTCGCCCAGCCCGTGCGGGCGGCCTGGGCCGCGGCCACCGCCGGCAGCTCATCATGGGAAGCCCGGCGCCCCCAGCCATCGAAGAACTGTCCATGTTGGGCGATCCACGGTCCCGCGTGGACGGCGCGCGGCACGTCCGGGTCGTGGCCGAACCAGTCCGGAGGGTCGCCGGCCAGGCCGGGCGCGCGGATCATCGTCACCCCGGCCCGCGCGTGGGCCCGCAGATCCTCGCGGAGCAGGGTCTCATCGAGGGGGTCCCCGGGTGTCGCCGCGCCGGGATGGGTGTGCGCGTCGACCAGCCCGGGCAGGAGCCAACCCTCGGCGACGAGCTCGGCGTTGGCGACGGGATCCGTGGTCCAACGGTCCCCGTCGGCGTACAGGTCGAGCGGCTCACCGCCGGGCAGCGCCCGGCCCCGTATCCGTAGGACGCTCACGGGCATCAAGATAGCGATATCCCCGGTACTCCGCAAAAGCCGCAATTCGGGGAATGTGGTCTAACGGGGGGTTTAGGTATGACCGCCTGGCCGACAGCGCAAACCGGGGCGATCTTGGCAATCTAGTCATGCGGCGCCGCGAGACGCGGGGCCGCGAAGGGGATGCGGAGATCCGTCGGGCGACATGGTCGCCAATGGCCCGGCGGGGAGCGAGAGGCGAAACCGGCCCTTCCGACCGGTTTCACCTCACGAGGGGACTCGCACCGCATGCGCACGTTCAACAAGCTCGCCCGCATCGTCGGCACCGTCGCCGTGGCCGGCGCCGCCGCCGCGGCCGCCCTGGCCATCACGCCCGGCACGTTCGGTGGCTTCACCAGCGACACCGTCAACCCCGGCAACTCCGTCGCGGCCGGCACGCTGACGATGGACAACAGCCTCTCCGGATCAGCCGTCGTCGCGTCGACCGTCGCGCTCGACAAGGACAACATGCAGCCGGGCGACATCGCCAGCGGCACCGTCGAGATCACGAACGACGGCTCGCTGCCGGCCGACATGTCGCTGGCCGTCACCGGCTCGAACAACCTGGTGGACGCGAACGAGCTGGTCCTGACGATCAAGAACGAGGGGGGCACCACCGTCTACACCGGACCGGTCACCAACGTGGCCGCGCGGGCGCTAGGCGCTACCTGGGCCGCGGGTGACACCCACGTCTACACCGTGACCGTCGAGCTGGTCGCCTCCGCCGGGAACGACGCCCAGGGCACGAGCGCGAGCTTCACCCTGAACTGGCACGGCCAGCAGCACTGACCGAACACCGGATAGCCAACCGAGGCGGGGCCGCCCAGCGGCCCCGCCTTCCATCCGAGGAGGAGCGCATGAGACGCAGCGCGGTGACCATCGCCCGCCGGGCCGTGGTGACGGCGGCCGCGCTCGCCGTCCTCATAGGACTCGGCTCGGTGCTGGCCATCTCGGCCGCCAACCACTTCGGATACCAGGTGCTCGGGATGAAGACGGCGTCGATGCGGCCGGCCATCGAACCGGGCGACCTCGTGGTGGCCGTGCGGGTGGCGCCGGCCGACATCCGCACCGGCGACGTCATCACATTCCGCGCGCCGACGGGCAGCCATGCCCCGTACACGCATCGGGTCACGAGCATCCAGTACGGCGCCCGGGGCCCGGAGTTCATCACCCGGGGCGACGCGAACGCCACGCCCGACCGTTGGACGGTCCGGTACGTGGCCGAGGGCTGGCGGGTCGTGCGGGTGATCCCGCGGGCCGGGCTGGTCGTGGCCTACGCGCAGAGCCCGGCCGGCCGCCGGATCGTCGCGGCGTCCGTGTTCGTCCTCACCCTGGCCATGCTGTGGCCGGTCTTCGCCGCGAGACCGGCCGCGACAACCGCCGGCGCGGTCCGGCCCCAGGAGGTAACAGCATGACCAAGCGTCGTCTGGCCATGGCCGTCACCATCACCGTCGCCGGCCTCGTCGCGGCCCTGGCCGCCTGGCCGGGCGGCGCCGGGGACCTGGCCGGCCCGGTACCCGAGCGCGACGATGCGCCGGACATCCGGCTCGTGGCCTCGGCCGACAGCAAGAACCAGCTCGTCACCAACAGCCTCGACGGCCGGCCCATCCTGGCCGTGGCCAACCTCGGCCCGGGGCAGAGCCGGTCCGGGCCGGTGACCCTGCGCAACGCCGGATCGGCGGCGCAGTCGGTGAGCGTGTGGCAGGCCGGCCTCACCAGCGGCCCGACCGGCCGGCCCGACCTGGCCGCCTGGGTCCGGCTCACCGTGTACGACTCGGCGTTGAGGAGGAACGTGTACGTGGGCACCTACGCCGGCTTCGCGACATCGGCCCGGCCGCTGCCGATCTGCGGGATACCCACGAAGAACGCGACCTGCCCGGCCTGGGACAAGGGGGAGGCCCACACGTTCACGTTCACCGTGACGTTCCCCGATGCCGGCACCAGCCTCGACAGCTACCAGTCCACGTGGCTGCGGTCAACGTTCAACTGGACCTCGGTCCACTAGGGACGGCGGAGTCATGAAGAGCCACGTTGTTCAACTCGCAAGCTCGTTGAAGCGTACGATCATCGTCGCCGCGGTCGCCACCGCGGCCGTCCTGGCCCCGGCCGTGGCGTTCGCGGCGTTCTCCGTCGCCACCAGCAATCCCGGCAACGCCGTGGGCGCCGGCGTGCTGTCCGCGCCCGGTGACCTGACCGCCACCGCCCACCCGGTCGACAGCGCGGCCAACTCGGGTGCCGTCACGCTGACCTGGACGGACACGCGCGCCGGATCGGGCACGGTGAATCCCGCGGGCTATGTCGTCCAGCGGCGCCCGGCCGGCGCCGGCGATTGGACCACGGTGGCGACGCCGGCTCGGGCCTCGGTCTGCGATGCCGGAGGTACCTGCGTCTACACCGACGCGACGGCCGGGTTCAACGCGGCCTACGGCTACCGAATTCAGTCCACGGTGGCCAACTGGACCGCCGGCCCGACCGACGTCCGGGTCGCCGCCTCGATCGCCCCATCGGCGGCCGAGGGTCGCGGCACCATCACCGCCGGGCTGACCTCGGTGGCCCAGTACGGGTCCGGGCTGATCGCGGTCGGCCCGGGCGGCCGCGTCGTCGTATGTTCGTCGGCCTGCACCGGCGCCGGCGTCACCTGGTCGGCGGCCACCTCCCCGACCACCAACGACCTCAACCGCGTGGTCGTCGACTCGTCGGGCGTGGCCTGGGCCGTCGGCGACGCCGGCACGGTCCTCAAGTGCGCCAGCCTCTGTGTCACGACGGGTTCCTGGACCCACGTCGCGACCACGACCACGGCCAACCTGTACGGGATCTTCACCACGTCCGGGTACATGGCGGTGGTCGGCGCCGACCGCACCATGCTCTACGCCACGAACAACAACGGCACCGGCTGGCAGACCGCTTCGGTCAACGGCGGTATCGCCACCACCACGACGTTCTACGGGGTCACCGGCAAGAGCTCCAAGGACGTCGTTGTCGTGGGCGGCACGGGCAGCGCCGGGGTCGTCGCCGCCTGCCCCAACGGTGGCGGCGTGTGCGGCGGCTCGCTCACGCTGACCGCGGTCACCTCGTACTCCGGGGGCGCGCCGGCCAACGACCTGCGCGACGTCGGCTACGTCGGCGGCGGTGGCGACAACGTCTACGCCGTCGGTCTCGGCGGCCAGGTCTACGTGTCGACGTCGACGCTGCCGACCGGCACCTACACGAAGAAGAGTGCCGGCACCACGGCCGACCTGTACGTGGTCGTGGCGACCAGCCAGAGCTCGGCCGCCGCGGCCGGAGCCCCGGCGTCCGGCAACAGCGCCTTCCTGCGGTGCACGTCGAACTGTGCGGGCAGCGGGACGTGGTCGGCCGGGGCCGACACCGGCACGACCAACCACCTGCGTGGCCTCGCCGGCACCGGCACCGCGTACTGGGCGGTCGGTGCGGCCGGCACGATACGGTACTTCGCCGGCGGGAGCTGGTCCGCGCAGAATCCGCCCAGCCAGATCGTCACGATCGCCCCGGCCGTGGTGTCCACGCACGACGGCGACCGCGCCACCGTCGCGGCCGGCCCGCTGTCGGCCACCTGCGCCGGGCCCGCCCTGGTCGTCACCGCCTCCGTGCCGGCCCGGTCCGGCGCCGGCGTGACCACACCGACGGTACGGGTGACGGTGTCCTACTCCTTCGCCGGCGCCACCAACGCCGGGCAGGTCCTGGTCTCGACCAACGGCACCACCTGGTCCACGGCCCGGGCGCTGACGTCCAATGTGTCCACGTCCACGGTCAGGACCGTCGACCTCACCGGCACCGTGGCCGCC
>Ga0307415_100000048_pt1 | contig 51694 bp, 52 predicted proteins | sample DK1Cmetagenome_FD_204524 | JGI IMG/M metagenome (GOLD analysis project Ga0307415, IMG submission 204524) | Maize rhizosphere microbial communities from greenhouse at UC Davis, California, United States - DK15-C-2 | ecosystem: Host-associated > Plants > Roots > Rhizosphere > Soil | place: USA... | reverse complement strand
CGTGCGTCATCGTGCTGGACGCGGTTGGCGCGGGAGAGCTGCCGGATGCGGCGGACTACGGAGACGAGGGCTCGAACACGCTCGCCAACGTGGCCCGAGCGGTCGGCGGTCTCGACCTCCCCAACCTTGAACAGCTCGGCCTCGGTAACGTCGAGGAGCTGGAGGGCTGCCCGCCGCAGCCTCAAGCTCCCGCTGTCGCGGGCAGGCTCCTCGAGCGATCGAAGGGAAAAGACACGACGACCGGCCACTGGGAGCTCATGGGGATCGTCACGCCCGAACCCATGCCCACGTATCCGCACGGCTTCCCCTCCGAGATCATCGAGGAATTCGCCCACCGCACGGGCCGCGGAGTGCTCGGGAACAAGGCCGCGTCCGGCACGGAGATCATCGAGGAGCTCGGCGAGGTGCATCAGGACACGGGGAAATGGATCGTCTATACGTCGGCGGATTCTGTCTTCCAGATCGCCGCCCATGAGGAGACCATCCCGCTCGAGGAGCTCTACGACGCGTCCAGGACAGCCCGCGAGATCCTGACGGGAAAGCATGCGGTCGGCCGGGTGATCGCGAGGCCCTTCATCGGGGAGCCCGGTAACTACACGCGCACGCCCAACCGCCACGACTTCTCCCTCAAACCAAGACAGCCGAACTACCTGACGCTGATCCGGGAAGCCGGCTCCGAGGTGCACGGCGTGGGGAAGATCCACGACATTTTCGCCGGCGTCGACATCGATCACTCGCATCCGACGAAGTCGAACATCGACGGGATCAAGCAGACCGAGACGCTCCTCCGCGAAGTCGACGAGGGCCTGATCTTCGTCAACCTCGTCGAGACCGACATGCTCTGGGGGCACCGGAACGACCCGCTCAACTTCCATCGCTGCCTGCAGGACTTCGATCGCCGCCTGCCCGATCTGCTCGACGCGCTCCGGCCCAAGGATCTCTTCATCCTCACCTCCGACCACGGGTGCGATCCGACGACCCCGTCGACCGACCATTCGCGCGAGCATGCACTGCTCGTGGCTTATGTCGAGGGCAAGAACGCGGCCGGCGCCGTCCACGAGGGCGAGTTCGCCGACGTCGGGGCGACGGTCAACGCCTGGCTCGGAGGCAAGGCCCCCTCCCGCGGGATCCCCGGCGCACCAATCCTCGAGCAGTGAGTTTCGACGATCCCAAGCTCGTCGCGCGCGAATACGAGAGCGAAGAGCGATTCGTGGCCCGGCGAGTGGTCTTCTCAGATCTCGTGGAGGGCGAGACCGCGGAGGACCTTGCGATCGAAGCTCTCCGCGAAGTGGACGCCGCGCGAGTCCTCGAGGTGGGTTGTGGGCTCGGGAGCTTTGCGCAGCGGGCGGAGGAGGAACTCGGGGCTTCCCTGCTCGTCGTCGACGTGTCTCCACGCATGGTCGAACTAGCGCAGGGACGGGGGCTCGAGGCTCAGGTCGCCGACGTCCAGGCGCTCCCGTTTCGCGATGAGCAATTCGACGCAGTCGTCGCCAACTGGGTTCTGCACCACGTACCCGATCGCGACCGCGGCATCGCTGAGATTGCGCGCGTCCTCCGACCCGGGGGCACGCTCGTTGCAGCGACCTTTTCCAGCAAGCATCTTCTCGAGCTGTACCAGTGGCTCGGCGATCCGGGTGTGGGCGAGCTCGAGTTCTCGAGGGAAAACGGAACGGAGCCGCTTTCGCGCCATTTCGCACGGGTCGAGCGACGCGACGCCGAGGGGGCAGTTGTGTTTCCGAACCGCGGCTCCCTCCAGGCGTACCTGGCCTCGCTCATTCGCGGAGCCGAGCTCGTTGACCGCCTCCCCCCATTCGAGGGCGAGTACCGCGCCCGCAGCAGCCAGTCGATCTTCCTCGCCAAAAAGGCATGATCCGGCCCGCCGAGCTCATCCAGCGCAAGCGCGACGGGGGCGAGCTCTCATCCGAGGAGATCGCGGAACTCATGCTCGCGTACGCGCGCGACGAAGTTCCCGACTACCAGATGGCCGCCTTTTGCATGGCCGTCTACTTCCAAGGGCTCAACGCCGCCGAGACGCACGCTTTGACCGACGCCATGGTGCGAAGCGGCGAGACCGTCGACCTGTCGCCGCTCGGGCGCAAGGTGGTCGACAAGCACTCGACCGGCGGAGTGGGGGACAAGACCTCCATCGCTCTCGGCCCGGTCGTCGCGGCCTGTGGCGTCCCCTTCGCCAAGATGAGCGGGCGGGGGCTCGGTCACACAGGCGGCACGCTCGACAAACTCGAGGCCATCCCCGGATTCAACGTCGAGCTGGCCATGGACGCCTTTCTCCGCCAGGTGGCCGAGGTCGGGATGGCGATCATCGGCCAGACGGCGGAGCTTGTCCCGGCGGACAAGCGGCTCTATGCGCTTCGTGACGTGACGGCGACCGTCGACATCATCCCCCTGATCGCTTCGTCGATCATGTCGAAGAAGATCGCCGGCGGGGCCGACGCGATCGTGCTCGACGTGAAGGTCGGCGACGGCGCTTTCATGAAGACGCTCGAGTCGGCCCGGGAGCTGGCCCAGGCGATGCGCGAGCTCGGCGTCCGCGCCGGCCGCGAAGTCGTCTGCGAGTTGACGGACATGGACCAACCGCTCGGGCGGGCGGTCGGAAACGCGCTCGAGATCCGCGAGGCCGTCGACACCCTGCGCGGCGAGGGCCCCGAGGATCTCGTCGAGCTCGTCCTGGGCGCCAGCGGGCACCTGCTTGCACTCTCTGATCTCGGAGTGGACCAGGCCGAAGGCAAACACCGCGCGGAGGAGGCGCTCGCGGGCGGAGCCGCGCTCGAGCTCTACGAACGTTGGGTGCGCGCGCAGGGCGGCGATCCTGCAGTCGCGGCTCTGCCGGCGGCGCCAGTGGTCCGGGCGGTGCCGGCCCCCGAGGTCGGCTTCGTCCGGGGGATAGCGGCCACGGCGATCGGGGAGGCGGCTCTCCGCCTGGGCGCGGGCCGGGTCGGGAAGGAGGACGAGATCGACCACTCGGTCGGGATCGTCTGCCTCGCGAAGCGGGGCGACCGCGTGGAAGCAGGCTCGTCTCTGGCGGAGGTCCACGCACGGTCAGACGAGGCGGCCGGGCGAGCCCTCCAGGAAGTGACCGCCGCCTATCGCCTCGGTCCAGAGCAGCCCGAGCGCCGTCCGATCGTGCTGGACGTCATCGCCTGACGGGGAGGCGATTCCGCTGCCCGAGCTTCCGGAGGTCGAGACGATTCGTGCCCGGCTCGAGCCGCGCCTCACCGGCCGTACCTTCGAGCGCGTGGTGATCGTCGACCCGAGGCTTACGCGACCCGAGCCGCCCGAGCTGGTGGCCGCCGAGCTCGAAGGCGAGCAGGTCCGCTCCGTTGGCCGTCGCGGCAAATATTTGATTGTCGAGTTCGAGAGCGGGCGGCACCTCCTCATCCACCTTCGTATGACGGGCAACGTCCAGCACCCCGCCTCGGGAGGCCTCGAGGCCGACCCGCACCGACGTGCTGTTGTCAGATTAGACGACGGATCGGACGTCGCCTACCGCGATGTCCGGCGCTTCGGCACCTGGGAGCTGCTCGAGCCTGGAGAGCTCGACGCGTACTTCGCGGCCCGGCGGCTGGGTGGCGAGCCCCTGGAGCGGCAATTCACCGTGCGCGCCCTCGAGACTGCGTTCGTCGGCCGGCGCGCCCCGGTCAAGGCCGCCCTGCTCGACCAGCGGGCCGTCGCCGGCGTGGGCAACATCTACGCGGACGAGGCGCTCTGGCGGGCGCGCATCCATCCCCTTCGTGCGGCGGGGAGCCTGACGAGAGAGGAGCTGGCCGCCCTCAGGAAGGGAGTCAGGCAGGCGCTCGACATGGGGATCGCGCGGCAGGGCGCGACGCTCCGGGACTACAGCGATCCCGACGGCGCGCGCGGTCGCATGCAGGACAAGTTCCGCGTCTACGGCCGCGTCGGCCAGCCGTGCGACCGGTGCGGGACGCCGATCGAGAAGATCCGGGCCGGCGGCAGGGGAACTTGGTTCTGTCCCAACTGCCAGCAACTCGGATCCGGCTAGGATCGCCCTCGTGGAGCCGTGGGGAAGCGAGCTGAGGGGGCGGCTCGACGAGCGCGAGCTCGAGAGCGAGGTGCTTCGCGACAACCCGCTCGGAGACCCGCATCGCCGGCCCCTCTGGATCTACCTTCCGCCCGGCTACGAGGAGTCCGACCGGCGCTACCCATCCATCTACGTCATCCAGGGCCTGACCGGACAGCTCGACATGTGGCGAAACCGAGCGCCCTTCCGCAGGAACTTCCCGGAACTGGCCGACGAGCTCTTCGCAAGAGAGGAAGCGCCGCCCGCAATCCTGGTCTACGTCGACTGTTGGACGTCACTCGGCGGAAGCCAATTCCTCGACTCTCCGGGCACCGGCCGCTACCACACCTACCTCTGCGACGAAATCGTCCCTTGGGTGGACGCCAACTACCGCACCCTCGCGGTGCCGGAGCACCGTGGCATCGCCGGAAAGTCCAGCGGCGGCTACGGGGCGATGGTCACACCGATGCTCCGTCCCGATCTTTTCGGCGGTCTCGCCACTCATGCCGGGGACGCGCTCTTCGAGACCTGCTATCTCCGGGAGATCGGCGAGGCCGCGCGTGCTCTCCGGGACGAGTACGACGGGTCTTACGAACGCTTCTGGGAGGACTTCCGCTCGAGGCCGGCGTTCTCGAAAGACTCCGATCACGTCCTCCTGGACTCGTGGTGCATGTCCGCGTGCTACTCGGCCGACGAGGACGGCACCGTCAACCTCGTCTTCGAGACAGCGACGGGTCGTCTCGTCCCCGAGGTCTGGGAGCGCTGGCTCGCGTGGGATCCCGTGCGGATGGTCCCGACGCATGCGGACGCGCTCCGTTCCCAGAAGGCGATCTACATCGACGCCGGCAAGAGGGACGAGTTCTACCTCGACCTGGGCGCCGAGGCGTTCCGCCGGGAGCTCGCCGGGATCGGAGTCACAGACGTCTACTTCGAGCTCTTCGACGCCACCCACATGGCGATCGAGTACCGCTATCCGCTCGGAATCAAGTACCTGGCCGAGCGGCTCGCCGCCTAACGCCGACGGCGGAGCAGGCGCCGCGACAACAGACACCCGCGCACCCGGGCGACGGGCGCCGTGCTCATCTCCGCGAGCACGGCCGGGGAGCTGGAGCAGTCAGGCCGATCGAGTTGTTCTTCGAACTCGTCTACGTCCACGGCGTTTCGCGGCCTACTAGGCCGCCAGGTCCTCGAGGCCGCCTGCGCGGTCGAGCGCCCAGAGCTCCGTGTAGCCGCCGATCGGACGGTCGTCGACGAAGATCTGCGGCACGGTCCAGCGGCCGGTCATGTCGAGCAGCTTGCGCCGGAATTCCGGATCGTCGTCCATGCGGATCTCCTCGTAGGCGACACCGCGCTCGTCGAGAAGCGTCTTCGCCCGGACGCAGTAGCCGCACCACTCGGTGGTATACATCCGGACCCGTGCCATTCGTGTTTACAACGTAGCCGACGGAGAAGGGATTCCACCGGGGCGGTCGACGGGCGGGTCATGTCCCGCCCCTACCTGTGGGGGTCGGGCATGCCCGACCCCTGGCTTAGACTGGCCGCGTGTCGTCGCGAACCTGGAAGACGGAAGCCGTCGTCCTCCGCTCGATCCGTTTCGCAGAGGCCGATTGCGTCCTTCACCTCTACACGTTGGAGCGTGGGCGCATCGGTGCGATCGCCAAAGGCGTGCGCAAGACGAAGTCGCGCTTCGGCGCTCGTCTCGAGCCCTTCAGCCACGCCGACTTGCTCCTGCACGAGGGCCGTGGCGAGCTCCACACCGTGCGCGGTGCCGAGCTCGTTCGCTCCCACGAGCGGGGGCGGACCGACGGCTATCGGCTCGCGGTCGGGCATATCGGGCTCGAGGCGATGTTGCGCCTCTTCGTCGAGCAGGACGCAAATGCGCCTGCGTTTCACGCACTGACTCGCTTCCTCGATCTCCTGGACGATGTCGAGACGCGGCTGCCCGCGCAGCCGGGCATCGATCCGCTCGTCCTGTCCTTCCAGCTCAAGCTACTGTGGCTGTCCGGCTACCTGCCGCACCTGACCGGGTGTGCCGCTTGCGGCGAGGAGCGACCGCTCGCCGGCTTCTCCGCCCAGGCGGGCGGCGGCGTCTGCGCGGAATGCAGCGCCGGCTCGCTCGACGTCTCTCCCGAGGGGTTCGAGGCCGTTCGGGGCTTCCTGGAGCGCCCGCTCGCGGAAGCCGGCGACCCCGCCGCGACCCCCCGGGGCCTCCGCGAGTGCCTCCGGGTCATCGAGTCCTCGTACGAGTATCACGGTGGCTTCCGGCTCAGAACGCTCGCGCAGAGAGCGTAGGAACCGCGGGTGACCGGTCGCACCTACCAGGACATGATCGCGGGCCTGGAGCGCTACTGGGCCGACTACGGCTGCGTGATCATGCAGCCGTACCACACCGAGCTCGGAGCGGGCACCTTCAATCCGGCCACGTTCCTTCGTTGCCTGGGCCCGAAGCCGTGGAAGACGGCGTACGTCGAGCCTTGCATCCGCCCGACCGACGGGCGTTATGGCGAGAACCCGTTCCGCTTCCAGCACTACTTCCAGTATCAGGTCGTCCTCAAGCCGGCGCCGGAAAACGTCCTCGACCTCTACTTCGGCTCGCTCGAAGCCGTGGGAATCGACCTGAAGAAGCATGATGTCCGCCTCGTCGAGGACGACTGGGAAGGGCCTACCCTCGGTGCCTGGGGCCTGGGCTGGGAGGTCTGGTGCGACGGCATGGAAGTGACGCAGTTCACCTACTTCCAGCAGCTCGGCGGCCTCGAGCTCGACCTGATCCCGGCGGAGATGACCTACGGGCTCGAGCGGCTCGCCATGTTCCTCCAGGGGGAGGGCTCAGCCTTCGACCTCGAATGGGCTCCGGGCGTGACGTGGGGCGACGTCTACCGCGAGAACGAGCGCGAATGGTCGGTCTACAACTTCGAGGTCGCGCCGGTGGACATTCTCACTCGCCGTTTCGAGGAGTATGAAGCCGAGTGCAGGGAACTCGTCGCGCGCGAACTGCCGCTACCCGCCTACGACCAGGTGCTCAAGTGCTCACACACCTTCAATCTGCTCGACGCGCGGGGGGCGATCTCGGCCACCGAGCGAGCCGCCTACATCGCGCGGGTGCGCAACCTGGCGCGCCGCGTAGCCGAGCAGTACGTGGAGAAGCTTGCCGGCGCTCCTGTTTGAGATCGGCTGCGAGGAGCTTCCGGCTTCGGCGTGCGAGGAGGCCCTGAGCCAGCTGCGAGATCGGCTGCCCGTCTTCGGAGGCGGGCAGGTCTACGCGACGCCGCGTCGGCTGGTTCTGCTCGCCGACGATCTTCCCGATCGCGAGCCCGATGAATGGGTCAAGGGCCCGCCGGAGCACCTCCGGGAGACGGCCGCCGAAGGCTTTGCCCGCAAGCAGGGCGTTTCCGTGGACGAGCTGGAGGTTCGGGAAGGATTTCTCGGCGTTGTCAGACGGGGTCGTCCGATGGCAGAGGCTCTTCCCGAGCGACTCGATGAGCTGGTCAAGGGGCTCGCGTTCTCCAAGTCGATGGTGTGGGATGAAAGTGGGATTCGCTTTGCGCGCCCGGTCCGGTGGCTTTGCGCAAAGCTCGACGAGGAAACACTCGACGGCTTCCGCGGCTCGTCGTTCGGCCATCGCTTCACCCGGGGTGAAATCGAGATCCCGCACGCCCGCGAGTACCTCGAGCGCCTGCGGGGGGCTGATGTCGAGGTCGATCAGGCCCGGAGACTCGACGCCATCACGAAGGGACTGCGCGATCTGGGACTCGAGCAACCCAACGAACGCGTCCTGGCGGAGGTCGTCTATCTCGTCGAGAGTCCTATGGTCCTCGCGGGGGTCTTCCACGAACGATTTCTGCAGTTGCCAGAACGCGTGGTCGTCACCGCCATGGAAGCCCATCAGCGCTACTTCCCGCTGGGCGGGAACCGCTTCGCCTTCGTGGCGAACGGCGGCGACGCCGAGACCGTGATCGCCGGTAACGAGAACGTCCTCGAGGGCCGGCTCGAGGATGCGGCCTTCACCTTCGAGCGGGACGTCGCGCGAGGAATCGAGGGCCTGCTGAAGGAGCTCGGCTCCATCACCTTCGTCGCCGGGGCCGGCTCCTTCGCGCAGAAAGCCATGCGTCTCGTAGCACTTGTCGAAGCTCTTGGAGGTGGCGAGGCGTCACAGGAGGCGGCGCGGCTCGCCAAGGTCGACCAGGCGGCGGAGCTCGTCCGCGAGTTCCCCGACCTCGAAGGACACATCGGCGCCGAGTATGCTCGCCTGGCGGGCTATCCCGAGGGCGTCTGCGCCGCCATCGACGAGCAGTACCTCCCTGAGAGCGCAGGCGGGCCGCTCCCGGAGACGGAGGCCGGCCGTGTCCTCTCCGCCGCGGACAAGGTCGACAATCTCACGGTTGCCTTCGCGCTCGGCCACAAGCCCACCGGATCGCGCGACCCGTACGGCCTGCGACGTGCTGCGATCGGTCTCTGCCGTCTCGCCCTGGAGGCGAACCTCGGACTTGACGTCCGTGCCCTCGTCGCTCACGACAATGAGCTGCTCGCCGCCCAGGGGGCGGACGTGAAGGAGGATCCGTCCGAGGTTGCCGACTTCGTCGAAGAGCGGCTCGAAGGCCTGCTCGACGTGCCGGTCGAGTTCGTCCGGGCGGCCCGGGCGGGTGGCGTTACCGAGCTCGGAGCGATCGCGCGCCTTGCTCAGACACTCGCGGACGCGGCCTCGTCGGAGGAGTTCGAGCGGGCTTACGTGGCCTATGACCGCTCCAACCGGTTGGCCGGAAAGGCCGACGGCGCCGCACCCGCTCTCGACCAACGGCTCGCCACCGACGAGGCCGAGATCGCGCTCATCGAGGCGCTCGCCGGAGTCTCGCCGAAGATCGAGGCTGCGCTCCAAGCCCGAGACTTCGACGCGGCGTTGGCCGCCGCCGCGGAGCTCGGCCCGCCGATCGACCGCTTCTTCGACGAGGTTCTCGTCATGGCGGAGGACGAGCAGGTGCGCGCAAACCGCCTTCGCCTCCTGCTCGATGTCCGCGACGCAGTGGGCGGGCTCGGCGATCTCTCCCAGATCCCGCGATGAATGCGCCGCTCGAGATTCACGTCATCTCCGATTCGACGGGAGAGACTGCCGCCCGCTTCGCCGAGGCGGTCGAGCGTCAGTTCCCCGAGGAGGAGTTCGAGATCGTCCGCCATCCCCGCATCACGAGCGTGGACGATGTCCAACTGGCCGCCGCCAGGGCCCGAGGGCGACGAGCGGTGATCATGTACACGATCGTCGAACCGCAGTTCCGCGAAGCGATGCGAACGCTCTGCAAGCGCTACCGCCTGCACTACTGCGACCTGATCGGCCATCCCATCGAGGCGGTGGCGCGGGTTTCCGGGCAGCCCGCGACGGGCACTCCGGGCGCCAAACCGGTGCTCGACTCCAGCTACTTCAAGCGGATGGCGGCCATTGAGTTTGCAGTGCGCTACGACGACGGCGTCGCGCCCCAGGGGTTGGATGAGGCCGACATCGTTCTCGTCGGCGTTTCCCGGAGCTCGAAGACCCCGCTCTCGATGTATCTCGGGTATCTCGGGTACAAAACCGCGAACGTCCCCATCGTGCGTGGGATCGAGCCGCCGAAGGAGCTCTTCGCGATTCAGCCGGGCAAGATCGTCGGCCTGACGATGGACGCGGAGGCCCTCGCGGAGATCAGGACCGTGCGGGCCCGTGGCATGCGGGGAGGACGGGGACGCTATGCAGACCTCGAAGCGATCTACGAGGAGCTCGAGCAGGCGGAGATCGTCCACCGGCGTCTCGGCTGCCCCGTCATCGAGGTCTCCAACCTGGCCATCGAGGAGACCGCGCGCCGCATCATCCACCTCGTCGAGCAGCGGCGGCTGGCCGCGGGCGCATGACGAAGAAACGCCCGATTCCCTGGTACTACTGGCCCTTCTGGATGGTTGTCCTGGCGCTCGGGCTCTTCGTCTTCTACGTGCTCTTTACGCCCGTCTGGATGGGAATCCGCTTCATTTCCTGGCTGGCCGAGCGGCGGAACCTTAAGGAAGCGCCGGTCCAAAAATAGAGGCGGCCGTGGTGCCGAGCCGCCTCCTCTCGGGCCGAGACGTAGACTGCGGCGCCCCACGTCATCCTGACCCGCTATGGACGGACCATGGCCCACGATCGGTCCACGCGCCATGACCGAATGGGGTAATCGGCGCCTACGTCTCTCTAATGGCCGTCGAAAAAGCCGAGCTCGAATCCGCAGGCGAAGGCGAGCGCGACGAGAACGATCAGCGCGGCTGCGGCTGGAAGGGGCATGAGCATGCAGGCAGTGTCCTGCGGGTTTCGGAGCACGTCAAGGTGGCGGAAAGGGACGTTCTCGTCCCGCGCGACGTGGGAAGATCTGTCTCGGTCCACATGGAGAACCACGTCTATGACTTCTCGGCAGGCGCCGAGCTCGGGCGCGAGTTGCTCGGAGGCAAGGGTGCCGGGCTTGCGGAGATGACCGCTATCGGCATCCCCGTCCCGGCCGGCTTCACGGTCACAACGGCGGCCTGCATCGAGTACGTGCAAAACGGGCGCAAGCTGCCGCCCGGGCTCGAGGAGGAGATCGCTGCGCACCTGGAGGGACTCGAGGAGGTAGCGGGGAAGCGCTTCGGCGACGCTCGGGACCCGCTGCTCGTCTCGGTGCGCTCCGGGGCGGCCGTCTCGATGCCCGGGATGATGGACACGATCCTGAACCTGGGGCTCAACGATGAGTCAGTTGAGGGCCTCGCCCGCGCAACCGAAAACGAGCGCTTCGCCTGGGATGCCTACCGGCGGCTGGTGCAGATGTACGGCAACGTGGTCGATGGTGTCGACGCGCATGCGTTCGAACAGGCGCTGGCGGCCCTCAAGGAGTCTCGGCGCGTGCGTGACGACGTCGATCTCCGTGCGGACGATCTCCGCGAGCTCGTCGAGCGTTTCAAGGAGATCTATCGCGACGGCACGGGCTCGGACTTCCCCCAGGATCCGCGAGTCCAGCTCGAGCGCGCCGTGTGCGCCGTCTTCGACTCGTGGGAAACGCCGCGCGCCCAGGTCTACCGGCGCGCCAACGGGATTCCCGACGATCTGGGCACGGCGGTGAACGTGGTCCAGATGGTGTTCGGCAACAAGGGCGAGGATTCCGGGACGGGCGTCGCCTTCACCAGGAACCCCTCCACGGGCGAGCAGGGGATCTGGGGGGAGTTCCTGACCAACGCGCAGGGGGAGGACGTCGTCGCCGGGATCCGCACGCCGCTGCCAATCACGGAGATGAAGGATCGCTTGCCGGAGGCCTTCGACCAGCTCGTCGACACCATGCACCGCCTGGAAGAGCGCTACCACGAGATGCAGGACATCGAGTTCACAGTCGAGGAGGGCAAGCTCTACCTTCTCCAGACCCGGAGAGGGAAGCGCACCGCACAGGCTGCCCTCAAGATCGCGGTCGACATGGTCGAGGAGGCCCTGATCTCCCGCGAGGAGGCTATCGCCCGGATCGATCCCAAGCAGCTCGACCAGCTTCTCCATCCCATGATCGACCCGGAGGCCGACTACGAGGCCGCCGCGAAGGGCCTGAACGCTTCGCCCGGGGCGGCGACCGGAAAGGTCGTGCTCGACGCCGACAGAGCAGAGGAACGCGGCAAGGCAGGCGAGGACGTCATCCTCGTCCGCTGGGAGACGAATCCGGACGACATCCACGGCCTCCTCGAGGCGCGCGGCATCCTCACCGCTCAGGGCGGGATGACCTCGCACGCCGCGGTCGTCGCCCGCGGGATGGGGAAGCCATGCGTGGCCGGCTGCGAAGGCCTCTCCATCGAGCTCGAGGATCGCAAGATCTCGCTCCACGGCCGCGAGGTGGCCGAGGGCGAGGTGATCACGATCGACGGCGGCACGGGCGAAGTGATCGTCGGCGAAGTCGAGCTCATCCCCCCGCAGATCAACGAGGACTTCCAGCGCCTGCTCGGCTGGGCGGACGACGCGCGGCGCCTGAAGGTGCGCGCCAACGCGGACACGCCGCAGGACGCTGCGAAGGCGCGCGAGTTCGGCGCGGAGGGGATCGGGCTCTGCCGCACCGAGCACATGTTCATGGCCGAGGACCGGCTCCCCCTCGTACGGGCGATGATCATGGCCTCCGGCGAAGACGAGCGGCGCCACACGCTGGAGAAGCTCCTCCCGCACCAGCAGGAGGACTTCGAGGGCATCTTCGAGGCGATGGCAGGCCTGCCGGTGACCATCCGCTTGCTCGACCCGCCGCTACATGAGTTCCTCCCTCCGCTCGCCGAAGCCGAGTCGCCCGAGATGGCGCGCCGCATCCGTGCGCTCCGGGAGGCGAACCCGATGCTCGGTACGCGCGGCTGCCGGCTAGGGCTGCTCTATCCCGAGATCTACGAGATGCAGGTGCGCGCGATCGTTCGGGCCGCGGCCGCCGTGGAGGAACGAACGGGAGCTGCGCCCCTGGTCGAGATCATGCATCCCCTCGTGGCGTTCGGGGAGGAGCTGCACCGCCTGCGGGAGCTCACGGTGCGGACGGCCACCGAAGTGGCGGAGGTGGACTATCTCTGCGGGACGATGATCGAGCTCCCGCGAGCCTGCGTTCGGGCCGACGAGATCGCAGAGCACGCGGACTTCTTCAGCTTCGGGACGAACGACCTCACGCAGACGACCCTGGGGTTCTCGCGCGACGACGCCGAGGGGAAGTTCCTGACGCACTACCTCGACGAGCGGATCCTGAACGAGAACCCGTTCGAGACCCTCGACCTGAGCGGCGTCGGCGATCTCATGCGGATCGCGGTCGAGCGCGCACGCACCGTCAAGCCCGACATCAAGCTGGGGATCTGCGGAGAGCACGGCGGCGATCCGACCTCGGTGGCCTTCTGCCACGACCTGGGGCTCGACTACGTCTCCTGCTCGCCGTACCGCGTGCCGCTCGCACGGCTCGCGGCCGCCCAGGCGACGCTGAAGGAAGCCGGCGTCGTCGCGGTACAAGTCGGCGGCTAGCTGCCGAGCGGAACGATGTAACGCTTGTAGGCGGCCAGGCTCTTCGGCTTCGAGCCGAGATCCCAGATCGCGCCGCGCTCGCTCGTGTAGTAGACGATCGCCTCGACGCGCGGGTGGTTCCTGACGAACGAGGCCATGCGGCGGACGAAGGCGGGGTCGTCGATGCCCCAGAGGCCCCACTCCCCGATCGCGTAGCGCTTGGAAGGATGAGACCTGAAAAGGGCCAGGTTTGCGTCCCACTCGGCCTTGAAGCGAATGTCGTAGAGGTCGTTCGCGACGACGTCCACGTAGCGGTCTCCGGGGTAGTAGGAGTTCGCGCTGTTCTTCGCCAGATCGGGACTGCCGAAGCCCTGCGGGTTCCAGACCACGCGGACGAGCGGATTCTCGGGGATGTCGCCGGAGATGCGCAGCGGGGGCATCCCGATGTTCGCGAGACGTGCGTTGATGTCCGTGCGTGTGCCACCCTTCATGATCAGGTAGATGCGGCGGAAGGCTCTGCGGAAGTTCCGCGTCGAGTGGGAGCTGCCCCGATAGGAGCCGTTCGAGTTGTAGGCGCAGTAGTAATTCCAGTGCCCGTTCATCTCTGCGAGCGGCCGAATGTACGCCGCGCTCCCGAAACGGTTCGCGGCCTTGCTGATCCGGGTGAGGTAGCGGTCGCCAAAGCCTTTTGCGATCCCGCGGGGAGTGATGGCTTCGTAGCCGTGGCGGTGCTTCGTGTCGAGGGTCAGCATCGGGATGGGACCGTTCTCCGTGAAGAGCCGGTCGATGTACCCGGGCCGGTCGAGGCCGGTCTTCCAGCGCGTGAAGGCCAGGTGGATCTGCGAGTTCTGGCCTGTCAGCGTCCGGAATCTCGCCTTGTTGCCGGCCACTCCGAGGCGTACGGCCCCCGCCGACGCGGGGAGGACGAGGACGACCAGGACCGCAATGAAGAGAAGACGCCGCACCGACTCAAAATATCGGCAGGCGACCGGGCTTGCCCTTCCCCTATTCGAGCGTGCTCTCTCCCGGGGGAAGCGGCGCTGCCGGATAGCGGCCGCGGATGCTGTCGACGAATGCGGCCAGGCGCTCGGCCAGCTCGCCATCCTCGATCTCGAGGACGTTTTCGGCGTTCCGCTCACCGGAGTGCGAGAGGTTGAAGCTTCCCACGAAGACGTAGTCGTCGGCCGCGACGACCTTGGCGTGCATGTAGTCGTGCACATCGCCATGGCCATAAGGCGTCGAGTCCTTGCCAGAAAACGGTGCTTGGCCGAGCACGCGCGCGATCAGCGGCATCTTCCACGAGGCGTTCCCGTTCAGCGTCCACTGGTGGTAGACGCCCTTCATCTGCGTGGCATCGACGACGCCCGCGACATCGACCTTGCCGTCGGAGATCGTCTCCGCGAGCGCCCCCAGGACCGGCCCTGAGGTGATGACCGGGGAAGAGACGCGGATCCGGCTCTTGGCACGCTTGATCCGGTGCGCGATGCGCGTCGCCATGGCCTCGCCGTGGCCGGGTGAGAACCAGGCCCGGACGCGCTTCCCTTTCACTCGGATGGGATTGGGCTCGACGAAGCCGCTCTCGGCGACGTCGCCCGTGCTCCAGAGCTGCTCGAAGACGGTCGCATACGCGTGCGCCAGTCCATCCGATTGGACGAGGGCGATGACGTTCTCCTCGCGGCTCCAGGAGTCGTCCGTCCAGTTGGTCGAGCCGGTGAAGACGGCCTCGCCGTCACGGACGACGTACTTGTGGTGCATGAGATCGGGAACGCCCGGAATCGGCTTGGTCGGCACGTCGAGGCTGTCGATGAGATTCGGCTCGACGCGTGGGGGCGGGGGTACCGGGATCGGGTTTGCGTAGTCCGCGTTGAATGCCAGCCGAACGGCGACGCCACGCCGGGCGACGTTCGACAGCGCGCTTGCCACGAGTCGGGCGGTCGGCTGCTCGAGGTCGAAGTCGTACAGGGCGAGGTCGAGGCTCTCCCGCGCGGCGGAGATGAACTCCCCGACGTATTCGGCGATCTCGAGAGCGCTCTGGCCGCCGTCCGTCAGTGTTCGGACTTCGACCGTCAGGCGTACCCGCGCACGCGGAGGTAGGCGATGGCGACGCTGACGACGCCGATCGCGAGGAGGCCCGCGGCCGAGGCGAGGTCGAAGCGTCCGTAGACGGCGTGCCCCTTGCCGAAGCGCGAGAGGACCAGCACCGTGAGGGCGCCGCCGATGAGCCCGCCGATGTGACTCCCGATCGAGATGTATGAGACCGTGAAGCTGAAGGCGAGGTTGAAGATAACGACGAAGAGCGCAGACCCACCGAAGACGTTGATGCGATTGCGTTCGAGCACGAGTCCCGCTCCGAGGATGCCGAAAACAGCGCCGGAGGCTCCGATGGTCGGGTTTGTGGGCGATAGAAGCAGGGCACCTGCGGCCCCGGCGAGGATCGACAGGAAGTAGACAGCGAGGAAGCGGCCCCGCCCGAGCAGAGCCTCGAGCGCCCGGCCGAACCACCAGAGCATGAGCATGTTGAAGAGAATGTGGATCGGGCTCCCGTGCAGGAAGCCATACGTGATGAGCCGCCACCACTCGCCGGCTCCGACCTCGTAGGCGCGCAGGTAGCCCTTCTGGAAGATCTCGCCCGCGGGGTTCGTGAACGTCCCCCCGCCGGAGGCCTGCACGAGATAGACGGCGATGTTGGTGACGATCAGCGCGTTGGTCACGCTGAAGCCGGTGCCTTCACTCGCAGCCGCCCGGACGCGGGTCGCGGCCCGTTTCGGCCCCGTCGGCTGCCCGGCGCATTCGGGGCACTTGATGCCGACGGCGCTGAAGACCATGCAGTCGGTGCAGATCGGCCGCCCGCAGTTGGAGCAGCTGACGGCGGTCTCGTTCCGTGGATGGCGGTAGCAGACCTGGGTCTGCGTCTGCTCGGGCGTTGCCATCGGGTTCATCGTAACGAGGCCGCGCGCGGATAACGTCACGAGCCGTGCGCGTGCACGTCGCCTTTACACCAGCCGAGGCAACCGCGGTCCCGACGGGCATCGTGGTCGACGTCCTCCGCGCCAGCTCGACGATCGTCCAGGCGCTCGAGAGCGGCTATCGGCGCGTCCTCTGCTGCGCGGAGGTCGAGCAAGCGCAGGCGCTCAGGGAGGAGATCGAGGACGCCGTTCTCGCGGGAGAACGGCAGGCGCTCCGCGTCGAAGGCTTCGACTTCGGCAACTCGCCGCAGGATTTCCTAGAGCCGAAGGCCGAGACGCTGATCCTCACGACGACCAACGGAACGCGGGCCATCGTCGAGGCCGCGGCGGATTGCGACGTCGTCTTCGTCGGCAGCCTGCTCAACCTTGAGAGGGTGGCGTCGGCGGCTCGTGAGCGTGGGGAGGACGTGGAGGTAGTCTGCGCGGGCGTCGAGGGCCAGTTCGCTCTGGACGACGCCTACTGTGCAGGCCGGATCGCCGAGCTGCTCGGCGGCGAGCGAACGGACGGGGCCGAGGCGGCGGTGAGGATCGCCCGATCGTTCCCAACTGCCGAAGATGCCTTCCGTGCTTCGGTCAATCCATACCACCGGAGCATCGAAGAGGATCTTGTCTGGTGCGCTCGCGAGAGCGTCGCGAGCGCGGTGCCTCGCTTCCTGGCAATGCGAGGTCCGGCGGCTGAGATAGTTCGCGCATGAAGGGAGTCCTGCTCGTGGCCATGCTGGTTCTGGCGGGCTGTTCGTCGAGCGAAACCGAGACCGTGGAGATCACCACGACGATCCAGGCGACGACGACGGTCGAGGCTGCGGCGCCGACGGTCGCCACGACCACGACCCCGCCCGCGGGCAACGATCCCGACGACGTCGACGGCCAGCTCGACATCCGCAACTTGAACGCCACCCGGACCGGCGACCTGCTGGCGATCTCGCTCACGACCTACGAGCCCTGGAGCTCGAACGTTCTCGTCGGGCCCGGGCCCAATCGCTACGGCCCGAATCGGCTCACGATCTTCTACGACATCGACCTGGACGGCACGCCGGACCACCGCGGCAAGATCGTCTACTCCGGCGGCGAGCTTTCGGTGTATCTAACCGGGGAAGGGCAGGCCTTCGAGCCGATTCCGGTGGAGCGCCCGAACAACATGACGGCGCAGTTCGTCCATCCGGTCGACGTCCTCTTCGTTCCTTCGGGCGGATCGAGCGAGGTGAACATCCAGATTCGGGCGAAGAGCCTCTACAACGGGCAGGAGGACAAGGCGCCCGACGCCGGCAGGTGGCTCGCGGTTCCGTTCAACCCGTAAGAGAGGGCACGCGTCCCCCTATCGGCGGAGGAAGCGCCGAAGGGGGCGAGCAAGGAACGCTCCCGCCCCGGCTACTCCCGCGAACGCAAGCGCCAAGATGTTCGTCTGGACGCAGGTCCGGCAGGCGTTACAGCAAGCCGTGACCATCGGGGCATGCTCCGCCGTCCGATTCGCAATCGGCAGCAGTCGGATTTGCGCCCGTTCGAATATCTCTGGAATGTATCTCGCTAGAGCTTGACGGCGAGTATCCGTTCAGCGGAGAAAGCCGACTCCGCTCGCGGCATAGACCGTCCTATACTCGACGAATGACAGCGCCTTGGCGCTGCTTTTTACGATTGCCTCCCGGTCACAAATGGGCGCAGGTGTGGTTGGACGAGCGCACATTCCTCCGGTGTGAGCGCTGTGGGAAGGAAAAGTGGCCCGTTTCCCCCGCTCCTATAGAGAAAGCCATCAGGTGGTCGTGGATCCCTCGCTCTGCCCGACGGAAGCCTTAGGGCGCTGAAGGGATAACTTCCCGCTTGCTTGACAGGAGAACGTGTGTTCGTGTAGAACATACGTTCCCATGATCGCATGCCTGAACATTCCAGCTTTCGCACTGCGGGCCGCTCTCCGGGATCGGCCTGAGCTTCGCAAGGCACCTGTCGCTCTCGCAGCCGCGCCTGGAGAGCGGCCGCTCGTCGGTCCATGCACACGCGCGGCCGAGGAGGCGGGGGTGCGCCCGGGAATGCGGCTCTCCGAGGCGCTCGCAACCTGCCCTGATCTCCACCTGGTCGAGCGGGATCCGGCCGGCGTCGAGGCGGAGTGGGAGCGGATCCTGCGCCGGCTCGAAGAGGCCGGCCTGACGGTGGAGCCGGCCGAGCCGGGCTGTGCCTATTTCGAGACTCGCGGAATCGAACGGCTCGCGGGGGGAGTGCAAGCTGCTGTGCAGCGGGCGCTCGACACCGTCGGATCCGTTTGGGAGCCCCAGGTAGGAGTGGCTGAGCGGCGTTTCGCAGCGCTGGCAGCCGCGAGCGTCGCTCCTGCTGGACGCGCTCTCGTCATCGACGACGAGGAGACAGAGCTCTTTCTTGCGCCGCTGCCCCTCCATCTTCTCCCGCTCGGTCCCGAGCGCCGTGAAGAGCTGTCCGAGCTGGGGGTCAAACGGCTGGGAGACCTCGCACGCCTTCCACAGGCAGCGGTCGCCGATCGTTTGGGTAGGGAGGGAGGGAAGGCCTGGCGGCTCGCCAACGGGGAAGGCGACGCACGGATCACGGCCCGGAGGCCTCCTGCGGAGATCGCCGAGGCGCTCGAGTTCCCGGAGCCGGTGGCAAACGAGCTCACGCTCGCGCGGGCGCTGTCGGCGCTCCTCGATCGTCTCCTCGCCCGCGACGAGCGCGGCGGTCGGATGCCCCGGCGTGTGGCGGTCTCCGCGAGGCTCGTGGGCGGGGGCTCCTGGCGGCGGGTGGTGACCCTGCGCGAGCCGACCGCCGAGCGGACACGGCTCCGGCAGGCGCTCGCGCCGAAGCTTTTAGAACTGCCCGCGCCGGCGGTCGAGCTTCGCCTCGAGCTGGGTGAGCTGACGGAGTCCGAAGGGACTCAGGCCGAGCTCGTCCGCCCGCGCGGCAGTCGACTCCGAAGCCGTCTCCGCGAAGGGCTGCGGCAAGTACGGGCGGCTGTGGGGATCGACGCTGTCTGCACCGTCGTGGAGGTCGCGCCGTGGTCGCGCATTCCCGAGACCAGGGCGATTCTCGTGCCGCGCGACGACTGAACGAGCCCCGCCCGGTCGACGTCGAGGCGCTCGAAGGGGCGCCGGCGGCGGTCGGCGGGGTGGTGGTCTCGTCCCTGCGCGAGGAATGGCGCGTGGCCGATCGCTGGTGGACCGACGAGCCGGTACGGCGGCGGTACTTCGACCTCGTCCTCGAGACAGGCGAGAACGTCGCGGTCTTCTACGACGAAGAGCGGGAGAGGTGGTTCAGGCAGAAGGCCTAGCGGTCGCGACTCGCGGTCGTGGCCACTTATCTGAGGGCCTGGTCGGCCAAAGCGGGCCAGCGGTCGGCGTGTGTGTGCGGGACGGCGACCCACTCCTTGAACGGCCGCCCGCGTCCGCCGGGGTCGAACAGGACCGCTCCGTTGAGGGCGAGCGCCTGCTCTCGTTGGACCGCATCCGGAAGCTTGAAGACCATCGTGTCCTTCCAGAAGCCGACGACGAGCTTGCCGTTCCGCTTCACGGACGGCATACCCATCATCTGCGTCTTCTCGAGATCTCCGTTTTTGGCCAGGACGTCGTCGACGATCTCGTTGAAGCGGGCCTGTGCATCCACGGTTTCAACCTCCAATTAAGTGGGGCCACCCCGAACCACCACCCGCTAGCAGCGTATCGCTGGAAGTCGCGCCTGTGGCGCGCGGAACGTGGCGAATGAGCTACATCGAGCTCCACGCCCACTCCGCCTACTCCTTCCTCGACGGCGCCTCGCTTCCCGAAGAGCTGGCCGTGCGCGCGGCCGAGCTCGGCTATTCCGCGCTCGCGCTCACCGACCACGACGGCGTCTACGGTTCGCTCGAGTTCGCCCACGCCGCCAAGGCGGTCGGCGTCAAGCCGATCACGGGCGCGGAGGCGACGCTCGCCGACGGTTCCCATGTCACCCTCCTCGTGGAGTCGCCGCGAGGCTACGCGAACCTCTGCCGCCTGCTCACGGCCGCACACGCGCACGAGCGTCTGAACCCCCGCCTCGACCCGACCCTGCTCGCCGAGCAGAACGAGGGCCTCGTCTGCCTCTCCGGCTGCGCCCGCCACGGCCTTGCCGTCCGGAATCCGAACGCGGCCGCGCGCCTCGCACGCGCCTTCGGCCGCAACCGCTTCTTCGTCGAGCTGCAGCGCCCGTACTCACGCGGCGACGCCCGCCGCAACGCCGCTCTCCGCGACCTCGCCCGGGAGGTCGGAGTCCGCACGATCGCGACCGGTGACCCGCACGCGCACCATCCGCGTCGCGTCCACCTGCAGGACGTGCTCGTGGCCGTGAAGCACAAGGTCCCGCTGGAGGCCTGCGAGGCGGAACGGCATGGGAACGAAGAGCGAGCCCTCCTATCCCCAGCGGAGGCCGCCGCCCGCTTCCCCGACGACCCCGGCGCAGTCCAGGCGACCGCCGAGCTCGCCGAGCGTCTGGAGTTCGATCTCACCCAGGAGCTCGGCTACCGCTATCCGGACTTCTCCGACGGCCTCGACCCCGCGGACGTCCAGCTCGCGCGAGTCTGTGATCGAGCTTTTCGGGACCGCTACAGGAACGCGCCTGCTTCCCTGCGTACCCGAGCGGAGGCCCGGTTGCGGGAGGAGCTGGCGTTGATCGCCGAGCTTGGCCTCTCGGGTTTCTTCCTCCTCCACTGGGAGGTGCTCGAGCTCGCCCGCGAAGTCTCCTTCGAAGTGAGAGGGCCCGGCTCCCCGCGCCATCTGCTTCCCCCCGGAAGAGGGCGAGGAAGCTCGGTCGGCTCGATCGTCTGCTTCCTCACCGGCCTCTCGCACGTCGATCCGGTTTCGGCCGGCCTCGCCCTCGGGCGCTTCCTCAATCGCGAGCTGGTCGCGGTGCCGGACATCGATCTCGATTTTCCCCGCGACATCCGCGAGAAGCTGATCGTCGCCGTGATCGAGAAATACGGCGCCGAGCACACGGCGCTCGTGGCGAGCTTCTCCACGTACCGCTCGCGCGGGGCCATCCGTGACGTGGGGAAGGCACTCGGGCTCCCGCCGGCCGAGCTGGAGCGGCTCGCGCGCCTCACCGAGGGCAGTCCTCGCCGCGTCGCCGAGGAGATCGAGCATCTGCCCGGGGCGGCAGCCAAGCTCCGCTCGCCGCGCTGGCGGGCGCTCGGCGAGCTCGCAGCGGAGATCGGCGGCCTCCCGCGCCACCTTTCCCAGCACCCGGGCGGCATGGTCATCTCCACCCGACCGCTCGTCGAGATCGTCCCGGTCGAGCCTGCGGCTATGGAAGGGCGGCGCAACTGCCAGTGGGACAAGGATTCCTGCGCTGATGCCGGCTTCCTCAAGATCGACCTTCTCGGCTTGGGCATGCTCTCGGCGGTCGAGGAATGCGTCGACCAGATCGTCCGCCTGCGCGGCAAGACGATCGACCTCTCGCGCATTCCGTTGGACGACCAGGCGGTCTACGGGGAGATCCAGGGGGCGGACACGGTCGGTCTCTTCCAGATCGAGAGCCGCGCCCAGATGCAGAGCCTTCTCCGCACCCGCCCGGAGAACCTCGACGACCTCACCGTCCAGGTCGCGCTCGTGCGCCCGGGGCCGATCCAGGGGAAGGCGGTACATCCGTACGTGGAGCGTCGGCAGCGCAAACGGGAGAATCCGGACTATGTAGTCCCTTACGACCACCCCCTCCTCGCCGAGTGCCTCGAGGACACCCTCGGCGCGATCATCTTCCAGGAGCAGGTGCTCGACGTCGCCATGGCGCTCGCCGGCTTCAGCGTGGGGGAGGCCGAGGGCCTGCGACGGGCGATGAGCCGCAAGCGGAGCCACGACGCCATCGAGGCCTATCGCGAGCGCTTCTACGAAGGCGCTGCGAGCAACGGCGTCGACCGGGCGACCGCCGAGCTCGTCTTCACGAAGATCAACGGCTTCGCCTCGTTCGGCTTCCCCAAGTCCCATGCGGCCGCTTTCGCGCTCCTCGCCTACCAGTCGGCCTGGCTGCGCCACCATTATCCGGCCGAGTTTCTCTGCGCCCTCCTGAACGCCCAGCCGATGGGCTTCTACCCGCCCGCCAGCCTCGTCCGTGACTCACAGCGCCGCGGGGTCGAGGTGTTGCCTCCGGACGTGAACACGAGCTCCGACAAGTGCCGGATCGAAGGGGACGGCGTCCGCGTCGGACTGGGCTACGTCAAGGGCCTCGGCGAAGGGCCGGCCAAGGACTTCGTCGAGGAGCGCAAGCGCGCGGGCTCCTTCCGCAGCGTGATCGAGCTGGCGCAGCGTGCACCGCTCGACCGGCCGGCGCTGGAAGCTCTGGTCGCGTCCGGAGCATGCGATTCGTTTGGATGGCCACGGCGACAGCTCCTCTGGCGGCTCGGGCTGGCTCCACGTTCGGCGAGCGTGGGAGCCGGCGGCGCGGAGAGGCAGCTGGCTCTCCCGCTCGAGCCCACCTCGGAGATCCCCGACCTCCCCGAGCAAACCCCGTGGGAGCGGATGCTGGCCGACTACCGCACGACGAGCCTCTCCGTGGGTGTGCATCCGCTCGAGCTTCTGCGGCCGCATCTTCCCGCCCAGGTCCTGACGAGCCTCGAGCTCGAGCATCAGGAGAACAGGAGCCGGGTGACGATTGCCGGCCTCGTCGTCGCCCGCCAGCGCCCCGCGACTGCGAACGGCGTCGTCTTCATGCTCCTCGAGGACGAGCACGCCCAGGTGAACCTCGTCGTGCCGCTGGCCGTGTACGAGGGCCACCGGGCCCTCGTCCGCGGGGAGCCGCTCCTGCTCGCCCGCGGCCGCTTCGAGCGCTACGAGCGCAACAGGAACGTGGTCGTGGAGGAGTTCACGACCCTCGGGCCGCTCGCCCGGCAAGCGGCCAACGAGGCCGAGGTCGTCGCGGCGATGCCAGGAGCACACCACTTCGGAGGTCGCTAAGGAACCATCCGGGGCGGTGGCCAGTCTCACCGGCATGAAGCTCGTTTGCCTCCTCGCCGCCGTCACGGTTCTGACCACGTGCCGCGGGAGCTCCGCGGGCGGCGCAGGTTCTGGCATTTCGCGGTCGCGCGCTCCTCGGACTGGCATGCCCAGTCGGACCATGTTCGGTTTCAGAGCCGACCTACACCGGCTCCTTCGTGGTGCGAAAGGGACGGCGCCGTCGTCGCGAAGGTGAAGACGGACGGCAAGGGGCGTTTCGAGGTGCGCCTCGGGCCGGGCCAGTACGTACTGGAGTCGGAGTCCGCAGGACTGCCGCTGCTGAAGCCGGTCGACGTCATCGTGGACGCGCACGAGTTCACGGATGTCGAGCTGGCCTTCGACAGCGGCATCCGCTGAGCGCTCGGTAGGGTTGGGCGGCATGGCGGCGGCCCGCTCCCTGTGGCTCCAGGAGGCGCTTCTCGGCGAGGAGGCAGCCGAGACTCCCGAGCTCCTCGAGACCATCGAGGCCGATGTCTGCATTGTCGGCGGGGGCTATACGGGACTCTGGACGGCGCTCCGCATTAAGGAGCTCCAGCCAGATGCGACCGTCGTCTTGCTCGAAGCCGACATCTGCGGCGGCGGGCCGTCTGGGCGAAACGGCGGCTTTGCCCTCTCCTGGTGGCCGAAGATCGAGACCCTTCAGAAGCGGCTGGGGAAGGAGGAGGCACTCCGGTTAGTAAAGGCCTCCGAGGCGGCAATCGCCGAGATCGGAGAATTCTGCGAGCGCGAAGGGGTGGACGCGCATTTCCACCAGGGCGGCTGGCTCTGGACGGCAACCTCTCCCGCCCAGGTCGGCTCCTGGGAAGGAGCAGTGGCAGCTGCGGAGGCGCACGGCGAGCATCCGTTCGAGCTCCTGAGCGGAGAAGAGGTGCAAGCGCGCACCGGTTCGCCCGTGCACCTGGCCGCCGCCTACGAGAAGACGGCGGCTACCGTCCAGCCCGCGCTCCTCGCGCGTGGTCTGCGGCGCGTCGCCCTCGAACGTGGAGTGCGGATTTACGAGCGCACCGCGATGATCGACCTAGAACGGAAGGCGGGAGCGGTGCGCACGCCTTCCGGGGCGGTTCGCGCCGGCGCCGTCGTCCTCGCGCTGAACGCTTGGGCGATCAAGATCCGCGAGTTGTCCCGCGCCCTCGTCGCGGTCGCGAGCGACATGGTGGCGACCGCACCGATGCGGGAGCGGCTCGCCGAGAGTGACTGGACCGGGGGCGAGGCGATCTCGAATTGCCGCCTGATGGTGCACTACTACCGGACGACGAACGACGGTCGCGTCGCGTTCGGCCGCGGCGGGGGCCGGCTTGCCTTCGGCGGTCGGGTGAACTCGAACTTCGACTACAGCGGAGGCCAGACCGAGGAGCTGAAGGCCGACCTCGTCCGCCTCGTGCCGGCGGCCGAGGGCGTGCCTGTGACGAACGCCTGGGGAGGGCCGATCGACCGGACGACCGACGGCCTTCCTTTCGCCGGGCGTCTTCCCGGCCGGGTCCCGATCGTCTACGGGACGGGCTATTCGGGAAACGGCGTAGCACCGTCGCTCACCTTCGCCAAGATCCTCGCCTCGAGCGCGCTCGGGCTCGCCGACGAGTGGTCGGGAGCGGGGCTGAACCAGGGCGTCCCCTCCCGCTTTCCGCCTGAGCCGGTCCGCTTCCTCGGGGGTCTCGTCGTCCGCGAAGCGGTTCGCCGGAAGGAGGGCCGCGAGGACCGCGGCCTCACATGCGACCCCGTCACCGCCACCGTGGCCGGGCTCGCGCCCCAGGGTTTCTTCCGCGTCAAGCGCTAGGAGCTAGAGCTCGAGGCCGAAGCGCGGCAAGCGCCGGCGGACGACGTCGTTGAAGACATCCCGGTACTCCTCGGCTACTTCGTCGTCGAGCGACGCCGCGTAGTTCTCCCGCAGGTCGATCAGCTCGTCGGTGCCCGTTTCGACGAGGTCCAGGAAGTCGCCGTAGCGCTCTTCAGCCTCGCCCCGTGGTGCATGGTCATAAGCCCCCAGCGCCGCCTCGACGTCCGCGATCAGGCCCGCCTGCTCGGCTGCGAAGAGATCGAGCTGCCGCTCGATGAGATCGACGAAACGCCTGGCCACGTTCCTATGCTGCCCGCGCTGTGAGCCTGCTCGTCCGCACGTGGAACCTCTATCACGGACGCACGTATCCGAAGACCGGGCGGACGTACCTGGAGCGGATGGTGAGGCTGGTCAGCCTGGATGCGCCCGACATCGTCGCCCTGCAGGAGGTGCCGCTCTGGTCGCTCGGGCGGCTCGAGCGCTGGAGCGGGATGCAGGCCGTCTGGGCAGTGACGGTTCCGAGCCTCCTCGGGCCCATCGCTCGGATCGTCAGTGATCTCGATCCGGTGCGCGTGCGCTTCACCATGGCGGGGCAGGCCAACGCTGTCCTCCTCAACCCGCACTTCGAAGTCGGGAAGCACGACGCCTATGTAATGAACCCGGAGGTGTCGCGCTGGGAGGCGATCATGGGCCGTCGTCAGCGACGCGTCTGCCAAGTGGTCGAGATCGGGATCGACGACCGGAGCCTCACCGTCGGCAACCTGCACGCCACGAACAACCCCGAGCGCGCGAAACTCGAGGTGGGGCTCGCGGCGGAGTTCTTGCGCGGGGGGGTGGGCGTCGTGCTTTGCGGGGACTTCAACGTGCCCCGTTTCACGGTCCCGGACTTCTCGCCGCCGATCGAGGGAATCGACCAGATCCTCCTCCGGGGTCTCGAGCTCGAGCGCGGGCCGGACCGATGGCCCAAGGAACGCCGGCGGGTGAACGGCCACCTACTTTCCGACCATGCGCCGGTCGAAGCGGTGATCGCGTGGAGCTGAGCGCGATTCGAGCCGAGCTCCCCGTTCTCGAGCGGTTCGCCTATCTGAACGCGGGAACGAATGGTCCGCTGCCACGCCGGACAGTGGACGCGATGGCCCGCGTCCTCGAACGCGATCTCCGCGAAGGGCGGTCGAGCAAGGTGTACTTCGAGGCCCTGCGCGAGGGGCGTGAGGAGCTCCGGAGGGAGCTCGCCAGCTTCGTGCACACCGTGCCGGAGAACATCGCGCTCGCAAGCTCGACGACGGAGGGCTGCAACGTCGTGCTCACAGGCCTCGGAATCGGCCCCGGGGACGAGGTGGTGACGACGGACTCCGAGCACCCGGGCCTCTTCGGCGGGCTGACTGCCTCGGGCGCCGCGCTCCGGGTCGTCGAGGTCCGCGACCTACCGACCCCAGAGATCCTGGACGCGCTGGACGCCGCGATCACGGACAGCACGCGTCTGATTGCACTCTCCCATGTCTCCTGGTTGACAGGAGCGGTGCTGCCGGTGGCGGAGCTCGCCGGGCGAAGCGCGCCGCTCCTCCTCGACGGGGCTCAGGCGGCGGGCGCAATCCCGGTCGATGTCGAGGAGCTCGGCTGCGACTTCTACACCGTCTCGGCGCAGAAGTGGCTCCTCGGCCCGGACGTGACCGGTGCCCTCTACGTGCGCCCGGAGCGGGTCGAGGAGCTGCGCATGACGTTTCCCTCCACCGGCTCCTGGGACTGGGAGGCCGAGGTGCGATACACGCCCAAGGCGGACGCGGCCCGCTTCGATCCCGGCTGGATCCCGCTCGCTTCCGTCGCCGGACTGCTCCAGTCCCTCGTGTTCGCCCAGGAGGCGGGGGAGGAGCGGTTCACGCACGCTCGTGCACAAGCGGCGCGTCTCAGAGACCTCCTCGCGGAGCGCTACGAGGTGATTACGGAGCCTGCGCAGGCCACGATCGTCACGTGGAAGATGGAAGGTGACTCCGCCAAGCTGGTCGCGCAGCTCTCGGAGGCAGGCGTGATCCTCCGCGACCTCCCGGGCCTTGGTTGGCTCCGGGCCTCGTGCGGTTTCTGGACGAACGAAGAAGATCTCGACAGGCTCCTCGCGGCGCTCGGCTAGGCGGCGGTCCGCAGACCGAGCTCGCCGGCGATCGGCCGCATCGCGGCGACGACGTTCCGGATGTGGTCGTCGAGTGCGACCCCGAGCTCCTCGGCGCCGCGGTAGACCTCGTCCCGGTGCACGCCGGCGGCGAACGAGGGCTGCTTGAGCTTCTTCCGGACCGACTTCGGCTCCAGCGTCTCGATCCCGTCCGGCCGGACCAGGCCGCAGGCGTGAATGAACCCTGCGAGCTCGTCGCAGGCAAAGAGCGTCTTCTTGAGCTCCGTGTCACGGGGGAGCTCGAGGTGCTCGGCGTGGGAGAGGACGGACTCGATCAGCTCCTCGGGATACCCCTCCTCGCGCAGGATCGCAGCGCCGTCCTGAGGGTGCTTGTCGAGTGTGGGATGGATCTCGTAGTCGAAGTCGTGGAGGAGAGCGGTCGCTCGCCAGAGCTCCTCGTCCCCGCCGAACACCTGCGCGTACCAGCCGACCGCCGCTTCCACAGCCAGCGCGTGACGGCGGAGCGCCTCGCTCTGCGTGTAGCGCGTAAGTGTCTCCCACGCCTGCTCGCGGGTCACCTCCATCCGGCCGACTAGCATACTCTCCGCTTTTCGTACTACTGTCCGAGGCCGGGTCTATTTTTATGCCTGAAACTCTCGTCACCGACGCCCTGGTGGAAGCCTTCGTCATCGAAGGCGGCCGGCCTCTGAACGGCACGATCCGCGCCGCCGGCAACAAGAACGCGGCCTTGCCGATCGTGGCGGCGTGCCTGCTCACCGAAGAGCCCGTGCTGCTCACGAACGTGCCGACGATCAGGGACGTCGAGATGATGCTTGCGCTCGTTGCCGACCTCGGCGTTGACGTCGAGCACGTCGGAGTGGGGGAGGTTCGACTCCACGCGGGCGGACTGTCGAAGCGCGAGTTGGACGAGGAGCTCTGTAGCCGGATCCGCGCGTCAATCCTCCTCGCCGGGCCATTGCTCGCTCGCGAAGGCGAAGCGATCGTGCCTCCTCCCGGAGGTGACGTCATCGGGCGCCGGCGACTCGACACCCACATTCATGCGCTCTCCCAGCTCGGCGCGGACATCCATGTGAATCGTCGTTACACCATGCGCGCGGAGCGCCTGCGCGGCGCGTTCATCTTCCTCGACGAAGCCTCCGTGACCGGAACGGAGAACGTCCTCATGGCGGCCGTACTGGCCGAAGGGGAGACCGTGATCGCCAACGCCGCGAGCGAGCCGCACGTGCAGGATCTGTGCCGCTTCCTCGTCTCGCTCGGCGCCGAGATCGAGGGGATCGGCTCGAACGTCCTCCGGGTCCGCGGCGTCGACCGGCTCCGCGGAGGGGAGTGGCGGATCTGCCCGGATCACATCGAGGTCGCGAGCTTCATCGGCCTCGCGGCCGTGACGGACGGCGACATCCTGATCGAGGACGTCGTCCCCGAGCACATGTCGGCGATCTGGCCGGGCTTCGACCGGCTCGGCGTCACCTGGGACCTGAGCGAACATTCCGTTCGCGTGCCGGGAGGACAGGAGCTCGTGGTCAAGGACGACATCGGCTCCCAGATTCCCAAGATCGAAGACGGCCCGTGGCCAGCGTTCCCGGCCGATCTCACGTCGATTGCACTTGCGGTCGCGACCCAGGCGCAGGGGACGGTCCTGATCTTCGAGAAGATGTTCGAGAACCGCCTCTTCTTCGTGGACAAGCTGGTTGGGATGGGGGCCCGCATCATCCTTTGCGATCCGCATCGTGCCGTCGTGAGCGGCCCCAGCCGGCTGTACGGGGAACGGCTCGAGAGCCCGGACATCCGCGCGGGCATGGCGATGCTGATCGCGAGCCTCTGCGCGGAGGGGACGTCGATGATCGGCAACGCCGGCCAGATCGACCGGGGCTACGAGCGGATCGACGAGCGGCTGCGGGCGCTCGGCGCGAGCATCGAGCGGGTGGATTCCGCGTGAGCAAGCGGGTCGTTCACACCGAAAAGGCGCCAGCTCCTTTTCAGGGGGCGCCGTACTCTCAGGGCATCGTGCACGGCGACCTTGTGTTCGTAGCGGGGCAGGTCGGACTCGATCCAGAGACGAATCAGGTCGTCGGGGGCGGCATCGAGGCGCAGACCGAGCAGGCAATGAAGAACATCTCCGCCGTCCTGGAAGCAGCCGGCTCGAGCCTGTCTAAAGTCCTCAAGACATCGATCTTCCTCGTCGACTTCGACGACTTCCCCGCTATGAACGAGGTCTACGCGCGCTTCGTGGGCCCGGACTTCCCTGCACGGGCGACGGTGCAGATCGCGGGCCTTCCGATGGGAGCGCTCGTCGAGATCGAAGTGGTCGCGCACTCGTAGAGATCAGGGGCGGAGGCGGACCGGGCCGCCCACGCGGTAGAGGACCAGGTGGGCCTCGTCGCTTCGGGCGACCGGCCGACCCACGAGCGGGTAGGCGTCGTTGGTCAGGACGTAGTCAAGGGCAAGCGGGCGCCCCGCCTCCGGTCCGCTTCCGAGAAGGAGAACATTGCCTCGGAGGGCGAGGAGTCGTGAGGGAAGTCCTTTCGTGATTGGTTTGTCGACGTGGTAGATGGCTCGAACGCTCTCGTTGAAGAACTGGGCCTCCAGGACGGCGAAGGCCTCGCGCTCGCCTGTGCCGCCGCTGCCGGTCCAGATCGCGCCCACGTCCGCGTCGGGGCCCACGGCCTCGTCCACCCACGTTGGGGGGGATCCCTCCTGATAGGCGGCGGCGCGCCGTGAGACGGACGCGTCTGCGGTCGCCACGATCAGCGTGACGATCCAGAGGTTGCAGAGAACGGCCATCCCGATGAAGCCGCTCCTTTGCGGGCCCGTTCGGAGAAAAAGGAGGACGAGAGACCCGGTCAGGGCGAGAATCACGACGACCAGGAGCGCATCGACCCCGAAGATCGGCCGCAGCAGGGGCCAGGGCACGAGTCCCGGCGTGCTCGACGAGACTCCCCATTCTCGCTTGTTGAGGAGCGTCGCGTACGGAAGCGCAGCCGGCAAGAGGAAGGCGAGGCCCGCGGCGGCTGCCGTCCACCTGCGCGGGCGGGGGAGCCCCTGCTGGAGCCAGAACAGCAATGCGATGAGCAAAAGCGGCATGACGTAGAAGACGTACCGTTCGAAGACGTGCGGGAGCGGTCGCGGTTGCGTCGCGTACACCGCTCCCAGCAACATGAAGCACGCGAAGAGGGGCAGCGAGAGGGCAACGAAGATGTGGCTCGCCCGGGAGGAAGCGGGCTGGCCCAGGACCAAGGCGACGACGAGCACGAAGGCGGCGAATGGAACGACCCCGACGGCGAGGTCGAGCTCGGCGAGCTGGTAGAGGAGCCAGCGCGGAGTCTCCAGCAGGCGTACGTTGCCCAACAGCTGCTCGTGCCCGCCCAGCAGGACGGCCGGGGGGCGTCCAGCGGCCAGGGGCGCAGTCGCGACGATGATCGCTCCGCCGAGGACGGCGAGCCAGGTGAAACGGTAGTTCCGGAGCGCCGGCAAAAGCCCCCCCGGAAAGGGCCGACGCTGCTCTGGGCGACCCTCGAGGATGGCGAGCAGGATGATTGCGGACAGATAGGCGGGCAGGAGTACGACCATCTCGGCACGCGTGAGGAAGCTCACGGCGATCAGCCCGAGCGCGGCCGCTTGACGGCCGGCGGAGGGTCGCTCCAGCGCCCGCAGGAAGGCGAGGGCGGCGGTCAAAAGGATCGGATAGGCCAGGTTCTCGGTCATCACCTTCGTCGTGTAGACCATGGAGGGGACGAGGAGGACCAGCACGGCTGCGAGGAACGCCAGCCGCCGGTCGAGAAGCCTCCGTGCCATGAAGTAGGCGGGAAGGGCGGCGAGCGACATGAGCACGCAGTTGAGCGCCCTAATGACCATGTAGGCCTGCTCGACGGAGCCCGTCAGCCGGTAGGCGGGCGAAATCAACGCGGGATACAGAGGCCCGAACGTCCGCACCGGCCAGTCAGCTCCCCAGACGAGGAAGTGGCCGGAATCGCCGAAGCTTCGCGCCAGCTCGGCGTAGATCCATTCGTCAGGGAAGATCCAGGGCGCCGGAGAACGCAGCGCGACGACGAACCTCGCGAGGGCCGAGGCGAAGACGAGTGCAGCCAGCCAGACCCCGGCGGGCACGGCCAAAACCCTTGCTTCGACAGTGCGGCGGTCGGATTCGACGGGAACAACGGAAGCATCGGCCGTCGCGGCTGAGACCCGAGACTCCATACTCCACCAACATCGGCCGGGGGGCGGCCCCGGCTTAGAGCTCGTTTCCCGGCTGGCTCTAACCTTTGTGGCGTGGATGTCATCGTCACTCACGGGAACACGGACTTCGATGCCTTCGCGGCGATGCTCGCGGCCCGCCGCCTCTATCCGGGGGCCGTCGTCGCGCTTTCAGGCTCCCTGAACCGCAACGTCCGGGACTTCTATCGCCTACACGCGGAGGCGCTCGACGTCGCCGAGCAGGGACGGGTCGACCTCGACGCGATCGAGCGCCTCATCGTCGTCGAGACCTCGCACCCCGCCCGCCTGGGCGACTTCGAGCGTGTCGCGCGGGATCCGAAAGTCGAGGTCGTCCTCTTCGATCACCATGGTGGCGACAACCTCGACTGGGTCCGTCCCGAGAACGTCGTCCGCTCGGACGACGGCGCGCTGACGACGACGATGGTGTCGATCCTCGCCGAGCGGGAGCTGGACGTCACACCGCTCGAGGCGACCGTGTTCGCGCTCGGCATCCACGAGGACACCGGGTCGCTGAGCTACGCGGGAGTCTCGCTTCGCGACGCGGAAGCGCTGGCGTGGTGCCTACGACACGGGGCGAGCCAGGACATGGTCGCCCAATACCTCCACGCTCCTTTGAGCGAGGCCGAGCGCGGCCTTCTGGACACGTTGCTCGCGGCGGCGGAGACACACAAGGTGGCGGGCTTCGAGATCCTCGTGACCGCCATCCGTTCGCCGGAGTACGTCGACGGCGTCTCGAATCTCGCCCACAAGATCGTCGACCTGACGGACTGCCGCGCGCTCGTCTGTCTCGTCGAGATGGAGGACCGAGTCTTCTGCGTCGTTCGCACGAGAGTGGCCGAGCTCGATGCGGCCGCCGTAGCAGCAGCGCTCGGAGGCGGAGGCCATGCACAAGCGGCCTCTGCGATCCACCGCGGCTCGCTCGACGACGCCCGCCGTCGAGTGCTGGAAGCCCTTCCCGGCGCGGTTCGTCGCCGCCTCACGGCTGGAGAGATGATGTCGCGTCCGCCGCGCTTCGTCTCCCCGGACGACACGGTCTCTCACGCGATGGTCCTCTGTCAGCGACATCGTCAGAGCGGCATGCAAGTGGGGGAGCCAAGGCGCCTCGTCGGCATGGTCACCCGGGAAGATCTCGACAAGGCGGTCGGGCACGGCCTCTCGCACGCTCCGGTCAAGAGTGTGATGAGCTCGGACGTCGTCACGTGTCCGGAGGACACGCCGCTCCCGGAGGTCATGCGCCTGGTCGCCGCGTCGGAGGGGGGCAGGGTGCCAGTCGTACGCGGAGATGAGGTCGTTGGCGTCGTGACTCGCAGCGACCTCCTGCGCGCGCTCGAAGAGCCTCTGGCTGCCGAGGAGGAGCCTGGCGGGCCCGACCTGGGAGAGCGGCTGCTCGCCATCGAGAGCCTCCAGGAGGTCTTCGAGGCGGTGCAGGCGGTCAGCGAGCCCTTCGAGGGTGTCTACCTGGTAGGCGGCGCTGTCCGCGACGTGCTTATGGGCGAGCCGAACTTCGATGTCGACATTGCCGTCGAGGGCGACGGTATCGCGCTCGGGCAGGCCCTGGCCCGCGAGCTCGGCGGTCGGGTGGTCCCCCACGAGAAGTTCGGGACCGCGATCGTGCTGTACGGGAACGGGGGCCGCGTCGACGTGGCGACCGCGCGCACGGAGTTCTATGACCACCCGGGTGCTCTGCCGACGGTCGAGCAGGCCTCGATCCGCCAGGACCTCTATCGGCGGGATTTCACGATCAATGCCATGGCCGTGTCGCTGAAAGGGGCCGACTTCGGCCGGCTCGTCGACTACTTCGGGGGCCACCGCGACCTTGCGGGCGGAGTCGTCCGGGTCCTGCACAACCTTTCGTTCATCGACGATCCGACCCGGATCTTTCGCGCCGTCCGCTACGAGACTCGGTACGGCTTCCGCATGGACGCCCACACCTTCGGCCTGGCTAAGGCGTGTGTCGAGATGGATCTCGTCGGCGAGCTTTCCTCGGCACGGGTGCGGGACGAGCTCCAGGCCCTCCTCTCCGAGGAACGCGCCGCGGACTCCGTCCGCCGCATGGCCGAGCTCGGCATCGACCGCGCTATCCATTCCCATCTGGCTGCCGATGAAGAGGCTGTGCGCCTGATCGAGGCGGTCGATTCTCTGCGCGAGGCGTACGCGCCCGAGGCGCCCGCCTGGCGTCTACGGCTGGCCGTACTCGCACGCCGGCTCAGCTCGACGGAGGTGCTGGACTGGGCCGAAGGTCTCAAGCTACGCCGCCGCGACGCCGAGCGGATCGCGGATGCCGTCGCCGTCGCCCCCCGGCTTCAAGACCTCGTCGGAGCGACCAAGGAGCCCGCAGCCCTCTGGCAACGCGTCGCCCCGCACGATCCGGACGGAGCGCTGCTCGCGCTTGCCACCTCGAAGGGGCGCGCTCGCAAGCGGCTCGAGCGCTACTTCGAGGAGCTCCGCGACGTGACACTCGAGATCTCCGGGGGCGACCTGGCCGAGCTCGGGCTCGGCGAATCTCCGCAGGTCGGGGCCGTCCTCGAGGAGCTGCGCCGGCGCAAGCTGAACGGCGAGCTCGACGGGCGCGCGGCCGAGATCGAGGCTGCGAAGGAGCTGCTCAGCGCCTGATGGACCTCGGCACCTTCGCGCTCCTGCTCCCGATCGTCCTCGTCAGCCTGACGCTGCACGAGCTGGCGCACGCCTGGGTCGCTTGGAGGCTCGGCGATCCGACCGCGAAGTCACAGGGCCGCCTGACGCTGAACCCGATCGTCCATCTCGACCCGCTGGGGACGCTGATGTTCGTCCTCACGGCGCTGATCGCGAACGTCCCGTTCGGCTGGGCCCGGCCGGTACCCGTCGACCCGCGCTACTTCCGCCGCGCGAAGGAGGGGATGGCGATCGTGGCCGGCGCGGGCCCGCTGATGAACTTTCTCCTCGCTCTCGTGTGCTGGGGGGTCGTCCGCCATGTCGAGCTGAGCGGGCAGTGGGCGGAGGTCTTGGAGAAGGCCTACATCGTCAACCTGGTCCTCGGCATCTTCAACCTCATCCCGGTCCCGCCGCTGGACGGCTCCCGGATCCTTGGCGCGGTGATGGACGACGCCACCTACGTTCGCTGGATCCGGCTGGACCAGTACGGGATGCTGGTCGTGTTCGGAGCCTTCTTCCTCTTCCAGGAACAGTTCACGCGCGTGCTCACCGACCTGATCATCCACGTGACCCGCGTGATGGACGTGCTCGTGCTCGCCACGTGAGGCTGCTGGAGTGGGAGGGGGTTCCCGAGGCCTATCGGGTCGTGTTCACAACGCGGGTCGGAGGAGTGAGCGAAGGTGCTTTCGAGTCGCTCAACCTCGGGATCCTCACCGAAGACGATCCGGACCGGGTCGTCGAAAACCGGCGTCGGCTCTGCGCAGCCGTCGGCGCGGACGCCGACACCGCGACGATGGCCTGGCAGGTACACGGGAGCGCCGTGACGGAGGCCAAGCCGAAAGGGATTATCGAGCGCACCGTGTTCGACCAGTGCGACGGCCTGTGGAGCGACCGGCCCGGGCAGGCCATGGTGCTCGTCACCGCCGACTGTTTCCCGGTCGCGATCGCGCGAGCTGACGGCGGGAAGCCGGGGCTCTGCGTCCTCCACGTCGGGTGGCGTGGCCTGTTAGAGGGAATCGTGGCCTCCGGCACCGGGGCGCTCGGCGAAGGGCCGCTCACGGCGGCGATCGGGCCAGGGATTGGAGCCTGCTGCTACGAGGTTGGCGAAGAGGTTGCCGGTCCTTTCCGCGAGCGCTTCGGAGACAACGTCGTCGTGGACGGCCGCCTCGATCTGGGCGGAGCCACGGAGCGAGCCCTGCATGAGGCCGGAGTGGCCTCTGTCGAGCGCTCGAGCCACTGCACCGCTTGCGAGCCTGGGCTCTTCTTCTCGCACCGCCGCGACCACGGGCGCACCGGCAGGCAGGGCGTGATTGCCTCTATCCGCTGAGCAGATCCGGCGGAACTACGAGCGGATCCGCTCCGAGGTGGGTGCCGGGGTCACCGTCGTCGCGGCGACGAAGTACGCGGACCTGGAGACGATGGAGCTCCTCGCCGAGGCCGGCGTCGAAGTCGTGGGCGAGAACCGCGCTCAGGACCTGGCCGTCAAGCACGAGCGTTTCGGGGAACGCTTCCATTGGCACTTCATCGGCCACCTCCAGTCGCGCAAAGCCAAGGATGTATCCGGCCTCTGCGAGCTCGTCCATTCGCTGAGCTCGGTCTCTGCGGCGAAGCGGCTCAGCGTGCCGGCGCTCGTCGAGGTCAACCTCGCCGGCGAAGAGACGAAATCGGGAGTCTCGCCCGGAGAGTTGCCCCAGTTCCTCGCCGAGGCGCGCGAGCTGGGCGTCGACGTCCGAGGGCTGATGACGATGCCGCCTCTCGCCGACGATCCAGAGCGCTCGCGTCCCTATTTCCGGCGCCTGCGAGAGCTTGCCGGCGAGCTGGGCCTGGCCCAGCTTTCCATGGGTACGTCGCAGGACTACGGTGTCGCGGCGGAGGAGGGAGCGACGCTCGTCCGGGTGGGTTCCGTACTGTTCGGTCGCTAAGATTCAGCGGTCGCAATGGGAGTCGGAACCGTCTGGAGCCGAGCGCTCGTCTACTTCGGCATCGTCGAGGAGGACGAGTACTGGGACGAGGAAGCGTACGCCGCCGAGGAGGATCTCGAGCGGACCTACGCGGACCGCGATAGCGCAAACGTTCGGCGGCTCGCCCCCCGGCGCGGGGGTCCGGAGTTCGAGGACTGGTCGGAGCCTGACTCCGCGCCAGCGAGAACCGCTGTCCTGCGCCCGGGCTCGGGAAGACGGCCGCTCGAGGCCGTCGCGTCCGCGTCGGTGCGAGTCCACCTGGTGGTCCCGCGGAGTTTCAACGACGCGCAGTCGATCGCGGACAAGTTCAAGGAGTCGGTCCCGGTGATCGTCAACCTCCAGGGCACAGACGTCGAGCTCTCCAAGCGGCTGATCGACTTCTCGAGTGGACTCACCTACGCCCTCAACGGCAGCATGCAGCGCGTCGCCGACAAGGTGTTCCTCCTAACGCCTCGCAACGTCGAGGTATCGGCTGAAGAGCGCGCCCGCCTGATCGACCGCGGTTTCTATAACCAGGCGTAATACGCCTGAGAGGCGCTTCCGGCCGCCGAGAGCGTTAGCTTTCCGTCGATGCTCGTAGCGGATGCAGTCGACACAGCCCAGGGCTTTGCCAGCGTCCTGTTCTACGTCTACCTGCTCTGCATCTTCGCGTACATCCTCACCTCCTGGATTCCGCTCCCGTACAACGTCTGGCTGAACCGGGTGCAGCGCTTCCTCTACGACGTCGTCGACCCTTACCTGCGCCTGTTCAGACGCTTCATCCCGCAGCTTTCGTTGGGCGGCTTGGGCCTCGACCTCTCGCCGATCTTCGCCATCATCGTGCTCTACGCGATCTACGCGGTCGTCCAGCGCCTGATCGGTCTCGCCGCTTAGAGGAATCGCGGCGTCAGCGCCGAAGCGGGACCACGATGTCGCTTACCCCTGTCGAAATCCGGCACGTGAAGCTCGGCCGGCGGCCGTTCGGCTACGACCGGCGGGTCACCGACGACCTCCTCAGTGACATCGTCACCAGCTTCGAGCAGGTCTGGCGCGAGCGCGCGGACCTTCGAGACAAGATGGAGGAGCTCGAGAGCGAGCTCTCTCGCCAGAAAGAGATCGAGGGCACGCTGCGGAACACGCTCCTGTCGGCCGAGCGGATGGCCGACGACGTGCGCACGCACGCCCGCCGGGAGGCGGATGTGATCATCTCGGAGGCACGGGCAACGGCGCGCGACATCGTCTCCGGCGCCGAGACCGAGCGCGAGCGGATCCACGGCGAGATCCGCCGCTTGCGCACGCTCGAAGTGGACGTTCGCGCCGATTACCGGGCCTTCCTCGTCAGCGCTCTCGACCGCCTCGAAGGGGACACGGAAGCGCGCCAGGCCTCGGGTCAGGCCGCCTGAAGCCCCCGCAAACCACGCCGTTATACTCAGACAGTGGCGAGGGGGCGGTCAACCATGAACACAGATCGCTACCGGGATATCCTGCTGGAAGAGAGGACACGGGTCGCAACCGCGGTGAACCATCTCCATGAGAACAATTCCGTCTCGTTCGAGGACGAGACCGAGGAGGAGACCTACGACAATCACCTCGCTGACTCGGCGACGGCGACTCTGAACCGCGAGATCGACTACACGCTGGAGGAGAACGCAGAGCATCTCCTCACCGCCATCAACGAAGCATTGCAGCGGATCGAGCACGGCACCTTCGGGACCTGTGGACGCTGTGGCAAACCGATCGCCGAGGAACGGCTCGAGGCGATCCCGTACGCGAATAGGTGCATCGACTGCAAACGTCTCGAAGAGAGGGGTTAGTCAACCCCGCTCCACGGCTGATCGACGTTCGCGTCGGGTCGGCCACGGACGGGAGGGTTCCGATCTCGATGGCGGAGCGTCCGCTGTCGGCCGGACCGTTCCACTGGCTCGGTCTCCTGGCCGTGGCCATTTCCGGCCTGGCCGCAGATCAGCTGACGAAGCAGATCGTCGTGACACAGCTGGCGCTGGGCGAGTCCGTGCACGTCGTGGGCCCCCTCCATATCCGGCACGTGAACAACCCCGGGATCGCATTCGGCCTCTTCTCGAGCTGGGCCTCCATCGTCACGTTCCTCACGGCCGGTGCCGTCCTCTGGATGCTCTTCTACTTCGCCAAGTCCGGCGCCCGCCATCCGATCCTGCCCGTGGCGCTCGGGCTCTTGGTCGGCGGCAGCCTCGGGAACCTGGTCGACCGGCTGCGCATCGGCCACGTCACGGACTTCCTCGACTTGCGCTTCTGGCCCGCGTTCAACCTCGCGGACACATTCATCGTCGTCGGCGTCGCTTCGCTTCTGCTCGCGCTCGTCGACGCGGAGCGCCAGCCGCGGATCCGTCGAACTCACTCGAAGAGGCCCGCTCCCAAGACACTTGCCTAGGGATGTGAGCCTCGCCGTGCCGCCTGGGGCGGCCGGCGAGCGCCTCGACCGTTTTTTGGCCGGTGTCGAGGAAGTAGGCTCCCGCGCGGCCGCCGAGCGGCTGCTCGGGGAGCGGAGGGTGCTCGTGGACGGGTCCGTGCGCCCCAAGAGCTACCGGCTCGAAGGCGGGGAGCAGGTGGAGCTCGACGTACCGGACCGGCGTGAGGCGAAGCTCGAGCCTGAGGAGCTCGACCTTCGCATCGCGTACGAGGACGAACACCTGCTCGTGGTCGACAAGCCCGCCGGCGTCGTCGTGCATCCGTCGGCGGGGCACCGAAGCGGGACCCTCGTTCACGGCCTGCTGGCCCATGCCATCTCGGGAGGTGGGGAGGCCGAGCGGCCTGGGATCGTCCACAGGCTCGACCGTGACACCTCGGGCTTACTCGTGGTGGCCCGCTCGGACGAAGCCCACCGCCGCTTGCAGCGGCTGCTTCGCAAGCGGGGGATCGAGCGGGAGTACCTGACCCTCGTTCGCGGCCGGCCGCGCTCGCAGCACGGTCGTATCGAGGCCGCGATCGGACGCGACCGCGCCGACCCGACACGAATCTCCCTCGATACGGCCACGCCACGCGAAGCTGTGACGAACTTCGACGTCGTCGAGCTCCTCCCGAGCCATGCGCTGCTCCGCGTTCGCCTCGAGACCGGGCGGACGCACCAGATCCGCGTCCACCTGGCCGCCATCGATCTGCCCGTCGCAGGCGATCCGGTCTACGGAGTTCCAGGCGACCTCGGACTCGAGCGCCAGTTTCTGCACTCGGCCCGCCTCGCTTTCGACCATCCCTTCACGGGGGAGCGGGTCGAGGCCGAGTCACCGCTTCCGGCCGACCTCGAACGCGCTTATCAGGCGGCTCGAGCTGCCTTGTCCGCGTAGAGCCGCCTGTCGGCAAGCCCAAGCAGCTGCTCGGGGGTCGTCCCGTCGTCCGGAAGAAAGGCCGCCCCCGCGCTCGTGGGCGGCCCATCCGCCAGCCGAAGGGCCAGGCGGGTGAGGAATGCGGTCACGGTGCCCAGGTCCGCTTCGAGGAGAAGAGCGGCGAACTCGTCGCCGCCGAGGCGTCCGACGGAGTCCGTGGTTCGGGCCGTTGCGGTCAGGGCTGAGGCGAAGGCCCGCAGGATGCGGTCGCCCTCCTGGTGTCCCTCACGGTCGTTTAGTTCCTTGAAGCGATCGAGATCGAGGAGGACGAGTGCAAGCCGGCCGCGGTAGCGGCGCGCTCGGGCGACCTCCACCGCGAGGCGGGCGTGAAACGCTTCGTGATTCAGGAGCCCGGTCAACGGATCGCGCCGGGCCCGGTCGGAGAGGTCCTCCGTCACCCGCGCTACGTACGCGGCGATGCAGCGGTCGAGTGCGTCGCGGGCATCCTCCTCGCCGTGGGCGTCGAGGACGCGTCCGAGCACGAGTAGCTCCGCGGCCACCTCGCTGGGTGCGAGGCCGAGGCTCTCGCGCTCGCGGGTGTGACCGAACGCGGATGCGTAGAGGGCAGAGGGGTCGTCGTCTTCGCCCAGCGCGGCGACGAAGGAGGGCAGGCTGCCAAGTTGGCCGAGCCGCCCGAGCCTCACGAGCGAAGGAACGGTGCCTTCGCCGAGCGCGCGGTCGACGCACTCGACGGCCAGATCCCAAGCCGACGTTCTTACCGCCCCCGACATAGAAGGACGCCAGCTTACGAACGGCATCGGCTAGCTTCCCTGGCCGGCCGCGTCTTAGGACGCCAGCTTCGCTAGAATGCAGCGGTTTTTGTCACCCAACCCGGCGGAAGCATCCGGGTGGCGGTGCCGGGCTTGCCCGGTTCCACCCGAATCCGCCGGCCGTAGCACTTCAAACCGAGGAGGATCAGTTTGGCCGTCGTCACGATGCGCGAGCTTCTGGAGGCCGGAGTCCATTTCGGCCACCAGACGCGCCGTTGGAACCCAAAAATGCGCCGCTACATCTTTACGGAGCGGGGCGGCATCTACATCATCGACCTGCAGCAGACGCTCGAGCTCGTCGAGCAGGCTGCCGCCTTCGTCCGCAACGTGGCCGAGCGTGGCGGCTCCGTCCTGTTCGTGGGAACCAAGAAGCAGGGCCAGGACGCCGTCGAGGAGGAGGCCACGCGCGTCGGCATGCCCTACGTGAACCACCGTTGGCTGGGTGGTCTCCTGACCAACTGGCGCACGATCTCCGAGCGCCTCGAGCGCATGCACGAGCTTCGCCGCCTGCGTGACGAGGGCCAGCTCGAGCTACTCCCGCCGAAAGAGCGGATCACGATGATGAACGAGCTCGAGAAGCTCGAGACGAACCTGGGCGGGGTGACGGACATGAAGGGCGTTCCCGATGCGATCTTCGTTCTCGACCTGCGCAAGGAGCAGCTCGCCATCCGCGAGGCGCGCAGGCTCGGGCTCCCTGTCGTCGCACTCGTGGACACGAACTGCGACCCGGACGATGCCGACTACGTCATCCCCGGCAACGACGATGCCATCCGCTCGTGCAGTCTGATCGTGCGCGTGATCGCGAACGCCATCGAGGCCGGAAAGAGCAAGGTCACGGCCGAGGAGATGGCCGTTTCAGCCGCCGCCGACGACGTGGAGCCGGCTGGCGACGAGGACTCGGCGGAAGCCGATCAGGCTCCACAGGGCGCGACGCCCGCCGACGAGGCGCCCGCCGACGAAGCGGCGCCTACGGAGCAGGTACCCGAGGAGGTGCCGGCTGAATGAGTAACGACATGCCGGAGATTTCGGCCTCTCTCGTCAAGGAGCTCCGCGACCGCACCGGCGCGGGGTGGATGGAGTGCAAGCGTGCACTCGTCGAGACAAAAGGAGATCTCGACGAGGCTGAGCGTGTCATCCGGGAGAAAGGGCTCGCTGCCGCCAAGAAGCGGGCTGGGAGAACGACCCCTGAGGGCAAGGTGCTGGCGCGGATCGAAAATGGCCGGGGCGCGATCGTGGCCGTGGGAAGCGAAACGGAGCCGGTCTCCGCGAACGAGGAGTTCCTCGGTTTTGCAGAGCGCGTGATGGATGCGGTCGAAGCCCAGGGGCCCGAGGCGGTCAAGGAGTTGGAAAGCGACCGCGTCGACCTCGTCGCCCGCATCGGCGAGAACGTCGAGGTGGTCGGCGCTGCCCGCTTCGAGGCCGAGAGCGGGGAGGTCCTCGCCGCGTATATCCATCCTCCCGCGGAGAAGATCGGCGTCCTCGTACGAGCTCTGGCGACGCCCGAGCTCGCACGCCTGGTGGCCATGCACATCTCCTTCGCTAGTCCGCGGTTCGTCACGAGAAGCGAGGTTCCCTCGGACGAGGTCGAGGCTGAGCGGGCAATTCTCTCGAAGCTGCCCGACCTCGAGGGGAAGCCCGCCGAAGTGCGGGCGAAGATGATCGATGGCAGGCTTGCGAAGGGTCTCTTCGCGGAAACAGTCTTGGACGACCAGCCGTGGATCCACGATCCGGATCGGACGGTCGGCGAAGCACTTGCGGAGCACGGGGCGGAGGTGCGCGAGTTCGTGCGCTACGCCCTGACCCAGTGAGCGCCGAGGTCGAGAGCGACGTCGCGGCGACGGTCCCCGAGGAGGCGGCGGCCTTCGAGCGCATCCTGCTCAAGCTCTCGGGCGAGGCCCTGCTCGGCCGGCAGCAGTACGGGATCGACCTGGCGCGCGTGGAGTCCCTCTCGCGGGAGATCCAGGCCATTCAGGGTATGGGGGTGGAGACGGCGCTCGTCCTGGGCGCGGGCAACATCTACCGGGGGATGGAAGCGGCCGCGGAGGGAATGGACCGGGCTACCGCGGACTATGCAGGGATGCTTGCAACGGTCCTCAATTGCCTTGCGCTCCAGGACGGGCTGGAGCAGCTCGGAGTCCACACCCGCGTCCTCTCCGCCATCACCGTCAGCGAAGTCGCCGAGCCCTACATTCGGCGCCGGGCCATTCGACATCTCGAGAAGAGAAGGGTGGTCATCTTCGCCGGCGGCACGGGCAACCCGTTCTTCACGACCGACACGGCAGCGGCGCTCCGGGCCCTCGAGATCGGCGCGGAGGCGATCCTGATGGGCAAGAACGGAGTTGACGGCGTTTACGACGGTGATCCCGACGAGAAGCCCGACGCCGCTTTTCTGCCTGAGCTGACCCACCGGGAGGCACTGGAGCGCAGTCTCCGGGTCATGGACACGACAGCGCTCTCCCTCTGCATGGACAACGGGCTGCCGATCTACGTCTTCGGCCTCGACGATGAGCGCAACATCGAGCGCGTCGTTCGCGGAGAGCGGATCGGCACGATCATCTCGACTCCCCGGAGGACCGAATGACCGCGATGGATGATTTCGTCAGCGAAGCGAGCCGCAAGATGGACAAGTCCCTCGAGTCGGCGGCGCACGAGTTCAACACCGTGCGTACTGGCCGGGCGTCCGCGGCGCTGCTCGACCGGATCCAGATCGACTACTACGGAACGATGACGCCTCTCCAGCAGCTCGCGACGGTGAACGTGCCGGAGCCACGCTTGATCACGATTCAGCCGTACGACCCGGGGTCGATCAAGAGCATCGAGCGGGCGATCCAGGAGTCCGATCTTGGACTGACGCCGTCGAACGACGGCAAGCTCATCCGCTTGCCGATTCCGCAGCTGACCGAGGAGCGGCGCAAGGAGCTCGTCAAGGTCGTGCGCGGACTGGCCGAGGAGGGCCGTGTTGCCGTGCGGAACGTGCGTCGCGACGCGATGCACCACCTGAAGGAGCTCGTTCGCAACGGGGACGTCGGCGACGACGAAGAGCGCCGCGCCGAGGAGAGGGTGCAGAAGCTCACGGACGAGCATGTCACGAGGATCGACGACCTCCTTAAGCGCAAGGAAGCCGAGATCATGGAGGTCTAGGAGCCTCCGAACCTTGAGCCTCCTGACCAAACTGCGGACCTTTCGAGCGCTGCGTCCCCTCCCGGAAGGGGAGCTGCCGGACGTCGCGCGCTCGATCGCGATCATCATGGACGGGAACGGCCGCTGGGCGCGGCGTCGCCGCCTGCCCGTAGCCGCGGGCCACCGGGCCGGCACCCGAGCGCTACGGCGCACCGTCGAGGCGGCCATCGACCTGGGGGTGGAGTCCCTGTGCGTCTACGCGTTCTCCACCGAGAACTGGTCGCGACCCCCGGACGAGGTCGACGCGCTGATGGAGATCTTCGTGGAGACGATCGAGCGTGAGCTTCCCGACCTGCAGCGCCAGGGCGTCCACACGCGCTTCATCGGACGCCGCGACCGGGCGAGTGGTGAGCTCCAGGCCAAGATGGCCGCTCTCGAGGAGGAGACCGAGGGGCGCGAGCGTCTTCAGCTCTGGATCGCGTTCGACTACGGCGGTCGCGCGGAGATCGTCGAGGCCACGCGCAGGATCGTCGAGGAAGGCCTCGACCCACGCGACATCGACGAGAACGCCATTGGCTCACGCTTGTACGCGCCCGAGATGCCCGAGCCCGACCTTCTGATCCGTACCTCCGGGGAGCGCCGCGTCTCGAACTTCCTCCTCTGGCAGCTCGCCTACACGGAGCTGGTCTTCGTGGACACGCTCTGGCCTGACTTCGGCGAACGCCAACTGCGGCAGGCGCTCGTCGAGTACGCAGGCCGGCGCCGCCGCTTCGGCGGCAGATGACTCCCTTTCTCTCGCGGATCGCCGTCGTCACGGCCGGGCTTCCGATCGTGCTCGGGAGCGCGTATCTCGGCGGCTGGTTTCTTCTCGCGCTGACGGCGGTGGCGGGCCTCGTCGCGCTGCACGAGTTCTACCGGCTCGCCCGTACGTTGCGGCCCCTCGTGCTGGCCGGTTACGGCGGGGCGGTCGCCGGCTTGCTGGGAGCACACGTCGACGGGGCAGCCTGGATGCTGGGGGGCTACCTCCTGACGTTCGTGCTCGCGTTCGTCTTCGCCGCCGTGTCCGAGACCCGCCAGTCGACCACGGTTGCCATTGCAACCACGGCACTCGGAGCGGGCTGGATCGGCCTCGGCCTCGGCCATCTGGTTCTGATCCGGGCCTTCGAGGGGGATGGGCGCCTGGCGGCCATCACGGTGCTCCTGACGGTCTTCGTGTCGGACACGGTTGCCTTCCTCGCGGGCCGGTTCGCCGGGAGGCACAAGATGACGCCGGTTGTCTCGCCGGGAAAGACCTGGGAGGGCTTCACGGCGGGCGCGATCGCGGGGGTCTTCACCAGCTTCCTGGCCCTGTACAAGGAGGATCTCTTCGAGCACACCTGGGAGACGCTGGTGCTGGGGGCGGTCATAGTCGCCGCGGGGACGCTCGGCGACCTCTTCGAGTCCCTGATCAAGCGGGATCTGGGCACGAAGGACACCGGCCGGATCCTGCTCGGGCACGGCGGGGTCCTCGACCGCATCGACTCGCTGCTCTTCGCCGCTCCGGCCGCGTACTTCACCTTGCTCGCCCTGGGCCGGGTGTAGGCAAGCGCTCTCTACACTGGATCGAATGAGGCGCGTCGTCCTGCTGGGAGCCACCGGGTCGATCGGGACCCAGGCGCTCGAGATCATCGCGGCCCATCCGGGGCTCGAGCTCGTTGCGGCTGCGTCGGGCTCTCAGCCGGTAGATGGCCTCGCCCCGCTGACGCAGGTCGGAGGCGACCTCACCGGGCTTCTCGAGCGCGCCGAGCCGGACGTGGTCCTGAACGCGGTCGTGGGATTCGCAGGGCTTCCCGCCACCATCTGGACGCTGGAGCGCGGGATCGATCTCGCGCTGGCGAACAAGGAGAGCCTTGTGGCGGGGGGAGACCTGGCCCGGTCTGCCTGGGAGAAGGGCCGCGGCCGCATCCTCCCGGTCGACTCCGAGCACTCGGCCGCCTTCCAACTGCTCGAGGGCCGTGCGAGCGAGACCGTCGACTCCCTGGTTCTGACGGCATCGGGCGGGCCTTTCCGCGGACGGGCCCGCGCCCATCTCGCCGCAGTGACTCCAAACGATGCGCTTGCGCACCCGACGTGGAACATGGGGCCGAAGATCACCGTCGACTCGGCCACGCTGATGAACAAAGGGCTCGAGCTGATCGAGGCTCATTTCCTCTTCGACCTGCCCTACAAGCGCATCGAAGTGGTCGTCCACCCGACGTCGATCGTCCACGCACTCGTGCGGTTCCGTGACGGCGCCGCGCTCGCGCACATCGGCTACCCGGACATGCGAGTTCCCATTTCCTACGCTCTCACGTACCCGGAGCGCGCGAACACGCCGATCCCGCCGCTGGATCTCTCCTCGGGCCTGATCCTCGAGTTCTCGGCGCCGGACGAGGGGGCATTTCCGTCCCTCGCGCTCGCCCGTGCGGCGGGGGAAGCCGGCCGTAGCATGCCGTGCGTCCTCAACGCCGCGAACGAGGTGGCTGTCGCAACGTTCCTGGACGGCCGGCTGCCCTTCCTAGGCATCCCGGAGGTCGTGGAGCGCACGCTCAACGCGATCGAGGCGGTTGAGGCGCGCGACCTCGACGACCTCACGGCGATCGACGCCGAAGCCCGCCGCGTCGCCTCCGCCTACACACGGGAACTGGTGCATTGAGGAAGCGGGTCGGCATCCGCTGAACATCGCCGTCTCCATCGGAGGTCTCGCGTTCCTGATTCTCATTCACGAGGCCGGGCACTTCTTCGTGGCGCTTGCCGTACGCATGCGCCCGCGGCGCTTCTACATCTTCTTCCCGCCCGCGCTCGTCAAGCGCGTTCACAACGGGATCGAATACGGGATCGGGTCGATCCCGCTCGGGGGCTACGTGAAGATCCCGGGGATGCACAAGCCCGCAGCGGGCGACCTCGACGCCCAGTTCGGACGAGCGCTGGACGAGGCGCCGTGGCTCGAGCGGCACATCGCGCCCGTCAAGGCTGCTCTGGATGAGGGCCGGCTTGAGGACGCGCGTGCGGCCCTTTCCGAGCTGAGGGCCGCCATAGAGCGCGCCGGACTCTCCGAGCCCGCGCGACAGAGCGCCGAGCGCGGCCTCAACGACGTCGACGACGGCCTTTCGGGCGATGCATACTGGCGTGCGCCGGTCTGGAAGCGGGTCGCCGTCATTCTCGCCGGGCCGGGGACGAATCTCGTGTTCGCCGTCGTGCTCCTCGCGGCCGTGTTCATGCTCGGGGTGCCGAAGGCGGTTCTGCCCATCGTCGACAAGGTCGATCCGGGCACTCCGGCGGCGCGAATTCTCCAGCCTGGCGACCGCGTCGTTGCAGTCGATGGTAAGCCGGTCTCGGCCGTCGAGATCGCCCAGCGCATCCGGGCGAGTGGCGGACGCCCGATCGAGCTCACGGTCGTCCGCGACTCCCAGCGGCTGACCGTCGACGCGCGGCCCGTTTTACAGGACGACGTCTACCGGCTGGGCTTCGCCCTGTCGCTCCAATATCGCAAGTACGGTCCGCTCGAGGCCTTCCGGCTCGCGATCGGTCGTACCTGGGAGGTGACGAGAGCGATCGGAGAGTCGGTGGGACGCCTGGTCACCGGCTCGGGTCGCAAGGACGTCGCGAGTCCCGTCGGGATAGTGCAGGCCTCGAGCCAGACACTCGAGGTCGACTACCGCGAGTACCTCGGAGTGCTCGCGCTCATCTCCCTGTCGCTCGCGCTTCTGAATCTGCTGCCGTTTCTCCCGCTCGACGGCGGCCACATCGCGTTCTCGCTGGCCGAAGGGATCCGGGGCCGGGCGATCTCCCGCGAGGCCTACGAGCGCGCATCGGTGGTCGGGATCGTCCTCGTCCTCTTCCTGTTCTTCATCGGGCTTTCGAACGACGTCGACCGGCTGAGAGGGGGCTAGACTCCTACGGGTGGCGAGCCGGCGTCAAATCAAAGTAGGCAACGTACCGATCGGTGGGGGCGCACCGGTCGTGGTGCAGTCGATGACGCTGACCTACACGCATGATGTCGACGCGACCATCGAGCAGATCGCGCGCCTCGCCTCAGCGGGCTGCGAGGTCGTTCGCGTGGCCGTCCCCAAGACCGAGGACGCAGAGGCGCTCAAGAAAATCGTCTATCTGAGCCCGCTCCCGGTCATCGCAGATATCCACTTCAATGCTTCTCTGGCGCTGAAGTCGATCGAAGCTGGAGTGGCAGCCGTGCGGATCAATCCGGGAAACATCGGCGGTTCCGACAAGGTCGCCATGGTCGTCAAGGCCGCGAAGGCGAAGGGGATCCCGATGAGAATCGGCGCCAACTCCGGCTCGTTGCCCAAGCACCTCGTCGCGCTGGCGCAGGAGGACACAGCAGCCGCGCTCGTGGAGGAGGCGCTCGAGCAGGTACGTCTGCTCGAGTCGATGGACTTTCGCGATTTCAAGATCTCGGTCAAGTCGAGCTCGGTGCCGACGATGATCCGCGCCTACCGCATGCTCTCCGAGAAGGTGGAGTACCCGCTTCATCTCGGGGTCACCGAGGCAGGCCCGCCGGCCACGGGCTCGATCAAGAGCTCGATCGGAGTCGGTTCCCTACTCATGGACGGAATCGGGGACACCATCCGGATCTCCCTCACCGCCGATCCGGTCAAGGAGGTCGAGGTGGCCTGGGAGATCCTCAAGGCGCTGGGTCTCCGCGAGCGCGGGCCGGTGATGATCGCGTGTCCGTCGTGCGGGCGCGACAACGTTGGAGTCGAGAAGCTCGCCGAGGTCGTGGAGCAGCGGCTGAAGTCCTATCCGCAGGCCTTCGAGGTCGCGGTCATGGGCTGCGCGGTGAACGGACCGGGGGAGGCGGGAGACGCTGACTTCGGCATCGCCGGCGGGCGCGATACGGGCTTCATCTACGCCCACGGACGCGTCCTCAAAAAGGTCTCCTCCGACATCCTCGTCGACGAGCTCTTTCACGAGATCGACCAGTGGATCGAAGGCGGGATGGAGCGCCCGAAGCGCCTGAAGCTGGCGAAGCCCGCCGCTCTCCTGATGGCCGAAGCGGCGCAAAGACCCTCTTAGTAGTGAGGGCCTCCGAGCTCTTCATTCCCACCCTCCGGGAGGACCCGGGCGATGCCGAGGCCGTGAGCCACCGCCTGCTCGTCCGCGGTGGCTTTATCCGGCAGACGGCCGTCGGCCTGTGGTCGTATCTCCCACTGGGATGGCGCGTGCATCAGAAGGTCGTCCAGATCGTCCGGGAGGAGATGAACGCGATCGGGGGCCAGGAGATGTTCATGCCGGTCGTGACGCCTGCCGAGCTCTGGCAGGCGACGGGCCGCTACTCGATTCCCGAGCTCTGGAAGCTCGAGGACCGCCTCGGCCGGCCGTTCGTCCTCGCGCTGACCCACGAGGAGACGGTCACCTTCCATGCGCGCGAGATCCGCTCGTACCGCGAGCTGCCGCAGATCCTCTACCACTTCCAGACGAAGGTGCGCGACGAGCCCCGGCCGCGGGGCGGGCTCCTGCGGGTGCGCGAGTTCATCATGAAGGACTCGTACTCGTTCGACCGAGACGAGGAAGGGCTCGAGGGCAGCTTCCGGCTGCACGAGCAGGCCTACCACAAGATTTTCGACCGTTGTGGACTCGAAGTAGTAGCGGTGGAAGCGGAGTCCGGAATGATGGGTGGGTCCGAGTCGGTCGACTTCCTCGCGCCGTCCGGGTCAGGCGAGAACACCCTCGTCACCTGTGAGAACGATGACTACGCCGCCGATCTCGAGATCGCGCGCGGGGTGCCGCGCGCGCCCGAGTTCCCGGCTCGCCTTGAGAGACCCGAGGAAGTCGAGACACCTGGGATCACAACGATCGAGGCGCTATCCGAGTTGCTGGGCATGGACTCGGCTTCGACGTCGAAGGCGATGCCCATTGTGGACGGGGACGGAACCGTCGTGCTCGCGCTCGTGCGCGGCGACGACCGTCTCGACGAGGCGAAAGCCGCCGCCGTCCTCGCCTCAAGCGTGCGGCCGGCGACCGCAGAGGAGATCAAGCAGACCTTCAAGGCCGACCCGGGCTCGATCGGCCCGGTGGGCTTTTCCGGCGAGATCCTCGCGGACGAGACCCTGCGCGAGGGACAGTTCGTCACCGGCGCCAACAGATCTGGCTGGCACCTGCGAGGAGTCGAAAACGGACGCGACTTCGAGGCTCGCTTCGCCGACATCCGCCAGGCTCGGGAAGGGGACGCCTGCCCGAAGTGTGGCGGGCGCCTGCGCTTCCAGGTCGCCGTCGAGGTCGGGCACATCTTCAAGCTCGACACCGACTACTCGGAGCCGCTCGGCGCCCGCTTCCTGGACGAGGACGGGCGGGAAAAGCCGATGTTCATGGGCAGCTACGGCATCGGTCCCGGCCGCATCCTCGCCGCTGCGGTCGAGCAGAACCACGACGAGGGCGGCATCGCTGCCTGGCCTGCGTCGATCGCGCCCTACGACGTCCACGTCGTCGTCCTCCCAGGCCTTGACGAGCAAGGCGACCAGGTGGCCGAGGATCTGGAGGAAGAAGGCTTCGCGGTTCTTGTGGACGACCGCGACCAGCGGGCCGGGGAAAAGTTCGCCGACGCCGATCTGATCGGCCTTCCGTTTCGTGTCACGGTCGGCAAGAAGGCGCTCGAGGACGGAGCCGTCGACCTGCTCGTGCGGGCCGGCCGCGTTGAGGAGCGCGTAGAGGTAGGCAAAATCGCCCCGCGCGTGAAAGAGTTGGCTAGCTAGTGCCACTCCCGGCAACATCATCCGGGCTCCCGAGCGGCTGCAAGGCGTCGTCGAGCGGTCTGCTCGGGTACCTGCAACGTCACGGAGGGAGGCGCTCGCATGGCTCGTAAGCGGCGATTCTCGAACGAGCCGTTCGGCACGACAATCCAGGCGCTCATGACGGAGCGCAAGACGACGTACAGGGCGCTGGCAGATCGGACGGGCCTCTCGGCCGGGTATCTCAATCACCTCGTGCACGGCAACCGCCCGGTGCCCTCGAACGAGGTCATTGCCACACTCTCGAAGGCACTCCGGGTCGAGCCGGAGCACTTCCGCGAGTACCGCATCCGCGTCATCACCCAGCGCCTCGAGGCGATGCCGGATCTCGTCGACCGCCTCTACAAGCGCATTCGAGGGTAGCTAAACTCGGCTGAGTACGGGGCGTGGCGCAGCCTGGTTAGCGCGCCAGTCTGGGGGACTGGAGGTCCCCGGTTCAAATCCGGGCGCCCCGACTGACATGAATCGCCTGCAAAACTTGCTTCTCTGCCGGCACCCCTGGCCAGCCTCGTACCCCATCGGCCGCCGCCGCTCTAAGCCGCTGTCTGAGTGGGACGGCCAGAAGCTTCTCCGGTTAGACTCTGAACCATGTCGCTGACGTGGGGTGGGATCAAGCGGCTCGTTCGCCTGCAGGCTGTAGCCGACCGGTTAGCCGTCATCGTCCACCGAGATCAGGCCACCGCCAGCGACGTCCGTGATCTCGGTTTCATCCTCGATGAGCTGATCGACGAAGCGCATGAGGCACTCCAAGACGCCGATCCCGACCTGACCGAAGAGTTCAAGCGCATCGTGACTGAGAGTAAAGCTCTGCGGCTGCCCCTCGCCGCGCGCGCCAGCCTCCTCGCGGGCTGGCTAGAGGGAACGGTCGAGGCCGAGACGATGGAGGTCCGCATCCGCATGGGAGACGATCGACGGCGACGAGGGACGCTCGTGCCGAGCGCAGGTAATCGCAACTAAGGAGGGCTCTGCGGCGTGGAAGAATTTACCAACGGCATATCCGACAACATGGAGGACATGATGAGCGACAAAGCTACGAAGGAGACGACCAATCCCAAGCCCACAGCCCTTCCTCCGGAGGTACAGGATGCAGCCGACCCGCCGACGGTCCCGGTGGAGCGACCGCTGCATCTACGCGTCTTGGGAGCAATGATTGATGGGCAAGTCGATGAAGCGCGGGTCGACCGGGCGCTCACGTTTGCGCAAGAGATTTACGAGCTCGAGACTGCCAATGCTCTCGAAAACTATCGCTCGGCGTCCTGAGGGCTCAATCCGAACCTAGCTAGCCCAGCAAGCGATTCGGCCGAGCGGGTGCGTGTTTGGACAGGGACGAAGGCTAGTCCGGCCCTATTCGTGCTCCTTGAGTAGTGAGGTGGGGGTAGTTTTGCCGAGCGCTATGGTGGCGCGCTGGGACCGGGACTATTGGTCGACAGAGAGGGTAGGAGGATCTCCATGACTCGGAAGGCCATGCTCATCGCACTCGCCGTCGCCTCGCTCGCGGGGCTCGTTGTGACCGCGCCAGCCCTGGCCATCACTGGGGGCAGTCCAGATACCGTCCATACAAACGTGGGGCTTGTCCGCTTCACGCTCCCGGAGGGTAGGTTCCGCTGTTCCGGCACCCTGATCTCTCCGACCGTCGTGCTCACCGCCGGCCACTGCACCGAAGGCCCGGCGACCAACGTCTACGTATCGTTCGATGACGCCCTCCAGCCCGACCCACTGCAGCCGGGGATTAGCCCCGCCGAAAGGGCCGCCCGGGCGGCCCACTACATCACCGGCACCGCCCATCCCGATCCTGGCTGGACCGGCAAACTCAGTCTCTCCCACCAGCACGATCAGGGAGTCGTCGTGCTCAGCGCGCCGGCGTCGACGAAGTGGCCAGCCATCACTCCGGCCCCGCTGCCCCCGGTTGGCTACCTAGACCGGAACCAGGGCCAGCTGAAGAATGAGACCTTCACGCTTGTCGGCTACGGGGTCGACATCGGCGACAAGAAGACCCAGATCGTCGTCCAAGAACGCCGCTCGACCACCTCCTACCTGAAGAATGTCCAGAGTGAGGTCGTCGTCTTCCAGATTAACGACAACGACTCGAAGGCGGGCGGCGGATCCTGCTTCGGC
>Ga0307415_100000047_pt1 | contig 51706 bp, 63 predicted proteins | sample DK1Cmetagenome_FD_204524 | JGI IMG/M metagenome (GOLD analysis project Ga0307415, IMG submission 204524) | Maize rhizosphere microbial communities from greenhouse at UC Davis, California, United States - DK15-C-2 | ecosystem: Host-associated > Plants > Roots > Rhizosphere > Soil | place: USA... | reverse complement strand
CTGCACGCATAGGGCCTGAGGCCCCTGGCCGCAAGACCCACAGTCGAGAACAGGACGCCTGCGCATCCGGCGTGAGGCGTACGAACCAAGAAAGTCCCTGAGGAGGACACCAGTGGCGAAGGCGAAGTTCGAGCGGACTAAGCCGCACGTCAACATCGGCACCATTGGTCACATCGACCACGGGAAGACGACGCTGACCGCGGCGATTACGAAGGTCCTGCATGACAAGATGCCGGACCAGAACCCGTACACGCCGTTCGACGAGATCGACAAGGCGCCGGAGGAGAAGGCTCGTGGCATCACGATCTCCATCGCGCACGTCGAGTACCAGACCGAGAAGCGTCACTACGCGCACGTCGACTGCCCGGGTCACGCCGACTACATCAAGAACATGATCACGGGTGCGGCGCAGATGGACGGCGCGATCCTGGTCGTGGCGGCGACCGACGGCCCGATGCCGCAGACCCGCGAGCACGTGCTGCTGGCCCGCCAGGTCGGCGTGCCGTACATCGTCGTGGCGCTGAACAAGGCCGACATGGTCGACGACGAGGAGCTGCTCGAGCTGGTCGAGCTCGAGGTGCGCGAGCTGCTGTCGATCCAGGAGTACCCGGGCGACGACCTGCCGGTCGTGCGGGTGTCGGCGCTGAAGGCACTCGAGGGCGACGAGCAGTGGTCGGAGTCCCTCATGGAGCTGCTGAACGCGGTCGACGAGTCGATCCCGCAGCCGCAGCGTGACGTGGAAAAGCCGTTCCTCATGCCGATCGAGGACGTCTTCACGATCACCGGTCGTGGCACCGTGGTGACCGGTCGCGTCGAGCGCGGCATCCTCAAGCCGAACGAGGAGGTGGAGATCGTCGGCATCAAGGAGAAGTCGATGAAGACGGTCTGCACCGGCATCGAGATGTTCCGCAAGATCCTCGACGAGGCCCGGGCCGGCGAGAACGTGGGCCTGCTGCTGCGCGGCATCAAGCGCGAAGAGGTCGAGCGCGGCATGGTCGTGGTCAAGCCGGGCTCGAACACGCCGCACACCGAGTTCGAGGCGACGGTCTACATTCTGTCCAAGGAGGAGGGTGGCCGGCACACCCCGTTCTTCCAGAACTACCGCCCGCAGTTCTACTTCCGGACCACGGACGTCACCGGCGTCGTCACCCTGCCCGAGGGCACGGAGATGGTCATGCCGGGCGACAACACGCCCATGACGGTGAAGCTGATCCAGCCCATCGCCATGGAGGAGGGCCTGAAGTTCGCCATCCGCGAGGGTGGCCGGACCGTGGGCGCCGGCCGCGTCACGAAGATCCTCAAGTAACACACGTCGCGGGCCTTCCGGATACGGGAGGCCCGCTCACATGGCACCTCAATTTCATGATGGCGGCGCGTTAGGGCATAATTGACCGGTTGCGTCGTGGGCCGGGGTCCGGGCCGCGCCGCGCGACTTGGCGAGCCGTCGACGCTCGACGGTCAGGAGCCGATTCCCGCGAACGAGAAGCGGGTGGAGCCTGACCGGGTAGCCGACACGCCCGACCGCGGGGGTCGGCGCTAGCCGAAGGACCACACCGATGCAGCGGCACAAGCGGCGGCAGCTCACAGCGGCAGGAGAGAAGGAAGCCACCATGGCGGGACAGAAGATCCGCATCCGGCTCAAGGCCTACGACCACGAGGTGGTCGACTCCTCGGCGCGCAAGATCGTCGAGACGGTGACGCGCACGGGGGCACAGGTCGCCGGCCCGGTGCCGCTGCCGACCGAGATCAACCGGTACTGCGTCATCCGCTCGCCGCACAAGTACAAGGACTCGCGTGAGCATTTCGAGATGCGCACGCACAAGCGTCTGATCGACATCATCGACCCGACCCCGAAGACGGTGGACTCGCTCATGCGGCTCGACCTTCCGGCCGGCGTCGACATCGAGATCAAGCTCTAGGGACTGGACTGATGGACAGGCAAGTCAAGGGCATCCTGGGAGCCAAGCTCGGCATGACCCAGGTCTGGGACAACAACAAGGTCGTCCCGGTCACGGTGGTGCAGGCCGGGCCGTGCGTGGTGATCCAGGTTCGGACGCCCGACAGGGACGGCTACTCCGCGGTGCAGTTGGCGTTCGGCGCCATCAACCCCCGCAAGGTGAACAAGCCGGAGGCCGGTCACTTCGCCCGCTCCGGCGCGGCACCCCGGCGGCATCTCGTCGAGCTGCGGACCACCGACGCCGGCGAGTACACGCTCGGTCAGGAGGTCACGGTGTCGACGTTCGAGGCCGGCCAGCCGATCGACGTCACCGGCAAGACCAAGGGCAAGGGGTTCGCCGGCGTGATGAAGCGCCACGGCTTCCACGGCCTGAAGGGCAGCCACGGCGTCGAGCGCAAGCACCGCTCGCCCGGCTCGATCGGCGCGTGCGCCACGCCGGGCCGCGTCTTCAAGGGCGTCAAGATGGCCGGCCGCATGGGTGGCGTGCGCTACACCGCGCAGGGGCTGACCGTCCAGGCGGTCGACCCGGAGCAGAACCTGATCCTCGTCCGCGGCGCCATCCCCGGTCCCAAGGGCGGCCTCGTCCTCATCCGCACCGCGGCCAAGACCAAGGCGACGAAGGGCGGTGTGAAGTGACACTGACGGCCAACCTCGTCTCGGCCCGGGGCCGGCGGTCGGGCTCGGTCGAGCTACCGGCCGACGTCTTCGACGCGCAGGCGAACATCCCGCTCATGCACCAGGTGGTGGTGGCCCAGCTCGCCGCCGCCCGCCAGGGCACGCACAAGGTGAAGACCCGGGGCGAGGTCTCCGGCGGCGGGCGCAAACCGTACAAGCAGAAGGGCACCGGTCGGGCGCGTCAGGGTTCCATCCGGGCGCCGCAGTTCACCGGCGGCGGCGTTGTGCACGGGCCCGTGCCGCGCGACTACTCGCAGCGGGTGCCGAAGAAGATGAAGGCGGCCGCGCTGCGCGGCGCCCTCTCCGACCGCGCCCGCGACGGCCGCGTGCACGTAGTGGAGTCCTTTGTCGACGGTGATACACCGAAGACGAAGGCCGCGCTGAGCACGCTGCGCGCGGTGACCGAGTCGACCAAGGCGCTCGTCGTGCTCGGCCGCGAGGACGATGTGAGCTGGTTGGCGCTGCGCAACGTCCCCGAGGTGCACCTGATCGTCGCCGACCAGCTCAACACGTACGACGTGCTGGTGGCCGACGACGTCGTGTTCACTCAGGACGCGCTCGAGGAGTTCCTCGGCGTCGCCCCGGCGGTTACCGAGGTGGAGCCGGACGAGGACTACGAGGACGACGAGGACGAGCCCGTGGCCGTGGCCGAGTCCGACGCGGACGACGAGGCGGACGACGAGGCTGACGACGACGAGAGCGACGAGGCGGACGACGACACCGAGGACGAGGACGAGGACGACGAGGAAGGGGAGGGCAAGAAGTGACGACGATTGCGGATCCCCGGGACGTGATCGTGGCGCCGGTGGTGTCGGAGAAGAGCTACAGCTCGCTCGACCGCAACTGGTACACGTTCCTGGTCCATCCGGACGCGAACAAGACCGAGATCAAGATCGCGATCGAGCAGATCTTCAACGTACGGGTGATCACGGTGAACACGGCCAACCGCGGGGGCAAGCGCAAGCGGACCCGCTTCGGCTGGGGCAAGCGCAAGAACACGAAGCGGGCGATGGTGAAGCTCGCCGACAGTGACCGGATCGAAGCCTTCGGCGGACCGGTCAGCTGAGGGGTGTAGACGATGGCTATTCGCAAGTACAAGCCGACGACGCCGGGCCGGCGCGGCTCCAGCGTGTCCGACTTCGCGGAGATCACCCGCACGACGCCGGAGAAGTCGCTGTTGCGCCCGCTGCACAACAAGGGCGGCCGCAACGTCCACGGGCGCATCACGACCCGCCATCAGGGCGGCGGGCACAAGCGCCAGTACCGGGTCATCGACTTCAAGCGCGTCGACAAGGACGGCGTGCCGGCGAAGGTGGCTCACATCGAGTACGACCCGAACCGGACCGCCCGCATCGCGCTCCTGCACTACGCCGACGGCGAGAAGCGCTACATCCTCGCGCCGAAGGACCTCAAGCAGGGTGACCGGGTGGAGTCGGGGCCAGGGGCGGACATCAAGCCGGGCAACAACCTGCCGCTGCGCAACATCCCGATGGGCACGCAGGTCCACGCCGTGGAGCTGCGCCCGGGCGGCGGGGCCAAGCTGGCCCGGTCGGCCGGCGTCGGCATCCAGCTGCTGGGCCGGGAGGGCAGCTACGCAACGCTGCGGATGCCCTCGGGCGAGATCCGCCGCGTGGACGTGCGCTGCCGGGCAACGATCGGTGAGATCGGCAACGCCGACCAGTCCAACATCAACTGGGGCAAGGCGGGGCGCCTGCGGTGGAAGGGGAAGCGCCCGACCGTGCGCGGCGTGGCGATGAACCCGGTCGACCACCCGCACGGCGGTGGCGAGGGCAAGACCTCCGGTGGCCGCCACCCCGTCAACCCGAAGGGCAAGCCCGAGGGCCGCACGCGGCGCAAGGGCCAGCCCAGCGACCGCCTGATCGTCCGCCGCCGCTACGCCAACCGCAAGCGCGGTTAAGGGGAAGAGGTAGAGAGAAGCGATGCCCCGGAGCTTGAAGAAGGGTCCGTTCGTCGACGACCACCTCATGAAGAAGGTGGAGACGCAGAACGACAAGAACTCCAGGAACGTGATCAAGACGTGGTCACGCCGGTCGACGATCGTGCCGGAGATGCTCGGTCACACGATCGCGGTGCACGACGGGCGCAAGCACGTGCCCGTGTTCATCACGGAGGCCATGGTCGGTCACAAGCTGGGCGAGTTCGCGCTGACCCGCACGTTCAAGGGCCACGAGAAGGACGACCGCAAGAGCCGCCGGCGTTAGGCCGTCAGCCCGCGAGGGCCAGGTAGCCAGATACACGAGGAGACACCCGAATGGCAACGAAGAGCGACGCTGTGGCGCTGCCGGGCGCGCGAGCGGTTGCGCGGCACGTCCGCATCTCGCCGACCAAGGCCCGCCGCGTGGTCGACCTCGTCCGCGGGCTGCCGGCCAAGGACGCGCTCACGATCCTCAAGTTCGCCCCCCAGGCCGCGAGCGAGCAGGTCTACAAGGTGCTCGCCAGCGCGGTGGCGAACGCGGAGAACAACGAGCGGTTGGACCCGGACTCGCTGCTGGTGCGGGCGGCCTACGTCGACGAGGGCCCCACGCTGAAGCGGTTCCGTCCGCGGGCGCAGGGCCGGGCGTACCGGATCCGCAAGCGGACGTGTCACATCACGTTCGAGGTGGAGAGCGTCGCGCCGGCCCGGCGGGGCCCGGCCAAGACCGCGCCGGCGAAGAGGGCCGCCGCGCCCGAGGCCGTCGACACCGAGACCACCGACCTCGAGGCCACGCCGACGACCGAGGCCGTCGAGGGCGAGGTTGAAACGCCGGCGCCGAGGAAGAAGGCGACCAAGAAGGCGGCCAAGGCCGCCCCGGCGGAGGCCGAGACCGACGGCGATGTCGAGGCCGAGGCGGCCGACGAGAAGCCGGCCAAGAAGGCCACCAAGAAAGCCGCGAAGAAGTCCACGAAGCCCGACGAGTCGGGTGAGGAGGAGTCCGAGTAATGGGTCAGAAGGTCCACCCGACCGGGTTCCGGCTCGGCATCTCCACCGACTGGAAGTCGCGCTGGTACGCGGACAAGCTCTACAAGGACTACATCGCCGAGGATGTCAAGATCCGCAAGATGATGGCGAAGGGCCTGGAGCGCGCGGGCGTGTCCAAGGTGGACATCGAGCGCACCCGCGACCGGGTACGCATCGACATCCACACCGCCCGGCCCGGCATCGTCATCGGCCGCAAGGGCGCCGAGGCGGACCGGATCCGCAGCGAGCTGGAGAAGCTCACGGGCAAGCAGGTCCAGCTGAACATCCTCGAGGTCAAGAGCCCCGAGTCCGACGCGCAGCTGGTCGCCCAGGGCGTGGCCGAGCAACTGTCCAGCCGGGTCAGCTTCCGGCGGGCGATGCGCAAGGCGATGCAGTCGGCGATGAAGAACACGCTCGTGCGCGGCATCCGGGTCCAGGTCTCCGGGCGACTCGGTGGCGCCGAGATGAGCCGGACCGAGTTCTACCGCGAGGGCCGGGTGCCGCTGCACACGCTGCGGGCCAACATCGAGTACGGGTTCTTCGAGGCCCGCACCACGTTCGGCCGGATCGGCGTCAAGGTCTGGATCTACAAGGGTGACGCCCCGCCGGGACGCGAGGCCGAGGCCGCGGCCGCCGGCCGCCAGCGCCGCGACGGCCGTGGCGAGCGGGGTGACCGGGGCGACCGCCCGCGCCGTGTGCGTTCCGGCGCCGCCGGCACGACCGCAACCGGCACCGACGCCGGCCGGGCCGGCGTCGCCGAGATGGCGGCCGAACCGGCTCCGGCTCCGGCTCCGGTTACGGCTCCGGCTCCGGTCGCTACGGCGGAGGCGCAGGCGCCCACCACGTCAGGCGAGAGCCAGGAGGGCTGACGAGATGTTGATGCCCCGCAAGCCCCCCAAGGGCTTCCGCAAGCCGCACCACCCGGACCGGCACGGCAAGAGCAAGGGTGGCAACCGGGTCGTGTTCGGCGAGTTCGGCATCCAGGCCCTCGAGCCGGCCTACGTGACCAATCGGCAGATCGAGGCGGCCCGTATCGCGATGACCCGGCACATCCGGCGTGGTGGCAAGGTCTGGATCACCATCTTCCCGGACCGGGCGCTGACCAAGAAGCCGGCCGAGACCCGCATGGGCTCGGGCAAGGGCTCACCGGAGTGGTGGGTGTCCAACGTCAAGCCAGGGCGGATCCTGTTCGAGATGTCGTTCCCGAACGAGACGACCGCGCGCGAGGCGATGCGACGCGCGATCCACAAGCTCCCGATGAAATGCCGCATCGTCAAGCGCGAAGTGGGTGAGGTCTGATGGCGGCGGGCACGGCGCCCGCGGAGCTGCGCGAGCTGTCCACCGAGGACCTCGTGCTGCGTCTTCGTGAGGCCAAGGCGGAGCTGTTCAACCTCCGCGTGCAGTCTGCGACCGGGCAGCTGGACAACAACCGCCGGCTGTACGTCGTGCGTAAGGAGATCGCGCGGATCTACACGATCATGCGCGAGCGTGAGCTGGGCCTGTCGGCCGAACCGTCTGAGGTAACCGCATGAGTGAGAACGCACAGGCCGCCGAGGCCCCCGCCCGCAAGCGCCGCAAGGTGCGTGAGGGGATCGTGGTGAGCGACAAGATGGACAAGACCGTGGTCGTCGTGGTCGAGGACCGGGTCAAGCACGCGCTCTACGGCAAGGTCCTGCGCCGCACCCGTCGGCTCAAGGCCCACGACGAGGGCAACGCCTGCGGCGTCGGCGACCGGGTGATGCTGATGGAGACGCGGCCGCTGTCGGCGACGAAGCGCTGGCGGGTCGTCGAGATCCTGGAGCGTGCGAAGTGATCCAGCAGGAGTCGCGCCTTAGGGTCGCCGACAACACTGGTGCGCGGGAGATCCTGTGCATCCGGGTGCTCGGCGGCTCCGGTCGGCGCTACGCGGGCATCGGCGACGTCATCGTGGCCACGGTCAAGGAGGCGATTCCGGGCGCCGGCGTGAAGAAGGGCGACGTGGTGAAGGCGGTCGTCGTGCGCACGGCCAAGGAAAAGCGGCGCCCGGACGGTTCGTACATCCGCTTCGACGAGAACGCCGCCGTGATCCTCAAGGATGGCGGGGACCCGCGTGGCACCCGCATCTTCGGCCCGGTCGGCCGGGAACTGCGCGACAAGCGGTTCATGAAGATCATCTCACTCGCCCCGGAGGTGCTCTGATGAAGGTGAAGAAGGGTGACACCGTCGTGGTCATCGCCGGCAAGGACAAGGGGGCCACCGGCAAGGTCATCGCGGCCTACCCGAAGCTGGACAAGGTCCTGGTCGAGGGTGTGAACCGGGTGAAGAAGCACACCCGCATCCGCACCACGCAGCGCGGCGCGAAGACCGGCGGCATCCTCACCCAGGAGGCGCCGATCCACGTCTCCAACGTCATGGTCATGGAGGCCGAGGGCGGGGCCACCCGCGTGGGCTACCGCGTCGACGACAACGGCAAGAAGGTACGCGTCTCGCGCCGTTCCGGTAAGGAGCTCGAATGACCACCGCCACGACCGAGGCGCCACCGGCGCCCCGCCTCAAGCACCGGTACCGCGAGGAGATCGTGCCGGCCCTGCGCGAGCAGTTCGCCTTCACCAACCCGATGCAGGTGCCCGGGCTGGTGAAGATCGTCGTCAACATGGGTGTCGGCGAAGCGGCCCGCGACGCGAAGGTCATGGACGGGGCCGTCCGCGACCTCACCGCGATCACCGGTCAGAAGCCGCAGGTGCGGCGGGCCACCCGGTCCATCGCGCAGTTCAAGCTGCGCGAGGGGATGCCGATCGGCGCGAAGGTCACTCTCCGGGGCGACCGGATGTGGGAGTTCCTGGACCGGCTGCTGTCGATCGCGCTGCCCCGTATCCGCGACTTCCGCGGGCTGGACGGGCGCAAGCTGGACGGTCGCGGCAACTACACGTTCGGGCTGACCGAGCAGTCGGTGTTCCACGAGGTCGACCAGGACCGCATCGACCGGGTACGGGGCATGGACATCACCGTCGTGACCACCGCCAACACCGACGACGAGGGCCGGGCGCTGCTGAAGCTCCTCGGCTTTCCGTTCAAGGAGAACTAGCTATGGCAAAGAAGGCCCTTGTCCTCAAGGCGGCCGAGAAGCCGAAGTTCGCGGTCCGGGCGTACACGCGCTGCCAGCGGTGCGGTCGTCCCAAGGCCGTGTACCGCAAGTTCGGACTGTGCCGCATCTGCATCCGTGAGATGGCGCACCGAGGGGAACTCCCCGGCGTCTCCAAGGCGTCCTGGTAAACATGCACGCTATTCGCCGTAGGCCCGGTGGGGAACCGCGGCGAGAAAGGCCACACCAGACATGACCATGACCGACCCGATCGCAGACATGCTGACGCGTCTGCGCAATGCCAACCAGGCCTACCACGACCGCGTCACCATGCCGTACTCCAAGATCAAGGCGAACATCGCCGAGGTGCTCAAGGCCGAGGGGTACGTGTTCAGCTGGTCCGTCGAGGAGCCGGACGAGGGCATCACGGGCCGAAAGCTCGTCGTCGACCTCAAGTACGGCCCGAACCGCGAGCGCAGCCTGGCCGGCATCCGCCGCGTCTCCAAGCCGGGCCTGCGCGTCTACGCGAAGGCGCAGGAGATGCCGCGCGTGCTCGGCGGGCTCGGCATCGCCATCATCTCGACGTCTCATGGTCTACTCACGGACCGGCAGGCGCGCAAGCGGAACGTGGGCGGGGAAGTCCTCGCCTGGGTGTGGTGACGGAGGCCCTGACATGTCGCGAATCGGACGCAAGCCGATCCCGGTCCCCACGGACGTGAACGTCGCCATCGACGGACAGCTCGTCTCGGTGAAGGGCCCCAAGGGTGAGCTCAGCCACACGGTGGCCGAGCCGATCACCGTCGAGCGCGGGGAGGACGGCGCTCTGCTGGTCGTACGGCCGAACGACGAGCGCCGGGCCAAAGAGCTGCACGGCCTGTCCCGCACGCTCGTGGCCAACATGGTCGTCGGCGTGACCGAGGGGTATCGCAAGACCCTGGAGATCAGCGGTACCGGCTACCGGGTGCAGCAGAAGGGCTCGGACCTCGAGTTCGCGCTCGGCTTCTCCCACCCCGTCACGGTCGTACCGCCGCCCGGCATCACGTTCACCGTGGAGCGGCCGACACTGTTCCACGTGGCCGGGATCGACAAGCAGCAGGTGGGCGAGGTCGCCGCCAACATCCGCAAGATCCGCCCGCCGGAGCCGTACAAGGGCAAGGGCGTCAGGTACTCCGGTGAGGTCATTCGCCGGAAGGCCGGGAAGGCAGGTAAGAAGTGAGCGCGACTCTGCTCAGGCGGCGCAGCGGCGTGGCCGCCAAGCGCGCGGTGGGGCGGTCACGGCGCCACTTCCGTGTGCGCAAGCGTGTCGGCGGCACGGCCGAGCGCCCGCGCCTGGTGGTCACCCGGTCGTTGCGGCACATCACGGTGCAGGTCGTCGACGACGCGCGGGGCCACACCCTGGCGTCGGCGTCCAGCATGGACAGTTCCATCCGCGGTGGCGACGGCGACAAGAAGGCCGTGGCGGCCAGGGTGGGCGCGCTCATCGCCGAACGGGCCAAGGCCGCGGGCGTCGGCAAGGTGGTCTTCGACCGCGGCGGCAACCGGTACGCGGGGCGGATCGCCTCGCTGGCCGACGCCGCGCGCGAAGCCGGACTCGAGTTCTGAAGGGAGAGTGGACGGATATGCCAGGTCCACAGCGCCGGGGCTCCGGGTCCGGTAGCGGCGGGGAGTCCTCTGGCGGCCGCGAAGGCCGCGGCGGCCGTGGCGGTCGCGAGGGCGGCCGCGGCCGCGATGTCGCCGAGAAGACCCCGCATCTGGAACGCGTGGTGACCATCAACCGCGTGGCCAAGGTGGTCAAGGGTGGCCGTCGGTTCAGCTTCACCGCGCTGGTCGTGGTGGGCGACGGCGACGGCATGGTCGGCATCGGCTACGGCAAGGCCAAGGAGGTGCCGGCGGCGATCGCCAAGGGCGTCGAGGAGGCCAAGAAGCACTTCTTCAAGGTGCCGCGCATCGGCCACACGATCCCGCACCCGGTGCAGGGCGAGGACGCCGCGGGCGTCGTGCTGCTCAAGCCGGCCAGCGCCGGAACCGGCGTCATCGCCGGTGGCCCGGTCCGCAACGTGCTGGAATGCGCGGGCATCCATGATGTGCTCTCGAAGAGCCTGGGCTCGTCGAACCCGATCAACATCGTGCACGCCACCGTGGCCGCGCTGAAGAAGCTCGAGTCGCCGGAGGCGGTGGCGGCGCGCCGCGGCCTGCCGGTCGAGGACGTCGCGCCGGCCGCCATGCTGGCCGCCCGCGCCGCGGCGGGGGTGTGACGGCGATGGCCCGCCTGAAGGTGACACAGACCCGGTCCGGGATCGGCCGCAAGCGCAACCAGCGGGAGACGCTGCGCACGCTCGGGCTGAAGCGGATCCGCGATGTGGTGATCAAGGAAGACCGCCCGGAGATCCGGGGGATGATCTTCACGGTCAGCCACCTCGTCACGGTCGAGGAGGTGGAGTAGCGATGATTTCGCGAGTCGACGTCCGAGCGAGGAACGAGCGAGGCGGAGGACGAGCGATGATTTCGCGAGTCGACGTCCGAGCGAGGAACGAGCGAGGCGGAGCGAGCAAATGATTAAGGTGCATCACCTGCGCCCGGCGCCGGGCGCCAAGACGGAGAAGACCCGGGTCGGTCGGGGCGACGGCTCCAAGGGCAAGACCGCCGGCCGGGGCACGAAGGGCTCGAAGGCTCGCAAGAACATCCCGGCGGCGTTCGAGGGCGGCCAGATGCCGATCCACATGCGCCTGCCCAAGTTGAAGGGGTTCAAGAACCGGTTCCGGGTCGAGTACCAGGTGGTGAATCTGGACCGGCTCGCGGAGCTGTTCCCCTCCGGCGGCGAGGTGGGTCCCGACCAACTCGTCGACGCCGGCGCGGTCCGCAAGGGTTGGCCGGTCAAGGTGCTCGGCGACGGGGACCTCGGCGGCGTGAAGCTCCAGGTGACCGCGCACGCGTTCAGCGCGACGGCGAAGGACAAGATCGCCGCCGCTGGTGGCGGGACCATCCAACTGTAAGAATGGGCATCTCGACATGCGGACTCTGGCGTCCACCGGCTCGCGTGGCCGGTGGCGTCATTGTCAGCGTGTCCGCCATGGCGATGGCCCAGGCCACATGGACCATGCCCGACTGACCGAACGTCCACCAGGCTGTTAGAGTCTGCGATCGCACAACGTACCCGAATATGAGACGCCGGTGACGACAGCGTCGGCGCACCCCGAGAACCGCCCGCCGGAGGGCCTTCGGCGGCCACCATGCGCAGGAGGAAGATCTTGCTTTCCGCCTTTCTCAGTGCGTTCCGCACGCCTGACCTGCGCAAGAAACTACTGTTCACGCTCGCGATCATCGCGATCTACCGGTTCGGCGCCACGCTGCCGAGCCCCGGCGTCTCGTACACCAACGTGCGCAAGTGCATCGAGGCGGTACAGGGCGGCGACGCCAGCGGCGTCTACACGCTGCTGAACCTCTTCTCCGGCGGGGCACTGCTGCAGCTGTCGGTGTTCGCGCTCGGCATCATGCCGTACATCACCGCCAGCATCATCCTGCAACTGCTCACCGTCGTGATCCCTCGGTTGGAGCTGCTGAAGAAGGAAGGCCAGGCCGGGCAGGCCAAGATCACACAGTACACCCGGTACCTGACGATCGGCCTGGCGATCCTGCAGTCCTCCGCGTTCGTCGCGTTGGCCGATTCGGGTCAGCTCTTCAACAACATGTGTGAAGAGAAGGTCATCCCGATCAACGGTCTCGGCAAGCCGCTGACCGTGATCACTCTGGTGATCACCATGACCGCGGGCACCGGTGTGATCATGTGGCTCGGCGAGCTCATCACCGACCGCGGCGTCGGCAACGGCATGTCCGTGCTGATCTTCTCCTCGATCATCGCCCGCCTACCGTTCGAGGGCTGGCAGATCAAGGAGAACACCAACTGGGGCGTGTTCTTCGTCGTCATCGGTATCGGCGTTGTGATCATCGGTTTGGTCGTCTTCATCGAGCAGGCCCAGCGGCGAATTCCGGTGCAGTACGCCAAACGGATGATCGGCCGCCGCATGTACGGCGGCACCTCGACCTACATCCCGCTCAAGGTGAACCAGGCCGGTGTCATCCCGGTGATCTTCGCTTCGTCGCTGCTCTACATCCCGCAGTTGATCATCGGGTTCATGGACAGCACCAACCCCAACGCGTTCTACACGTTCGTCAGCGACTACATCATCGACCCGACGAGCTGGGTCAATATCGCGCTGTACTTCCTCCTGATCATCTTCTTCACCTACTTCTACGTCGGGATCACGTTCAACCCGACCGAGGTGGCGGACAACATGAAGAAGTACGGCGGATTCGTCCCCGGCATCCGCCCCGGCAAACCGACCGCCGAGTACCTGGACTTCATCCTCAGCCGGATCACCCTGCCCGGCTCGCTCTACCTAGGCATCATCTCGATCCTTCCCAACCTGTTCATCGGGCTGGTGGGCGGCACCCAGGTTCTGCAGAACTTCCCGTTCGGCGGCACCGCAGTGCTGATCATCGTGGGTGTGGGCCTGGAAACGGTCAAGCAGATCGAGAGCCAGCTCATGCAGCGCAACTACGAGGGGTTCCTGCGGTAGCGTGTCGGCCTCTCACATGGCCCGCAGCACAAGGGGAGGCCGTGCGTAGCGTTGCCGAACGAAGGGTGGTGATCCCATGAGACTGGTGCTCGTGGGTCCACCCGGTGCGGGCAAGGGCACGCAGGCCGAGTTCATCGGCGCCCACTTCGCGGTTCCCAAGATCTCAACCGGGGACATCTTCCGCGCCAACGTGGCCGCCGGCACGCCCCTCGGCGTCGAGGCGAAGCGCTTCATGGACAGCGGGCAACTCGTCCCGGACGAGGTCACGATCAACATGGTGCGCGACCGCCTGGCCGAGCCGGACGCCGCGGACGGGTTCCTGCTGGACGGCTTCCCGCGCACCGTGCCCCAGGCCACCGCGCTGGACAAGCTCCTGGCCGACCTGGGCGTCGGCCTGGACGTGGTACTCGAACTGGTGGTCGACGACGACGAGGTGATCCGGCGGCTGTCCGGCCGCTGGACCTGCCGCGGCTGCGGCAAGATCTGGCACATCGAGTTCGACCCGCCGACGCACGAGAGCGTGTGCGACCGGTGTGGCGGCGATCTGTACCAGCGGGACGACGACAAGGCCGAGACCGTGTCCGAGCGGCTGCGGGTGTACGCCCGGGACACCGCGCCATTGATCATCTTCTTTGGAGCCCAGGGCAAGCTGGTGGGCATCGACGCCACCGGACCGGTCGAGGACGTCACGGTGCGGGCGATCGACGCCCTGCGCTCGTACGGGGGTTGAGGCCGTGTTTCGCAAGCAGCTCACGATTCAGTACAAGAATCTCCAGCAGATCCAGAAAATGCGGGCGGCCGGGCTCGTGGTCGCGGAGGCCCTGGCGGTGATGACCGACGCCGTCGCGCCCGGAGTCTCCACCGCCAAGCTCGACGCGATCGCCGAGGAGGTGATCCGCGACGCCGGCGCCACCCCGTCGTTCAAGGGCTACCAGGGCTATCCGGCGACCATCTGCGCCTCGGTGAACAGCCAGGTGGTGCACGCCATCCCGAGCGCGGCCCAGGTGCTGCAGGACGGCGACCTGATCTCCATCGACTGCGGAGCGGTCCTGGACGGCTGGCACGGCGATGCGGCCGTCACGGTCGGGGTCGGCGAGGTCGCCCCGGAGGCCACCCGGCTGGCCGCGGTCGCCGAGGACGCGCTCTGGGCCGGCATCGTCGCCGCCGCTCGGGGCGCCCGATCGGGCCGCGGCCGCCTCACCGACATCTCCTTCGCCATCGAGTTCGAGATCCGGGAGGCCGGACGGTTCGGCATCGTCGACGGGTACGGCGGCCACGGCATCGGTACGGAGATGCACCAGGACCCGCACGTGCTCAACCACGGCCGCCCGGGCCGTGGGCCCCGGCTGGTGCCCGGCCTCGTCCTCGCCATCGAGCCGATGATCACTCTCGGCTCGGCCCGCACGCAGGAGCTCTCGGACGGGTGGACGGTCGTCACCCGGGACGACTCGGTCGCCGCCCACGTCGAGCACACGGTCGCCCTCCTCGACGACGGGGCGTGGGTACTCACCGCGCGGGACGGCGGCCGGCAGCGCCTGGGCACGCTGGTCACCAGCCGGGCCGACTAACCGCGATCTTGGATGATTTGTGGGGCCGGGACGCCACAAACCATCCAAGATCTGCGGAGGAGGCGGGCGAGGAGCGGCCCGCTCGGCGACGGCACGGCGGTGTCGACACGCCCGACCTCGGGTTCGCCGGACCTCGGTTTGCCGTCGATCCGTGGCCCGCGTACACTTTGTCCCTGGCGCACAGCGTCATCTCCGGCGTGCCCGCCGGAGCCGCGGCTGGCGTGGGCGACCCTCTATCGCCCGCGAACCGACGGTGCGCGCCGATCCATTGAGCCAACGTCAGGTAGCGGAGGATATGCCGAAGAAGGACGGTGCCATCGAGATCGAGGGCCGAGTGGTCGAGCCTCTCCCGAACGCGATGTTCCGGGTGGAGCTGGCCAACGGTCACAGGGTCCTGGCCCACATCAGCGGCAAGATGCGGCAGCACTACATTCGCATCCTGCCCGAGGACCGGGTCGTCGTCGAGCTGTCGCCGTACGACCTCACCCGAGGGCGGATCGTCTACCGCTACAAGTGACGGTTGTGCCGCGCTAAGCGTCCGTCCGTCTCGTATCCATGCCCGCCGTCGTGCGGTGTGGCGTGGGTGCGCCGAACAGTTGAGGCACACCCGTGAAGGTCAAGCCGAGCGTCAAGAAGATCTGTAACAAGTGTCGGGTCATCCGGCGCCACGGCCGGGTCATGGTCATCTGTGCCGACCCGCGCCACAAGCAGCGCCAGGGATAATCAGGCGACAGCCCCACATAGGACGTCCGTTCCAGCCGCGGGACACAGCGCACTCGTGGCTGACCCCCGGCCCGGAGGCCGGGGCCCCATCCGGGCAGATGGGGGCGGAGCGGGCACAGACCTCCGCCACGACAGGAGTACGCCCCACACATGGCACGACTGGTCGGCGTAGATCTCCCCCGCGATAAGCGGCTGGAGATCGCGCTCACGTACATCTTCGGGATCGGCCGGACCCGCGCGGCGGCAACGCTCACCGCGGCCGGCGTGGATCCCAACAAGCGGACCAAGGACCTGACCGACGAGGAACTCGTCCGGCTGCGTGACCACATCGAGGTCAACTACAAGGTCGAGGGTGACCTGCGCCGCGAGGTGGCCGCGGACATCCGCCGCAAGGTGGAGATCGGCTGCTACCAGGGCGTCCGGCACCGCCGGGGCCTCCCGGTCCGCGGTCAGCGCACCCGTACCAACGCCAGGACCCGCAAGGGGCCGAAGCGCACCGTGGCCGGCAAGAAGAAGCCCGGCAAGAAGTAACGACAGCGACGCGACAACTGGAGCGCATACAGATATGCCACCGAAGGCACGCACCGGCACCGCGGCCGTCAAGAAGGTCCGGCGCAAGGAACGCAAGAACGTCGCCCATGGGCAGGCGCACATCAAGAGCACCTTCAACAACACGATCGTGTCCATCACGGACCCGAACGGTGCGGTGATCTCGTGGGCGTCGGCCGGCCAGGTCGGCTTCAAGGGCTCCCGCAAGTCCACCCCGTTCGCCGCCCAGCTCGCCGCCGAGGCCGCCGCCCGCCGGGCGATGGAGCACGGCATGCGCAAGGTCGACGTGTTCGTCAAGGGCCCGGGTTCCGGCCGGGAGACCGCCATCCGGTCGCTGACCGCGGCGGGCCTGGAGGTCGGAACCATCTCGGACGTCACCCCGCAGCCCCACAACGGTTGCCGGCCGCCCAAGCGGCGCCGGGTTTAGGTAGAGGAGGTAGATCATGGCTCGCTATGTGGGTGCCGATTGCCGCCGCTGCCGGCGGGAGAAGATGAAGCTGTTCCTCAAGGGGTCCAAGTGCGACGGTCCTAAGTGCCCGTTCGAATCCCGTCCGTTCCCGCCCGGCCAGCACGGCCGCGGGCGGACGAAGGAGAGCGAGTACCTGCTGCAGCTGCGTGAGAAGCAGAAGGCCCGCCGCATCTACGGAGTGCTCGAGAAGCAGTTCCGCACGTACTACGAAGAGGCCAACCGGCGCCCCGGCAAGACCGGCGAGGAGCTCCTGAAGATCCTCGAGTCCCGTCTGGACAATGTGGTCTACCGGGCCGGGTACGCCAAGTCGCGAGACATGGCGCGCCAGCTCGTCAAGCACGGTCACTTCACCGTGAACGGCCGGAAGGTCGACATCCCGTCGTACCGCGTCACCGAGCACGACATCGTTACGGTGCGCGAGAAGTCCGCCGAGATGACCCCGTTCGTGGTCGCGCGGGCCGAGGCCGGTACGAAGACGGTGCCGGCGTGGCTGGAGGCGATCCCCAGCCAGATGAAGATCCTTGTCCACGCTCTCCCGGCCCGCGCGGTGATCGACACGCAGGTCCAGGAGCAACTCATCGTCGAGCTCTACTCCAAGTAGGAGACTCGAAGCGTCACCCCGGCTGGCTCGGCGTCGTCTGGCGCCGCGCAGCGACCCAGCCAGGGCAACACGGGGGAATTGCCATAGCGGAGGGCGTCAAATGGTGGGCGCCCGAGTAATGGAGGAAAGTCAGTGCTTATCTCCCAGCGACCGACCCTCAACGAGGAGTCGATCAGCGAGACCAGGTCCAGGTTCACCATCGAGCCGCTGGAGCCGGGGTTTGGCTACACCCTAGGCAACTCTCTTCGTCGGACCCTGCTGAGCTCGATCCCGGGCGCCGCCGTGACGAGCATCAAGATCGACGGCGTGCTGCACGAGTTCACCACGATCCCCGGCGTCAAGGAGGACGTGGTCGAGCTGGTCATGAACGTCAAGGACCTGTGCGTCAGCTCCGACCATGACGAGCCCGTCTCGATGTACCTGCGTAAGCAGGGCCCGGGCGACGTCACCGCCGGCGACATCCAGCCGCCGGCCGGCGTCACGGTGCACAATGCCGACCTGAAGCTGGCCACGCTCAACGGCAAGGGCCGGCTGGACATGGAGCTGACCGTCGAGCGGGGCCGCGGGTACGTCAGCGCGGCGCAGAACAAGCAGTCGGGCCAGGAGATCGGACGCATCCCGGTCGACTCCATCTACTCGCCCGTGCTGAAGGTGACGTACCGGGTGGAGGCCACCCGGGTCGAGCAGCGCACCGACTTCGACCGGCTCATCATCGACGTGGAGTCCAAGCCGTCGATCACGCCCCGGACGGCCCTGGCCAGCGCCGGGTCCACATTGGTCGAGCTGTTCGGCCTGGCCCGCGAGCTGGACGAGACGGCCGAGGGCATCGACATCGGCCCGTCGCCGCAGGACGCGCAGCTGGCCGCCGACCTGGCTCTGCCGATCGAGGAGCTGGACCTGACCGTCCGGTCCTACAACTGCCTCAAGCGGGAGGGCATCAACACGGTCGGCGAGCTCATCGCGCGTACCGAGGCCGACCTGCTCGACATCCGCAACTTTGGGCAGAAGTCGATCGATGAGGTCAAGATGAAGCTCGCCGGCATGGGCCTGGGTCTCAAGGACTCGGCGCCGGTCTTCGACCCGTCGCACGTGGTGGACACGTTCGCCGACGTGGACTACGGCGACGGCGACGACTACCGCGAGACCGAGCAGCTCTAGCCGATCCAGCGACCCACACGCGAAGGAGCACCAACGATGCCAACGCCGGCCAAGGGCCCTCGCCTCGGCGGCAGCCCCGCGCACGAGCGGCTGATGCTGGCGAACCTCGCCACGTCGCTGTTCCGGCACGGAAAGATCAAGACCACCGAGACGAAGGCGAAGCGGCTGCGGCCCTTCGCCGAGCGACTGGTCACCTTCGCCAAGCGCGGCGATCTGCACGCGCGGCGGCGGGTGCGGACGGTCATCCGCGACAACGATGTCGTGACCGACCTCTTCGACACCATCGGTCCGCGCTACGTCAACCGGCACGGCGGCTACACCCGCGTCGTGAAGGCCGGCCTGCGCAAGGGCGACGCGGCCCCGATGGCGTACATCGAGCTCGTCGAGGAACTCGTCGCCGTCGAGGCGGCGCCGACCAAGGCGACCAAGGCCGCCAAGGCGGGCGCCCGTAAGGCCGCGAAGACGGCGGCCGTGGCCGCGCTGGCCGGCGACACTGACGACACGGACGAGTCCGAGGTCGCGGCGCCGCGGTCCCGCAAGGCGACCAAGGCGGCCAAGGCCGCCGCGAAGCCGGCCGACGAGGTGGCCGACACCGACACCGACACCGACGTCGACGCTGACGTCGACGTCGACACCGAGGCCGACGAGGACGCCAAGAAGAAGGCCGACGAGGACTGACCGTTCCCGACGACGCCGGCCCCGCGACCGTCCGGGTCCGGATTGACTGCGGCTACGACGGTACGGATTTCTCGGGCTGGGCCGCCCAGCCCGGTGTCCGTACCGTCGCTGGCGTCCTCTCCGACACGTTGGCTCTCATCGTCGGCGCCGGTGGGGCGAGCGGGCTGACGGTGGCCGGGCGGACCGACGCCGGGGTGCATGCCACCGGCCAGGTGTGCCATGTGGACATCGCCGCCGACGCCTGGGCCGGCATCTCCGACACGCTGGTGCGTCGACTCGCCGGGCTGCTGCCGCCCGACGTCCGGGTGTACCGGGCGTACCTGGTGCCGACGGCCTTCGACGCCCGCTTCTCCGCCGTGTACCGGCGCTACGAGTACCGCGTCTCCGACGCCCCGTCGGGCGCCCCGCCCACCCGACACCGGGACACGCTGGCCTGGCGGCGCCCTCTCGACATCGACGCGCTCAGGCGGGCCGCCACGCTTCTGTTGGGCGAGCACGATTTCGCCGCCTACTGCCGCCGCCGCGACGGCGCGACCACCATCCGGACGCTGACCCGGCTGGACTGGCGTCGCGATCCGGACGGCATTCTCGTGTCCACGGTAGAGGCTGACGCGTTCTGCCAGGCGATGGTCCGCAGCCTGGTCGGCGCGCTGCTCGCCGTGGGAGACGGCCGCCGGCCGGAACCCTGGCCGGCCACTCTGCTGACCCGCCGCGACCGGGTCAGCGAGGTGAACGTCGCGCCGGCCCACGGGCTCACGCTCGTCGAGGTGGGCTACCCGGCGGACGAGAGCGGGTACGCGAGCCGGGCCGGGATCACCCGCCGCCGGCGGACCCCGGCGGCCTGAGTCAGCCCGATGGCGTGGACGAGGCGGCCGGCGCCGAGGAGGACGGCGGGCCCCGCTCGATGGACCACTCGAGGATCACCTTGTCGCGCAGGTACTTCTCGACGATGTCGTAGACGATGACCCGTACATTCGGATCGCCGTCGGTGATCTCCTTGGCGTCGGCCCGGGCGATTACGGTGTAGACGAGGAAGTGGCCGCGCGCGTCCCAGGCAAGCTGGGTCGGGGCGCGTCCCATGACCCTCGACGCGTCGTTGGTGACGTATCCGGACAGGCGCCCCTTCCCGGCCTGCACCAGTCGCGGGATCGACTCGTTCGCCTTCAGGCAGGCGGCGTTGTCGCGGAGGTTGAACACGCCGGCGGTGAGGTAGTACGCCCCGTCGGGCGAGGCCAGCGTGGCCCGGATGACCTGGTTGCATCCCAGGCTGCGCAGCAGTTTGCCGACATCGTTGGTGGCGCCGACACGGCAGTCCTTGCTGACCTGAGCCTTGCCCATCCGCTTGTACGGCGGCACGGTCGGGTCGGCCGCGGGCACGTTGGCGCTGGGGAAGACGTCGGCGACCCGCATGGCGGCCGGGTCGGTCTTGCGGTCGTCGAGGTCACGCGTGGCCACCGTGGGCGACGGGGTGGGGCTGGCCCCGACGACCGTGCTGTCGTCCTTTACCAGCATGTACGAGCCGAGGCCGCAGGTCGCGATGACGACCACCGCCGCGATCACACTCAGTGCGATCATCCACGGCTTGTGCTGCGGGAGGTGCTTGATCAGATCCGGTACGGAGTTGGCGAACCGCTGGGCGCGCGACCGGCTCGGGTCGGGGCGCGGCCGCGTCGGCCCGGTCGGCGGCGGTGCCGGCGGTCGGGAGGGTGCGGGTACGGGCGGTCGGGTGGGCGGCATCGCCGGTGGAGCTGGCGGCGGCACCTGGACTGGTGGGGGCACGGGCGCCCGGCGCGGGGTCGTGGCCGGCGGGCGCGGCGCTGTCCCGGGCATCGGGCCGGCGGGCGGTCGCGGCGCCGTCCCGGGCATCGGGCCGGCGGGGGGTCGCGGTGCGGTGCCGGGCGGGCGGGGCGCGGTGCCGGGCATCGGGCCCACCGGCGACGGCCCGGGCACCCTCGGCGCGGGCGCGACGGGTGGCATGGGTGGACCCTGGGGAACCGCGGCCGGGCGTACCGGGGTGGGTGTCCGCTGCGCCGGAATCGGCGGCGCCGCCGGACCGCGGAGCGCGGTCGGCGAGGTCGGCACCGGTGGCGGGAAGGCCGGATAACCGGGCGGCTGCGAGCTGTGGTTGGTGGGCGGCGGCCGGCGACGGCTGGGGGGAGGCGAGTACGGGATGGGCGGGGCCGACGGGGGCGGCGGTGGCGATCCGTACGACGACGCCGACCCGTAGGACGGCGGCGGTGAGGCGTACGGGGGTGAGGAGCCGGGGGTGGCCGGCGAGCCGTACGGGGCCGATGGCCCGCTGGTCGCGTCCAGGTTCCCGAGGTGCCGGGCCGGCGGTGGCGGCCGGGGAATCCGGCGCGGGGTGACGAACGAGTCGGTGTAGATGTCCGGGCGCGGGGGCGGCGGAGCCGACGACTGGGAACTGGTGAACCGGCTGTACGGCCCCGTGGGCGTGTCGACCGGCGGCCGGGAGGACCAGCCGTCCGGATCGCTGGGCGGGTCGTCCCGACGCCCCGGCCGCCGGGCGCCCCAGGACGCCTCGGGGTCACCCTCCGGGCCGTCGGACGGGCGCCTGTCGCGTGGCGGCCCGTACCCGTACGTCATAGGCCCACACGCTACCCAACGTGAGGCCCACATGCGTATGGCCATCTGTCCGGTCATGGCCGTGAGGACGCCCGACACAAGCGCGGGACAATATCGGCATGGTCGCGGGCGATCACTATTTCAGCGCGGAGCCGGGCGTGCGGTCCCGGCCGGCCGAGGTCGAGTTCCAGGTGGGCGGAGTGCCGTACCGGCTGCGAACGGATGCCGGTGTGTTCTCGGCCACTCGGCTCGATCCGGGCACCGCGGCGCTGCTGCGCAAGGCCGACCTGCCCCCGGCCGGCACGGAGGGTGCCCTGCTGGACCTGGGCTGCGGGTACGGCCCGATCGCCTGCGTGCTGGCCACGGTCGCGCCGCTGGCCACCGTGTACGCCGTGGACGTCAACGCCCGGGCCCTCGACCTGGTCCGGGCCAACGCCCGCGCCCTCGCGCTCGCCGACCGGATCATGGCGGCCACGCCGGACGAGGTTCCGGAGTCCGTGGCATTTCGCCAGATCTGGTCGAATCCCCCCATTCGCGTGGGCAAGGTGGAGCTTCAGGCGCTGCTGGACCGGTGGTTGGCCCGCCTGGAGCCGGGCGGCTCGGGTTGGTTCGTGGTCGGCCGGCACCTCGGCGCGGACTCCCTGGCGGCCTGGCTGTCCGCCGCCGGCTGGAGCGTGCGGCGGCGGGCGAGCCAGAAGGGCTTCCGCGTGCTCCAGGTCACCCACGCCGCCGCCTGATTGTTTTGCAGGGACCCCCTCTAGTGCAGAAAGCGTTTGTAGGGGGTCCCTGCATCACATCACCATGGCGGCATGGGTTACGTGGACCTCGCCGGTCTGGGGCACGTCCTGGCCGACGGCCGGACACTCTTCTCGGACGTCTCGTTCCGGGTCGGTGAGGGTGCGAAGGTCGCTCTGGTCGGTCCGAACGGCGCCGGCAAGACGACGCTGCTGCGGATGGTGGCCGGCGACCTGCCCGTGCACATCGGCACGATCGCCAAGGCCGGCGGCCTCGGCGTGATGCGGCAGTTCATCGGCATGATCGCCGACGAGACCACGCTCAGCGACCTCGCCCTGGGCCTGGCCGCGCCGTCCACCCGCGCGGCCGGTGTCCGCCTGGCGGCCGCCGAGCGCGCCCTGCACGCCGCCGAGGCGCGCGGGCGGTCCGGCACGGCGGCCACGAAGGCGCAGATGCGCTACGCCGAGGCGATCGCCGCCTGGGGCGAGGCCGGCGGGTACGACGCCGAGGTGCTCTTCGACACGGCCAGCGTCAGCGCCCTCGACCTGCCGTGGGACCGCGCCAAGGACCGCCCGGTCCGGACGCTCTCCGGTGGCCAGCAGAAGCGGTTCGCCCTCGAACTGCTGCTGCGCGGCGTCGACGAGGTGCTGCTGCTCGACGAGCCGGACAACTTCCTCGACGTACCCGGCAAGCGCTGGCTCGAGACCCGTCTGCGCGAGGTCGGCAAGTCGGTGCTGTTCGTGTCCCATGACCGCGAACTGCTCGCGCAGACCGCCGACCGTGTGGTGACCGTCGAGGGTGGAACCGCGTGGGTCCACAGTGGTGGGTTCGCCAGCTGGCACGAGGCCCGGCACGCCCGCAACGAGCGACTCGACGAGCTACGCCGCCGTTGGGACGAGGAGCACCAGAAGCTCAAGGACCTGGTCGCCATGTACAAGGCCAAGGCCGCCTACAACGATGCCATGGCGTCGCGCTACCAGGCCGCCCAGACCCGGCTGCGCAAGTTCGAGGAGGCCGGTCCACCCCTGCTGCGCCCCAAGGAGCAGGACATCCGGATCCGGCTCGGCGGCGGCCGTACGGGCAAGCGGGCCGTCGTGTGCGACAAGCTCGAGCTGGAGAACCTCACGTTCCCGTTCGATCTGGAGGTCTGGTACTCCGATCGGGTCGCCGTGCTGGGCGCCAACGGCACGGGAAAGTCGCATTTCCTGCGCCTCCTGGCGCGCGGCGGCTCCGATCCGGACTCCGAGCACGCGCCGGTCGACGGCGCGCCACTGGCGTCGGTCGCCCACGCGGGGGTGGCCCGGCTCGGGGCCCGCGTGCGGCCCGGGCACTTCTCGCAGACGCACGATCGCCCGGACCTGTCCGACCGCACTCTGCTGGAGATCCTCTGGCGCGGTGACGACCACCGGTCCGGCCTGCCCCGCAACGACGCGACGAAGGTGCTGTCACGCTACGAGCTGGCCGCCCAGGCGGAGCAGCGCTTCGGCACCCTCTCCGGTGGCCAGCAGGCCCGGTTCCAGGTGCTGCTGCTCGAGCTGTCCGGGGCGACCCTGCTCCTCCTCGATGAGCCGACGGACAATCTCGACCTCGCCTCGGCCGAGGCGCTCGAGGAGGGGCTGAAGGGCTTCTCCGGCACGGTGATCGCCGTGACCCACGACCGCTGGTTCACCCGGTCCTTCGACCGCTTCGTCATCTTCCGTGACGACGGCGAGGTGGTGGAGTCGCCGGCGCCGGTCTGGGACTGATCGACGGGTTCAGCTCGTATCGGAGGTGGGCCGCGGGTCCGTCGCGCCGCTGAGGTCCTTGAGCCACTCCGAGTACTCCTCGTACCCCTTCGGCGGCCGGCCGATGGCGGGCTGCGGGCGCGACTCGGAGGCGTAGACCGTGCCGCTGGCTGCCGCGGACACCGTCACGGGTACCGATGCGAACGCCGGGCGAGAGGTGGCCGCCGGTGCGGGCGCCGGCTCCGTGGCCCGGTCTCCAGTCGCGCTTGCCGGGCCGTCGACGGCCTCGGCCGGGTCGCGAAACGCGCTCGGCGGCGGAGCCGGGGGCGCGTCGAGCGCCGAGGAGGAAGAGGAGGAAGAGGCGGCAGAGGCGGAGGAGGCCGAGGAGGCCAAGGAGGCGGAGGCCCGCGCGCCCCACGGTATGGCTACGACGATCGAGACCAGCAGTCCCGCGGCGATGGCGGCCAGCGAGGCCCGGTACGGCCCGAGCTGGGCGTCGGTGTCGCCGGGTCCGGCGACGAGGTAGGCGAAGGCGACCACGGCCGGGCCGGCCGCGCCGGACAGGGCCACCCCGAGGCGACCGGCTCCGGCCCACCGGGCCAGGCCGGCCACGGCGGCGCCGATCAGGGCGACGCCGACGATCATCAGGGCGGGTCCGGACCACCACTGGGCGGGTACGAGCGAGGGCGCGTCCAGCATGGCCACCCGGGGCGCGGCGAACGGCTCGTGCGTGGCCAGGCCGGCCGCCGCGGAGCCGGCGCCCAGCACCCAGACCCACGCCACCGTGGCCCGGAATCCGCCCGCGACCGGCGGCGCCGACAGCGCCGCCAGCGCGATCACCATGCCGGCGACGATGCCCATCGCGGCGGTGATCGTCACGACGAGGCCGGGGTTGACCCCCAGCGGAGCCCGCACGCCGCGGGCCGGCAGCCAGGCCACGACGACGGCCGCCCCGGCCCCGATGGCGGACGCGAACGTGGCCGCGACGCGGGCGCCGATCCCGTCCGTACGGTGCGTCCCGCGCACGGCGCGCCGGCCGACCAGCGCCCCGGCGACGACGGCGACCGCGTACACGAACGCCACCCAGGTGATCAGCGCGCTCCAGCCGGGCCCGTCCACGCCGTCGAACGAGCCGTCCCACCGGATGATCCCCAGCGCCTGCCCGGCGCCCACCTGGGCCGCGACGGCGATCGCCGCGACCCCGATCGACTGCGAGAACAGCCTTGCCCAGGCGAGGATCATGGCCGAAGCCTACGAGCCCGCCGGCCCCCGCGCGACCGCTACTCGGCCATCCGTCGCCGACCGTCCACCCGGGACCGTCGTACGCCGAGTTGGCCGGGCCCGCCACCGGCCGGGTCCGCCGGTAGGCCGGGCGGTTAGTCGACGCGGAGGCGGTAGGCCGGGCGGTTAGTCGACGCGGAGGCGGTAGCCGCGTTTGACCACGGTCTGGATGAAGCTCGTGCCGCCGAGGGCCGCGCGCAGGCGGGCGACCGCCATCTCGACGGCGTGCTCGTCGGCGCCGCGGGGGAGCGACCCGAGCAGCTCAGAGCGGGGCAGGACCCGGCCGGGTGCGGACGCCAGCGCCTTGAGGATCGCCATCTGCGCCGGCGGGAGCGGCTTGAGCACCCCGTCGACGACGGCGGCGTGTCCACGCAGGACGACCTCGGCGCCGGCGACCCGCAGCGTCCGGGTCCGCTTGGGCAGCGCCTCGGCCAGCGCCTGGGCCAGCGCGCCCGGGCGGGCCCGGTTGGGGGCCAGCACTGGCACGCCGTGGCGGCGCAGCGGCGCCGCCGTCACCGGGCCGACACAGCCGGCGAGGACGTTCGTGCGCAGGGCGGCCAGGACGTTGTCGGTCTCCGACCCGGCCGTGGTCAGCAGCGACGCCACCGCCGGGGCGGAGGTGAAGGTCACCGCGTCGACCAGATGGTTGGTGACCAGGTCCACCAGCCGGCGCAGCGGGGTGGGATCGACCGGTGGCCCCCATCGGTAGACCGGCACCTCGACCACGTCGGCGCCATAGGCGGCCAGCGCACCGCAGAACTCCTCCTGCGGCTCGCCCTGGAGGGCGACCGCGACCCGGCGGCCGGCCAGGGCGTTGGCCGAGCCGCCGCCGGAAGAGGTGGCCCGCCGGACCAGGTGATCCAGGACCTCGACGTGCGAATCCGAAGCGGGCGTCCACGACTCGACCAGGCCGGCGGACCGCACGGCGCCGCGGGCCTTGGGCCCCTGGGTGACGAGGTGGGCCGTGGACAGGCGGGCCCGCAGCACGTCGCCCACGCCCCAGCCCTCGGCGGCCTCCAGCCACCCCCGTAGTCCGGCCCCGGTGTTGACGACCAGGACGTCCGGAGCCCGCTCGAGCAGGGACCGCGTGGCCGCCCGCAGATGCTCGTCGTCGGTCCGCGGGAGGACGCGCAGCGCCTGGGCGAGCACGACGCGGGCGCCGTAGCGCTCCAATCGGGAGGCCAGGTCGTCCCGGCGCCGCTCGGTGGTGACCGCCACCGTGAACCCCGCGAGGACCACGGCGCCGATCGTGCCCGGCGGCGGTTTCGTCGGCGTGTGTCCCTTGTTTCCGACCTGCTAACGGCCGCTCACGGACCGACGTCCGGTGGCGACCGAACGTGGCCACCGAGGGTGCGACCGACAGTGGCGGTACACGGCGTCACCCCGCCGGCCGTCCGCGCCGCCCTAGCGCTGGAATGCCGGCGGGGTGAACTACCGCCCGGGATGGAGGGTGAGTCCCCCACCATCCATCCCGCGGGCCAGGCCGCCCATTCGGCGGGTCGACGCTCGTCCGGCGCCGCCGTCCCTTCGGCGCCGGTCCGTCCCCGCGTGCGTGTCGGTCGACACCCTGGCCATGTCGTGTACCGTTCCGGCCGGGCGTTTCACCCCCGTGAGCCGGTTGTTACGGGCCGGCAAACTCTTGAAGTCCCTCGATCCGTAGGGCATTTTGACCCCGCCGTCCGGGTCCGGGTATGCTTACGGGCTGGTGTGCCAGGTCGCGCCGTGATGCACCGCGGTGATCGCCGCTCCCGAAACCGACGAACCAGACAAGGTAATCCTGTGCGTACGTACAGCCCGAAGCCGGGCGAGATCGAGCGTCATTGGCATGTCATCGACGCCGCCGACGTTGTGCTGGGTCGGCTGGCGACCCACGCGGCCACGCTGCTGCGGGGCAAGCACAAGCCCGTCTTCGCGCCACACGTCGACACGGGTGACTTCGTCATCGTGATCAATGCCGAGAAGGTGGCACTGACCGGCAACAAGCGGCAGACGAAGGTCGCCTACCGCCACTCCGGATACCCGGGCGGTCTGAAGACCATCAGGTACGAGGAGCTGCTGACCAAGCGTCCCGAGCGGGCCATCGAGATCGCCGTGAAGGGCATGCTGCCGCACAACCGTCTCGGCCGTCAGCTCATCAGGAAGCTCAAGGTCTACGCCGGCCCCGAGCACCCGCACGCCGCCCAGCAGCCGGTCCCATTCGAAATCAAGCAGATCGCGCAGACCGCGTAGAAGGAATCAGCGTGACCGAGACCACCGTTGACATCGAGGCGACCGCGCCCGCCGCGGAAGCTCCCGCCACGGAAGCCCCCGCCAATGAAGCTCCCGTCGAGGCGGCCGACACCACCGCGGCGGCTCCCCCGCCCGCCCCCAAGCCACCGCGGACCCTGCCCCGCACCGAGCGTCCGATCCAGACAGTGGGTCGGCGCAAGGAGGCGATCGTCCGCGTCCGCATTCTCGCCGGCAGCGGCAAGTTCTCGCTGAACGGCCGCTCGCTTGAGGCGTACTTCCCGAGCAAGGTGCACCAGCAGCTCGTCCGCGAGCCGCTCGGCGTGACCGAGCGGACGGACACGGTGGACGTCGTGGCGAACCTGCGCGGCGGCGGCGTGACCGGCCAGGCCGGCGCCCTGCGGCTGGCGATAGCGCGGGCGCTGTGCGACCTGGAGGCCGAGGACCGCCCCGCCCTGAAGAAGGCCGGCTTCCTGACCCGGGACCCGCGGGTCAAGGAGAGCAAGAAGTACGGCCTCAAGAAGGCTCGCAAGGCGCCTCAGTACTCCAAGCGCTAGCCCGCTTCCCGAGGGAAGCGACGCCTAGGGCGCCCCGGAGGGAGTCAACTGGCCAAGGCGGGTCACCGCCTCGGCCAGCACCTCCGTCCGCTTGCAGAACGCGAACCGCACCAGCGACCGTCCTGCCTCGATGTCGTCGTAGAACACCTGCGTGGGTACGGCGACGACGCCACAGCGCTCGGGCAGGCCCCGGCAGAACTCGACCCCGTCCCGGCCGCCCAGCGGCGTGATGTCGACGGTGACGAAGTACGTGCCCTCCGGGGACAGGACGGTGAAGCCGGCGTCCAGCAGGCCGGCCACGAGCTGGTCCCGGCGGGCCTGCAGCGAGTCGCGGAACCCCTCGTAGTACGAATCGGACAGTCCAAGAGCGACGGCGACGGCCGGCTGCAGCGGCGCGCCGTTGACGAACGTCAGGAACTGCTTGACGCGCAGCGTGGCCGAGACGAGGTGCCGCGGCCCGCTGGCCCACCCGATCTTCCATCCGGTGCAGGAGAACGTCTTGCCGGCCGACGAAATGCGCAGCGTCCGCTCCCGCATGCCCGGCAGCGTGGCCAGCGGCAGGTGGGGCGTCGACGAGTCGGTGAAGACCAGGTGCTCGTACACCTCATCGGTCACCGCCAGCGCGTCGTGGCGCCGGCACAGGTCGGCCACCATCTCCAGCTCGTCGCGTCGGAACACCTTGCCCGTCGGGTTGTGCGGTGAGTTCAGCAACACCATGCGGGTACGGGGCGAGAACGCCGCCGCCAACGCGTCAGGGTCGAACGAGTACCGCCCATCCGGCCCGGGGCGCAGCGTGACGGGCTTCCGCACGGCGCCGGCCAGGGCGATGCAGGCGGCGTACGAGTCGTAGTACGGCTCGAAGCAGACCACCTCGTCGCCCGGCTCGCACAGGGCCAGGATGGCCGCGGCGATCGCCTCGGTCGCCCCCGCGGTGATCAGGACCTCGCCGTCCGGGTCATACCCGAGGCCCCAGAAGCGCCGCTGGTGCTCGGCCACGGCGGCCCGCAACTCGGGAATGCCAGGCCCCGGTGGGTACTGGTTGTGTCCCGACCGCAGCGCCGCGGCGGCCGCCTCGAGCATCTCCTCGGGACCGTCCGTGTCGGGGAAGCCCTGGCCCAGGTTGACCGCGCCGGTACGCACGGCCAGCGCCGACATCTCGGCGAAGATCGTCGTGCCGAAGGGCCGCATCCGCTCCACGAGGGCCTCGATGCCCGCCGTCGCTGTCGTCATGTGGGCATTCTTTCAGCCCGTCCGGACTGGATTCGCTCAACTAGCGTGCTCGAAAGTGGCCCTTTTGATCACCCGTCCTGCTCAAACTGCGGGTACGCTGCCCCCATGTGCGGAATCGTGGGGTACGTCGGCGACCGATCGGCGCTCGACATCGTGGTGGAGGGGCTCCGACGACTGGAGTACCGCGGGTATGACTCGGCCGGCGTCGCCGTCATCGGCGACGGCAGCCTGGTGACCTGCAAGCGCGCCGGCAAGCTGGCCAATCTGGAGAAGGCGCTGGCGGCCAGCGCGGCCAACGGCGCCGCCGGCATCGAGCACGGCACGACCGGGATCGGCCACACCCGGTGGGCCACGCACGGCGGCCCGACCGACCGCAACGCCCACCCGCACCTGTCGGCCGACGGCCGGGTGGCGGTGATCCACAACGGCATCATCGAGAACTTCGCGCACCTGCGCTCCGAGCTCGAGGCCGGCGGCTTCGAGTTCACCAGCGAGACGGACACGGAAACGGCGGCCCACCTGCTGGAGCGGGAGCTTTCGGCGGTACGGGCCGAGCGGCCCGGCGCCGACGCGGTGGCCCAACTGGCCGAGGCGATGCGTCGCGTCTGCCGGTGCCTGGAGGGTGCGTTCACCCTGCTCGCCGTCGACGCCCACACGCCCGACGCGGTCGTCGGCGCCCGCCGCAACTCACCGCTGGTCGTCGGGCGGGGCGAGGGCGAGCACTTCCTGGCCAGCGACGTCGCCGCGTTCATCGAGCACACCCGGGAGGCGATCGAGCTGGGCCAGGACCAGCTCGTCGTGATCACCAAGGACGGCGTGGAGATCACCGACTTCGAGGGCAATCCGGCGCAGGGCAAGGACTTCCACGTCGACTGGGACGCGTCGGCCGCCGAGAAGGGCGGCTACGACTACTTCATGCTCAAGGAGATCGCGGAGCAGCCGCGGGCGGTCGCCGACACGCTGCGCGGCCGCCTTTCCGACGCCGGGCGGCTCGCGCTCGACGAGATGCGCCTGACCGAACAGGACCTGCGGGACGTCGACAAGATCTTCATCGTCGCCTGCGGCACCGCCTACCACGCGGGCCTGGTGGCCAAGTACGCCATCGAGCACTGGACCCGGGTGCCGTGCGAGGTCGAGCTGGCCAGCGAGTTCCGCTACCGCGACCCGGTGCTGGACCGGTCCACATTGGTCGTCGCCATCTCCCAGTCCGGCGAGACGATGGACACGCTGATGGCCCTGCGCCACGCGAAGGAGCAGCGGGCCCAGGTGCTGGCCATCTGCAATACCAACGGGTCGACGATCCCGCGGGAGTCCGACGCCGTGCTCTACACCCGGGCCGGACCCGAGATCGCGGTCGCGTCGACCAAGGCGTTCCTGACCCAGGTCGTCGCGTGCTACCTGGTCGGGCTGCACCTGGCCCAGGCGCGGGGCAACATGTACGCCGACGAGATCCGCGCGGTGATCGACCAGTTGCGGGACATGCCCGGCGCGGTGCAGCAGGTGCTGGAGACGACCGAGGGCGTGCGAGCCCTGGCCCGGGACCTGGCCCAGTCGCGATCGGTGCTGTTCATCGGCCGGCACGTCGGGTACCCGGTGGCGCTGGAGGGCGCGCTCAAGCTCAAGGAGCTGGCGTACATGCACGCCGAGGGCTTCGCCGCCGGTGAGCTGAAGCACGGTCCGATCGCCCTCATCGACCAGGGAACCCCGGTCATCTGCGTGGTGCCCTCGCCGGGCGGCCGCGGTGCGCTGCACGACAAGGTCGTCTCGAACATCCAGGAGGTACGGGCCCGGGGCGCGCGGACGATCGTCATCGCCGAGCAGGGCGACGAGGCCGTCCGCGCGTACGCCGACGATCTCATCGAGGTGCCGCCCACGCCGACGCTGCTCGCGCCGCTGGTGACGACCGTGCCGCTGCAGGTGCTCGCGTGCGAGATCGCGACGGCTCGGGGCCACGACGTCGACCAGCCCCGCAACCTCGCCAAGTCCGTCACCGTCGAGTAATGACCTTGCAATGCCTCGCGCCGATCATGGACTAGGGTCCATGATCGGCGCGTTTCGACGTTCCTAACCTCATGATCGCGGGGGATCTGGATCATCGCGGAGGGGGTCTGAGCCGTGTGGGGTTCGTTGGCGGCGTTCGCGGTCTTCGCCGCCGTGCTGACCGTGACGCCGGGGCTGGACACGATGCTGGTCCTGCGCACGGCGGCGGTGGTGGGCCGGCGGGCCGGCCTGGCCGCCGTGCTGGGGATCCTGCTCGGCTGCCTGGTCTGGGCCGTGGCCAGCGCGCTGGGGGTGACCGCGATCCTGACCGCCTCCCGGATCGCCTTCGACGTGCTGCGCATCGCGGGCGCGCTCTACCTGGGCTGGCTCGGCGTCCGCGCGCTGTGGCGGGCCCGCCGGCGGATGGAGGGCAGGCCCGAGGCCGGGGGTCAGCCCGATGCCGCGGGCGGGACCGAGCCCGCGGGCCGGCACCCGGCGGAGGTCGGGCCGGCCGGCGCGTGGGCCGCCTTCCGGACCGGCCTCACCACGAACCTGCTCAACCCGAAGGTCGGCGTGTTCTACCTCTCGGTGATGCCGCAGTTCCTGCCGGCCGGCGTCGACCCCTTGGCCGGATCGCTGGCCCTCGGCGCCGTCCACGTGCTGGAGGGCCTGATCTGGCTGAGCCTGGTGGTTGTCGCCGTCGGCCAGGCCCGCGGCTGGCTCACCCGTCCGCGGGTACGCCGCCGGCTCGAGCAGGTCACCGGGGTGGTGTTCCTCGGCTTCGGGCTCCGCCTGGCCCTCGATCCCGGCATCCGTTGACCCGTCCACCCACCGTGGCCGCCCAACTGCCGAGAAGGGGTCGCACCCGTGGCCGCGCGGGCACCGGCGGCCTCCCCTAGGCTTCTGAAACGTGATCGTCGCCGTCGGCATCGACGTGGTGCTGGTCGACCGCTTCGTCCGCGCCATGCTGCGTACTCCTCTCCTGGCCGACCGCCTCTTCACCGAGTCGGAACGGTTGACCGCCTCGGGCAACCCCCGGGCGCACGAGTCGCTGGCCGTCCGCTTCGCCGCCAAGGAGGCGGTGGCCAAGGCGTTGGGCGCCCCGGCCGGCCTGCACTGGCACGACTGCGAGATAGTGACCGATCCCGATGGGCGGCCCTGGCTGACGGTCTCGGGCACGGTCGCGGCGGCGGCCGCGGAGCGGGGGGTCAGCCGGTGGCACCTGTCCCTGTCCCATGACGGGGGCATCGCGTCGGCGATGGTCGTGGCCGAGGCGGCGGACGGACCGGGCCGATGACGATGACGATGACAGGAGCGGGCCGATGAGGGCGGCGTGGCGGGCGGCCGACGTGAAGGTCGCGGAAGAGGCGCTGATCACCACCCTGCCGGACCTGACACTCATGCAACGGGCCGCGGCCGGCCTGGCCCGCCGGTGCGCTGGGCTGCTGGCCGACACCGGTGGGCTCTACGGCCGCGAGGTCCTGCTGTTGATCGGTGCGGGCAACAACGGTGGCGACGCGCTGTTCGCCGGGGCGCGGCTGGCCCGCCGGGGCGCGGCCGTCCGGGCGCTGCTGCTCTGGCCCGACCGGGTACACAAGGAGGCCCTGGCGGCGTTGCGAGAGGCCGGCGGGCGGGTCATCCAGTCGCTACCGTCCACAACGGACATGGTGGTGGACGGCATCGTCGGCATCGGGGCAGAGGGCGGCCTGCGCGGGGCGGCCGCCGAGGTGGTCGAGGGGCTGGCCGCGATGGGAGGCGAGCCGATCGTCGTGAGCGTCGACGTACCGAGCGGAGTCGCGGTCGACTCCGGCGCGGTGGAGGGCGTGGCGGTGCGCGCCGACGTGACCGTCACGTTCGGCTGCCTGAAGCCGGCCCTCGTGGTCGGCCCGGCCGCCCAGTACGCCGGTCACGTCGACGTCGTCGACATCGGACTGCCGTGGCTGGACGCCCCGCCCGCCGTCTGGGTGCCCGACGCCGAGGACGTCGCGCGCTGGTGGCCGCGGCCGGTGGCGACCTCCACCAAGTACACCCGGGGTGTGGCCGGCGTGGCCACCGGCTCACCGGCGTTCCCCGGGGCCGCGCTCCTGTCGGTGGCCGGCGCGCTGGCCGGGCCGGTCGGGATGGTCCGGTACGCGGGGCCGATCGCGGTCGACGTGGTCCGCGCCCACCCGCCGGTCGTGGTGTCGCCGCGGGTGGCCGACACCGGGCGCGTCCAGGCCTGGCTGTGCGGATGTGGCATGGGTACCGATGACCGGGCCCGCGACGAGCTGCGGGCCGTCCTGGGCTCGTCCGTGCCGGCGGTGCTGGACGCCGACGCGCTGACCCTGCTCGGCGACGGCGAGCTGAACGCCCGGGTGCGTCGGCGCACCGCGCCCACGGTGCTGACCCCGCACGACAACGAGTTCACCCGCATCGCGGGCGATCGGGTCGGTCCCGACCGGGTGGAGGCGGCCCGGCAGCTCGCGGAGCGGCTGGGCGCCGTGGTGCTGCTCAAGGGCGACCGCACCGTCGTGGCCACCCCGGACGGCACGGCCTGGGCCAACCCCACCGGCACGGCCGCCCTGGCCACGGCCGGCACGGGCGACGTGCTGGCCGGACTGCTGGTCTCGCTGCTGGCCGCCGGCCTACCGGCCAACCAGGCGGCCGTCGCCGCCGCGTTCCTGCATGGACTGGCCGGCCGGCGCGCCGTCGATGAGCGGGGCGGCGAGTCGGCCGCGGTGACGGCGGCCGACGTGGCCGCCGCCCTGCCCGACGTGATCGGAACGCTGGGCTGATACCGGCCGGTAATCTGGTGGTCATGCGACAGGCGGAAATTCGGGTCGATCTGGGAGCCATCCGGGCGAACGTCTCCCGCCTGAGCGAAGGCACGGCGGCCGAGGTCATGGCCGTGGTCAAGGCCGACGGGTACAGCCACGGCATGGTGCCGGTGGCTCGGGCCGCGCTCGAGGGCGGCGCCACGTGGCTGGGCGTGTGCACGCTCGACGAGGCCCTGGAGCTGCGCCGGGCCGGCATCACCGCGCCGGTGCTGGCCTGGCTGCTCGTGCCCGGCCTGCCCCTGCACGAGGCCGTCGCCGCCGACGTGGACCTCTCGGCCGCGTCGCCCGGCCTGCTGGACGAGATCGTCGCCGCCGGGCGCCGGGCCGGCCGGACGGCCCGGATCCATCTGAAGGTCGACACCGGGCTGGCCCGCGGCGGCGCGACCGCGACCGACTGGCCAGCGCTGTGCGAGGCGGCGGCCAAGGCCGAGGCGGACGGCGATGTCAGCGTCGTCGGCGTGTGGAGCCATCTCGTCTCGGCCGACGTGCCCGACGACCCGGTCACCGACCGGCAGCTCGCGAGCTTCGGCCAGGCCGTCGACCTGGCCGCTCGGTACGGCCTGTCGCCCCGGTACCGCCACATCGCCAACTCGGCCGCCACCCTGATCCGTCCGGACGCCCACTTCGACCTCGTGCGACCGGGCGTCGCGGTCTACGGGCTGTCGCCGGTGCCCGGGCGCGACTTCGGTCTCCGACCGGCCATGACCGTCCGGGCGCGGGTCGCGCTGACCAAGCGGGTGGGGGCGGGGGTGGGCGTGTCGTACGGGCACGCGTACCGCACCGAGCGGGAGACGACCCTGGCCGTGGTGCCGATGGGGTACGCCGATGGCGTGCCGCGGGCGGCGTCCAACCGGGCGCCGGTACGGCTGGCCGGGGCCAACCGCACGATCGCCGGCCGGGTGTGCATGGACCAGATCGTGCTCGACTGCGGCGACGACGTGGTCGCGGCGGGCGACGTGGCCGTCCTGTTCGGACCGGGGGACGACGGCGAGCCGACGGCCGACGACTGGGCCGCCGCCGTCGACACCATCAACTACGAGATCGTGACCCGGATGGGCGGCGCGCGGATACCCCGGATCCACGTCGACTCCGGCCGGGAGGTCGCATGACGGCCCCGTCGATCCGCCGGGGCGCGTCGGCGGCCCGCTCCGCGCGGCGCCGCCGGGCCGGCATGGCGGGCGTGGTCGGCACCCTGGTCGCGGCCGCGGGCGTCGCTGCCGGTGTGGCGGCCGAGCGGGCGCTGTTGCGGCGCCGGCGGCGCAGCACCGAGCGGGACCCGTACCGGGACGAGCCGTTCGGCGAGCTGACGGCCGACGAGTACCTCACGGTCGTCACCGACGAGGGCATCCCGCTGCACGTGGAGATCACCGGCGACCGGTCGGCCGCCCTGACCGTCGTGTTCGTGCACGGGTTCTGCCTGGACATGGGTACGTTCCATTTCCAGCGTCGAGCCCTGACCGGCATGGAGGGCGTGCGGGTCGTCTGCTACGACCAGCCGGGGCACGGGCGGTCGGGCCGGCTGGACAGGGGTGAGTACACCATCGACCTGCTCGGCAACGCGCTGGTGCGCGTCATCGAGGAGGCCGCCCCGACCGGGAGGGTGCTGCTGGTCGGGCACTCGATGGGCGGCATGACCATCATGGCGGTGGCCGACGCGACGCCGGAGCTGTTCAAGCCGGAGGGTCGCATCGCCGGTGTGGTGCTGGTGTCCACATCGGCCGGTGAGCTGAGCGGGGTGACGTTCGGGCTGCCCCAGGTGCTGGTCCGGTTCCGCAAGCCGCTGCTGCCGCTGATCAGCGGGGCGGGCTGGGTGACGGCCGGCATGCTCGACCGGGCCCGGGAGGCGTCGACCGATCTGGCCTGGTTGCTGACCCGCCGGTACGGGTTCGGGTCCGAGCGGCCCAGCCCGGCGCTGGTCTCCTATGTGGAACAGATGAATTCGGCCACCCGGACCGAATCGGTCGCCCGGTACCTGCGCACGCTCTACACGCACGACCGGGTGATGGCGCTCGGCGCCCTGTCCGAGATCCCGGTGCTGGTGATCTGCGGAGACGAGGACCTGCTGACGCCGGTCGAGCATTCCCAGGCCATCGGCCAGGCGCTGCCCACGGCGGAGATGGTCACCGTCCCGAAGGCCGGGCACGTGGTCCTGCTCGAGCACCACGAGGCGGTCAACGCGGTGTTCGTGCCCTTCGTCCGTAAACTGCGGCGATGAGGTCGGAGCTGTCCACTGAGGAGGACACCCGGGAGTTCGGCCGCCGCATCGCCGGCGTCCTGCGCGCCGGTGACCTGGTGGTGCTCGACGGCCCCCTCGGCGCCGGCAAGACGGTACTCGCCCAGGGCATCGGGGCCGGCCTCGGCGTGCGGGGCGAGGTGACCTCTCCGACCTTCGTGATCGCCCGCGTCCATCGGGGTGGGCGCCTGCCGTTCGTGCACGTGGACGCGTACCGGCTGGGCGGTGTGGCCGATGTGGACGATCTCGACCTCGACGCGAGCCTCGAGGACTCGGTCACCGTGGTGGAATGGGGCTCCGGGAAGGTCGAGCAGCTGGCCGACGCCTACCTGCGGGTGCGCATCGAGCGCCGCGACGACGACACCCGGGTGGTCGAGATCGAGGGCCACGGACCGGGTTGGGCCGAGCGCCTGGCGTGGGCGACCGCGCCGTCTGGGTAGGGTGCTGGGGTGCTGGTCGTCGTCATCGACACGTCGACACCGGCGGTGACGGCCGCGCTGGTATGGGGCGACCGCCGGGAATTCGTCGCGCAGCGCCGCACGGTCGACGCCCGGGCCCACGGTGAGCTGCTCGCCCCGGCGATCGCCGCGGTCCTGGGCGAGGGCGGCGCCGGGCCGGCCGACCTGACCGCCGTGGTGGCCGGGCTGGGCCCGGGCCCGTTCACCGGTCTGCGGGTCGGGTTGGTCACCGCGGCCGCGCTCGGCCAGGCGTTGAGCATCCCGGCGTACGGGGTGTGTTCGCTGGACGGCATCGGGGCGGCGACCGGCGGCGCGACGCTGGTCGCGACGGACGCCCGGCGCCGCGAGGTCTACTGGGCGGTCTACCACGACGGCACGCGGGTTGCCGGCCCGGCCGTGAACCGACCCGCCGACCTCGCCGAGGCGGTCGGTGGCGCGGCGGTCGACGGGGCGGTCGGCGATGGGGCCCTGCGGTACGCCGAGACACTGCCCTGGCCGGTACGGCCCGAGCCGCGGTACCCGGACCCGGCCGTGCTGGCCCGCCTGGCCGCGCCCCGGATCGCCGCCGGCGCCCCCGGCGAGGCGCTGACCCCGCTGTACCTGCGGCGCCCCGACGCGGTCGAGCCCGGCGGGCCGAAACCGGTGACACGATGACGGCTATCCAGCGGTTCCGGTGGTGGCACATCGAGGAGGTGCTGCCGATCGAGGAGGACCTGTTCGGTCCGGAACGGTGGACCGCGGCCATGTTCTGGAACGAGCTGGCCAGTGGCCACCACTACATCGCGGCCCTCGACGCCGACCGGGTCGTCGGGTACGCCGGCCTGGCCATCGCGCCCGGCTCGGAGGCGTGGATCAACAACCTGGCCGTACGGCGGGAGCGGCAGCGCCACGGCCTCGGCGCGACCCTGCTGGCCGGGTTGCTCGACCACGCACGTCGCGAGGGCGCCACTCAGGTGCTGCTGGAGGTGGCGGCCGACAACGGGCCGGCGCAACGGCTCTACGACGCGCACGGCTTCGACGTGATCGGTGTCCGGCGCGGGTACTACCAACCGAGCAACACCGACGCGCTGGTCATGCGGAGGAGCAGGCCGTGAGCGACGAGCCGCTGGTGCTCGGCATCGAGACCTCGTGCGACGAGACCGGGGTGGGTATCGTCCGCGGCACCACCTTGCTGGCCGACGAGGTCGCCTCCAGTGTGGACGAACACGCCCGCTTCGGCGGCGTCGTGCCGGAGGTGGCCAGCCGGGCCCACCTGGAGGCGATGGTGCCCACGATCGGGCGGGCGCTCGACACCGCCGGCGTCTCGCTGTCCGATGTGGATGCGATCGCGGTGACGGCCGGGCCCGGCCTGGCCGGTGCGCTGCTGGTCGGCGTGGCCGCGGCCAAGGGGTACGCGGTCGCGGCGGCCAAGCCGCTCTACGGCGTCAACCATCTGGCCGCGCACGTGGCCGTGGACGCGCTCGAGCACGGCGCCCTGCCCGAGCCGGCCATCGCGCTGCTCGTCTCGGGCGGGCACTCGTCGCTGCTGCTCATATCCGACCTGGCGACCGGGGTGACCCCACTCGGCGCCACGATCGACGACGCGGCCGGCGAGGCGTACGACAAGGTGGCCCGCCTGCTGGGTATGCCCTTCCCCGGCGGGCCGCCGATCGACCGCGCCGCCCGCGAGGGCGACGCCTCGGCCATCGCCTTTCCGCGCGGGCTGACCGGGCCGCGGGACGCCGAGCGGCACCGCTTCGACTTCTCCTTCTCCGGGCTGAAGACGGCGGTGGCGCGGTGGGTGGAGGCCCGCGAGCGGTCGGGCGAGCCCGTGCCGGTGGCCGACGTGGCCGCCTCGTTCCAGGAGGCGGTGTGCGACGTGCTGACCGCGAAGGCCGTCGACGCCTGCCGGACCCACGGGGTGTCCACACTGGTCATCGGCGGCGGCGTGGCGGCGAACTCGCGCCTGCGGGCCCTGGCCGCGCAGCGCTGCGACCGGCACGGCATCACGCTGCGCGTGCCGCGCCCGCGGCTGTGCACCGACAACGGCGCGATGGTGGCGGCGCTCGGGTCGCACCTCGTGGCGGCCGGCGTCCCGGCGAGCCGCCTTGACATCCCGGCCGATTCGGCCCTTCCGGTGACTACGGTGGTGCTCTAGCCTCGCGGCGGGAGGTGGCCCGTGATCGTGCGGATGTGGGAGGTGCGGGCACAGCAGCGGACCTTCACCGAATTGCTCGGATGGGTGTGCGACGTCGCCGTCCCGGCGATCGAGCTCAGTCCGCTGCACATCCAGAGCGAGGTCTTCTCGTCACCGGACTTCCGGCTCGTCGTCATATCGAAGTGGCGCAGCAACCCGGAAGCGTTCAAGGAGCCACCGGCGCACCTCATCACCCGCCCGCCCCATTCGTGGGACTTCACCCCGGTGGACCGGTGACGCCGACGGATTTGCCGGGGGCCGCGGGCCGTGGCGCCGGACCGGTACGATCGCGACAACTGGACCGGGGGAGCGCCAATGGCCGACGAACAGACCGCACCCGACACCGTCCCGCCGTCGCCCGTCCCGGTCGTGGCCGATGACGCCGCCACGGATACGGCACCCTTCATCGACCTCGATGGGCAGCCTCCCATACAGCGGCGCCGCCGGCGGATGCTGCCGGTGCTCGTCGCCGCCGGCACCACGCTCGCCGTCCTGCTGGGCGTGGGGGCGTATGTCGCGTACCAGCGGCTCGTCGTCGGCGGGCGCCCGACGGAGGAGTTCACCCCGGCGACGGTGGCCGCGTACGCCGCCGTCGACCTCATGGTCGGCGGTGACCAGCGGGCCAAGCTCGCCGATGTCCTGGGAAAGCTGGACACCGGCGCCCCGTCGGGTGGCAACGCCGCCAACTCGCTGAAGCGGATGCTGGAGCGGCTGCACCTGGACAATGTGGACATCGATCGCGACGTCATGAGCTGGCTCGGTCCGCGGTTGGCGGTGAGCCTCTGGTTCGACGGGGCGCGGGCGTACGGCCTGATCTCCGCATCGGCGACCAACGACGGCCGGGCCAGGGCCGGCCTCGACCGGATCAAGGCCGCCAAGCGGGACCTCGGCTTCGTGATCGACCGCGGCGCCGTGCTCATCGCCATCGGCGAGGACGCCCAGCGGGCCGCCGAGACCGCCGCATCACAGGCCCGGACGTCCCCGTTGGACGGGCTGGCCTCGTTCCAGGAGGCCCGGCGCTGGCTCGGTGGCGGGTACCTGATCACGCTGTGGACCGATATGGGCAGATACACCGAGGCCCTCACGAGCCAGATGACCCGGGAGGGCGTGACCCAAGCGATCTCGATCCCGTCCGAGCGGGGGACCTCGATCGCCGGTATCCGGGCGACCGAGGACGGGTTCGAGGCCCGATACCGGTCGTTCGGCTCGTCCCAGAAGGCCAGCCCGCTCGACGACGCGGTCGCGCGCCTGGCCGCACTGCCGGCCAACACCGAACTCGGGGTGGCGCTGACCGTACCGGCCAATCCGAGGTCGACGCTCGGGCTGGCCATGGGTCCGTACGGAGGCCCGTTCGGCCTGCTGACCGGCGGCCTGCTGTTCGGACTGATGGGGCCGCTGACTATGGCGCCGCCCAGCGAGGATCCCTTCGAGAAGCTCACCGAGGCCGAGCGCAAGGAGGTCGACAAGCTGCTGGCCAAGGATCCGAGGAAGCTCACCGATGCGGAGTCGAAGCGGCTGAAGGATCTGATGGGGTTCTCGCCCAAGGACATGGCGCCGCCGGGTGGGGATCCCTTCGAGAAGCTCACCGAGGCCGAGCGCAAGGAGGTCGACAAGCTGCTGGCCAAGGATCCGAGCACGCTCACCGATGCGGAGTCGAAGCGGCTGAAGGATCTGATCGGGTTCTCGCCCAAGGACATCACGACCGACACCACCCTCGAGCCAGGAATAGTGCCCGGAATGGAGGTCCAGGACCCGTTCCGCGCGCTGGCCGGAGCCACCATGACGGTCGCGCTGTCCGGGTTCGGCGGCCGGATGCAGGTCCGGATGGTCGCCGAGGCCCCGTCGGCCGACGCCGCGCAGGCCATCGTCGGCATGCTGGGGACGAGCTCGAACGGTCCGCCGGACGTGAAGTTGACCGGCAACGTCGTGACGATGACGACGCCGACCTACGTGGCCGGGCCGGGCCGTCTGGACGACGATCCCGCGTTCCGGCGGCTCACCGCCGCCGTGGGCGGGCGGACCGAGATGGCCCTGTACGCCAACCTGGGCGGCCTGCTGCGGGATCAGCGGTTCCGGGTGCTCAAGGTGGGCCTGGTGCAGAGCGTCGACAACGGTGACCACATCGGTGTCGTCCGGGTCGTCGTCGGGTAGGCGGGATCACAGTCGCGACACGTCCAGGCGCAGGATGCGGTCGTCGGACTCGGCCGGGTCGCCCCGACCGTCCTGATTGGACGTGAGTATCCACAGTGAACCGTCAGGGGCGACCGCGACGTGACGCAGCCGCCCGTACTCCCCGTCCAGCAGGGCCTGGGCGTCGCTGCCGTCGGTGTTGATGCGGTAGAGCTTCGTGCCGCGCAGGCAGGCGATGTACACCCGGTCGTTGTGGACCGCTATCCCGCTGGGCGACGCGTCGGACGTGCTCCAGGTCGCCACCGGATTGACGAACTCCTTGGCATCGCCGGTGCCCTCGACCTCCGGCCATCCGTAGTTGCCGCCGGCCTCGATGAGGTTCAGCTCGTCGTACCGGTTCTGCCCGAACTCGGCCGCGAACAGCCGCCCCCGCGAGTCCCAGGCCAGGCCCTGGACGTTGCGGTGCCCGTACGAGTAGACCGGCGAGTCGCCGAACGGGTTGTCCGGCGCCGGCCGCCCCTCGGGCGTGAGCCGCAGGATCTTGCCGCCGAGGAGGTCCCGGTCCTGCGCCCGGTCCCGGTCGCCGGCGTCGCCCGTCCCGACGTAGAGCAGGCCGTCGGGTCCGAACGCGATCCGGCCGCCGTTGTGGTTGCCGGCCTTGGGGATGCCCGTGAAGATCGGCTGCGGTTTCTCGCCCAGCCGGAAGCGGGCGATCCGGTTGTCGTCGGCCGCCGTGTAGTACGCGTACACCCAGCGGTCGGTGGAATAGTCGGGCGAGACGGCGATGCCGAGCAGACCGCCCTCACCGGCCGGCGTGGCCTCGTCGACCCGCTGCACCTCTCGTACCGTGCCGTCGGTGCCGACGGAGAGGATCCGGGTGGTGTCGCGTTCGGTCACCAGCGCTGAGCCGTCGGGCAGGAAGGCCAGCCCCCACGGCGCCTGGAGCCGGTCCGCGATGGTCGTCACGGCCCCCGAGGGCACCGTCACCGGATCGCCGGCCCCGACGGTCGGGTTGGTGAACAGGAGCCCGAAGTACCAGCCGGCGGCCACGGCGATTCCGACGATGGCGGCCAGCACGGCCGCGCCGACCGCCAATGCCCTTCGACTCATCGCGCTCCTCCTATGGGTGTCGCTAGGCCGGGGCCGCGATGTCGGCCAGCCTCGCTCCGGTGAGCCGCACGAGGTCGGCCGGGTCGAGCTCGACCTGCAGGCCGCGCCGGCCCGCACTGACGTAGATCGTCGAGTGGGCGGCCGCGGTTCCGTCAATCACGGTCGGAAGCTGCCTGCGCTGCCCGAGGGGACTGATCCCACCGCGGACGTACCCGGTGGTCCGCTCGGCAATCCGCCGGTCGGCCATCGTGGCCCGCTTGCCATCGACCGCGGCGGCCAGGGCCTTCAGGTCGACATCGCCGGTCACCGGCACGACGGCGAGGGTCAGCGATCCGTCGACCTCGGCGACGAGGGTCTTGAAGACCCGCTCCGCCGGCACGCCGAGGTGCTCGGCGACCGCGGCTCCGTAGTTCGGGGTGTCAACGTCCACCCGGTATGGATGTAGCCGGTGGTCGACCTGCTGGCGCGCCAGCAACGCGGTCGCGGGGGTAGCGGGGCCGGCCACGCTTGGCAAGGCTACCCGGCGCCCCTCGGCCGCGATCATGAGGTTAGGGACGTCAAATCACGCCGATCATGGACCCAAGTCCATGATCGGCGCGAGAAACGAGATCGGCGCGAGAAACGACGGCGAGTCAGGATCTAGCTGCCGCAGTTGTTGGTGGCTTCCTTGACGCCGTTCGGTTTCCCCTCGGGTTGGGAGAGCACCTTGAACGTGTACGACTTGCCGATCTCCGGTCCGAGGCCGGCGATCAGCACATTGCTGTAGGTGCCGTCGGCCGGAACCGCGGGGTTCGTGGTCCAACCACCCTCGAGCGTGCACGTCAGCTTGCCCCGCACGACGCTGTTGGACAGGCGCAGAACCCGCTGGACGTTGCCCTTCCGGTAGGCGGCGAGCAGCGCCTCGGCATAGGCCTCCGGCCCCGCCGGGTAGCGGGTGCGGTCCAGGGGCGCCTTGGTCACGGCCTTGGGGGAGCCGAGCTTGGCGTCCACCAGTTCGAGGACCGTCTCGTCGCCGTGCGCGTTACGGAAGAGGCAGGCGGTGTGGCCCGGCATCTGCTCGGCCGGACCGCAGCGGATGTGCGTCCACTGGGAGTTGGGTATGCCGCCGGTGTTGGCCGAATCCCGTACCTGCTGCACCGCCGCGGCGTCGCCGAGCTGCTCCAGCCGGGTGAAGTTCCGGCTGCCCCACGCGCGGAGGAACTCCTGGCTGTACGTCCGGGCGCTCTTCGGGTACGTCGGCCCGCTGGTCCCGCCCCCACCGCCGCGGGTCGGGGTGGCTCCGGCCGTGGGCGTGGTCGACGCCGGGGGTGCGCCGCCGAGGGCGCCGCCGTTCTGCGGGCCCGGCGCCTGGGAGCTGGGCTCGTTCTTGCCGCAGGCGGTCGTCGCCAGGGCGACGATGGCGAGGATCGCGACGGCCGTACGCCAGGTGACGGTGCGCGCCATCGCGGCCTCCTCAGGTCCTGAGATCCTCCGACGCTACAAGATCAGGACAGCTTCCGGAAAGCTGTCGACCCCGTTCGTCGGCGAGACGACAGTGCCGGGAGCGCGATTGATCGTGGGCGCGGGCGGGCCCGGAGTCAGCGCCCTTCGGCGTGCTCCACGACGCAGTCCGGACCCGGGAACATCAGGCTCTCGTGCCCGTCCGGGAACCGGACGAGGTACGGCGGGGTGCCCCGCTCCCCGCGGACCTCGACGATCTCCACGATCTTGTCGCGAGCGCCCACGGTGTGGCTGTGTAGGTGAAGTCGGTCGCCGATGATTGCCTGCATGAGATCCTCCGCGCGACGGTGACGTGTCCCATACCACGATGCCGTACCCCGCGAGATCAACGCCAGAGAACCGGACACGCTGGCACTCGCCTTGACGGAGTGCTAGCCGGCGGCATAACCTGCGATTAGCACCCTCGAGTCGAGAGTGCTAGCCGGGCGGTACCGGCACCCGCGACGACGGGACCGTCAGGCCGAAGGACTATTGCAATCGATATACCCCAGGAGGGTATGCCAGTGACTACCGCGACCAAGGTTGCGATCAGGCCGCTCGAGGACCGGATTCTCGTCCAGGCGAACGAGGCCGAGACGACCACGGCATCCGGCCTCGTGATCCCGGACACCGCCAAGGAGAAGCCCCAGGAGGGCACCGTGATCGCCGTCGGCCCCGGCCGGTTCGACGACAACGGCAAGCGCGTCCCCCTCGATGTCAAGGTGGGGGACACCGTCATCTACTCCAAGTACGGCGGCACCGAGGTCAAGTACCAGGGTGAGGAATACCTGGTGCTGTCCGCGCGTGACGTCCTCGCGGTCATCGAGAAGTAACCGACCCAGCTTCGACAACGACACCAGCCACCGCCCCGGACCGGTCACGCCGGGCCCGGGGCGGTTGCTGTGAAGGGACAGCACACATATGGCGAAGATCCTGAGCTTCTCGGATGACGCCCGGCACCATCTCGAACACGGGGTCAACGCCTTGGCCGACACGGTCAAGGTGACGCTCGGCCCCAGCGGGCGCAACGTCGTCCTGGACAAGAAGTTCGGCGCGCCCACCATCACCAACGACGGGGTGACGATCGCCAAGGAGATCGAGCTCGCCAACCCGTACTCCAATCTCGGCGCCCAACTCCTCAAGGAGGTGGCGACGAAGACCAACGACGTGGCCGGCGACGGGACCACCACCGCGACGGTGCTGGCCCAGGCCATGGTGGCCGAGGGCCTGCGCAACATCACCGCGGGCGCCAACCCCATGGCCCTCAAGCGGGGCATGGACGCGGCCGTGGCGGCCGTCAACGACGAGCTTCTGAAGAAGGCGACCCAGGTCAAGAAGCGCGAGGAGATCGCCCACGTGGCCACGATCTCCGGCCAGGACCCGGCGATCGGGCAGCTCGTGGCCGACGCGATGGAGAAGGTGGGGCGCGACGGCGTCATCACGGTGGAGGACGGCTCGACGCTGGCGACCGAGCTCGAGGTCACCGAGGGCATGCAGTTCGACAAGGGTTACATCTCCCCGTACTTCATCACCGACGCCGAGGAGGGCGAGGCCATCCTGGAGGACGCCTACCTCCTCATCACCACGATGAAGGTCAGCGCGATCGAGGACCTGCTGCCGCTGCTCGAGAAGGTCGTGCAGTCCAGCCGTCCGCTGCTGATCGTGGCCGAGGACGTGGACGGGCAGGCACTGTCCACTCTGGTGGTGAACTCCATCCGCAAGACGATCCGGGTCTGTGCCGTCAAGGCACCCGGTTTCGGCGACCGGCGCAAGGCGATGCTGCAGGACATGGCAGTCCTGGCCGGCGGCGAACTGGTGTCGCCCGACCTCGGCCACAAGCTCGAGATGCTCGGCCTCGAGGTGCTGGGCAAGGCCCGGCGGGTCGTGGTCACCAAGGACACTACGACCATTGTGGACGGTGGCGGCAAGGAGTCGGACATCGCCGGCCGGATCGAGCAGATCCGTAAGGAGATCGAGGCGGCCGACTCCGACTGGGACAAGGAGAAGCTCAACGAGCGGCTGGCCAAGCTGGCCGGCGGCATCGCCGTGATCAAGGTCGGCGCGGCCACCGAGGTCGAGATGAAGGAGCGCAAGCACCGCATCGAGGACGCCATCTCGGCCACCAAGGCGGCGGTCGAGGAGGGGGTCATCGCGGGCGGCGGTGCCACGCTGACGCAGATCGCCGCCAAGCTCAACGACGGCCTCGGCCAGACCGGCGACGAGGCGACCGGCGTGGCGATCGTCCGTAAGGCGCTCGACGCGCCGCTACGGTGGATCGCCCAGAACGCCGGCCACGATGGCGCCGTCATCGTGGCCAAGGTCCGCGGCTCGAAGGCGGGCGTCGGCCTGGACGCGCGTACCGGCGAGTTCGTGAACCTGGCCAAGGCCGGCATCGTCGACCCGGTGAAGGTCACCCGCAGCGCGGTGGCCAACGCCGCCTCGATCGCCGGGCTGCTGCTCACCACGGAAAGCCTCGTGGTCGAGAAGCCCAAGGCCCCGGAGCCCGCGAACCACGGCGGCCACGGTCACGGCCACCAGCACGGCCCCGGCTTCTGACCCGTCTGGCTGTGTTTGTCAGCAGGGGCACCCTACAAACGCATACGGGCTAGGAAGGGCACCCTACTTACACGTAGGGTGCCCTCTTCTTACCGCTCGATGACGCCCGACCGGGGGACCATGGCGGCCCGCGCCGCGGCCCAGCAGACTGGTCATCGTGGAGAAGCATCGATGGTACGCAGCGGTGGCCGGCGTCGCGTCGGCCACCGTGGCGCTCGGCGTGGGGGAGATCCTGGCCGGCGTCGTGGCGCCACAGTCCACGCCGCTCGTCGCCGTCGGCGGCGTCGTGGTCGATCGGGTACCCGAGTCCGGTAAGGAACTGGCGATCCGGCTGTTCGGAACGAACGACAAGATCGCCCTCCAGATCGGGACGATCGTCCTGTTGGCCGGGTTCGCCGCCCTCATCGGCGTGGCGGCCACGTACCGGATCTGGCTCGGCTACGCCGGCATCGCGCTCTTCGGCGTCGCCGGCGTGGCGGCCGCGGTCACCCGTACGGGCGCCACGGCCGTCTGGGCCCTGCCCTCGGTGGTCGGGGCCGGTGCGGCCGCGCTGACGCTGTGGCTGCTACTGCGCCGCCTGCCGTCGGACGCGCCCTCCGACACGCTCGAGCCGCGGGCCGATCCGGGCACGACGCGCCGGCTGTTCCTCCGCGCGGCCGGCGGCGTCATCGCCGCGGCGGCCCTGGTCGGCGTCGTCGGGCGCTTCCTGGCCCAGCGCTCCAACGTCGACGCCGCCCGGGATTCGGTCGCCCTGCCGGCGCCGTCGGGGAGCCCGGCGATCCTTCCTCAGGGCGCGGACGCCGCCGGGCTGAACTACGTCACCGCCAACGACACGTTCTACCGCATCGACACGGCCCTGGTCGTGCCGCGCATCGACCCGGCGAGCTGGACGCTGAAGATCCACGGGCGGGTGGGCCGTCCGATGACGCTCACGTTCGCCGACCTGCTGCGTCGCCCCATGATCGAGCGGTACATCACGCTGGCCTGCGTCTCGAACGAGGTGGGCGGCGACCTGATCGGCAACGCCCGCTGGCTCGGCGTTCCGGTCGCCGACCTGCTCGCCGAGGCGGCCCCCGACCCGGCGGCCGACCAGGTGGTGAGCCGGTCGGTGGACGGGTTCACCGCCGGTACGCCTACCGCCGTGCTCCGCGACGGTCGCGACGCCATGATCGCCGTGGCGATGAACGGGGTACCGCTGCCGATCGAGCACGGGTTCCCGGCCCGCATGGTGGTGCCCGGGGTGTACGGGTACGTGTCGGCGACGAAGTGGCTCGCCGAGCTGGAGCTGACGACCTTCGAGGACTTCGACGCGTACTGGATCCCCCGCGGTTGGGCCCGCGAGGCACCGATCAAGACACAGTCCCGCATCGACCGGCCGCGGTCGGGGGCCACCGTGGCGCCCGGTCAGGTCGTGGTGGCCGGCGTGGCCTGGGCCCAGCACCGGGGGATCTCGCGGGTCGAGGTGCGGGTGGACGACGGCCCGTGGCGGCCGGCGGAGCTCGCCCAGACGGCGTCGATCGACACCTGGCGCCTGTGGTCGTGGCGGTGGGACGCCACGCGCGGGCGGCATCGGCTCCGGGTACGGGCCACCGACAACGCCGGCGCCGTGCAGACCGAGGCCGTAGCGCCACCCGCGCCCGACGGCGCCACCGGCTTGCACGAGATTGACATCACCGTCGAGTGACGCGGACCCGTCCGGCCCCGCCGATCATGACGTTGACTTCATGATCGACACACCCGGGGTATCGACATTCTGGGAGATCGGCACGCTCGGGGAGGGTCGCCCCAGAGGGTCAGCGGGGGATGGAGGATGCGCGGGGGGCCGGCATGGACAGCGACGTCGGGGGGCGCCGCTGGGGCGGCAGCCGGCGCTGCACGATGCCAAGTCGAGCTTCCAACCGGCGGACGTCCACCCGTCCCCGCACCCGGTCGGAGAGGTCCTCCCAGCCCACGGCGAGCAGCCGCAGGCGCTCCGCCTCCGTGAAGCCGCCCCAGACGCCGTACGGCTCGCGGGCGACCAGGGCGTGAGCGGCACACTCCGGGCGTACTGGACAGGATCGACAGACCGATTTGGCGGCGATCTCGCGGCGCATGCGGGACGCCCCGCGTTCGCCGTCGGGATGGAAGAACTGGGCGCTGTCACGTCCACGGCACGCGCCGTTACGTTGCCAGTCCCACACGTCGGCGGAGGGCCCCGGCAACCTGCTCACGTTTGACATGGTTTTCGCCTCCCGCGCGGACCGCAGGCGCACACCTGCTGAACGTACTCCCACATCGCCCACAACGGAACAGGTCAACTCGGCCAAAATGCGTAATGAGTGAGCTTTGGCATGGTTCCCTTTTGGTGGGGAAAGGGGGCCCTCCATGCGATCGGTCCTGGTTTGCGTGAGGACGCCGGCCACCGCTCAGGCTGTCGCGAAGGCCGCGGCACAACTCGGGCTCAGTGACGTCGTGGGTACGGCGGTCAGCGGCGCCGAAGCGCTGGCCAGATTGGCGGCCAGCGAGGTGGACCTGCTGCTCGTCGACACGTTGTCGGTGCGACCCGACACGGTCGGGTTCACCCGGCGGGTGCTGGAGCGCTCGCCCAACGCGGTCGTCGTGTTCTTCGGACCCGAGGACCCGGCCGTGGCGCAGGCGGCGGTGGCGGCCGGCGCCCGTGGGCTGATCCGCGGCGGCGACCGGGAGGACCTGGTGGCGTCGGTGGCCAAGGCGCTCATGCTGCTCTTCCGCGGCTCGCGCTCATCGGTCCAGGCCGTGCCGCTGCAGCGCTCGGAGCCGGACGACGCCGAAGCGGCCGCCCTGGAGGCCGACGAGCCGCCCGAGGCGACGGTCGCCCCGGCCGGGGTCAGCGTGAGCGGAGTACGCCGGCTGGCCCTGACGGAGCGCGAGCTTCAGGTACTGCGGGGCATGGCCGACGGCAAGAGCAACGCCGAGATCGGCCGGGAGCTGTTCGTCTCCGAGGACACGGTGAAGACGCACGCGCGGCGGCTGTTCCGCAAGCTCGGCGCCCGCGACCGGGCCCACGCCGTGGCCGCCGCCTTCCGCGCCGGCCTCGTCCACTGATTCAGTCGTTCGCTCGCTCCGCGTGGCGCCCGTGCCGCCGCGTCCCGCCGCGCTCGCTCACTGGGACGGCTTCTCCTCGTCGTCCTCGAGCAGGGTGTCGTGGACGCCGTCGGTGTACCCCCGCGCGTAGTCCCACGTGACGTAATGGTCCGGATCCGGGTCGAAGGCCGGCTCGTGCACGCGCGGCCGGCCCGAGTCGAGCAGGTGCCGGAGATTGGCCCGCAGCAGGGCCCAGTCGAAGTAGTGCGGCTCCCGGCAGTCCTCGCAGTCGATGACGAGCCCGCGGATACCCGCGGGCGCCAAGAGCGCCTCGTAGACCTCCAGGTTCGCGAGATCCTCTTCCACATCGGTCCGCTCATCGTCGGTGAGCGGATCCATGGGGTCGTCGGCGTCGTCGATGTCGGTCGACGGGTCGACGGGATCGTCGCGGAACGGGTCCAGCGGCTCGTCATGCACGCTTCCACCGTATCGCCAGGCACCCCCCGCCGTGCGTTCACTCTGCTGCGTTGCGCTCGCTCCGCTCGCGCGCGCGGGGGCCGGCGGGCGGCGTGAAAGGCGGGGCGTGGGCTGGCTCACGTGGAGGCGTGGCGCTGAGAGGCTTCGTGATCATCGACTAGGATTGGCGGACACCCATCGGTACCGCGCCGCTACGACGATCGGGGATGTACAGGATGGATCTCCCTCTGGGTCTTACCTTCGACGACGTTCTTCTCCTTCCGGCCGAGTCGGACGTGATGCCGAACGAGGCCGAGACGGCGACCCGGCTCTCGCGCCGGATCAGCCTGTGGGTGCCGCTCGTGTCCAGCGCGATGGATACCGTCACCGAGGCGCGGATGGCGATCGCGATGGCGCGGCAGGGTGGCATCGGCGTGTTGCACCGCAACCTCTCCATCGACGACCAGGCCAGCCAGGTGGACCTCGTGAAGCGGTCCGAGGCCGGGATGGTCACCAACCCGATCACGTGTTCGCCCGAGGAGACGCTCGGGCAGGTGGACGCGCTGTGCGCCCGGTACCGCATCTCGGGCGTGCCTGTGGTCGACGCCGAGGGCGGACTCGTCGGCATCGTCACCAACCGCGACATGCGTTTCGTCAACGACCCCTCCGCGCTGGTCCGCGATGTGATGACCCCGATGCCACTGGTGACCGCGCCGGTCGGTGTCTCGAGCGAGCAGGCGCTGACGCTGCTGCGCCGGCACAAGGTGGAGAAGCTGCCGATCGTCGACCCGGCCGGGCGGTTGGCCGGGCTCATCACCGTCAAGGACTTCGCCAAGAGCGTCCAGTATCCGAACGCCACCAAGGACTCGGCCGGCCGCCTGCGGGTGGCCGCCGCCGTCGGGGTGGGTGACGAGTCGTACAAGCGGGCCCGCGCGCTGGCCGACGCCGGCGTGGACGCGCTGGTGGTCGACTCGGCCCACGGTCACAGCCGCAACGTGCTGGAGATGGTGGCCCGGCTGAAGAGCGACGTGCCCGATGTGGACGTGATCGGCGGCAATATCGCCACCCGTGACGGCGCCGCCGCCCTCGTCGAGGCCGGCGCCGACGCCATCAAGGTTGGCGTAGGCCCCGGTTCGATCTGCACCACGCGCATGGTGGCCGGAGTCGGGGTGCCGCAGGTGACCGCCATCCTCGAGGCCGTGAAGGCGGGCCGTCCGGCGGGCGTGCCGGTCATCGGTGACGGCGGCATGCAGTACTCCGGCGACATCGCCAAGGCGATCGTGGCCGGGGCCGACACGGTGATGCTCGGCGCGCTGCTGGCCGGCTGCGAGGAGAGCCCCGGCGAGCTCATCTTCATCAACGGCAAGCAGTTCAAGTCCTATCGCGGCATGGGATCGCTGGGGGCGATGCAGTCGCGGGGGCTGGGCAACCGGTCCTACTCGCGCGACCGCTACTCCCAGGAGGACGTGCTGTCCGAGGACAAGCTCGTGCCGCAGGGCATCGAGGGCCAGGTGCCCTACCGTGGCCCGTTGGCGGCGGTCGCGCACCAGCTCGTCGGGGGTCTGCGCGCGGCGATGGGCTTCGTCGGTGCGGCGACGGTCGCCGACCTGCAGGAGCGGGGCCGGCTGGTGCGCATCACGGCCTCCGGCCTGAAGGAGAGCCATCCCCACGACATCGAGATGACCGTGGAGGCCCCGAACTACCACCAGCGCTGACCGGGACCCACTGCGCAAAGGAGCGCCGCCATGAGGGATGTGGTTGAGATCGGCATTGGTAAGACCGCGCAGCGGGGATATCACCTCGACGACATCGCGATCGTGCCGAGCCGGCGCACCCGCGACGTGGACGACGTATCCACCGTGTGGCAGCTCGACGCGTACCAGTTCAAGATCCCGTGTGTCGCCCACCCGAGCGACGCCACGATGAGCCCGAGCACGGTCGTCGCGCTCGGCCGGCTCG
>Ga0307415_100000046_pt1 | contig 52037 bp, 46 predicted proteins | sample DK1Cmetagenome_FD_204524 | JGI IMG/M metagenome (GOLD analysis project Ga0307415, IMG submission 204524) | Maize rhizosphere microbial communities from greenhouse at UC Davis, California, United States - DK15-C-2 | ecosystem: Host-associated > Plants > Roots > Rhizosphere > Soil | place: USA... | reverse complement strand
GCACCGGCAGTACCACCTGCGGGAGCTGGTGGTCGCCTCGTACCAGGCCGCGTCCGGCGCCGGCCAGGCCGGCATCGACACGCTGCTGGACCAGATGGCGAAGGTCGCCGGCGACCGCGCGCTCGGCGGGCGGGCGGGCAACGTCCGGCAGGCGGTCGGCGATGACCTCGGCCCGTTCCCGGCCCCGCTAGCGCTCAACGTCGTGCCCTGGGCCGGATCGCTGCGCGACGGCGGTTGGTCCAGCGAGGAACTGAAGGTACGCAACGAGTCCCGCAAGATTCTCGGCCTGCCCGACCTCAAGGTGTCCACGACCTGTGTCCGGGTTCCGGTCGTGACGGGTCACTCCATCGCCGTGCACGCCGTGTTCAGGTCCGAAGTGGACGCGGACGGTGCCCGCGAGGCACTGCGCCACGCGCCCGGCGTGATCCTGGTCGACGACCCGGCCGCCGGCGAGTTCCCCATGCCGGTCGACGCGGTCGGCACCGACCCGACCTGGGTGGGCCGGATCCGCCGGTCGCTGGACGACCCGTGCGCGCTGGACCTGTTCGTCACCGGGGACAACCTTCGCAAGGGGGCGGCGCTCAACACGGCCCAGATCGCCGAGCTGGTCGCGTCCGAGCTGCGGCGCTGAGCTGGTGGCGCTCGCTCCGCTCGCGCGGGATCCGGAGCCTCAAGGCCCCGTCTTCCCTCGTCGCTCCGCTCCTCAGTCCTGACGAGGCCGGCCGCGGAACCTCAGGCGGCCATACGAGCTGTGTCGCGTCCGGCCCGCTTCGCCTCGTAGAGCGCGCGGTCGGCCCGCGTAAGCGCCTGCCGGGCGGTCTCGCCCGGTGCGTGCATCGCGGCACCGGCGCTCACGGTCTGGCCGACGCGGCGGGCCGCGGCGAGGAGGCGGCGCGCGATGGCGACGGCCTCGGCCGGCCCGTCGACGTCGACGACGACGGCGAACTCGTCGCCGCCGATGCGGTAGAGCTGGTCATCGTCGCGCAGGGCGGCCCGCATCGCGTCCACGAGCGTCACCAGCGCATGATCGCCGGCCTCGTGGCCGTACTCGTCGTTGATCGTCTTGAAGCGGTCGATGTCGAGCGTGATGATCGCGGTGCGGCCCGGCCGGCTCTCGGCCAGGCGCTGGGCGAACGGCCGGTGATGGTGCAGGCCGGTGAGCGGATCGCGGTTGGCCCGGTGGGTGAGTTGCTCCAGCTCCCGCAGCCGCTCGCTGGCCGCTCGGGCGTGCGCGAGCAGGAGGTCGACCACCGTGGCCGCGCCCGGGCGCAGGGACCGCCCGGCACCGGCCGCGAGGACGACCAGATGGTCCGCGAAGTCGGCCACGATGATCCGGCCGAGGCCCAGGCCGAGGCCGGCGCCGGCCCGGTCGTCGCGCAACGTCGTCGCACCCAGGTCGGACAGCCGCTGCGTGATCTCTTCGTCGCCGTACGTGTGGATTTCCCCGACCGGGCCGAACGCCGCCGCCGCGCCGGCTCCGGTCAGGTGGGCCGCCGCGGCCAGCATGCAAGCGACCAGCTCGTCCTGCGACCGCGCCGTCGTGATGGACAGCGTGTGTCGCAGGGCGCCCTGGGCCGACCGGGGGTGGTCGGTCCGACCCGGCCGGGCGCCGGTCTGTCTGTCGGTCAACACCACTTGTCTCTTCGTCTCGCGGTCAGGGGGGCGGGGGTCGCCCCCGATCTAGAGTAGCCACATCCACGCCGAACGCACCGGTCCAATCACAGACAGTGATGTGAGTGGGGGGAAAGATTACACGATTCCTCCACTGTGGTCGCACACCGTGGACATGAGCCTTTGTCGCGATGAAGGATGGGAGGTCCCCCCCGACGACCCCCAGGAGCGGCATTGCATCCCTCGCCCGAGGCGATCGCGCACATGGTCGACGCCAACCAGTCCGACTCAGCCCCACACCCTCTACGCCGTCTGAGCGCCGACGAGATCCACGCCGCCCGGGGCCTCCTCACCGGGGCGGGGATGGTGACGCCCACCACCCGGTTCGCCTACCTCGCGCTCGAGGAGCCGGCCAAGGCCGACGTGCTGGCCCACAAGCCCGGCGACCCGGTGGACCGGCGCGTCCGGGCGTTGCTGCTGGATGTCGAAACCGGTCGCACGCACGACGTGGTCGCCTCGTTGACGCGACAGCAGGTCGACCGCGCGGTCGAGGTGGATACGGCGACGAGCGGTCAGGCCCCCATCCTGCTGGAGGAACTCATCGTCGTCGATGAGATCGTCAAGGCCGACGCCGGCTGGTGCGCGGCGATGGCGCGGCGTGGAATCACGGACCTGGATCTGGTGCGACCCTGTCCGCTGTCGGCCGGCGACTTCGGGCTGCCCGATGAGCGGGGTCGGCGGATGTTGCGCGTGCTCTCCTTCCTGCAGAACCGGCCGGAGGACCACTGCTGGGCCCACCCGATCGACGGCGTCGTCGCGTACGTGGATGTGGTCGCCCGGAACGTGGTGCAGCTCATCGACCACGCGCTGCTGCCCGTGCCCACCGAGGAGGGCAACTTCGACGACCCCTCCTACATCGGACCGGTACGGACGACGCTGAAGCCGTTGGAGATCATCCAACCCGAGGGACCCAGCTTCACTGTCGTCGACGACGTGGTCAGCTGGGAGAACTGGAACTTCCGCGTCGGCTTTGACCCGCGCGAGGGCCTCGTGCTGCACCAGATCTCCTACACCGACGGCGGACGGGAGCGCCCCCTCATCTACCGGGCGTCGATCGCCGAGATGGTCGTCCCGTACGCCGACCCGAGCCCGGTGCGGTTCTGGCAGAACTACTTCGACGCCGGCGAGTACCTGTTGGGCCAGCAGACCACGTCGTTGGTGCTCGGCTGCGACTGCGTCGGTGAGATCCGCTATCTGGACGCCGTGTTGGCCGACGGTTCGGGTGAGCCGCGGGTCATCCCCAACGCGGTATGCATGCACGAGGAGGACTACGGCGTCCTCTGGAAACATTCCGATCTATTCACCAACTCGCAGGAAACCCGCCGCCAGCGCCGACTCGTCGTATCGTTCTTCGTCGCGGTGGGCAACTACGACTACGGGTTCTACTGGTACTTCTACCTCGACGGCACCATCCAGTGCGAGGTGAAGGCGACCGGGGTCGTGTTCACATCCTCCTATGTGGAGGCCAGTCCGTGGGCGACGGAGATCGCACCCGGGCTGGGCGCGCCGTACCATCAGCACTTCTTCAACGCGCGTCTGGACATGATGGTCGACGGGGAGTCCATGGCGGTCGAGGAGCTCGACGCGGTGCGGGTGAAGGTCGGACCCGGCAACCCGCACGGCAACGCGTTCACCCGCTCGGCCACGCGCCTGGAGTCCGAATCGCAGGGCGCCCGCGTCGCCCACCCCGCGGCCGCACGGGTGTGGCGGGTCATCAACACCGAGCGCACCAACCGTCTCGGCCAGCCGGTGGGCTATGTCCTCATCCCCCAGGGTCAGCCGCTGTTGCTCGCCGCCGACGAGGCGTCGATCCGGCGTCGGGCCGCGTTCGCGACCAACCACCTGTGGGTCACCCGCTACCACCCGGACGAGCGGTATCCGGCCGGCGACATGGTCAACCAGAGCCTGGGTGGCGCCGGGCTGCCGGCCTACGTCGCCCAGGACCGGTCACTCGACGGCGCGAACGTTGTTCTGTGGCACACGTTCGGGTCGACCCACTTCCCGCGTCCGGAGGACTGGCCGGTCATGCCGGTCGAGTACTGCGGCTTCACGCTGAAGCCGTCGGGATTCTTCGACCGGAACCCGACTCTGGACGTGCCGGCCTCGACGTCGAGTCATTGCCACGTCAACGAGTGATCGGGTTTGCAGGATTGTTTCCGATTGGTTGTGGCTCTGTTTCCGGGAAATGAATGAGCCCAGCGGTTGAACGGTGGGTGGCGATCCGCTAGCGTACGGCGCTGAACCGGAACGTGAAGGTCCGCGGTTTTGTTGGTACTCAATGCGTGGCGTGGCGGGGGGCCGAGCGTCGCGCCGATGCGAGGACGCTGTATGCACGCGATGCCACTTGCGGACGAGTTGTTCCTGGTTGGCCACGATCCATACAAGGGAAATCCCCGTATCAGCGACAACGCCCTCGATACCGGCCTGGCCGGGGCGGTCCTCGGTGAGCTCGCCCTGGCCGAGCGGATCTACGTCGACGAGGACACGGTGGTCCAGGTCCGCGACCAGCGTCCGTATGGCGAACGGGTCTCGGACGCGGCGCTGGCCGAGATCCTCAAGCAGAACGACCTGCACCCGGTGCGCGCGTGGGTGGAGTACCTCCGCGACCACGCGCGCACCATGGTGGCGCCCCGCCTGGTGCAGACGGGCCTCATCGAGCGGATCCAGACGCGCTCGATGCTCAAACAGATCGTCCGCTACCCGGCCACCGACCCGCTGCGGGCGGCCTCGGCCGAGGCGCGCCTGCGCTACATGCTCGACCACCCCGGCAACATCGACGTCCAGACCGGACTGCTGGCCGGGCTCGTCATGGCTGTCGGGCTCGACTTCCTGCTCAGCGGCGCGTCGGCCCGCGAGGTGCGCGACGGCCTGACCCGCATGCTGCGCATCCTCCGGCCCGACCTACGCAATCTCATCGTCGGTGTGGAGTCCGCCGTCGCGGCGATCGCCCTCAGCGCGCGACGCTAAGCCTGCCCATTGGCGCTCGCTCCGCTCGCTCCGCTCCTCAGTCCAGACGACGCCGGCCCAGGTGCCGGCTCGCGCCACATCGGCCAGAACAGCGAACCGTTGCCCACGGCGTAGGGCTCGCCGAGGTCGCGGTAGCCGTGGCGCAGGTACAGCGAACGGGCGCGCGGACTGCTGGCTTCCAGGAACGCGGGCAGGCCTTCCCGGTCGAGCCGGGCGTGATGGTGGCTCAGCAGGCTCGAGCCGATCCCGGCGCCCTGGCGGTCGCGGCGGACCGCCAGGAACGCGAGGTGGTGATGGGCCGTGGTCGGCGTGTGCTTCTCGAACAGTTCGTCGAGCTGGCGGAACCGGTCCGTCCACTCGCCACACACATCGGCCAGACGGCGGTCGTAGTCGGCCGGCGGCGGCAAGGGGGCCCACCCTCGCGGCACCCACACCGCCGCCGCCGACCTGTCCGTCGTGACGTGAACCTCGCCGTGGGCCATCGCATGCTCGACGTAGATCGCGAACGTGCGCGGCAGGATCCCGGCGCGCTGCGCCGGGTCGGGCACGAGCCACTGTGTGGGGCCGAGGTGACAGAACGCGGCCCCGATCAGCTCGGCGATCCAGTCGGTGTCGGCCGACTCGGCCCGGGCGAGGGTTGAACTCACTGGTAGATGTCCCGCCCGGCGCCGGCGCCGGGACCGTGCTGGGCGACGTACTGGTTGCCGGCCACGACCCGGCTCTGGGTCGAGATGCCGGTGCCGGTGTTGGCCCCGAGGCCGATCCTCGCGTACACATCTGGCTTTGTGCCCTTGAGAATCAGCGCCCACAGGACGCCCAGGATCCCGACCGCCGGGTAGAGGGCGGGGATGATCCAGCGCAGCGGGTCGTCCGGCGCCACGCCGAGCAGCGCGTTGAAGTCCTTGAGCGTGAAGTACGACACGAGGCCGAGGGCGAGCAGGGACAGGACCGGGGCGATGAGCCGCCGCCACACGTTCTCCCCACTCGGGTTGCGCAGGAAGAACATGGTGACCGCCAGGGACGTGATGGTGACGAGCAACATGATGCCGAGGCCGCCGCCGGTGCCTCCCCAGAAGAACAGCTGCACCACCGGGTCGAGATTGAACGCCGCGTACAGGATGATCACAACCAGGCCGAGCACGCTCTGCACGAGCGAGCCGGCGAACGGCGCGCCGCTGCGCCGGGCGGTCGCGCTCAGCAGGACCGGGAAGACCCGCTCGCGGCCGAGCGCGAAGGTGTAGCGGGCCACCGTGTTGTGGAACGAGATGGCGGCGGCCAGCACGGAGGTGGCGAACAGCACGAGGCCGATGTCCACGAACACCTCGGGCAGCCGCTCGCCGGCCAGCGCGAAGATGGTCCCGGGACCGTTCTGGGTGGAAACCTCGATGATGTTCGCCGGACCGGTCGCCACCGACATGGCCCAGGACGACAGCGCGTAGGTGCCGCCGATGATGCCCAGCGCGAGGTACGTCGCCAGGGCGACCGTCCGGCGGGGGTTCTTGCTCTCTTCCGAAAAGACCACCGAGGCTTCGAAGCCGACGAACCCGAGGAACGTGATGACCAGGACGGCTCCGACGGCCGCGAAGCCGGTGCCGAACAGGTTCGACGGGAGCAGCGTGTCGAACGTGACGGCGCTGTCGGCCGGCTTGGTCAGGAAGGCGTAGTCGTAGACGAGCACGATGGCGATCTCAGCGCAGAGCAGGAAGGCGAGCACGCCGCCGTTCACGTCGACCCGCAGCACACCGAGAATGGCCACGATCGCCCAGGTGGCGAGCGCGATGACCCACCATTGAGGGTTGACGCCGAAGAACTTGTCCAGCACCGGTGCCATCGCGGCGCCGATGATGCCGTACAGGCCCATCTGCAGCGCGTTGTAGGCCAGCAGTGCCATCCAAGCGCCACCCACGCCCAGCGGCCGGCCCAAGCCGTGGGTGATGTAGGTGTAGAACGCTCCGGCGTTGGCGATGTGCCGCGACATCGCTACGTAGCCGACGCTGAAGAGCGCCAGGATGACGGCGACGGTGATGAATCCCAGCGGGATTCCGGTCACCTGGATCTGGGCGTACGCGGTGGTGACCACGCCCGCGATGACGGTCAGGGGCGCCGCCGCCGACATCACGAAGAACACGACGGACGGCACGCCGAGTCTGTCTCTGGAGAGTGTGCCTCGGTTCAGGGAACCCTGGATGGCAGCCATGAGGGGACTCCGGGGATTGAGTTTGACGACGGGTAGGGGGAGCGTGACGTTCAGTACGGGGCGTCAAATGACGCGACGGCCTCAGGGCGGATAGGCGGTCGCGAAATGGGTCATGACGAATCCGTAGTCTGTCGTAGCCACTGGTGCCAAGGCAAGTCCGGAGCGTTATGCCGCGGTGACTACTAAGCCGATGGCCCCACGACGCCACTTTGGATAGTGCGAAAGCCCATCCGGCACCGCACAGGCAGCAACCATCGATTCGAACCTATGTCTGGTGTAATGGTCCGGACCTACGCGGGTGCCGCCGTGAAAGTTGGCCGTAAGCGAACCGTGACCCTATGTGATCATCACGGCGGCAATTAGCTGGAAAACTGTCAGGCGATGGTGCAGGCGCGGCCATTGAGCGAGCATTCGACGGGATTGAAGTCGCCGGTCGTCTTCTTGAACTCGAACCTCAGATTGACCGTCCGTCCGGCCGGAACCGTCACCGAGCCGGTGAACGTCACGGTCGGTCCCGACGCATCGACCGTTGGCGCGGGGTACCCGTCCATCCAACTCGTCACGTACCGCGTGACGCTCGTCGGGTACCGCAGCCTGACCTGCCATGACTGGGCGGCGGCCGTGCCGTTGGTAATCATGATCTCGGCCTGGAAGCCGTCGGCCCACACTCGCCCCGGTAACAGCGAGTAGACACCACTGAGTTGGGCCGACGGGGGTTGGCCGGTCGGGCCGGTGGTCGACGACCGCGGTGGCCGGCCGCCCGGGGGTTGGGTCGGTGAGGCCGCGGCCGACGGGCCCGGCGTGGCGCTGGCCGACGGTGCCGCGCTCGCGGTCGCCAGCGGATCGCCCGGAAGTTGCGGGAACGGGTTGCCCTGGGTCGCGTCGGGGCCGGCCGCGGCGCGCGGACCGTTCTCGGGGAAGAGCGCCGCCACGGCCGCCATAGCGACGAAGGCGAGCATCGCGATGCCGCCGATCGCCACAAGGAAACGCCAGCGCGGCTTCTCCTTCGGAGGCGGTGGCTCCTCCGGGACCAGGTGCCTTCCCACGCCTCAACCATCGCCGAGATGTGTGATCTTTTGCAAGTACGCCCATCGAAATGCGCGTTTGTCGGGCCTTTGACCGTGAGGCACGTGAAAAGTGTCACCGCGTCGTCCCTGCTCGCGCAGGCCACCCGGCTGGGAAATCGATGCCTGACGAGGAGCCGGGAGCCCCCGCCAAGCCGCCACAGTGGACCATACGTCCCGGCCACGACCTGGTGTTCCGTGTCGCCGATCTCTTGACACTCCCTGGCCGCCCGCCCGACCAGGCGACAACTTTGGCAGAGTCGACGCGATCTTGGGACCGATCGGCGCCTCGACGAACGTCAAGGAACCTTGGACGCAGAACCTAGTCGTTCAGGCGGGGCGTGATCGTGCGCACGGGCACGGGCGCGCCGGGCCCGCCACCGGGTCGCGACGCGTACTCGCCCACTCCGACACACGTGAAGAGCAACGTCACCAGGTCGTCCGGCTGGCCGAGCAGCGCGGGAACCTCCGAGTCGAGGAACGTCATCCCCGACGCGGTGGCCCCGAGCGCGTACGCGGCCACATGGAGCCGGCCCTCCACGATGCCGGCCGCGAGCTGCGCGTCGCGATAACCCCGGTCGTCGAGGCGCGAGCCGGGGATGGCGGAGATCGCGACGTACGCGGCGTCCGCGCCGAGGAACTGGCCGAGGCAGATCCGCAGCAGCTCGTCCCGCAACGGGCCGGACCGCACGGGCCTGTCCAGGTCCGGCCACCGGTAGACGCCGGGGTCGAGGCCCTCGACGCCGTGGGCGACGACCCAGTGCGGCACGTCGATCCCGCGCATCGCCGCGCTCATCGGCCACTCCAGCAGCCGGAACGGAAGCGTCGCATCGCGGTTCATCAGCCGCTGTGACCCGCGGCGAAGCACGATCTCGTCAAGCGACGGCGACTCCGGCACCTCGGCCAGCGCCGGTGCCGCCGGCCACGGTGGGCCGGTCTCGTCCCGCTCGCCGGCCCGTTGCGCCTCGGTGCACAGCGGAAACTCGACCGGCGGGAGGTGACCGATCGAGGCCGGTCCGGTCGCCTCGACCGCTGGCGGGCCGTCGCCGAGCGACAGCAGGGCGACGGGCTGCTCGTGCACGCCGTCGGCGCCGACGAGCTCGCGCACGGCCGCGTCGGGGAACAGCGTCCGCAGCCGCGGCCGCAGGCCCGCGCTGTCCGCCGCCGCCATCAGCTGCGACAGCAGCGTGCCGGCGTCCCAGTAGATGTGCCGCCAGCCCCGTTCGGCGTAGCGCCAACCGGTCCGCCACGGCACGCCCGTCACCACGATCGTGGTGGACTCTCCGCGGGCCGGTGGGCCGACCCGGACCAGGGCATGCCCGACCGGGTCGTACCAGTGGACGCCATCCGGCACGCCGAGCACGCCACGGGTGCTCGCGTAGAGCTCCAGGGGGTACCGCGCCCCGGCCGAGCCGGCCGCCCGGAACTGCACCCGCCGACCCCGCCGCTCGGCCGTGCGCACCACGCCACCGGCCAGGAACAGGACGCGGCCCAGTTGGGCCGAGTCGAGTGGGCACGCCGGGGCCGGCACTCCGGCCAGCGCGGCGGTCGCGCTGACGTCGGGGCGCGGCAGGTCCCGCGGTAGCGCCAGCACCGGGAGATCCGGGCCGTACTCCTTGGTCGGAGGCGGCACCGTCTCGAGGTCATTGGGCACGAGGTCGTGCCGGAGCCGGGGATCGTCGGCCGGCACGTCCCATTCGCGATCGGGGTTGTACGAGGTGAGCCGGTGCAGCAGTCCGGCGCCACGGTCAAGGTCCACGCCTACAGTCTGTCGTGAATGGATCCGATCAGCCGTGGCGGGGGTCGATCAAGAAGTCATCGAGGCGTGGACAGTTGTCCGTGGCCGGTGGTCTCCGCTCGCATCGCCTCGCCCGACACAATGTCCATTAATGATCGCGAATGTGCTGGCTTGGCAAAGCGGCGGCGGGCTGGTTGCGACCGTCTACACTCATTGGAGATACTGGTCACCGACGGAGGTATCCAATTGGCGAGCGCTCTGGCCCCGGATAACCCTCGGTGGCGCTTCCGTACCGAGCTTCTCGCCCTGCGACTGGAATTGGGTCTTTCTGAGGAGGCGGCGGCTAATCGAGCAGCGTGGCCCACGTCGCGGATAGTTCAGATTGAAAACGGCGAGATTCCGGTGTCTCCCGAGGAGCTCGTCGCACTTCTCGAAGCCTTCGGCATCGCCGACCGCGCGCGCATCGAGGCCTTTGTCGGTCTCGCCCGCGCGGCTGCGGAGCGGATCTGGTGGGTGACGAACAAATATCTGCCCGATCCATACATCGAGCTGATAAGTGCGGAGGCGGACGCGACACGCATTACGCATTTCCATCCGACCTTCGTCCCGGGCCTGCTCCAGACTCGGGCGTACGCTACCGCCATCACACTGGAGACGACGCTGAAGGAGATGCCGGCTGGCATGGCCGAGGAACTCGTCGAAGTACGAATGCAGCGGCAGGCGGAGTTACTCGCCGAGGCGCGTTCGGTCGAATTCCTCGTTCTTATCGATGAGACCGCCTTGAGGCGGCGAGTTGGTTCCGCTGCCACGATGCGCGAGCAACTCGATCAACTCGTTGCATTCGTCGACAACGATCGGGTCGCGTTAGCGATTGTTCCGCGAGTGGTCGATTCACACCCTGGTCTGCTCGGCGCATTCATGCTGCTGGAGTATCACGACTCGCGCATTGGCAACGTCCTGTGCTTCGACGGCCCACTAGGAAACGTCGTCGTCCGATCTCGGCCCGATCTCATCGCGGCATACCGCGCGCTAGCCGAGCGTCTTCTCCGCGTTGGCCTTATCGGAGAGCCGGCGCTTGCCTCGATCCAGGCGGCGCAGCGGGAGTTCGCTGGGCCGCGGCCCGATTGACATAGCAAACGGCGCCCACTTTCAGTTGGGCGCCGTTACGTGAAAGGGCGGCAGGAAGCCTAATTCGAGGGGCGGTCGAAATGCCCTAGCCGCACATCGGCAATGAATTCATGCCACGATTCAATTCCGTACGAGAGTATCGGGCCATCCGGGTTCTTGGAATCTCGGACGACGCGGCCACCGGGAACCTCGGCAACCTCGACGCAATTCGCGGTATCGGCGCTATAGCTGCTCTTGCGCCAATCTAATGGACCGCTGCGTTGGTTGGTCATTACGCTCCTCGTCTCGTAACTCGCGAAAGCTGTCCGCGGTATCACGGAACAGCGCCAGCGATTCTTCTTCGCTGGACGTCAATTTGTTGAGGGCCTGGAAGCAGGCCTGGTAGCGCTGTACGTTATTAGTATCATCCCGGAGGACCCCTCCGGTGAGGTCATCCGAGAACACAGCGGGCGGGCGGGAGCCGCCGGGAAACCGGAGCAGGGTGAACGGGCCAGTAAGCGCGGGATGAGCGCCGACCGCCAGGGGGAGGACGCGAAGGGAGACGTTGCGCCGCACGTTCGTCTCGATGAATCGGAGCATCTGCGCCCGCATGACCTCCGCGCCACCGATCGGGCGGCGCAGCACCGCCTCGTCGAGGATCACGCGCAGGCGGGGCGGCGGAGTGCGCACAAGCGCTCCCTGACGCGACATGCGGAGATCCATACGAAGACGCTTGAGATCATCTTCGGGCTCCGGGGTGGCTGCGATGATCGCGTCGGCGTATTCCGGAGTCTGGAGCAGGCCCGGCACAACCATGGCGGCGTAGATGGAGATCTCTGAGGCGAGTTCTTCAAGCTCGACAAAGCGTTCGAATACGGCGGGCACGGCGCCCGTGGCACGATGATCCCTCGGCCGCGTGGACGATTGACTCTCGATCTGTGCCAGGTGCCGCAGGGCGGCCCGCTCCGGCTCGTCGACGCCGTAATGGTCGAGCAGCCGGCCGAGCTCGTCCTCCTTGACGCGGATGGCACCCCGCTCCTTGCGGGTCAGCGTCGATTCGGCCCAGCCAAGCGCGTCGGCGACCTGCGCCGCCGTAAGGCCCGCAGCCTGACGTCGGCGCCTAAGTTCACCCCCAAGGTGAGTCGACGGTTCACTTTCCGGCATCAAATCACCGTATCGCAGGTTGCGGTGGCCAATGCAAGAAGCATCTCGGCGACATTGCGTGCTCGCTTGCGCGCGGCAGTCGACGGCTATTGCACGCCAACTGACGCACGAGCGCTCCCTTGCGATCGAGGTGCGAAAAACAAACACTGGACAGTACCACGTTGCGCACGTGCGTGGCGGGAGGGCCAGCGACACGCTTGGTTGATCCCCCTAAGGCGAACATGGGAGCGCACCATGAACGACCGCATCGCGTCCGACTGGTCGGTTGACCGATTTGGGGTCTTACCGGATCACCATTGGTCCAACCCGTCGAGGCCGTGGCGCGACAGGGACCGGGACGGCGGCGATAGGGATCCGAGCTTCCACAGCATCGTTTCGATGGACGTGGCGCGCTCGGCAGGCCGCGATGACCGAGCGATCAAGCGAATGCGAAACGACCTCTTCGAACTGGTCGAGGACGCCCTGTCGGACTGTGGTGTCGATCCGCAATCGCTGCCGTACGACGATCACGGCGACGGGCTTCGGCTCGTGTTTGCCCCCGAGATCCTCGGGCCGACTCGTGTGATTGACCTATTGGTTGGCGGTCTCGCCATTGGTCTGCGCGAGCACCGCAGGCAGGCGAGTGCGACGGCGCGTATTCGCTTGCGGGTCGGCTTCCACATCGGATTGGTGATCAGGCACCGGGGCCATTGGTCGGGAAGCGCATTGGTCGTCCCAGCGCGCCTCCTCGACGCCGAGCCGCTGCGGGAGGCGCTGCGCGACGATGCAGATGTCGACCTGGCGGTGGCCGTGTCGGATGCGATGTACCAGTCAGTTGTGCGCGACCGCTTCGGCCACTTCCCGCCGGCGTGCTACCGCGAGATTCGAGTTCGAGTCAAGGAGTACGACGATCGGGCGTGGCTGTTGGTGCCTCGACCGACGTGCGTCTGTGCAATGCACGAACCCGGATGCGCCGCCCGAGGCGCCGGCACGGTCCGGCTGGACTAGCGAGGGCGGGAGATGATGACAGACTCGACGAGACCGCATCGGGGATTCTGGGGAGACCTGGCCGTGCCGGAGCGCGAGGCTATCGAGGCGGTCGCCACCCGGTCGAGCTTCCCGGCGGGACGGACCATCCTGGACCGACAAGATCCCTGTGAGGATGTCGTCATCCTCTTGTCCGGGTTCAGCAAGGTGATGACCAGAGTCAGTGCGGGTCCCCATGTAGTCCTCGCGGTTCGCGGGCCCGGCGACATCATCGGGGAGACGACCGGAATCATTGGCGGCGAACGGACCACCAGCGTCGCTGCGATCGGCCTTGTCGAAGCGCTGAGGATCTACCGGGCGGCCTTCGCCGCCGTGCTGACCGAACATCCGCGCGCGGCGGATGCATTGCAGCGAGCCCTGATCAACAAGCTGCGAGAGTCCGACGATGATCGGTTGGCCGCCGGATATATGACGGTCGGACAGCGGCTCGCACGATTCCTATTGAAGCTCGCCCAGCGCCATGGTGCGCCCGTATCGAGTGGAGGTACCTCGATCGGCGTCGCATTGTCGCAAAGGGATCTTGCTGCCTGCGTGGGCGGGTCGCCCCGCGCGGTGGCTCGTGAGCTGGAGGACTGGCGGCAACGCAGGTTCATCCAGACCGGGCGGCGCAGCATTGTGATCATGCGACCCGACGACCTCAGACGGATCGCCGGGCCGGCCGCGCCGCCGTGATCCTCGGTTTGCGGTTCGGCAACGCGGAGAGGGCACATGACACATCTGGAGTTCACCCGTGGTACTCATCCGGTGGAGCTGGAGTTCGCTTGGCGGGTACACGCGGCGATGGAGGCGTGGACCGCGCGGGCTGACCTCAAGGCGTCGATCCTGCTTGCGCTTCAGGGCGGAGCGCTGTTCGCGGTCTTTACGATCGACGATCGCGTGAATTCGTCACAGCGCGGTTGGGCGCCGGTGCTCGCCACCGTGGCATCCGTCGCGCTGGTCATCTGCATGGCGCTGACGGCGGCCGCACTAGCCCCGGTGCTCGGATCCAAGAGGAAGATCAAGATGGAGCGGACGGCTCATCTGATCTACTTCGGACATCTCATGCACTGGGATGCCGACGAGTTGGCGCGCAGGTACGCACGACTCAACAGCTCCGAGGAAGCGGTCATGCTGGCCCACCAGATCGTGCGGCTGAGCCAGCTGAACTGGCGCAAACACCGGCTTCTCCAGGCTTCGGTTGCGTTGACCATCGTGCTTCTGGCGGCCGTACCCGGTGCCGGCGTCGGGATGCAGGGATGACGCGCCCGTGGGCGCCGCGGAGCCTCCTGGCCAGCCTGGGCGATGAGACCTGCGAAAGGCTGCTCAGCCTTGGCGTAGGTCGCGAGTTTCCGGCCGGCCGCCGCTTGATCTCCGAGGGCGACGAATCCAACCACGTCGAGATCATCACGCGAGGATTCGTCAAGATAGTCATCAGCACCAACGGCCTCGAGACATTGCTGGCGATACGCGCACCGGGCGACGTCGTGGGCGAATCGGCCGGGCTCACTGGCCAACCTCGGATGGCAACCGTGAGAACCTGCGGACCTGTGACCGCCGTAGCGGTCCGGCATGGTGACTTCAAGCACTTCCTGACAGGACACGCCGATGTCGCCATCCGCTTGGCGTCCATGATGGGGAACCGGCTGCGCTACGCCAACCAGCGGCGGGCTGACTTCGCCACCAGCTCCCCGGAGACCCGCCTGGCCCGAGTCCTCGTCGATCTCGCTCATAGCTGCGGGCGGAACACGGGTGCTGGTGTTGTTTTCGATATCGCGCTCACTCAGCAGGAGTTGGCCAGCATGGTGGGGGTCGGCGAGGCGACCGTGCAGCGCGCCCTGCGGGAGTTGCGGGACCGCGGGCTGGTGGGTACCGGCTATCGTCGCGTCCGTCTGCCGGACCTCGCTGGTCTTCAGGCGGCCGCCGAGAAGGCGTAGGGCGCCTTCCCGGCCATCGGTGGCTGGCTGGTCCAGGGCATCGCCGCGAGCTGGACCCGAGAGTTGATCCTGAGTTTCTGATATACCTGCCGCAGGTGGTAGTTGACCGTGTGCGGCGACACGTGCAGGCGGCGCGCCACCTGGTGGTTGGTGAAACCCAGCCGCACCAGATCGGCGGTTCGCCGTTCGGCCGGCGTCAAGTTCGCCAGTGTCGTCGGCGCGCCCTGGCCGTCTGATCGCAGGTGGGCGGTTCGGTCCAGTATCACCCGCCGGGCCGGATTCGGAATGGAGGCCACCACCAGTTGCCGGATGAGGTCGTGGTTGAACGCAAGCCGATCGGTGTCGCCGCGGAAGATTCCGGCCACGGTCGCCTCGGCCAGAGCCGGCACCATTCCGAGCACGGTGGTGTCAAGCAGCTCCGCCAACTCGGCGACATCGCAGTCCACCTCGACCATTGCCGCAACGTTGACCAACTGGCGGGCCTGGGCCGACATTGTCGCGATCGTCCGGCGAATCCGAACCGCGGTCATGTCCGGCAAACGAGCGGAGGCCAGCTGCGTACGTCCGCGGTGGATCCTTACGAGGCCTTCGTTGAGCAGACCGGTGATCACTTCGTGAAGGATCCCAGGACTCCCGGCCGCCACGCGAAGCAGCTCTGTCAGGGCACCCGCCGGCGGCGCACCGAAGCGGTCGGTCGCAATGCCGACCACGGCGTCCGACGGTAGAGGAGTCAGGTCCACCCAGATGTCGGCACCGATCGGCAACGGCCGCCGTGCTGTGTCACCGCGGTGGCTGAACACCCAGCCGGCGGCAGCGTCGGTCACTATCTGGTCGAGACGGCAGGCGAAGTGTGCGCTCTTCCACGGCGGGTCATCCCAGCACACCACGACGGCACCTGCTGGTCCGCGATTCACCTGTGCCGCGATGCGTGCGAGGTCCGGCCGGCCGGAGCACTCGACGACCGTGCGGCCGTCTGCCTGCGTTGCCGTAGCCACCTCACGCAGTAATGTCGTGCGTCCCGACAGCGCTGGCCCAGAGACGATCAGACGGGGTTCGTGCACTTGATTGAGTGCGCGCAGGATCGCAGCCAATTCGCTCTCACGGCCGCGCGGCTTCGCCGACGGTACGTCGGTCATGATCTAGCTCCTCTCCCTCCTTAGAGAGAGAATGGGCCAGCCGCGGTGCCGGGACGCCGTCATGCGAGGGATTGGTGGCGTCATGTCGACGAACCTGCCCAGGTCGTCCGGGCCAGGCGGCGCTCGAGGACCCGACATGGTTAACGTCACGATGCGGGCGGAGTGCACTGCCGATGACGCGATCGGCCGAGCCGTTCGCAAACAGAGCCTGGGCGACCTGTTCCATCATCCGGCCCTACGTGCGCTCGCTCATCCCGATGAGGACGGTGCGGTTGGCAATCGGTCGGACACCCGGACCTCCATTGTGGACTTTCCCAAGTCGGCGGCGACGCCGTGCCTCCAGTCGACGGGCCGACCGGTACATCGGGTTGATGGGAGACACCGTCGCAGATCCAGCACGACGAGTCGCGTCGAGCTTCATCGTGTCGCGCCACGAAGACCTCGTGTTCGACCTGGGCCCGCTCCACCCACGGCACGTCGTCGAAGAGCCGTCGTGGTTGGCGGGGTTAGCCGCTGCAGGCTGAGGTCGGGACGGTGGACCATCACGGTGCGCAGCCGGCCGGCCTCGGAGTAGGCGCCGAACTCCATGATCGCTCCCTATCTTGGTCGCGACCGACGGGCCCGGCCGAGCACCTGCGTCCCGGCGAGACCGTCGACGATCTTTTCGATGTCCGGCAGGGCGCCGATGGCGGCTCGGCCTCCGGTGGCGTCGACGAACCGGAGCGCGGCCGCAACCTTCGGCCCCATCGAACCGGCCGGGAACGGCTGGTGGCGCAGGTCGTCGACGGTCACCGTGTCGAGCCGGCGCTGGGCCGGCCCACCCCAGTCGACGTAGACACCGTCCACATCGGTCGCCATGACGAACAGATCGGCCCCGATCCCTCGGGCCAGCAGGCAGCCTGAGAGATCCTTGTCGATGACCGCGTCGACCCCCACCAGACGCCGGCCGCCGTCACCGGTCGAGTACGAGGTCGGGATCCCGCCGCCGCCGGCGCAGATGACGATGGTGCCGTGGTTCAGGAGCCACTCGATTGGCCGCTGCTGGATGATGCGGCGTGGCTCCGGTGACGCGACGACGCGGCGCCAGTGCTCGCCGTCCCGCTTGAAGACCCAGCCGGTCTGGGCGGCCAGCACCGCGGCCTCCGCCTCCGTGTAGAGACGCCCGACGAACCTCGTCGGGTCATCGAACGCCGGGTCCCTCGCGTCGACCTCGGTCATCGTCAGGATCGTCGCCAGCGGCACCTCGGCCGGCAGCACGTTGCCCAGTTCCTGTTCGATCAGGTAGCCGACCATCCCTTCGGCCTGGGCGTTGAGCACGTCCAACGGATACGGCTCGACCTCCTCGTAGGCGGCCGCCTGCAACGCCAGCAGCCCGACCTGCGGTCCGTTGCCGTGGGAGAGCACGAGTTGGTGGCGCGAGGCCACCGCGGCCAACGACGGCGCGGCCGCCCGGATGTTCGCCCGCTGCGCCGCGGCCGTCATCGGCTCGCCCCGGCGGAGCAGGGCGTTGCCACCCAGGGCCACCACGATCCTCATGCGGTACTCCCGATCTCGAGCGCCGGGCGTTGGCGTTCGCGTCGGCGGAGGACGAGCTTCGTCGCCTCCTCGACCACCACGAGCGAGCCGGCCAGACCGATGCACACGCCCCACTCGGCGAGGGAGAGGCCCGTCGTGCCGAGGATGCGCTGGAGGAAGTCCAGCATCGTCACCAGCAGGATCGCGAGCAGGGCGAGGCCGTACCGGCGCAGTTGCGTAGTTGCGGGCACGGCGTCGCGGTCGAAAACGGTGTTCTCCTGGTCCCGGGCCAGCAGACCGGCGGCCAGGTGGAACAGCGACAGAGTGGTGAGCAGCATCGTGGTGGCCACGCGATCGTCGCCGGTCTGGGCGCCGATCTGGTAGGCGACGAGCGAGCCGACCGTCATTACCAGCCCCTGGGCGCCCAGCCGCACCCAGTTGGACATCGACAGGACCGGCGCGCCGACCGGGCGGGGCGGTTTGCGCATCAGCCCGCCCCGCGGCTCGTCGAAGCCGAGCGCCACCGCGATCGGTATGTCCACGACCATGTTCAGCCACAGGATCTGCAGAGGCGTCAGCGGCGTGCCGGCGGCGATGCCGAAGATCCCGGCGGCCAGGAAGATGGCGATGTAGGCGACCAGCGTCGACATCTGGAACCGCAGGTACTTGAGCAGGTTGTCGTAGAGCGCCCGGCCGTACTCCACCGCGCCGACGATCGTGGCGAAGTTGTCGTCGGTGAGAACCATGACGGCGGCCTCCTTCGAGACCTCCGTGCCGGTGATGCCCATCGCGACGCCGACGTCGGCCGCCTTGAGGGCGGGGGCATCGTTGACCCCGTCACCGGTCATCGCCACCACGTTGTCGGTCCGCTGCAGCAGCCGCACGAGGCGAAGCTTGTCCTCGGGCGCGACCCGGGCGATGACGCCGATCTCCGGCAACTGGTCCACCAGTTGCGGGTCGGTCATGGCCGCGAACTCGGCCCCGGTGAGGGCGCGCCCGCCGATTCCCAACTCCGTGGCGATGGCGGCCGCGGTCGTCACGTGATCGCCGGTGATCATCCTGACCCGGATGCCGGCCTCCTGGCAGCGGCCGATCGCCGCCAACGCCTGCGGCCGCGGAGGATCGACGATGCCGACCATCGCCAGCAGCGTGAGGTGGTCGACGAGGCCGATCAGGTCTCCGTCCGGCCGGAACGTCTCGGCATCCAGATCCCGTTGGGCCACCACCATGACGCGTTGGCCGCCGGCAGCGATCGCGTCGTTGGCCGCGGTAGCCAGGTGCCGGTTCCCGTCCGTCACCGGAGAGAGCGTGCCGTCCGGGTTGCGGTACCAGCTGCTCCGGCCGATCAGCACATCGGGCGCCCCCTTGACGTAGCACCGCACGACCGGCTCCCCCAGCGGTCCGGTCATGCGGTGGAAGGTCGCCATGAACTTGTAGTCGGAGTCGAACGGCACCTCGGCGATCCGGGGATAGGTGGCCCGTGTCTCGGCGATGTCCAGCCCGCCCTTGGCGCCGAGCACCATGAGCGCGCCCTCCGTCGGGTCGCCGACGAGGCTCTCGCCGTCCAGCACGGCGTCGGCGCAGAGCACCGTTGGTAGCAGGTACGGGTCGAGGTCGACGCGGGCGCCGCCGACGTGCTTGATCTCTCCGGCCGTGCCGTATCCCTCGCCCGACACCGTGTACCGGTTGCGACCGGGGATGATGAGCTGGCGGGCCGTCATCTTGTTCAGGGTCAGCGTTCCGGTCTTGTCCGAGCAGATCGCCGATGTCGATCCCAGCGTCTCCACCGCCGGGAGTCGCTTGACGATCGCGTTTCGGCGGGCGATCTCCCGGGTGCCGATCGACAGCAACGCGGTCACTACGGCCGGCAGCCCGGTCGGGATCGCCGCCACGGCCAGCGCCACGCCCGTGATGAACAACGTGTCGAACGACTCGCCGCGGGCCAGGCCGAGCAGGACCACCAGCGCCAGTGCCGTGCCGGCGATCGAGGCTATGACCCTGGACAGTCCGTCGAGCTTCTTCTGCAGCGGGGTCTTCTCGGCCTTGGTGGTGGCCAGCAGGCCGGCGATCTGCCCGATCTCGGTGCTCATACCGGTGCCGGTCACGACGAACTCCCCGCGGCCGCGGGTGACGGAGGTGTTCATGTACGCCATGCAGGTCCGGTCACCCAGCGGCACGTCCTCGCCGACGACCGGCTCGGTCCCCTTCGCCACCGGCAGGCTCTCGCCGGTCAGCGCGGCCTCCTCGATCTCCAGGGTCGCGGCGACGAGGATGCGGCCATCGGCGGGGACCCGGTTGCCGGCCTCGACCAGCACGACGTCGCCCGGCACCAGAACCTCGCCGTCGACCTCGATCGACCGGCCGTCGCGGCGGACACGCGCGACGGTCTTCATCATCTGGGCCAGCGCCCGTACGCTCTCCTCGGCCTTCGCCTCCTGCCGCAGGCCGATCACCGCGTTGAACACGGTCAGGCCGGCCAGCACGACCGAGGTGGCGACATCGGTGGTGACGACGAGATTGACCACGGCGGCGACCAGCAGGACCCACTGCATGAAGTCCTGATACTGGCGCAGGAACGCCCGCAGGCCGGACTCCTTCTTGGCGCCCGCCAGTCGATTCGGGCCGGCCGTGGCCAGCCGGCCCTGCGCCTCGGCGGCGCTCAGGCCGCGCGCGGGGTCGCTGCGCAGGATCCGAAGGACCTCATCCGCGCTGGACCGGTACCAGGCCGGCCGGGTGCGCGACGATCCCGCCTGGATAGGTGTTGCCGCCTGAATTGATGCCATGACCTCGCCCAGGGATCCGGGGGTTTCCGGAACTCACTGTCGGGGGTGCGGGCGGGGGACAACGTCATCCGGGCGGGGTGAAACCCCGTCCCTTGATCAGGCGAGCGGCCGGGTCAGCAGATGCGCGGCAGTTGCTCGCCGACGAGCATGTCGAGCACGCGGCGCGAGCCCATCGCGGTGCGGATGGTCACCCGCCCGGCGTCGCCGTCGACGACCGTGCCGATCCGGGCCGCGTCCGTGCCTTCGGGACGGGTCCGTATGGCCGCCAGCACGGCGTCGGCGCGGTCGGGAGCGACGAACGCGATGAGGGTGCCCTCGTTGGCGACGTGGGCCGGGTCCAGTCCGAGCATCTCGCAGGCCGCGGCCACCGCGGGGGATATGGCCACCGAGGTCTCGTCGATCTCGATGCCGATGCCGGACGCGGTCGCGATCTCGTTGAGGGCCGAGGCGATGCCGCCCCGTGTGGCGTCCCGCAGCGTGTGGACCGCCTCGCCGCCGGCCGCGACCATGGCCTCCACCAGGTGGTGCAGCGGTTGCGTATCGGAGGTGATGTCCGCGTCGAAGCCGAGCCCTTCGCGCACGCTGAGCACGGCCATGCCGTGGCGTCCGATCGGGCCCGACAGCAGAACGGCGTCGCCCGGCCGGGCATTGCCGGCCGAGATGCGGGACCCGTCGAGACGGCGACCCAGCCCGGTGGTGGTCAGGTAGAGCCCGTCGGCGGCGCCTCGGCCGACCACCTTGGTGTCGCCGCTGACGACGGGCACGCCGGCCGTCCGGGCCGCCGTGCCGACCGACTCGACGACCCGACGCAGGTCGTCGAGCGGGAATCCCTCCTCGATGATGTAGGCCACCGTGAGCGCCAGGGGTCTGGCCCCGCGCATGGCCACGTCGTTGACGGTGCCGTGCACGGCCAGCGTGCCGATGTCACCGCCGGGGAAGAACAACGGGCTGACCACGAACGCGTCCGTGCTGACGACCAGGTCGACGCCGTCGACGCTGACCAGGGCGGCGTCCTCCAGCGGCCCGCCCGGGGCGGCCGCGCCGAGGGCCGGGACGAGCAGGTCGCCGATGAGCGTGGCGGTCAGCTGGCCGCCCGAGCCGTGCCCGACCAGCACGCGTTCGGTCTCGACCAGCGGTGCCGGGCAGGTGGCCGCGAGCGGATCGGCCGTCAGCGCGGCGGCGGTGAGGGGGTCGGTCACCGCAGGCTCCGCAGCACCAGCCGGCGGCGGCCGGCATTGTGGAACGCGGCGCAGGTGCCCTCGCTGGACACCATCGGCGCGCCCAGCGGGGTCCGCGGCGTGCACGCCGTCCCGTAGGCGGTGCAGTCGGTGGGCATCTTGGTGCCGATGAGGATGGCCCCGGCGATGCAGTCGGGGTGCTCGGCCGTGACCACGGTGTCCACGTGGAAGCGTCGAGCGGCGTCGAAGGCGGCGAAGTCGTCGGCCAGCATGAGGCCGCTGGACGGGATCGGACCGATGCCCCGCCAGGTGCGGTCGCCGACCCGGAACACGCGCCGGATCGCGTCCTGGGCGGCGGTGTTGCCGGTGCGGCTCACGGCCCGGGCGTACTGGTTCTCGACCTCGGCCCGGCCTTCCTCGAGCTGGCGCACCGCCATCAGGATGCCCTCGAGCAGGTCGAGCGGCTCGAAGCCGGTGACGACGATCGGCACGCGGTAGCGGGCGGCGATGGGCTCGTACTCGGTCCAGCCCATCACCGTGCACACATGCCCGGCGGCCAGGAACGCCTGTACCTCGCACTCCGGCGTGTCCATCAGGGCCGTCATGGCCGGCGGCACCAGCACGTGGCTGACCAGCATGCTGAAGTTGTCCAGTCCCAGCGCGGCCGCGCGCAGCACCGCCATGGCGTTGGCCGGCGCGGTGGTCTCGAAGCCGACGGCCAGGAACACGACCTGGCGCTCCGGGAGGCCGCGGGCCAGTTCGACGGCGTCCATGGGCGAGTACACGACCCGCACGTCGGCGCCGCGGGCCTTCAGCGCCAGCAGGTCGGTGGAAGACCCGGGCACCCGCAGCATGTCGCCGAAGCTGGCCAGCGTGACCTCGGGCCGGGCCGCGATCGCCATGGCCCGGTCCAGCGTTTCCAGGGGAGTGACGCAGACCGGGCAGCCCGGCCCGTGGATCATCCGGATGCCGGCCGGCAGCAGCTCGTCGATGCCCTGGCGGACGATCGTGTGGGTCTGTCCCCCGCACACCTCCATCAGCGTCCACGGCTGGGTGGAGACGCGGGTCAGCTCGTCCAGCAGTACCCGGGCCAGCTTCGGATTACGGTACTCGTCCAGGTACTTCACGACGCCTCCTTCGAAGCCGGTGGCAGTGGTTGGCCCAGCTCGGCCTCGACCGCGTCGCCCATGGCCCGCAGCACGGCCAGCGTGCGCTGCGCCTCGGCCTCGTCGACGCGGGCGATCGCGAATCCTACGTGGACGATCACGTACTCGCCCACGACGGCGTCGGGCACGTACTCCAGGCATACGTCCTTGCGGACGCCGCCGAAATCGACCGTGCCCATGAGCAGGCCGTCGGCGTCGGTCAGGGCCGTGATCTGGCCGGGTATTCCGAGGCACACGTGAACCTCACCTCGCATTCTCGGCTGAGTTGACTTTCGCTCGCAGCTCGGTGCCTCGCAAGCTCGGCACCTCGTGCTCGCATCTGGCGGCCGCCACGACGGCCTGTCCGTAGCTGATGCCGCCGTCGTTGGCCGGCACGGTCCGGTTCAGGTACGGGATCAGGCCGGCCCGCTTCAGGGCGGCCGGCAGCCAACCGGCCAGCAGGCCGTTCTGCAGGCACCCGCCGGACAGGCACACGTCGGCGGCGCCGGTGGCCTCGGCGGCCCGTTCGCACAGCGCCACGGTCACGGCGACCACCGTACGGTGGAACGACGCCGCCAGGTCACCCGGATCCGCGCCCGACGCCACGCCGTCGACCAGAGCCGACAGCGTGGGACCGCAGTCGTACACCCACAGCCCATCGGTCTGCGCGAGGCGCCAGGGCAATGTCCCGGTGGACCCGACCCGTCGCGCCAGCGCCTCCAACCCGATGGCGATCTCGCCCTCGTAGCTCGCGTCGTCGCCGACCCCGAGCAGGCTGCCCACCGCGTCGAAGAGCCGGCCGGCGCTGGACCCACGGGGGCAGTTGATCCGGCGCCGCACCATCTGCCCGACCGTCTCGGCCTCGCCCGGACGCAACCGGGCCAGGAGATCGGCCGGCACCCGCAGGGACGTTCGCGAGTCCTCGAGGCCGAGGAGGTAGCCCAGCGCCATCCGGGCCGGTCGCCGCACCGCCGCCTCGCCACCGGGCAGCGGCGCGCGGGCGAACCGGGCCAGCCGCCGGTACCCGGTGTACGAGGCGAGCAGGATCTCACCACCCCACAACGTGCCGTCGTCGCCGAGCCCCAGCCCGTCATAGGCGACGCCGAGAAACGGCCCGGTCAGGCCGTGTTCGGCGGCGCAGGACACCACATGCGCGTGGTGGTGCTGCACCGCCACCCGCGGCAGGGACCGGTGCTCGGCGTACCGCGTGGACAGGTAGCCCGGATGCAGGTCGTGGGCGAGCACCTCGGGGGTGAACCGGTGCAGCCGCGACAGCTGGGCCACGCCCGCCTCGAACGCCTCCAGCGCATCCGCGTCGGACAGGTCCCCGCCGTGCGGGCCGACCAGCGCCCGGTCGCCGGTGGCCAGGGTGAACGTGTGCTTGAGTTGCGCGCCGACGGCCAGGACGGGCACGCGCGCCGGCACGGGCAGAGGCAGCGGCGCGGGCGCGTAGCCGCGGGCCCGCCGGATCACCGCCTCGACGCCGTCGACCGTGCGGGTCACCGAGTCGTCGTAGCGGGCCCGGATGTCCCGGTCGTGGCTCAGGAAGCCGTCGGCGATGCCGGCCAGACGGGTACGGGCGTCGGCGTCGTCGATCGCGATCGGCTCGTCGGAGCGGTTGCCGCTGGTCACCACGAGCGGGCGGGTCAGCGCCCGCAGGATCAGATGGTGCAGCGGTGTGTACGGCAGGAAAAGCCCCACTCTGTCCGCGCCGGGGTGGACACCGGCGGCCAACGCTCCACCCGCGCCCGCCCCGACCAGCACGATGGGTCGGGCCGCCGAGACCAGCAACGCCGCGTCGGCCGGGCCGACGCGACCCAGGGCCGCGGCGGCGGCCTCGTCGACCACCATGACGGCCAACGGCTTACGCGGCCGGTGCTTGCGTTCCCGCAGCGCCGCCACGGCCGTTTCGTTGGTGGCGTCGCACACGAGCTGATAGCCGCCCAGGCCCTTCAGCGCGACGATGCCACCCTCGGCGACCAGGCCGACGGCCGCGGCCAGCGCGTCCTCGCCGCGACCGGACCGGCCGCCGCCGGCCCAGGCCAGCACCGGCCCGCAGTCGGGGCAGGCCACCGGCTCGGCGTGGAAACGCCGGTCGGCCGGATCCCGGTACTCGGCCGCGCAGGCCCGGCACAGCCGGAAACCGGCCATCGCGGTCCGGGCCCGATCGTAGGGCAGATCGTCCACAATGGTGGCCCGCGGACCGCATGCGGTGCAGTTGATGAACGGGTACCGGTACCGCCGGTCGGCCGGGTCGAACAGCTCCCGCAGGCAGTCCGCGCACGTGGCCAGGTCGACCGGCAGATCGCCGGCGACCAGGCCGTGGTCGCTGTTCGCCACCGCGAAGCCGTGCCCGACGATCATGGCCGTCGACCACGGGGTCACGGTCACCTCGCGGACCACCGCGGGTCCGGGAGCCCGGGCGCGGACCGCGTCGGCCAGGGCGTCCAGAGCGTCGACGGGACCCGCGGCCTCGATCAGCACGTCGCCCCCGACGTTGCGGACGCTGCCGTCCAACCCGAGCGCGCTCGCCACCCGGTACACGAACGGCCGGAAGCCCACGCCCTGCACGGTGCCCCGCACCCGGATGCGACGCCCCTCGGCGCGGCGGGCGGGTCGCCGGGTGACCTCCGCCACGGCTAGCTCGGTGCTCGCCGGGGCTGGCTCGGCGGGGGACATCGCGGACGCCATCTGAGCACCTTCGCCTGTGTTCGGGTCTACCGCCACTATGGCACTGGCGGCGGCCGAGCACACACGAGGTGGCCCGCGACGGACGGTCGCCGGAAGCGTGATCAGACCAAGGAGAGCTCCAGCATCCGGTCGGCTCCCAGGTGGCGGTACAGCTCGACGGCGACCGTGGGCGCGGTCACGGCCGGAGCGAGAATGATCGGCAGGCTGCCGTCGTCGAGCAGCCCGTCCACCACGGCGGCGTCGCACAGGTAGGAACCGTTGGGCCGGGCGACATAGAGTGGAACGACCTTGAACCGGGGTAGGCGTTCGCGCAGTGCCGCCACCACGGGGCTCGTCCCCGGCTGGTCGGACCCATAAACGACGATCAGCTCGTCGGTCATGGCCAGCTCGGCCAGGCACGCCACCAGTTGCGCGGTGAAGCTCTTGGCCTGCGACTCGCCTACCATCGCGATCGTGATCGCGCTCGTTCCATCGTCGGGTGGGGTGTCCAGGTCACTCGCGTCCGATCGGATCCGCGATAGGCGATCCCGGGCGCGTCGTGCGCACGGTGCCAGCGTGGGCGCTACTCCAGCCCACGGGGCGACGACGGTCATTGACGGCTCCATCCATGTGAGGATGCTGCTCCGCAGCCCCGGGCCGCGCACGGATCGCGCTGCGCGCGGCCCCATGTGACTCCAGCCTGCATGACGCTCTCCGGACTGCGCCAGACCCAGTGTTGACCGCCGCGAACGGGCCGGAGAGGCCCACGATTCACGGACGAGTGGCGACTCGCCGGTCCATAGTGGTACATCCGGACAGGACTGTCGCGACGGGTACGGACCGACCGGACACTTCTGTCCGGTCGGGATCGGCCGTCAGAGGTCCCGCAGTGCCGCGGCGCTGTCGCGGTGCCCGATGCGACGGTTCACCAGGTCGATGTGGCGCCGAGTGTAGTCCCGCAGCGCCCGAGTCTGGCCGGTGGAGAGCCGGTCACACACCCATTGCCAATGCAGCGACACCCAGTCGCCCGCGCGGAGTTCGGCGGTACCCACCACGGACGTTTCGACGGATGCCACGACCGGCTCGCCTAGGTCGAGGCGGTGCCCGTCCCACGTCAGCGGTCGGGACTCGACCTCCACCCGGTCGCCGCGAACCGCGACCACCCGGCCCCATCGGATGCGGCATTGGTCCAGCACGCTCAGGGCGTGGTCACCGCGGCGATGGTCGGCCAGCATGCCCACCCACGGGTACACGCACAGGACGTGGAAGCTGTGGTGGGCGACGCCACCCTCCAGGACGTCTCGGGCCAGCCCGCCGAAGCGGAGGCCGAGGTGGGGCCGGAAGCGTTCCTCCATCGAGTCGGCCAGCGGCGCCGGGCCCGTGGCGTCGAGCAGCCGGTTGCCGACCCAGTAGGCCTCCACCACCCGGCGGTCGAGGGGGTCCGGGATTCCCGCCCGGGCCGCGATCAGTTCCAGGTACGGCCAGGCGCCCGCGAACGATCGGGCCAGCCGGGTCAGGTCGGGGTCGACGACGGCGGTGCCGCCAAGGCTTCGCCTCCGCCTCGCTCGTTCCTCGCTCGGTCGTCGGCTCGCGGCGAGTCCGTATTGGCGCAACGTGCCACTGTCGGGCGGGCCGCAGTAGCCCAACGCGTTGGGCGGGTAGGCGTACCGGACGAACAGCAGCGGCCCGGGCGCGAGCGCGTCGCCGGTCACCGGGTCCGCTCCGCCCGGCGTTCGTCGGTGAAGACGTCCAGGGCCCGGGCCGCCTCGGCGGCGGTCATCGTCGACAGGGCGAAGCCCATGTGCACCAGGACCCAGTCGCCGGGGGTCACCGCCTGTTCGAGCAGGCCGATGTTGACCGACCGGAGCACTCCGGCGAAGTCGGCGGTGGCGATGTCTGGATGCTGGGCGCCGATCGACACCACCCGCGCGGGTATGCCCAGACACATGCCCGCCGCCTCAGGGCCGGCCGGCGGCGTAGGTCAGCGACTCGAGCACGAGTTCGTCGCCCCCGACGACGTTCACGGCCTCGGCGTCGCAGGCCGGGCACCGGGCCAGCACGTCGAAGATGGGCGTCGACCGGCCGCAGGCGTCGCAACGGAGCCGGGCCGGCACCGTGACGAGGTCCAATGTGGCGCCCTCCGCCTCGGTGCCCTGGGTCAGGGCCGCGAACGCCTGGGCCATGGACGACGGGTCGATGGCGTGCCGCACCCCGGCGCGAAGGCGCACCAGGCGGACCGGCCGGCCGCCGGCCCGGCGTCGGACCGCGTCCACGACTCCCTCGGCGAGACCGAACTCGTGCAACCCTCAACCTCCTACGATCGTCCCGATCAGGCGGGCGGCCTCTCCAACCGCGGCCCGCACCGGGTCGGACAGGTCCATCCCCGGCTCCAGGTCGGCCGGCTCACACGCCACGACGAGCGTGCGGCCGGGTTGGGCCCCGAGCCGCCGAACGAGCGCCAGCACGCCCTCCGGAGCCAGCCCGTGGGCGTCGATCACCGCGGCGGCCGGGCCGAGGTCGTCGCCGCCAACCTCGAGCAGCGTTACCGTGCCTGGGCGCTCGCCCCGCGCCGAAGCGTCGACCAGAATCAGCAGGTCGCAGCCGGACAGTAGCTCGTAGGCCAGGTGCACGGCCCGGATGCCGACGTCCATCAGCTCGACCCCGTCCGGCAGCGGCGAGCCGGCCAGGTGCCGGACCACCTCGACGCCGAACCCGTCGTCGCCGAGGAAGATGTTGCCAACCCCCGCGACCACGATGCGTTGGTCGCCTCCGCCTCGCTCGTTCCTCGCTCGGACGTCGGCTCCGGAAACTCGATCCGTCATGGCAGGGGCTCCACCTCGTCCGGTGCGAAGTAGCGGAAGCGGCCGTGGCTGCGGTGTATGTCGGCGCCCGGATCGTCGGCCAGCGTGACCGCCAGGTACGGCCGGTCGTCGACATCGCGTAGTACGGCCTCCACCACCGCGGTCCGCCCGGCCAGGAACATGTCCTGAGCGTCGGCCCGGCGGACCCCGGGTCGCAGCCGGACCCGGCGGCCGGGGGTCAGCTCCTCGCCGGCCACGACGAGCACCACATCGGACCCTACGGGCTCGGGACTCCTGGCGGCCCGCCTGATGGTCCCGTGGAGTCGCCGCATCTGACCAGGCGCCAGCGATTCGGTCCGGTCGATCAGCGCCGCCGCCCGCGCATCGGTCATCCGGGCCTCCCGCTTCTCGTCGTCGGACAGGGTCAGGGTGCGCAAGGTGAGGATCTCGTCGATCTCGGTCGCGTCGAACATGTCGCCCGCGCTCTCCGGGGCGATTCGTGGGTGGTCGGAGAGGATGATCGGGGCGCACAGCATGAGATCCCGGTCCCCCGGCTCGCCGGCGAGAACGGGCCAGGTGCCGACGTTGACGCATCCGGCGACCGCATCGGCCGCCCACTCGGGTGGATCCGTCATGGACAGGAACGCCCCACCGGCCACGCTGATAACGGTGTGCGCGGCCACGAACGCCGACAGCACCGCGTCCGATCGGTCGCCGATCGAACGCAGGGACGTGTGGTTGTCCACCCGTACCCGCAGCGACGACGCCCGCCATGGACCCGGCACCGGTGTGCTCGCCACCGCGACCGCCCCTCGCAGCTCCCGGCGGCGACGCACGATCCGGCCTATCAGCTGGCCGTGGCGGTCGCGAACGTCTTCGATGCGCCGGGCGGCGCCGACGCGGAACGTGTGCTCGTGCGGAAGCTCGGGCACCGCGACGATGACCTCCCGTTCGACCGCCTCCTGCCAGGCGGTCAGCGGGATCCCGTCCACATCGAGGCTCTCGGTGGGGACGAAGCGGTCGCCGGTCCACCGCTGCACCGTGCGAGCCTGTACGTGCAGGAAACGCAGCGCCACCAGGAACGTGGGATCCGCTGCGCCCTCCACCACGCACTCGGCCTGGGTGTACGCGCGCTCCGACGGGTCGGTGCGGGCGTAGGCGCCCGGCATCACCACCCCGAACGTCCAGCGGCACCGGTTCTTGATCGCCGAGGCGCGGTACGGATAGAGCACGTAGCCCTCGTAGAGCACCGCGTCGGCGATCGGTCGGACGCGGTCGAGGTTCACGGCCCACGCTCCGTGGCGAGCAGGGCCTGGATGGCCCGGTCCCAGGTCGGGAGGGCGTGCCGGGATTTGAAGCGACCGAGGGCGTCGAGAGTCTCCCGGCTGCACCTCAACCAGGCCGAATCCGGGAAGTCCCGTTCGATCGTCTCCCGCCACACGGCGACCGGCAGGCGGTACCGGGACTCGGCGCTCCACGGCAGTTGCTCGATGACGAAGCCGGATCCGGTGTCGACGAACGCCGTGCCACTGTAGAGCAGCCGCAGCGCGACGGCGCCGTCGTCGAGGGCGAAGAAGTACCGGGTCGAGCCGATCTCCAGGTCGTAGCCGCACGGCACGGGCAGGTCGATCTCGCAGGTCCCGGTGAATCCGGGCGCCATTGTGGACACCGTGGACAGGTGCATCGGCCGCAGTGTCTGATCCCACCGCGAGATGTCGCCGAACAGGTCGGCCAGACGCTGCGCCTCCTCCGCTGTGTACCGGCGGCGTTGCGGTTCGATCCAGACCTGGCATCGCAGCGCGAACGCGTGCACGGCGGCGCCGGAGGTCTCGGCCAGCCGGATGGTGAGCGCGATGGTCGGAGCCAGCGTGTAGCGCTCGCCCCGGGCGCCCACGCAGGCGAAGTCGAACCGCGCGACCATGCTCACACCGCCCCGCGGCCGTGCCCCGCCGCGCTCGCTCCGCTCGCGCGGCCGATGGGTCGGCAGCGCCGGCGGAGATCGTCGGCGAACCCGGCCAGGACCCGCCGCACCTCCGCTCCGCCGTCGAGCCCGCGCCAGGACCGCCGAACCTGGCCGACGAGGGCGAAGCAGGCGTCAATCGGAAGCAGAAACGCCTCCCGCTCGCCGGCGACGTCCGTCATGTACACGGCTTCGACGTCGGGCACCGGCATCGCCAACAGCGGGTAGTCGCGCCGGAGTCCCTGCCATGCCTCAAGCTCGAGCGTGGACTCGGTGGCGCCGGCCGGGCTCGGATAGCAGGCGATCACCCGGCCCAGGTCGCCGTAGATGAAGAAGAAGGCGGTCGTCACGGGGATGCCGAGCTCGTCCCAGTCGGCGTCGGCGAGGCGCCGGCCCGGGTCGGTGAGGTAGCGCTCGGGCACCGCCCGGAGGCGTCCGCCGCCGGCGCCGTCCCGATCGAACAGCAGGTAGCAGGCCCGGCACGCGCACAGCAGGGAGCGGCGATCCAGTTGGGCGACATGTCCATGGCGGGCGTCAACGGCGACGCCACACAGCTCGCAGCGCTCCTCGCTGGCCACCGCCCGGGCCGGTGCCGGCGGACCGGTGAACCGGCGAAGTCCCGCCGAGCTCACGAGGCCACCCGCAGCCCGGGACGCGGCGTGATCTGCAGTAGCGGTAGCGCGGCGGCCTCGGCTTCCACGACGACGCCGGTCAGGTCCGGTGCCGCCTCGCGAACGGCCGACTCGATGGTGCGGCGCAGCGACGATCGGCAGCCGTGGCCGCCGTCAGGCAGGCGGAGCCGGGCCACGCCGCCGGCGTCGATGCCGTCGTAGCGAAGCTCGCCGGTGTGGTGCCGGATGCGGTCCAGCGCGCGCCGGACGCGGGTGTCGGCATCCAGCGGATGCAGGTCGTGCACGAGCAGCAGGCTCTCGACCAGCGGGTCGGCGCAGAGCTGGTGGCGCAGCCGCTCGCCGCCGATCTCCGCGATCCGCTCGAGTGCCGTGCCGTAAAGCCGCACCAGGCACCGGACCAGTTCCTCGGCCACCACGGCCGCCCGCGGATCCCGTCCGGAGCGCAACTGCGCGAGCAGGCGCTCGACCCGGTCCGCGGCTTCGTGGGCATCGAGCGGCGCGGTCACGGCGGTCCACCCTGGATCGGGACGCCCATGGGCGAATGGGTGGTGTGCAGCACGGTGCCACCGCCGAGGTACATGTGAACGCCGCACGGCAGGCACGGGTCGAAGCTGCGGACCGCGCGCATGATGTCGATGCCCTTGAACGATTCCTTCGGGTTCTCCTCGAAGATGGGTGTGTTCTGCACCGCGTCCTCGAACGGCCCCGGCGTGCCGTGGTTGTCTCGCACGCTGCCGTTCCACGGCGTCGGCGGGTAGGGATGGTAGTTCGCGATCCGGCCGTCGCGGATGACCATGTGATGCGACAGGGCGCCCCGGACCGCCTCGGTGAAGCCGACGCTGTGCGCCTCGTCGGGCACCGTGAACGGCTCCCAGGTCCGCGTGCGACCGGCCCGTACCTCGGCCAGGGCCTGCTCCACGAAGTGCAGCGCGGATGCCGCGGCGTACGCCTGGAAGTAGGTCCGGGCCCGGTTGCGTTCGAGCGCGTTGCTCCACTGTGGTATGTGCCACTCCAGTGCGACCTCGGGGCGGGAAACGGAGCGCGGCAGGTTGATCTGGACGCTGTGGCCGGTCGAGCGCACGTAGCCGTTGTCGACCAGGTTTCCCAGCGCCGTCGCCCACAGCCGGGCCAACGGGCCGCCGCCGGTGTCCAGCGCCAGGTGGTCGGTGCCGTCGAACCAGCGGGGCGACATGGCCCAGCTGTACTGGCTGTCGAAGTCGCGCCGGCCCGGCTTCGGGATGGTGTGCTGGTTCCACGGGTGCCGCCGGTCGACCGGATTGCCCAGGGCGTCGTGGGTCACGAACATCTCCCGGTCGACCCAGTCCTCGTAGAAGGAGTGACCGAGCAGGATCCGGATGCCGAGGTTGATGGTCACGAGGTCGCTCGTGATCAGTTTGCCGTCGACGATGATGCCCGGGGTGACGAACATCCGCCGTCCCCAGTCCGGCATCGTCTCGTACCGGAAGTCGCACGCGTGCGGATCGTTGAACGAACCCCAGCAGGCGAGCAGGATCCGGCGGCGACCCACCTCCTCGTATCCGGGCAGGGCGGCGTAGAAGAAGTCGAACAGGTCGTCGTGCATCGGCACGACGCGCTTCATGAAGTCCACGTAGCGCATCAGGCGGGTGAGGTAGTCGGTGAACAGCTGGATCGTGGCGACCGTGCCGACACCGCCGGGGTACAGAGTGGATGGATGAACGTGCCGGCCTTCCATCAGGCAGAACATCTCCCGGGTGTACCGGCTCACCTGCAGCGCCTCGCGGTAGAAGTCGCCCTCCAGGGGGTTGAGCGCGCGCATGATGTCGCCGATCATGCGGTAGCCGTGCGCCGCGGCCTGGGGCGCCTCGGTCCGGTTGGCCATCTCGAGGACCCCCGGGTTCGTCTCGGCCACCATCCGCTCGCAGTAGTCAACCCCGACAAGGTTCTCCTGGAAGATGTTGTGGTCGAACATGAACTCGGCCGCTTCGCCCAGGTTGATGATCCATTCGGCCAGCGGTGGCGGCCGCACGCCGTAGGCCATGTTCTGGGTGTACACCGAACAGGTGGCGTGGTTGTCCCCGCAGATGCCGCAGATCCGGCTGGTGATGAAATGCGCGTCCCGGGGATCCTTGCCCTGCATGAACACGCTGTACCCGCGGAAGATCGACGAGGTGCTGTGGCACTCGACGATCCGTTTCTGGGCGAAGTCAATCTTGGTGTAGATGCCGAGGCTGCCGACGATCCTGGTGATCGGATCCCAGGCCATATCGACCAGGTCGGCGCCACCCGCCTCCGGGGACGTCACGGCACAGTCACCTCGTCCAGATCGGACGGAACCCGCACCGCGGCCCGCAGTGTGAAGCCGCGCAGCGTGCGCACAACGGCGGCGAACGGGTCGCCCGTGGGCGCGGTGGCGCCGGCGGTCAGCTCCTCCATGAACGGCATGAACTTGTCGGGGAAACCCGGCATGGTGCACGCGATGCAGATGCCGCCCACGTTCGGGCAACCGCCGACGCCGTTGATCCATCCGCGCTTGGGCACGTTGCACCGGACCACCTGACCCCAACATCCCAGCTTGACCAGGCAGGACGGCGAGCCGTACTCGATCGCGAACTCGCCCTCGTCGTAGTACGAGGCCCGGTCGCAGCCGGCGTGCACGGTCGCCTCGAACAGCCAACGCGGCCGCAGCGCCTCATCGAGTGGGATCATGGGTGCCTGCCCCGCCACCTGGTAGAGCAGGTACAGGAACGTCTCGGAAAGGCTGTCGGGCTGGATCGGGCAACCGGGAACGCAGACGATCGGTAGGCCGGCCTTGGACCTCCAGTCCCAGCCGAGGTAGTCCGGCACACCCATCGCACCGGTCGGGTTGCCGGCCATCGCGTGGATGCCGCCGTACGCGGCGCAGGTGCCGACGGCAAGGATCGCGGTCGCCTTCGGCGCGAGACGATCCAACCAATCGTTGGTGGTGATCGGCTGGCCGGTGCTCGGGTCGTTGCCGAACCCGCACCAGTACCCCTCGGTCTTGTTCGACTCGTCGGGGACCGATCCCTCCACGACCAGGATGAACGGCTCCAGCTCGCCGCGGTCGGCCCGGTGCCACCACTCGATGAAGCTGTCCGGGCCGCGCTCCGGACCGCACTCGAAGTCGATCAAAGGCCAGTGCATCGCCACCTTGGGCAGCCCGGGGAGGGCGCCGAGCACTATCTCCTCGATGCTGGGTTGGGTGGCCGCGGTGAGCGCGACGGAGTCGCCGTCGCAGCTCAGCCCGCCATTCATCCAGAGGATATGCAGGATCTTGTCGTCATGGGCCGTGCTGGGCCTGGTCACAGGGCCCCCTCGGTCGGCCGTGCCTGGTCAGACGAACGCTTCCGTGCGTTGTGGACGGTGCGGTATCTGAGCTTCGCCTCCGCCTCGCTCGTTCCTCGCTCGGACGTCGGCTCGCTGGACATTTGTGTCCCCGCCACCGGCCCAGCCTAGGTACAGATCTGGACGCCCATCGACGGACAGCCTGTCCGTCGCCGGCTGTCTCGGCGGTCGTTCACCCGTAAACTCGCCATGGAATCCCGCCGGCCGGCGTGGGAGGGGATCGATGCGAGTGTCGCAGGACGCGATCGAGGAAGAGATCGAGGTGCTTCCGGTCGTCGTCGTCACGCGGGCATTTCAGGCCCGCCCGTCCTCGGTCCCGGACATCCGCGACTTCGTCCGCCATCAACTGGCCCGGACCGCGCTCTCCAACGACCACGTCCGGGCCCTCGGCCGGCGCGTGGCCGACGTCCTGCTCGAGGCGGCCGGCGAGGGTGGGGCGATCAAGGTGTCGTTGCGGATTTTCGCCGACCACGCCGAGGTCGACCTGCTCCAGGACAACGATCGCACTGGCCGGGCGCCCGAGGCCGCGCCGGCCGCGGGCCGCGGATCGACCGTGACCGAACGGGCGCCATCCGCTGACGGCGCCGCCGTCTATGTCGGGTCCGAACCCGCCGCGGCGTCGACTCTCGCCGGTTGGGCGCCCGACCGTCCCGGCGTCGCCTTCGCCGATTGGCTGGCCGACACGCTGCGACGCCGGGGCATGACTATGGAGGCGGCGTCGCGCCAGCTCCGGGTGTCGGTGAAGACGGTCAGCCGGTGGGTCAGCGGGACGACCGAGCCGCGCCTGCGCGACCTGTCCCGGATCCGCCAGGTCTTCGGCGATCTGCCGCCCCCGTGACGCGTCGCGGCCTCACCCCGTGGTGGCCTCAGGTGCCGGGTCGGCGGCCGAAGATGTACACCCGAGTGCCGATCTTGCCGATGTCCCACATCTTCTTGGCGTCGGCGGGCAGCAGGTTGATGCAGCCGTGCGAGCCGAACGAGTTGTGCAGGTACGTGGTGGTCTGGTGGAAGCCCATGCCGCCGTAGAAGCGCTGCCAGTACGGCATCCAGACGCTGTACGGATCCGACCATTCCCGGATGTTGCGGTTCCGCACCGCGAAGGTGCCGGCCGGCGTCTGGAAACCGCCGCGCATGCCGGTGCGGGTGGGCGTGGGCTTCCAGATGACCTTGTATCCGTCCAGGATGAAGACCGTCTGGTGGGTGAGGTCGACGCAGAACGTGATGCGCTTGTAGCGCCCCGGGCAGGCGCTGGTAACGGTCCGGACGAGCCGCCGGGAAACGATATACGTGATCTCGTTGGCGTAGCCGTTGATCGGGCGGATGCCGTACCGCCGCTGGAACCGCTTGATCGTTTCGCACTCGGTGCTCGTCTGCCTGCCGTCGACGACGATCGTGCCGAAGCCGCCGAGTCGCTTGACGAAGCTCTCCACTTCCCGCTGGCGAGGCCCGGTCGGGCAGGTCGCCCCGCGGGCCGATCTCGGCATCGCGGTGCTGTACCAGGATCCGCGAATGCGTGCCGCGATCGGTTGCTCGCTGCGCGTCACCTTCGCGTCGGCCGTCGAGCCGGCGACGGCCGGGGTCGCCGGCCCCGCTCTTCCCGGCAAGCTCGCGGGCGCGGACGCGAAGGCCGTGGCACCAACGATGATCGCCAGGAGCGGCGCGACGAACACGGTACGGCCGTGACGTTTCACGGCTCCTCCTCACCGGCCAGGGGTTAGCCCGCAACTGGAGGTCGACGGTACCTGTCAAGCACTGTTCGAGAAACCGTCGGATCGAGATGTAACTACGGCCGAATGGCTGGTTGAAACCTTGCGATGGTATGAATTCGGCCCATAGCGGGACGGCCGCCGCGGCTCAGTCCGGAATCCGACCCATCGCCGTCGTGTGTCCACTCTGGACTTAGTACGAACTGCGGCCTTGGTGCCGATCGTCCTTCTCGTCCACGACGGGCGCACTCGGTCGTCGTCGTTGGACAGGTCCAGGCGGGTTCACCCGCCGCGTTCGCTGACCGACGCGTACAGCTGCGGTGACTTCGGCGGCTCCGGGCCCGATCAGGTTCGGCACGGTGTCGACGTCGGCACTGGTACCGCGTCGACCGGCCGATGCCCATGCAGGTCGCTACACCGACCTCGCGGGGGAGGGTCCCCTGGCACTGTCTATGGCGTCGTCCGACCCGTGCGCGATGCCGGCCGAAGGGGTCGAACCTGCGCGGAGTCGCCCGCCATCGCCGCGTGCATGCCGATCTCTGGTACCGACCACAATGACGGCGAAGCTGGGCCAAGCCGCGCGGGATGAGGCCATCCAGGGGCGGCCACCTGAGCGCGCGAGCTGAACCAGCGCGTTGAGATGCCGCGCACGTGGCGGTCGACGGTGTGCTCGGGTCATACCCTCGGCGACCTGGCGGGCGACCTCGGCTCAGCGGCGATCGAGCGGCGGTGCGACTCGTTGCCCGTCCGGTCTCGACCTGGGCCAGGTCGGCGGTCTCGCCCAGGGGTGGATCAGCGCCCGAACCGGAACAAGTTCAGGACGGCGACGAGGTTGGACCCGCGACCAGATCGGCCCGGGCCATGCCATGTTGGTCGCCACACCGACCATCCTGGGACACGGTCCCATGGTGTGTTGGAGGCGGGCTCGCCCATGTTGCGCGACGCGGTCAGCGGTCGAAGCCGCCGATCTTGACAGCTCCGATGAAGTGACCCCATGCCTCGGCGGAGAAATGTAAGATCGATCCGCCCTCGGGGTCCTTACTGTCGCGCACTGCGACACCGCCGTCCCAGTGGATCATCTCGAGACAGCACCCGTCGGCGGCGCTGTAGGAGCTCTTCCGCCAACCGCGACCTACCTGGTTGGCGGAAAGCACGGCAGATGCGTTGGCAACCGAGTCGTGATTGGACACGAGACGAGAGGTTAGCGCACGTTCCTATGTGGTGGTAGGGAGACGCGCTGAATCGCCCTGTTGGATGACCGTCGGTGCAGGCGAGCCCGCTTGTCCCGATACGCACGGTGCAGGGGCTATGTCCGGCGGGACGCCAGATACTTGATCTTCTTCACGGACTGGTCGGGGCCCAGAGCGTCGGTGGAGAGTCGATCGAAGTACGTCAGATACTGCCGCAGTCGGTCCGGGTCCTCGACATAGAGGTCTCCCGCGATGCTTTCGAGGTAAACGACATGGTTGTCGTCTGCCTCGGGGAGCCTCATCATTACCACGGTTCCGGTAAATATGGTCAGCACGCTGGCGCGATCGAAGGGAAGGACCTGGATCGTTACCCTCGGCCAATCGGCGGCGTCGGCGAGGTGCCGCAGCTGTCGACGTAGAATGCTGCGATCTCCAATGACGTGATGGAGAACGGCCTCATCGAGGACGACGTGCAAGTGTGGAGGTTCCTCGCTCGTCAAGATCCTTTGTCGAGCGAGCCGCGCCTTCACCCGCTTCTCGACCTCCTCCGGTGTCCAGGCATCCCGCCGTTGGTTGATGATCGCGCGGGCGTATTCCTCGGTCTGAAGCAGTCCGTAAACGAGCGTGGGTTCGACGACGCTCAGCGACGTCGCCTCGGACTCCAGGGCGATATACGTCGAGTACCCAAATCGCAATGTGTCGCTGTAGGCCTGCCACCAACCCTGTACGTCGGCATCGCGGGCCAGCGTGACGAGACGGGTCCGCTCGGTTCCCTCCACCCCGAGCACGTCCAGGATCTCGTGGACCGTGCCGGGCGTGATCCGGATCCGGGCGGTCTCGATGCGGGAGATGCGCGACGGCGAACAGCGCAGCCGCTCGGCCAGCGCCTCGGCCAGCATTCCGGTCTGTTCTCTGAGCCGACGCAGCTCCTTTCCGAGCTGTCGACGGCGGACAGTTGGAGGCGAGCCGACGGCCAAGCGCCACCTCCTAGGAGTCGATCATTAGTGTGCCGCAAAGCGTGAGTGATGTCACGCATTCACTCAGGTGCACTCACGTTGGCGCGATCGCTCTCATGCACTTGCGCTGACAAGCATGAATGCCTCACCATCGTGGGCAGAGGCGCCCGCCCCTACTCCACCGCCTGTTAGGAGTAGTGCGATGGCCAGGCCCGAGTCGCACGGCCCCGAGCCGGTCGGCTCCGTGGGCATCGATCGCCGGCCGGCCGGGCGGCCTCCACGCGAACCCGATCGTCAGTGTTGTCGGGACCCTGGCGAGCCGCGCGATCGCGCCCCTCCCGACACGAAAGCGGCACCCGGCTGGTCCCCAGGTGCCGCTTTCGTTAGGCGCTCCGCGTGGAGCTTCGCAACCGTTCCAGCCAGCCCGAGCCCTCTTGGAGTCAACAATGCACGCTACTCCCGCCCACCAACGGCCGCCACTTGACGGCGACGAAGGCACTCCGAACCGTTATCTGCGCGTCTCCTACGCTCAGCACGACATCCTCGTATGCGATCGCTGGCTTGAGGTGGACGGGCGACGTTATCCCCTTGTGGACCTGCGTCCCGTCCACACTGGGCACTCGCGCCGGGCCGGCGCGAAGGCGGGGTGGACCCTGGCCGCGCTCGTGATCGTCGTTGCCTGGCTGTGGCTCCGTCTCGACCCCCGTGTCTGGTGGATCGTCGCCCTCATCGCGATGGCAACAGCGATCGTGCTCGCGGGCCTCGCGCTGCGGCAACTGCGCCGCATCAACGCGATGGTGACCGAGGTCGACGGCGTGGTCACGATCGTCATTGGACGTGACCTCGCTGACCACACTCGAAATCGCGGTGATCCGAAGGCCCTCTTGCCATCGCGGCAGGGGGGCACCAACGATCGGCCAACGGCCGTAAACCAGCATTCGTACTGGTCGGGCGCCAATCGTGCCGCGCGGGCCGGCGATGAGCCGACCCATCATCGGTCGTCGATGGTGTGGACCAAGAACCGGGGCGGGCTCGGGCGGCTACTGGGCGGATGAAGCCATCCAGGCGGCTACCTGGGCGCGCGAGCTGAACCCCAGCTTGTTGAGGATGCTGCGCACGTGGCTGTCGACGGTGTGTTCCGAGATGAGCGGCCGCGCGCCGATCTGCTTGTTGCTCAGACCCTCGGCGACCAGACGGGCGACCTCGGCCTCGCGGCGGCCGAGCGGCGCCGTTTCGACCGGGGCGGCGGGCGACGCCGTTGGCGGCGCCTCCTCGAGGGCGAGCGCGAGCGCGGCGGCGCGACTCATCGCCCGGCCGGCCTCGATCTGGACCAGGTAGGCGGTTCCGCCCAGGGTGACTCGGGCGGATTCCATGGCGCGCCCGAGCAGCGCCTCCAGATGTGGCAGGAGGGTCGGGCCGATGCCGCGGTGCACGGTATCGGCCGCCCCGAACAGATGGGCCGCCCGCCGGGCCTGACTACTGCCGGCGGCATGGCAGCCGAGCGCGTCGAGCAGGATGTACTGCGCCACGCGGTCGTCGATCCGGCGGGCGATCCGCAGCGCCTCCGTGAGCAGCATCATCTCCAGTGAATACAGGTCGCCCTCCTCGCGGCTGCGGCGCAAGCCCTCGGACGACGCCGACCGCACCAAGGCGAGATCGCCGTCCAGCAGGCCGCCCAGGTCGCCGCACACGTGGGCTGCGATGGAGGCCAGCGACAGCGCCTGGGCCCGCAGGCTCGGCTCACCCGCCCGTTCGGCCGCCGCCGCGCTGCGTTCCAGCGCCGGGAGCGCCGCGACCGGCTCGGACTGGAGGATGCCCAGGAATCCGCGCATGAAGAGGGCAAGCGCATGCGGATCGGCGCCCAACCCGAGCAGTTCGTCCAGCCACCGGGTGCCCTCACTCGTCGCCCGCGTGACCCAGTACCAGCCGACGAAGCTCGCGACATCGAGTCCCAGTCGTCGGTCCTGGCGGGCCACGCATCGCTGTAGGATTGATCGGATATGTCGATCTCCAGATCCATCCAGTCGAGCCACTCGGTCAACCGGTACCGGGCGTGCGGCGCCGCCCGCAGGCAGCGGTCGCGATAGTAGTCGGCGCAGAGCCGCTCGACCGGCTCCTCCTCGCCGCTTTCCTCAGCTTGAGGCCGGCGTACTCCCGCATCGCCTCAGCGGGCGGCTTCGTCCCCCCGTCGTCATCAAGGAACGGATCCGCCGCGACGGGGTCGTAGCGCCGACCGACTACCGACGGGCGATCGAGGTCGACTACCGAGCCCTCCAAAAGGGACTCAGTCGCGAGATCGCCGCGGTCAGGTCCGCTTGAGCGTTGCCAGCCAGGCCGGCGCGCCGTCGGCGTGGAATCTCGTCAGCACCCGCTCCGGTTCGATGGCGGCGACACTCCATCCGTTGCCGGGGCCGAACGCCGCTCTCAGCTCGTCCTGGCTGACCGGATGCGGGCCGGTCTCGGACCCCTCGTCACTGAAACACAACACATACAGGGTCGCGTCGGTCCCGGTCACCGCGGCCAGGCTCGCCACGTATCGTGGTCGCTCTTCGCCGTCGAAGGTATGGAACAGCCCGCAGTCGAGCACCGTGGCGAAGCCGCGACCCAGACGGTCCAGACGGAAGGCGTCGGCCGTGGTGAACTCGGCCTCGATCCCACGCTCGGCGGCCTTCAGCCGGGCGATCGCCAGTGCGGTTCCGGCCACATCGACGCCCAGAACGGGCAGCCCTAGCGAGGCGATGTGAAGAGCGTTCTCGCCGGTACCGCAGCCCACGTCGAGCACGGCGCCGGCGAATCCACCCGCGGATGCCACCCGGACGACCGCCGGCTGTGGCGCTCCGATGTCCCACGGTGCGGGGTCTTGGCGGTACGACGCGTCCCACGGCCGTCCCGTCATCCGTTCGTGACTGGTCGGGGACCGGCCACCGAACGGATCGTCGGCGAGGGGTCCTGGCCGCTGCGACACCGTCGCGCCTCCCTCCAACCGATCTCGCCACCCTATCGCGGGCCGGCCGACCGTGACTTGGGTCCGTACGGCCCGTTAGAGCTCCGGTCAGGTGGTGAGGCGCTCGTCCCGCCGCAGCTCCGAGAAGCCCAGGGCGATGCCACGCAGCAGTTCGGTGGCCTCGGTCAACTGGCTTACCGAGGGTTGTGCCCGGGCCGTCCGCTCGTCCTCGGCCACGTAGGCGGCCGCGGCCCCGACGAGCTGTTCGTAGGCACTCACACCCCGCTCGAAATGCGCGACCAGCACGCGGACGGACTCGGGCGAACCACCGTAGGCCAGCCCGCGCTCCGCTCCGGATGCGCGCCGGGCCAACGCGCGCAGCTCCCGCTCCGCGACCGTCGCTTCCCGCACGGCAGTCTCGCCCGGCCCGCCCGGGCGTACCGCGAGGCCGTTGAGCACGACCGAAGCCTGGTCGAGACGGCGCCAGCCGGGCACCACGGCGCTACCGCGCAGTCGGACCCGGTCGACCTGGCGGCGAAGCTCGGCGAGCGCCTCCCGGCCGCCCGGGAATCCGGCCACGAACGCTTCCGCCCGCGTGCGCGCCCGGTCGCCGGCGAAGGCCGGGTCGAGCGCCGGCGGCACGGGTTGCGTGGCCAACGCGCGATAGTCGGCCCAGCGCCAGCCGGCCAGCATCACCGAGCCGCCGGCCGCGGCGGCCCAGAAGGCATCGGCCAGGCCCAGTCCGGCGTACGGCATGAGCACCGCCGCGGCGCCCAGGAGGGCACCGGCCAGCACACTCCATCTCCGGGCGGCCCGGCGCAACCGTCGCAGCCGCCGGGTATGCCGTGCCCGCTCATCGACCATAGCGGCCTCCCTCCACGGCGTGCCTGGTGTAAGTCTGCCCGCCCGCGCCAGCTCCCGCCCAGCGCGTGGCCGACCGGGGTGACTCGACGCCGAAGCGGTGGGGCACGCCGTGGCATCCGGACCCAACCTGTTCGGTCTTTTCTGGCGTAATAGGGTGTGCACACGTTGGACGACGTCGAACCGAACCAAGGGCGGCCGCCGCCGTTCGAGACCAGCGTCGCGCCGTATCTGCTTGACATGAGCCGGCTGGCCGCGCGCCTCGTCGGCGAAGGCGACGCCGACGACGTCGCCCAGGAAGCGCTGACGCGGGCGTGGCAACGCCGTACGACGTTCGATCCGGCGCGTGGTTCGCTCCGGTCGTGGCTGCTGGCCATCACCGCCGATCAAGCTCGCCGATGGCGCACGCGCCGCCCAAGGCCGGTCAGGTCGATGCCCCGGGAATGTGACACCGACCGGGACCGGGCCCTGGACCTGCGCGATGCCGTGGCGCTGTTGCCGCCCCGGCAGCGGCTGGCGGTGGAGCTGCACTACTACGTCGGCCTGCCGGTCGGTGAGACCGCCGAGGTGATGGGCATCAGCGACGGGACGGTGAAGTCCACCCTCGCCGACGCTCGAGCTCGGCTGCGGACCGTGCTGGAGGACGGATGAACGACGACACGATCGAACAGATGCTGCTGGAGGACGGCGAGCGCTGGCGCCTAGCCCACGACCGTCCACCCAACCTGCGTCCGGGACCGGGCCGGCGCCGGTGGGCGCCGGGCGCGGCGGCGGCCGGGGTCCTTGCCGTGCTCGCGGCCGCGGCGACCGTCGTTGCCCTGCGCGATGGGCCCGACCCGACGCCCGGGCACCCGGTGGTGGACGCCGTGCCATGCGCGGATTCCGCGGCCAGCGCCGCCGAACTGCTGGCGGAGCCGCCGGAAGGGCCGGCCAGTGGAAAGGTGGCTGGCAGCGCGGTCACCGAGGCCTGGTCGCTCGACGGCGGTGCGCTGACCGTCGAACCTCCGCCCCCCAACCACACCCCGGCGCTGACGCACGACCAGGCGGCCTGCAGCCTCACGGCCGGAGTGGGCATCGGTCATTGGGGGGCCGGGCGAGGTCGACTCGCACTTGCCACGGTGAGCATCCGCGCCGATGTCAAGGAACAGAAGATCCTCGGAAACTTCATCATCGAACGCCCCGACCGCGTCCCGAAACTGCTCGCGGTGCCGGTATATCAGCGCCGGGTCGCCTGGATCCTGATCACGGGCGACGCGAGTAGTCGCCCCATGAGCTGCGGACCTGGCCGGATCGGCGCGGCCCGTCCTCCGGCGACGCGCAACCCCATTGATCTCGACCACATGCGAAAGACCTATGCCGTCTACGCCGTCGACGCGGCGACCGGTGCCGACGCGGTCATCTTTACCGAGAGCCACGCCAACTGCCCGCAATCGGCGGCCTCACCCGCGACGGTCACCGTTCCATATCAACGTATGTCGATAGCTTGGACGCTCCAGAGTCGGGCCTCGGACGGCAAGCGGGCAATCCTTTCCGCCGCGTGGGCCGACTGCGAACGCTATGGAGGGCCGCTATCGACCAACGGACCCGAGATGTTCGGCGCCACCGTGGACCAGGGAACCCGCAACCGGGTGACGATCGTCATCAACCGCCCCTTCGGGCCACCTTGTGGAACACCGGTCGTCCGGTCGGTGCGACTCACGGCCACCGAGACACTGCCCGAGACCCTGATCCACGCACCGACCGGACTCCTGGTCTGGAGACCATGAACCAAGATCACACGGGTGGGCACCGCGCTCCCGAATGACCTCACGGACGGCCGGGAAGGGCAGCGGGAGATGAGGACGTGCCGAACACGACGTTCGACACCGCGCGGGACGCCGGTGATTCGACCGGCCGGTGCGGTACAACGGACCAGGGCCGCCCCGGGAGTGTCGCGATGATCGAGCAGTACGTGTTGGGTCTTCAGGCGGTCGACGAGACGCAGGTCGCGGTCGTTGGCGGCAAGGCCGCGCACCTGGGCGCGCTGTCCCGGATCGAAGGCATCCACGTGCCGGCGGGCTTCTGCGTGACGACGGGCGCCTTCCGACGGATCATGGCGGAAGCGCCGTCGATCGGCGATCGGCTCGATCGGCTGTCGCGCCTGAGTCCGGACGACCGGGAGGCCATCGGCACGCTCAGCGCGGAGATCCGCCGGACCATCGAAGGGATCGCCATCCCGGGCGATCTCGCGGCGGCGATCACCCGCGCTCTCGACCGGCTCGGCGAGCGGGCCGCCTACGCCGTCCGATCCAGCGCGACGGCAGAGGACCTGCCGACGGCCTCCTTCGCCGGCCAGCAGGACACGTACCTGAACGTCGTGGGCCCCGCGGCGATCCTCCAGCACATCAGCCGGTGCTGGGCGTCGCTCTTCACCGAGCGGGCCGTGACCTATCGCCAGCGCAACGGCATCGAGCACCGTGCGGTCCACATGGCCGTGGTCGTGCAGCAGATGGTCTTCCCGCGGGTGGCCGGCATCCTGTTCACCGCCGACCCCACCACGTCCAACCGGAAGGTCGCCTCCGTGGAGGCCAGCTTCGGCCTCGGCGAGGCCCTTGTCTCCGGCCTGGTGAACCCGGACGTGTACAAGGTGAGCGACGGCGAGATCGTCGCCAAGGCGGTCGGCACCAAACAGCTCGCCATCCGGGCCTCGCCGGCGGGCGGGACGCAGGAACAGGCGATCGACCCTGAGTTGCGGGATCAGCCCGCGCTGACGGATGCGCAGGTCGTACGGCTCGCCCGGCTCGGCCGGCGCATCGAAGCACACTTCGGCCGTCCACAGGACATCGAATGGTGCCTGGTCGACCACGACCTCGGCGAAGCTTGCGAGCCGGACACCGGGCAATTCCAGATCGTCCAGAGCCGGCCGATCACCACGCTGTTCCCCATCCCCCAGTCCGGCGACCGGGAGAACCACGTCTACGTCTCCGTCGGTCACCAGCAGATGATGACCGACCCCATGAAGCCCCTCGGGCTGTCCTTCTGGCAGATGACGACCCCAGCGCCCATGGCCGAGGCCGGCGGCCGCCTGTTCGTCGACGTCACCCGAAGGCTGGCCTCGCCGGCGAGCCGCGCCGGCCTCCTGGAGCTCGCGGGGAGATCCGATCCGCTGATCGGGGACGCGCTGCGGACCATTCTCGAGCGCGACGGCTTCATCCGATCGCTTCCTGACGAGGGTTCCCCCGGGCCACCGCTCGGCGGCGCGCCAGCCCCGATCGAGACCGATCCGGCCATCGTCACCGAGCTGATCGGGCGCAGCCAGGCATCCATCGCCGCCTCGGAACGCGACATCGCGACCTTGTCCGAGGAGGCGCTGCTCGACTTCATCCAGGCGGACATCCAGGAGCTGAGACGGATCCTGTTCGATCCGCGCGGCCATCAGGTGTTCATGTCGGCGATGGAGGCCGCGTGGTGGCTCAACGATCAGCTGCAGGCGTGGCTGGGCGAGAAGAACGCGGCGGACACGCTCACGCAGTCGGTGCCCCACAACGTCACATCGGAGATGGGGCTGGCGCTTTTGGACGTCGCCGACGTGATCCGCCCGCATCCGCACGTGGTGACGTTTCTGCGCCACGTCGAGGACGACGGTTTCCTGGACGAGCTGGCCGAGCTGCCGGGCGGGCGGGAAGCGCGAGACGCTATCGAGGCGTGGCTCGAAAAGTACGGGATGCGCTGCGTCGGCGAGATCGACATCACACGGCCGCGTTGGCGCGAGCGTCCCTCCACGCTCCTGCCCGTGATCCTGGGCAACATCAAGAACTTCGAGCCGGGCGCCGGTGCGCGGCGCTTCGAGCAGGGGCGGCAGGAGGCATGGGCGAAGGAAACGGACGTGCTGGAGCGCTTGCGGGCACTTCCGGACGGGGAGCGCAAGGCCGAAGAGACGAAGCGGATGATCGACCGGGTCCGGACCTTCATCGGGTACCGGGAGTACCCGAAGTACGGCATGGTCAGCCGCTACTTCGTGTACAAGCGGGCCTTGTTGGACGAAGCCGAGCGGCTCGTGCGGGCCGACGTGCTACGTGAGAAGGAGGACATCTTCTACCTCATGTTCCAGGAGCTCCACGACGTCGTGCGCACGAACCGCGTGGACGACCAGCTCATCGGCGGGCGCAAGGACGCGTTCAGGTCGTATCAAGCGCTCACGCCGCCACGGGTGCTCACATCGGACGGTGAGGTCATCACCGGGGCGTACCGCCGCGACGGCGTGCCGACCGGTGCCCTGGTCGGCCTACCCGTCTCCACCGGGGTCATCGAGGGGCGGGCCCGCGTCATCCTGGATATGGCGCGCGCCGATCTCGAAGCGGGCGACATCCTGGTCACCGCCTACACGGACCCCAGCTGGACGCCGCTCTTCGTCGCCATCGCGGGCTTGGTGACGGAGGTCGGAGGATTGATGACCCACGGCGCGGTAATCGCACGGGAGTACGGATTGCCGGCCGTCGTCGGTGTGCTTGATGCCACCCGGCTGATCCCCGATGGGCAGCGGATCCGCGTGCACGGGACCGACGGGTACGTCGAGATTCTGCGCTGACCCACCAATGATCAACGGCCGGTCCGGCCGTTGGCCTGCCTTCCACCGTCGGGGTGGCGGAGTATGGGCTCAGGACATAGGAAACGCGTGGCCGTGGTCACCGCCTGGGATGTCGACAGCGCAGGCTTGCCGCTGAGCCTGGAGGAGCACCTGTTCCTGCATCGCCGGTTCCGCCTGTGTCGCATCAGGGTGCTGGTGTCACTGCAGACCTGAACCGACACGCCAGTGCGGGACGAGAACGAGCCGCGCTTCCGCTCAGGCCCTCCCGCCCCGGACCGATGTTCCGAGTAAGCGTGCGGGCACGATGGCACCCCGAATCGGCGTGACAGGAGGCGACGTCCCGGTGAACGACCGTCCCACCATTGGGGTCCTGTCCACCTCCTTCGGTGGCACGTACTTCGGCAGCGTGCTCGGCGGCATCAAGCGGGCCACGGCCGCGGCCGATGGGCGGATCATCGCGATCCAGACGCTCGACGCCGGTACGGTTGACCGCGACCTGTCGGATCCGCCGGAGTTTCAACATCGGGTGGCCTGGGACCACGTGTCCGGTTTCGTGGTGATCCTCAACGCCGCGAACAAGGACTACCTCACGGCCATCCGGAACACCGGGAAGCCGGTGGTCATGATCAGCGACAATGTGCCCGGCTTCTCTTGCCCGGTGGTGTTGCCCGACAACCGGATCGGTATCCACGAGGCGGTCGATCACCTGGTGGAGCATGGTCACCATGCGATCGCGTTCGCTGGCCACCCCGTACAGCGTGACTTCCGCCAGCGGTACGAGGCGTACCGGGATGCGTTGACCCGGCACGGCATAACTCCACGAGCGAACCTGTTCTTCGATACCGGAAACAATCAGGAGAGCGGTGGCGAGGATGCCGCCGCCAAGATGATCGCGGCTGGCATGCCGTCCACGGCCGTCATCGCCGGCAACGACCTCAACGCGGTGGGACTGATGCGGACGCTGACGGCCGCCGGCTACGATCTTCCGCGGGATCAGGCCGTGGTCGGTTTTGACGACATGGATTGGGTGGTCTACCTCACACCGAGCCTCTCCAGTGTGCGGCAACGGTTCGACGATGTCGGTAGCCGCGCAGTCGAACTGGTGCTTCAACAGTTGGCTGGTGAAAAGGTCGAGCCGGGGTTTCACTACCTGCCCACTACCTTCGTGCCGCGCGAATCGTGCGGATGCCCCGACACGTTGGCCCTCGGCGAGCCGGCCGTCGCCGGCCATCCTGGCGTCGCCACCACTGAGGAGCTCACCGCCCGCCTCTTGGACTCCGTCGGTGGCGTTGACGTTGATCTATCAACCGCCGACGTCCTCGCCCGGGCCGCGGAGGAGATCACGGTCAACATCCGGGCGGCCGCGGAGGGCGCACCCGGGCCAAATCCCTTTCGTCTACGACAGGCCCTGTCCCGTCTCCACGGCCTGCAGCGGCGACCGGAAAGCCTGATCGAGATGATGCGGTGCGTACGGTCGTTCGGCCGCAGTGCCGCGTCGACCGCTCGTACCGAAGACGGCGCCGCGGCCGACCGCGTTGAGGCGTGCACCGAGGAGATCATGGTTGCCTTGGCGCAGAGCCAGGCCCGTGCACAGTTCCGCGACGGCCGGTACTTCCAGTCCACTTTGAACGCACAGTACACCGTCAGCATGAACCTGTTGCGCAGCCACGAGGAAGACCCGCGCATGCTCGCCTGGATCGAGGGCACGCATTCCCGGGCGGGTTGTCTTGGACTGTGGTCGCGGCAATCGGCCGATTCCTCCACGGGCGAGGCGGCCCTCGACATTGTGACCGTCTTCGAGCGGGGTGGCCAGGCCGTCCGGCCGGCGGGCACCGCGATCACGCCGCGCTCGTTCCCGCCGGCCGAGGTCGTCGGACTGGCCGATCTGGCCGCGGACGATATGGTCTTCGTGGCGCCCATGAAGGTCAACGCGAGCGACTGGGGCATGCTGGCGATCGTGGGTCCGATCGAGGCCTTGGTGCCCACCGGTCGGGAGATGATGAACCAGTGGGCGGCGCTGCTCACGATCGCGTTGGACCATGAGGCGGTGCTCGAGTCGCTGCGCGAGCGTGAGGAGCGGCTGCGCTATGCCGCGCTGTACGACCAGCTGACCGGTCTCGCCAACCGGACGCTGTTCCTGGAGCGGCTGCGTCACTCCATCGCCCGGGCACAGCGTCGGCCCGACTACCGCTTCGCGGTGCTACTGCTCGATCTCGACGGATTCAAGCTGGTGAACGACAGCCTGGGCCATCTGGCCGGCGATCAGCTCTTGGTACAGGTGGCCGCCCGGGTCGGCGATTGCGTCCGGGGGACCGACATCGCGGCCCGGTTCGGCGGCGACGAGTTCGCGATCCTGCTGGACGACATCGTCGACGTGGAGAGTCCGGTCGCGGTCGCGGAGCGGATTCATGCCGCGCTGAAGACGCCCTTCCGGTTGGGCGACGAGGAGGTCGTCGTCTCGTCGAGCATCGGCATCTCGCTCAGCGCCACGGGATACGACCACGCCGAGGACGTCATCCGGGACGCCGATACCGCGATGTACTCCGCGAAATGGCGCGGCAAGGGCACGCACGCCATCTTCGACGTGGGCATGCACGCCAAGGCCGTCGGCCGCCTGCGCACTGAAGCGGAATTGCGCCGGGCGCTGGACATGGGCGAGTTGGAGGCGCATTTCCAGCCAATCATGCGCCTGGAAGGCGGGCAGATCGCCGCCGTGGAGGCCTTGATGCGCTGGCGGCACCCGATCCGCGGTCTCATCGCGCCGGCCGACTTCCTTCCGATCGCCGAGGAGAGCGGCCTGATGCTACCCATGGGACGGTGGATACTCGCCGAGTCCTGCCGCCAGCTACGGGCGTGGCAACTCTCGGGTGTGGCACCGGATAACCTCAAGATCAGCGTCAACGTATCGGACCGACAGTTCTGGCACGGACGGCTGCTGGAGGACGTGCGGGACTGTATCGAGATGGCGAGTATCGAGCCCAGCGACCTCTGCCTCGAGATAACCGAGGGCGTAATCATGCGTGACGCCAAGTTGGCCCGCATGATGCTCACCGAGCTGCACGAGATGGGCGTGGAGCTGCACATCGACGACTTCGGCACCGGGTACTCCTCGCTCGAAGCCCTGTGCCACCTTCCCATTGACGGTTTGAAGATCGACCGATCCTTCGTGTCGCCGCTAGGCTCCGACAGCCGCAGCGCCGAGTTGGTCCGTACCATCGTGCTGATGGGTGCCAACCTCGGGATGGACATCATCGCCGAGGGCGTGGAGACGGCCGAGCAGTGCGGTTTCCTGCAACGGATCGGCTGCACCTACGGGCAGGGTTACCTATTCTCTCGGCCACTACCCGGCCCCGAGGCGACTGCCTTCCTCGCCGCTGGCTCGCCGGTGGCGCCACGATCCGATCGTCACGGCTCGAAGTATGTAGCGGAGTCGAAGTCGGCGTAGCCACCCTCGCCACCCAGATCCTGCACCCACAGTCCGACGAAGGCGCCGGTGAAGCCCCATCCCTCGGGCTCACCGGCGACGATTCGGGCGGCGTGCTCGTCGGAGAGGATCGTCGCGTCCAGATCCACCGGCAACTCGCACCAGCCGGCCCCGCGGTCGTAAGCGAAACGCGCGACGGGCCCGTCGAGCCGGACCCGCAGTCCGAGCCGGTCCACCCCGTCCAGCCCGACGCGCACGCGGTCGTGAGCATGGCGGCGCCCGTCGTCGGCGCTGAGCAACTCCAGAACCCGATGGCCGTGGTCGTCCGCGGTGACGTAGGCGTAGTGCCAGTTGAGGCTGTTGTAGTACGCCGTGATCCCGGCCAACTGGCGGTAGCTGGTCGGGCGGAACTCCATCACCGCCTCGAACGAGCAGCACTGCGCGCTCACCCGGCGAGCCACAAGGCTGGGTCGCTGCCGACCGACCGGGGACTGTCCACCGTAGATGCGAAGGTGCGAGGGCCGGTCGGTGAGCCGTACCCAGGCCGGCGTGGCCGGACGTCGCAGCGTCGACCAATGGGGGCCGAGAACGGATGAGTCGAAGTCGTCGACGCCGGACGGTGTCGGCACGGGAGCGTACGCGAGGTCCGGCGCTGGCACCTCCTCGTGGGGCACGCCGCCGTCGACGCGCGGCCATCCGTCGGCCCACCGCACCCGCTGGATCGCGGTCTCTCGGCCCAGCACGCACCGGCCCAGCGGCGAGTACGGCCGGGCGACCAGGTGCGCGAGATACCACTCTCCGGTCTGCGTGCACACGAGGCTGCCGTGCCCGGCCTTCTGGAGAACCAGTTCGGGCCGGCCGAAGGAGGTGAGCATTGGCCCGGCTGGATCAACCTCGTACGGGCCGAGGAGATCGCGCGAACGGGCAACGGTTATCTGGTGCTCCCAACTGGTGCCACCCTCCGCGGTCACCAGGTAGTACCAGCCGTCCTTGACGTACAACCGCGGCCCCTCAGTCACTCCAGCCGCGGTACCGGCGAACAGCATCCGTGCCTCGCCGACCAGGCGGCCCGCCCGCCGGTCGTATTGCTGGATGTTGATGCCCGCGAACCGATCGCGGCCCGGCCGCCAGTCGGCCGTCATGGTCAAAAGCCAGCTGTCGCCGTCGGGGGCGTGGTATACCGATGGGTCGAAGCCGCGGCCGTGCAACAATATCGGGTCGGACCACGGACCGCTGATGTCTGGGGCGGTGATGAGATAGTTCTGCTGGTCCCAGTACCCCATGGCGAAGCTCGACACGTCGGTGTAGATCAGGTAGAAGCGTCCATCCACGTAGGACAGGTCTGGCGCCCACACGCCGCATGAGTCGCCCGCGCCGTTCAGGTCGAGCAGCCGCCGCTCGTCGAGAATCCCGCCCAACGCCTGCCAGTGGACCAGATCGTGGGAGTGGTGCACGCGTACGCCCGGGTACCACTCAAATGTGGATGTCGCCAGGTAGTAGTCCTCGCCGACCCGCAGGATCGAGGGATCGGGATGAAAGCCTGGCAGTACCGGGTTGTGGATGACCCGGCTGGCGGTGGTGACATTCCCGGACATGGCTTGCCTCTCGACGGAACGATGCGGTACGCGCAGTGGCCGAACCCTGGTGCTCCTGGTCTGCCGGGCCTGGCGCCGCACCTCGTCGGGGTGACGACCTGGCGGCAGGCTGCGCGTTCACCGAACTGGAGCCGACTCGGTGACATGTTCCGAATCTAACGCCATGCCCGCGGCGGCAGCGGGCGATTTGGAAAGCACCAGATCTGCGTGATCGCTGTCAGTCGTCACCAGGTGAACCATCTGGTGTGTTCGTGGTTCCGATCACTCTGCTTCGAGCTTCGCGCTCTGCAGGTGACTCCAGCGGTCGGGTCGAACGGCCGCTCGGCGGGAGTGACTGGTGGGCACGGAGGTACGACAGGTGCGCACGGGGCCGGGCGTGCCTCCGTGACACGCGTGCACATCTCGCGGTCCAACGGCGTACCCGTGAGGGTGGACGGGGGCGCCCGGCCGCGACACCACCGGGCCGCATCTCGCCGTATCGCACCCATCCGCGTCGGGTCGCTGGCAGGCTGTGATGGCCGGCCAGGTGACCGGCCGGGGTGGGCTGTGCCGGGCCTGACGAGACTTCACCAGGTCGTCGGCCGGTCCGCGTCGGAGTGCACCGTGCGGTACCGGGCCCAATTCGCGGTCTTGGCCAGAGGACTCTGGCGGTCCTGACGGGACACCCCGACCCGCCGTGCGCGGGCGGACGCCGACGCGAGCTTGCGAGCGGCGCCAACGTAGCAACTCTTGGAAGGGACGGCACATGACGACCCCCATCTCACGGAGATCGTTCCTGGGGC
>Ga0307415_100000045_pt1 | contig 52610 bp, 44 predicted proteins | sample DK1Cmetagenome_FD_204524 | JGI IMG/M metagenome (GOLD analysis project Ga0307415, IMG submission 204524) | Maize rhizosphere microbial communities from greenhouse at UC Davis, California, United States - DK15-C-2 | ecosystem: Host-associated > Plants > Roots > Rhizosphere > Soil | place: USA... | reverse complement strand
CAAGATAAGGTCTCCCACCCCACGAGGGTTAAGGCCCCCAGCCAGAACACTGGGTAGATAGGCCAGAAGTGTAAGCCTGGCAACAGGTTCAGCCGACTGGTACTAACAGGCCGAGGACTTGACCACACAACAACATCGCCTGTCACTCGCGTGACAGCGACGCCGCGTCCACTGTGCAACTCCCGAACAACGGACAACCGCTTGCCAGGTAGTGATGGAGGGCCACGCTCGCGTGGCCCCCTTTCTTTGTGCCTGTCAAGATCATGTGCCGCAACCCAGCCGGCCCGCCCCAAGATCCGCGCAACTGCCGCGCGGTTGTGGCCTCGCACCCCCTCCCGGGGACCACGACTGTGGTGCGGTTGTGACGATCATGAACCGGACTGTCCGGGCGGACGCCGGGTCCCCGCGCGGTCGGAGTGCCGACGGATTCGCCGTCGCCAAATCGGGAAGGATGAGACTGTGACCCCTGACTCGACCGACGACGCCAACCGCCCGGCCGGCGATCCGCCCCGCCGAGGCGCACCACCGCGCGGCGCCGCCGGTGATCGGCGAGGGTCGGCGCGCGACTCCGATCGACGCGAGGCGTACTCGCGATCCGCGCGGCCGGACCGGTCGACGGGAGGCCGGTCGGACCGATCCGGTCGCCCGGTGCTTGGCGATCGGCCCGCGCGTGGGTACGACGGCCGCGGGGATGGCCGGTCCGGCGGCGATCGACCCGCGCGTGGCTTCGGCCGCGATCGCGGCGAAGGTCGATTCGGCGGCGGTGGCCGTCCCGAGCGCGCGCAGGATCCCGGGAGCGGGCAGGACCGCCAGCGGCGGTACGACGGCGATCGTGCGACACGACCGGGACGCGAGGGCTACGGGCGCGACGCCGGCCCATACCGTGGTCGCGCGGACCGCGACGGCGCCGCTCGTGGTGACCGGACCGGGGGCTCGGGCCGTGGCGATCGGGCCGACCGGCCGCGCGGGGATCGTGCCGGTGGCGGGGATCGTGCCGGTGGCGCGGATCGTGCCGGTGGCAAGGATCGTGCCGGTGGTGGGGATCGTGCCGGTGGCGCGCGCGGCGCCGGTGGTTGGGTTCGGGGAGACCGACCGCGAGCGGATCGCGCCGGTGGCTGGGATCGTGGCGACCGGCCGCGCGGGGAAGGGACCGACGGAGGGGGTCGCGGTGATCGGACCGACCGGCCGCGCGGTGGTGGCGCCGGTGGCTGGGTGCGCGGAGACCGACCGCGCGGGGACCGGCCCGGTGGCTGGGATCGCGGTGATCGGGCCAACCGGCCCGGCGGAGACCGCGCCGGCAGATGGGATCGCGGGGACCGGGTCGACCGGGCGCGCGGTGACCGGACCGAGGGCTCCGCTCGTACTGGTGACCGGGCCGACCGGCCGCGTGGAGATGCGGCCGGTGGCTGGAATCGGGGCGACCGTGCCGGTGGTACGCGGGGTGCCGGTGGCTGGGTGCGCGGAGACCGGGCCGGCGCCGGGGACCGCGGGGGCTACCCGCGGCGCGACGCGGCGGCCGGCGACCGACGCGGAACCGTCCGCCGCGACGCCGGCGGCGACCGGCGAGACCGCGACGCGAGGGACCGCGACACAAGGGATACGAGGGACCGCGACGCCAGGGACCGGGATCGGCGGGACAGCTCGGACCGGAATGCCGGTGGCCGGGTGCCGAGGACGGGCGGGCATCCTTCTGGCCCCGACCAACGACGCGCCGGTCGCGACGGGACACGAGGTGACGGGCCGCGACGCGACGGGCCCCGAGGTGACGGGCCGCGACGCGACGGGCCCCGAGGTGACGGGCCGCGACGCGACGGGCCACACCGCGACCGGCCGAACCGCGACGGGCCACGAGGCGATGGACCACGACGCGATGGACCACGACGCGATGGACCACGACGCGACGGACCACGACGCGACGGACCGATAAGCGACAAGCCGGCCGACCAGTACCGCCGAGAGCCCGACCCCGAACCGGAGGCCGTCGTCCTACCCGAGGACCTCGACCCGCGCACGCTCGGCGGCGAGGTGCGGGGGCAGTTGCGCGCACTGGCCCGCGGCATCGCCGAGCAGGTGTCGCTCCGGCTGGTCGCGGCGGGCGAGCTGCTCGACGAGGACCCGGAGGCGGCGCTGTCGCACGCCCTGGTCGCCCGGCGCCTGGCGTCACGGATCCCCGCGGTCCGGGAGGCGGTCGGACTGGCGGCGTACCGGGCCGGCGAGTGGCACACCGCCATCGGGGAGCTACGCGCGTACCACCGCATGAGTGGCCGGAGCACACACCTGGCCATCCTCGCCGACTGCGAGCGCGCCCTCGGGCGGCCGGAGCGGGCCATCGACATCTACCGCTCCGCCGACCAGGAGGAGCTGGCCCCGGACGAGGCCGTGGAGCTGCTCATCGTCGCGGCCGGGGCGCGGGCCGACCTGGGCCAGCGGGAGGCCGCCGTGTCGATGCTCCAGCTGCCCGAACTGCGCTCGGCCGAGCCGTGGGTGGCACGACTGCGGTACGCCTACGCCGACGCGTTGCTCGGCCTCGGGCGCACGGAGGAGGCGCGGGAGTGGTTCGCCCGGGCGGCGGCGGCCGACGAGGAGGACCTGACCGACGCGGCCGAACGGCTCCTGGACCTCGACGGCGTCCTGATTGTCGACGACGATCTGGACATCGAGGCCGACGAAGCCGACGAGGTCGACGAAGCCGACGAGGTCGACGAGGCCGACGAGGCCGACGAGGAGGACAACGAGGACGCCGGCGAAGACCACGAGGACGACGGCCAGGACCGGGCGTCGTGAAGCTGGCCGACCAGTACGACCTGGTGATCTTCGACCTGGACGGCGTGGTCTATCTCGGCGGCGAGCCGGTGCCGGGGGCCGTGGAGGCCATATCCTCCATTGTGGAGGCTGGCCCAGCGGTCGCGTACGTGACGAACAACGCCTCGCGCCGGGCCGAGGAGGTGGCCGCCCTCCTGCGGTCGCTCGGCATCCCGGCCCGCGAGGACGAGGTCCTCACCTCGGCCCAGGCGGCCGCGGCCCTGCTCGCCGACGACCTGCCGGCCGGGGCGGAGGTGCTCGTCGTGGGCGCGCCGGCGCTGGCCGAGGAGGTTCGGGCGGTGGGCCTGACCCCGATCACCGCGTACACCGGTGAGCGACCGGCCGCGGTGGTTCAGGGGTACGGGCCGGGCGTGGGCTGGGCCGACCTGGCGGAGGCGTGTGTCGCGGTACGGGCCGGGGCGCGTTGGGTGGCCACGAACGTCGACGCCACTCTGCCGTCACCGCGGGGTCCCCTGCCCGGCAACGGCAGCCTGGTGGCGGCGCTGTCGACTGCCCTCGGCCGGCGGCCGGACACCGTCGTGGGCAAGCCCTCACCGGCGCTGTTTGAGGTGGCGGCCCGCCGCCGCGACGCCCGCCGCCCGTTGGTGGTGGGCGACCGGCTCGACACCGACATCGAGGGCGCGGTGCGGGCCGGGATGGACAGCCTGCTCGTGCTCACCGGGGTCAGTACCCCGGCCGACCTGCTGCGGGCCGGTCCGGGCGAGCGGCCCACGCACGTGGCGGCCGACACGCGGGCGCTGTCCACTGTGGAAGAGTTTTCCCGGGTACCGGAATGGCAGGCCGATCGGAGCGCGGCCCGGGCCGGCCCGTGGCAGGCCACCCGGGAGGACGGCCGGCTCATCCTCGAGTCGGACGCGCCGACGGCGGGTACCGACGCGGTCGCGGCGCTGCGGGCGCTGGCCGCGGCGGCCTGGGCCGCGCCGTGGCGCGAGGTCAAGGCCGGCGACGATGTCGCCGCCGGCGCGCTGGTCGCCTGGGGTCTGGACGGCCAGAGTTAGAGCAGCTTGCGCAGCTTCAGCAGGTCGCCGAAGCTCGCCTTGAGCGACACCCGGCCCGAGGCCCACGCCCCGGCGAAGCCCAGCTCGCCGGCGACGATCGCGAGCAGGTCGTCTCCGGCCAGCGCGAGCCGGATCTGGGCCTTCGGGTCATCCCCGTCGGTGAGGTCGACGATGGCTCCGTCGCGCAGCCGGCCGTGGAAGGCCACGTCCAGATCCGTGATGCGACAGGCGATCGTACGGTCGAGTCCGACCCGCGCCGCGGCCTCGGGGTCGGCGGCGAGCCGGGTCGAGATCTCCTGGAGCGCCTGCCGGCACTGCTCAACGGTGGCCATCACACCTCTCCGTGGTCCCATGTGCGGTCAACGTGCCGCACGGTACCGCAGACCGCCCGCGGAGCCCGGTAGCGTGGCACAGGTCGGACGCGTCGTGGAGGGAGCCGAACCATGCAGGAGGCCGTGCGCACGTACCTTGAGCTGGCTCTCGGGCTGACCGAGGCCTCCCGGAAGCGGGCGAAGAAGGTTGTCGACGACGTGGTCGGACGGGGCGGAGCGACCGTGGAGCAGGCCCGGGCGCTCACCGGTGACCTGATCACGATGAACTCGGCCAACCGCAGGGCCCTGGCCAAGCTCGTTCGCTTCGAGGTCGACCGCACGCTGGCCAAGGTCGGCCTGGCCACCGCCGAGGAGGTCAACGAGCTGACCGCCCGGGTCCGTGACCTGGAGCGCCAGCTCCGCCTGGCCGAGACGCGCGCCGCCGACCCGCCCGCCGCCCCGACGCCGGCGACGGCCGCGACCAGGAGACCGACGCTGCCCGAGGCGGGGGCCAGGCCGCCGGCCCGGAAGGCCCCGGCCAAGAAGTCGGTGGCGAAGAAGGCGCCGGCGACGGCGGTGGCGAAGAAGGCGGTGGCCAAGAAGGCTCCCGCCGCGAAGGCGACCACGAGGAAGGCCCAGCCATGACCACGCCCGACGAGACGACCGCCCACACCGGACACCCGACGGTCGACCAGGCGGTGGCCGCCGTGGTCGCCGCGGGCGACGCGCCGCCCGCCGAGCAGGTCGCCCCGCTGGCCGAGGCCGACCGCGTCCTGCGCGAGACGCTGGACTCGATCGGCGACGTGTGAGCCGATGGCTCGCCGTAACCGCCTCGACACCGAGCTCGTCCGGCGCGGGCTCGCCCGTTCGCGGGAGCAGGCCGCCGCGTTGATCGCGGCCGGTCGGGTCGAGGTCCGGGGCACGCGGGCCGGCAAAGCGGCGGCGATGGTCGATCCGGCCGAGCCGGTCCGCGTCGTCGAGACCGGCGCCGAGGAGTACGTCTCGCGCGGCGGGCACAAGCTCGCCGGCGCGCTCGTCGCGTTCGGGCCGCTGGGTCTGCGGGTCGAGGGCCGGCGATGCCTGGACGCCGGCGCGTCGACCGGCGGCTTCACCGACGTGCTGCTGCGCGAGGGCGCGGCCGAGGTGGTGGCGGTCGATGTCGGGTACGGGCATCTGGCCTGGCCGTTGCGCGCCGATCCCCGGGTGACGGTGCTGGAACGGCAGAACGTCCGGTCGCTGACTCCGGAGGCGATCGGCGGACCGGTCGACCTCACCGTGGCCGACCTGTCGTTCATCTCGCTGCGCCTGGTTCTGCCGGCGCTGCTGGCCTGTACGGCGGCGGACGGAGACCTGGTACCCATGGTCAAGCCGCAGTTCGAGGTGGGGCGTGACCGCGTGGGTACGGGGGGAGTGGTCCGCGACCCGGCCCACCGGGCCGAGGCGGTGCTCGAGGTGGCCGCCGCCGCCGCGGACCTGGGCCTGGGTACGGCCGGCGTTGTCGCCAGCCCGCTGGTCGGCCGGTCGGGCAACGTCGAGTTCTTCCTGTGGCTCCGGCGAGGCATCTCGTCCACAGTGGATGAGTCCGAGGTGCGCGCCGTGGCGGCGCCGACGGGAGGAGGTGCGCCGTGAGCCGTACCGCTCTGCTGCTCATGCATCAGGGCCGGGGGCCCATCACGGAGGCGGCCCGCATCGTGGCCAAGGACCTCATGGCGGCCGGTTTCACCGTACGGGTACTGGCGGACGAGGCCGACGCGCTGCCCGGGGTCGTCCCGTCCCAGGCCCCGGACGTGGCGGCCGGCGCGGAGATCGTCTTCGCCCTGGGCGGCGACGGCACCCTGCTGCGGGCCGCCGAGCTGGCCCGGCCGTACGGCGTGCCCCTGCTGGGCGTCAACCTGGGCAAGGTCGGCTTCCTGGCCGAGGCCGAGGCGGGCGACCTGGACGCGGCGGTGCGGAAGGTGGTCGCCCGGGAGTACGAAGTGGACGAGCGCCTCACGCTCGACGTGACGGTGCGTCACAACGACATTACCCTGGTTCGATCATGGGCGCTCAACGAAGCGAGCGTGGAGAAGGGCGCGCGCGAGCGCATGCTCGAGGTCCGGGTCGATGTGGACGGCCGGCGCCTGTCCCGGTACGGCTGCGACGGCGTGATCTGCGCGACCCCGACCGGCTCGACCGCGTACGCGTTCTCGGCCGGCGGTCCGGTCGTCTGGCCGGAGGTCGAGGCGCTGCTGCTCGTGCCGATCTCGCCGCACGCGCTGTTCAGCCGGGCCCTGGTGACCGCTCCCTCCTCGACGATCGTCATCGAGGTGGATCCGCACGCGCCGCCGGCGGTGCTGTGCTGCGACGGCCGGCGGGTCTTCGACATCCCCCCGGGCGGCCTCATCACCGTGTGCCGGGGCGATCCGCCGGTACGGGTGGCCCGCCTGCGGCCGCAGCCGTTCACCGACCGTCTGGTGGCGAAGTTCGGGTTGCCGGTCGCCGGCTGGCGAGCCAACTCCCAACCCTGACCTTGGTGTAAGCAGGGGCACCCTACAGTCACTTTTTGTTCTGTAGGGTGCCCCTGCTGACACCTGGGCATGCGACACGCGTACGGAAACCGGCCTTGGTCGTAGCGAGTTGTCGCACGTGTGTACTAGGGTGGCCCTCGTGCTGGAAGAACTGCGCATATCCGGATTGGGCGTCATCGCCGACGCCACCCTGCCGCTGGCTCCCGGCTTCACCGTGATCACGGGCGAGACCGGTGCGGGGAAGACGATGGTCGTGGCCGGGCTCGGCCTGCTCTTCGGCGGCCGGGCGGACGCGGCGCGGGTTCGGGCAGAGCCCGGGCGAGCGACCGTCGAGGGCCGGCTGCGCCTCGGTGGCGCCGCCCGGGAGGCGCTGCGGGCACGGCTCGACGATGCGGGCGCCGAGTGGCACGACGGTGCGCTCCTGCTCACCCGCATGGTCAACGCCGAGGGCCGGTCCCGGGCCCACGTCGGTGGTCGGGCCGTGCCCGTGGCCCTGCTCGGCGAGATCGGCGAACACGCGCTGGCGGTGCATGGGCAGTCCGAGCAGCTCCGCCTGCTCCGGCCGGCCGAGCAACGGGCGGCGCTGGACCGGTACGCGGGGCCGCCGCACGAGAAGCGACTGGAGGCGTACCGCGAGGCGTACGCCGCCTGGTGCCGGGTCTCGGCGGAGCTGATCCGCCGCCGCCGCGACGCGGTCGAGCGCGGGCAGGAGGTCGCGCTGCTCCGGCTCGGGCTCGATGAGATCGGTCGGGTCGACCCGCGCCCCGGCGAGGACGAGGAGCTGAAGGTGGAGGCCCGCCGGTTGGAGCACGCCGAGGCGCTGCGGTCGGCGGCCGCCGATGCGTACGAGGCGCTCGCCGCCGGTGAGGCCGACGCGATCACTCTGCTCGGCACCGCACGACACATGCTGGAGGCGGCCACCGACGTGGACGCCGGCCTGGGGGGGCTGGCCGCGCGGCTGGACGAGGCGGCCGCCCTGACCGCCGACGTCTCGGCCGAGCTGCGGGCGTATCTCGACGCGCTCGACGCCGACCCCGACCGGCTGGCCGCCGTGCACGAGCGGCGGGCCGCCGTGCGGGCGTTGACCCTGCGGTACGCCGACAGCGCCGACGGCGTGCTCGCCTGGGCCGAGCGCGCCCGGGCCCGACTCGTCGATCTCGACACCAGCCACGAGGCGCTGGCGCATCTGGAGACGGAACGGGCCGCCCTGGAGGCCGAGGTAGCCGGGCTCGCCGCCGAGGTCTCCGCGGCCCGGCTCGAGGCGGCGGACCGGTTCGCGTCGGCCGTGACGGCCGAGTTGGCCGGGCTGGCCATGCCCCACGCCGGGATCGAGGTCGCGGTGATGCCCCATCCGCCGGCCGATGGGTTACGCGTCGTCATCGGCGGCGTCGAGGTCGGTCTGGGGCCGGAGGGCGCCGACGATGTGGAGCTGCGCCTGCGCCCCCACCCCGGCGCGCCGTCCCTTCCGCTGCAGAAGGGCGCCTCGGGCGGCGAGCTGTCGCGCGTCATGCTCGCGGTCGAGGTGGTCTTCTACGCCATGGCCGGCCCGGAGCGCCGGGCGCCGCGCGAGCGGCCCAGCCACGGCGCCGGCCCGGACGGGCTGTCCACATTGGTCTTCGACGAGGTCGACGCCGGCGTCGGCGGCCAGGCCGCGATCGAGGTCGGCCGGCGGCTCGCCCGATTGGCCCACACCCGTCAGGTCCTCGCGGTGACCCACCTGCCACAGGTCGCCGCGTTCGCCGATCACCATCTCGTGGTGGAGAAGGACGCGACCGGCGCGGTGACCGAGAGCGGGGTCCGCGTGGTGCGCGACATCGACCGCGCCCGTGAGCTGGCCCGGATGCTCGCCGGCCGGCCCGACTCCGACCTCGGCATCGCCCACGCCGAGGAGCTCATCGCGCTCGCCCAGTCCGAGAGCCACCTGCGTTGATCATGAAGTCGTGTCACGATGGGCGCGCCTCTGGCCGGCGGTACGTCCATGATCGCCGACGTTGATGGACGGTGGGCGCGCGGTGGCATGTCGATCCGGGGCATAGGCGGGCCTCGGGCGGGGTAAGCAGATGGCGGTCGTCTCCGGTTCCCGCCCGAGTCGTTGGCGTATTGCGCGACCCATGATGTCCTCGATCATGAGGTTGGCGTCACCCAAACGCCCTGATCATGACGTTAACTTCATGATCGCGAGAAATCTGGCGAGGGGTGTTGGGGGACACCGGATTGTCGCGGACGATACGGACGGGTCAGGTGTCAAGATGGACAGCGATGCGCCTTCTACGCAACCTGCGCCCTAGCCGGGTGAGCCTCCCCGGTGTGATCACCGGCCCCGTCCGGTTGGACCGCCGAACGAAACGCCTGGTCGCCCGGCTCCGGCCCGGTGACATCGCTCTCATCGACCACATCGACCTCGATCGCGTCGCCGCCGAGGCTCTCGTGGCCGCCCGCGTGGCCGCCGTCATCAACGCCAAGCCGTCCATCTCCGGGCGCTATCCGAACCTCGGACCCGAAGTCCTGATCCAGGCCGGCATCCCACTGCTCGACGACCTGGGCCCGGACACGTTCCAGCACACCCGCGAGGGCGACGAGATCGCCATCGAGGGCAACACGGTGTCGGTCAACGGGGTGGCGGTCGCGCACGGGACGCGGCAGGACGCGGAGACCGTGGCCAAGGCGATGGCCGACGCGCGCGAGGGACTGTCGGTCCAGCTCGAGGCGTTCGCGGCGAACACGATGGAGTACCTCAAGCAGGAGCGGGACCTGCTGCTTGACGGCGTCGGCGTGCCCGACATCGACACCCGGCTGGCTGGGCGGCACTGCCTGATCGTGGTGCGCGGCTACGACTACCGGGCCGACCTGGACGTGCTGCGCCCGTACATCCGGGAGTTCAAGCCGGTGCTCATCGGCGTGGACGGTGGTGCCGACGCGTTGGTGGAGGCGGGTTACACACCCGACCTCATCGTCGGCGACATGGACTCGGTCTCCGACGACGTGCTCGCCTGCGGCGCCGAGATCGTGGTGCACGCGTACCCCGACGGGCGCGCGCCGGGTCTGGCCAGGCTGCGCGAGCTGAACCTGTCGGCGGTCACCTTCCCGGCCGCGGCGACCAGTGAGGACATCGCGATGCTGCTCGCCGACGAGAAGGGCGCCTCCCTCATCGTGGCGGTCGGTACGCACGCGACGCTGGTGGAGTTCCTCGACAAGGGCCGCGGCGGGATGGCCTCCACGTTCCTGACCCGGCTCAAGGTCGGCGGCAAGCTGGTCGACGCCAAGGGGGTCAGCCGCCTCTACCGCCAGACCACGTCGGGGTCGGCGCTGGCCCTGCTCGTCCTCTCGGCGATGGGCGCGATGGCGGCGGCGATCGCCGTGTCCACCGTCGGCAAGGCCTACCTCGGGGTGCTCGCCGAGTGGTGGGACAACCTGATGTTCCAGCTGCAGAGGCTCTTCTAGTGATCAACTTTCGGTACCATGTGGTGTCCCTGACGGCGGTGTTCTTCGCCCTCGCCATCGGGCTCGTCGTGGGCACGGCGGCCCTCAACGGTCCGGTCGCGGACTCGCTGCGCGATCAGATCGACTCGCTGGGGCAGCAGAACCAGGAGCTGCGCGACCGGGTCAACCACCTGGGCGCCGACGTCGAGGCGCGCGAGCAGTTCGCCGAGCAGGTCGCTCCGGTCGTGCTGGCCAACCGGCTGGCCGGCGTTCGCGTGCTCATCCTCTCGACGCCGTCGGGCCAGGAGCACGTCGACGGCGTGCGCGACATGCTGCTGCTGGCCGGGGCCACGGTCACCGGCCGGATCGGCGTCACCGACCGGTTCACCGATCCGGCCAGCAACGACGAGCTGCTCGACCTGGCGCACACGTCGCTGCCGGCCGGCGTACCCGACGGGCTGCCGACGAACAGCGACGGCGTCGAGGCATCGGCCGCCCTGCTCGGCGCGGTGCTGCTCGAACGGGCGCCGGCGATCACGGAGGCGGACCGGCGAGCCGTGCTGAACGCCTACACCAGACCGGGCTATCTCAACGGCACCCAGGACGTGACCACCTCCGCCGGCGCGGTGGTGTTCGTGTCCGGCGCCCCGTACACCGGCCCGGAGGCGCCCCGCCGCAACGCCGCGATCGTCACCACGGTGACCCAGCTGGACAACGCCGGATCCGTCATGGTGGCCGCCAGCGCGGACGCCGGTGCCGGCAACGTCGTGGCCGGGGTCCGCGACGACCCACGCCTGTCCCAGACGGTGTCCACTGTGGATAATGCCGGCACGCCGCAGGGCCGGCTCGTGGCCGCCTGGGCGCTCTCGGACCAGATCGCCGGCCGGGTCGGGCACTACGGCATCGGATCGGGGGCCATCCTGCTGCCGAAGACCGCCCGGTGAGCGAGCGGAGCGCCGCGCCGCCTGGACTGAGGCGACACTCCGGCGAAGCCGTGGTGTGGCGCCGAGGGAAGGCGGCGCTGGGGGCGCGGAGCGAGCGAACCATGGGATCGGTGAGCGAGCGGAGCGCCGTTGCGGCCGGAGCGGGCGTGGTGCTGGGCCGGGTGGCGCTTTCCGCGGTACGGAAGATGGCGACCGCCGGTGCGTTCGAGCGGACCAACTACCGCGGGCGCCGGGTCAGCCTGGCGGCCGGGCCCGCGCTGGCGATGGCAACCAGCGTCGCCGGCGGCCTCGGCGCGGCCGACCGCGGGCGGGGCGACCGCGGGCGGGGCGACCGCGGGAACGTGTCGGCGGCGGCGCTGGTGGCGGGGCTCGGCGCCGGCGCGGTCGGTCTGTACGACGACATGGCGGGCCGACGGCCCGAGCACCACGCGAAGGGATTCCGGGGACACCTGCGGGCGCTGCGCGAGGGGCGCGTCACGACCGGCCTGGTCAAGGTCGTGGGCGTGTCGGCCGTCGGGCTGATCGCCGCCTCGATGCTGCCGGCACGAGGCGCCGCACCCCACGGGCGGCGGCCGGGCCGGGCGTACCGGGCCCTCGACCTGGCCCTGGGCGCGGGCGTCATCGCGGGTACGGCCAACCTGGTCAACCTGCTCGACCTGCGCCCCGGTCGTGCCCTCAAGGCGAGCCTCATCCTCGCCACGCCCGCGATCTTGGATGCTCTGTGGGGTCAGGGGCCGACGGATCATCCAAGATCCACGGGAGGGAGCGCGGTGGCGGCGGGCGCGGCCGGGGCGGCGGCGGCCCTGCTCGCCGACGACCTGGCCGAGCGAACGATGATCGGCGACTCGGGAGCCAACGCGATCGGCGCGGTCCTCGGGGTCGCCGCGGCGGCCCGGTCCGGCCTGGCCGGGCGGGCGGCCCTGCTGACCGGAATCGCGGCGCTGACCGCGGCCAGCGAGCGGGTCAGCTTTACCGAGGTCATCGAGGCCACACCCGGTCTGCGCCACCTGGACCGGCTCGGCCGCCGGGCCTGACCGGTGAGCGGGGGCGGCGCGGACTCGACCCGCCGGATAGCCACGGCGGCCGCGCTGATCGCGGGCCTGACGGTGCTCACCCGGTTCGCCGGCTTCGTCCGTACCCTCGTCTTCGCCGGAGCCGTCGGCACCACCGATCTGGGTGACGTCTACCAGACCGCCAACACGATCCCGAACATCATCTTCGAGGTGGTGGCCGGCGGTGCCCTGTCGGTGATCGTCGTACCGTTGCTGGCCCACGCGGTGGCCGCGGGCGACACCCGGCGCGTCGGCGCGATCGCCTCGTCGCTGCTCACCTGGACCCTGGTGATCCTCGTGCCGCTCGCCGCCGTCGTCGCCCTCCTGGCCGATCCGATCGTCGCCCTGCTGGCCGGTGACGCGGGTCCGGCGGCGACCGCGACCGGCGGCGACATGCTGCGCGTCTTCGCCATCCAGCTTCCGCTCTACGGCGTGGGCGTCGTGTTCACCGGCGTCCTGCATGCCCACCGTCGGTTCACCTGGCCCGTGCTGGCGCCCCTGCTGTCCAGTCTGACGGTCATCGGTGCCTACGCGGCCTTCGCGGCGGTGGAGGGTCCGGGCACCGGCCTCGCCCAGGTCAGTCGGGCGGGCGTGCTGATCCTCGCCGTCGGCACCACCCTCGGCGTCGTGGTGCTGACCCTGTGCCAGCTCATTCCGCTGCGTACGCTGCGGTTGTCGTGGCGGCCGAGCCTGGCTCTCGGCGGCGAGCTCCGGCGCCGGGCCACGAGCCTGGCCGGCGCCGCCGTGGTCACGGTCGCGGCCCAGCAGTTGGCCACCGCGTACCTCATCCGCCTCGCCAATGACGGTCCGGACGGAACGCTGGTGCTGTTCGTGCTGGCCCAGGCGGTGTTCCTGCTGCCGTGGGCGGTGCTGGCCGTACCCCTGTCCACGCCCACGTTCCCGGTGCTGGCCGAGGCGGCCGCGACCGGCGATGTCGCGCGTTTCGACGCGACGCTGGCCCGGGCCACCCGGGCCGTGTTGCTCGCGTCCGGCCTCGGCGTGGCCGGGCTGGTCGGGCTGGCCCAGCCCCTGGCCGTGCTGCTGTCGGCGGTGACCGCCACCCACCCGTCGCCGGCGACGCTGGCCGCCGCGATCGTCGCCTTCGCGCCGGGCCTGCTGGGGTACGCGTTGTTCGCCCTGCTCGGCCGCGCCCTCAACGCGGCCGGGCGAGCGAGGCGGGCGGCGATCGCGGCGGTGGTCGGGTGGTCGGCCACGGCGGTGGCCGCGGTGACGCTCGCGGTCGCCGCCCCCGGACTGCACAGAGTGGTCGTCCTGGGCGCGGCGATGTCGGTGGGCATGACCGTGCTCGGCGGCGCCTGCCTGCTGGCCGTGGCCCTCGGCCCGTCGGTAGGGGACCCCGGCCGTACCCCAGGCGTTTGGAGAGGCCCCCCGCGTACACCTCCGGCGCTCAAGGGAGTGGGCACTAGTCTTCTCGTTACCCTGGGTGGTGCCGCGGTCGCTGGATCGTTAGGTTGGGCGACGAGTCACGCCTTCGCCGGCGACCAACGCGGCGCGGTCGCCGTCGCGCCGGCGTTCGTCGGCGCGGTCCTGGCCGGCGTCGCGGTCGTGGTGGCGTTTGTCACCGTCACCGCCGTGTTCGACCGCCGTTACGTCCGGGAGTCGTTGGTCGGCGTGCTACGTAGGAGAGGTGAGACCGGCGCCGGGTTGGGTATGGGTCGCCGGGACATCGACGGCGGGTGAGATGGGAAGCGCCATCGACGCGGTACAGGCCATGACCGCGCGCGAGGACCTGCGCATCGGTCTCGTGCTCGGGTCGAGCACGGGCGGCATGGGCCGCCACGTGCTGTCGCTCGTACGCGGGCTCAGCGAGGACGGCGTGGCGGTCACCGTGTTCTGTCCGGCCACGACCGAGGCCCAGTTCCGGTACGCCGCGGCGGGGGCGAGCGTCATACCGCTGGAGATTCCGGCCCGGCCGGGCGGGCGTGACCTCGGCGCGGTCGGCGACCTGCGGCGGGCGCTGCGCGCCGACCCGATGGCCGTGCTGCACGCCCACGGTCTGCGGGCCGGTCTGGTCGCCGCGTTGGCCCGACCGTCCGCCACACCGCTCGTGGTGACCTGGCACAACCCGGTGCTGGGCGACGGCGTACGGGCGCGGGCCCTGCGCGTGGCCGAGCGGGTGGTGGCGCGGTCAGCCGACGTGACCCTGGGCGCGTCGGAGGATCTGGTCGCGCGGGCGGCGGCGCTCGGCGCCCGCGATGCCCGGCTGGGGCCGGTGGCCGCGCCGGCGCTGTCGGTCGCCCCGGGCGGCCCGGAGCTGGTCCGGGCCGAGCTGGAGGCGGTGGGCCGCCCGCTCATCGTCTCGGTCGGACGCCTGCATCCGCAGAAGGGGTACCACAACCTGGTGGCCGCCGCGGCACGATGGCGGCGGCTGGACCCCCGGCCCGTCGTGGTCATCGCGGGCACCGGTCCGGCCTACCGGCAACTCGCCGCGCAGATCCTCTCGGCCCGGGCACCGGTGACGCTGCTCGGCCACCGCGACGACGTGGGCGACCTGCTCGCCGCGGCCGACGTCGCCGTGGTGAGCAGCGTCTGGGAGGCCCGCCAGCTGTTCGCCCAGGAGGCGCTGCGGGCCGGCACCCCACTCGTCGCGACGAGCGTCGGCGGGCTGCCCGACCTCGTGGGCGACGCCGCCTGGCTGATACCGCCCGACGACGTCGACGCCCTCGACGCCGCGGTGCGGACCCTGCTCGACGACGACCGCCTGCGGACCCGGTACGCCGCGGCCGGGGTGGCCCGGGCGGCCACCTGGCCCACCGAGGCCGAGACCGTCGAGCTGGTGCGATCGGTGTACGCCGAGCTGGTCTCCAGCACCGTGCGGCCATGATTCCGGCTCGGCTGCGATCCCTGCTGCCGCTGGCCGCCGTGGCCCTGGTCGGCATCGTCATGCTGGCCAACCCGCCGGCTCCGGCCCGGCCGGCGACGCGCTCGCCGTACGTCATGATCGTCGGCGCGCCCGGTCTGCGGTGGGAGGACCTGTCGCCGTCGACCACCCCGTCGCTGTGGCGCCTGGCCGCCGGCGGCTCGGTCGGCGCGCTCGCGGTCCGATCGGCCAGCCGGCTCACCTGCCCGCTCGACGGCTGGGTCACGCTGGGCGCGGGCAACCTGGCCGAGTGGGATCAGGGCCGGTCCGGATCGTGCCCGTCGACCACGCCCACGGTCATCCGACCCGACCGCTTCGGCGGCCGGCTGGTCGACCAACCGCGGGTGGTCGACCACAACCGGGATCAGTCCTATTCGGCCCAGCCCGGCGCGCTGGCCGAGTCGGTGCGGTGCACCACGGCGGTCGGTACCGGCGCGGCCGTCGCCGCGGCCCGCCCGGTCGGGCGGGTCGACCGGTACCTCACCGGGCCGCCGGCCGCACCGTCCCCGGCCGCACCGTCCCCGGCCGCACCGTCCCCGGCCGACCCAGGGCTGGCCGCCCCGTCGCCGGCCGATCGGGCGGACCCGGCGATGGCGCTGTCGTCGGCGCTGTCGGAGTGTCCGTTGTCCATAGTGGACGCCGGTAGTGTGTCCGGCGAGGGGTCGGTGCGGGCCGACGCGCTGACCCGGGTCGACGCGTCGGTGGCCGCCGTCCTGGCCGCCCGGCCGCCCGGCTCGCTCGTCCTCGTCGCCGGCCTCGCCGACACCGAGGCGCCGGCCCGGCTGCATCTGGCCATCGCCGACGGGCCCGGGTTCGCCGGCGGGTGGCTGACCTCGCCGAGCACCGGCCGGGCCGGATATGTGCAGCTGTACGACCTCGCCCCGACGGCCCTCGCGGCGCTGGGGCGGCCATCGTCGAGCCGGCTCTTCGCCGGCGCGGCGGCCCGGTCGGTGGCGGGGCGACCCGCGGACCTGGCCGAGGCGGTCGCCGAGCTGGCCGACGGCGACGCGCGGGCCGGGGCGCGGCGCGGCGTGGCCGGAGTCTTCCTCCCGGCCGTCGCCGTGCTCGTGCTGCTGGCGCTGGCCGCCGTACCGCCCGTGCTATGGCGTGTCCAGGGCGCCGGGCCCCGCGGGCCGCGCGCGGTGTCACCGCGGTTGCGCCGGGCGACCGAGGTGACCCTGCTCGCGGCGGCGCTGGCGTTGCCGGCCGCGCTGGTGGCGGACTTCGTACCGTGGTGGCGCGGCGAGCACCGCCTCGCGCTCTTCGTCGCGGTATGGCTGGCGGCGCTGGCATCGGCCACCGCCGCGGCCGCGCTGCTGGGGCGCGCCCGGCGGCGCGGCGGCACGCTGCGACCGGCGGCCGCCGGGGCCGGGCTCGCCGCGGCGGTCGTGGTGGCGGACGTGATCGGTAGCGGTTGGTCGCATCTGGGCGGCGTCTCGGGATACTCGTCCGTCGACGTCGACCGGTACACCGGCATCGGCGCGATCGGACTGGGCGTGCTCCTCGCCGGCCTGTTCGTCCTGGCCGGATGCGTGGCCCAACGGGTCGGGCGGGCGTGGCGCCTGGCCGCCTTCGCCCTGCTCGGCTGGACCGGCGCCGTCGTGGTCGGCAGCCCGTACCTCGGTGCCGACCCGGCCGGCGCCGTCGCGCTGGCCCTCGGGGTCTGCGTCGCCGTCACGATGCTCGGCTGGCCGGCCGTGATGCGCGTCACGGTCGCGGTGGCCTGCGTCGCGGTGCTGTCCGTCTGTCTCGCGGCGGTGCGGCCGAACCCCGCGTTCGGGCGGCTGCTGGCCGCGATCGGTGAGGGTAGCGCCGGGCCGGCCATCCAGCGCATCGGCGCGGCCAACGTAATGGCCGTGGCCGACAGCCCGTTCACCGTGCTCGCCGGGGCCGGCGCCCTGTTCGTCTTCGCCGTACTTCTTCAGCCCTGGGGCGGCCTGCGGCGCGTTCTCGGTCTGTACCCCGCGTTGCGCGCCGCTCTCGTGGGCCTCGTGGTGGCCGCCGTGCTCGGCGGCCTGCTGGGTGGCACCGGGCTGGTGGTGGCCGGCGCGGCGGTGGCGACGGCATTACCGATCGTGACGCTGGCCGCGCTGCGGGCGCTGGCCGGGGCCGGCGAGCGCACGATCCCGTACGACCTCAACGGGTCGGGACGGATCGCCAGACCTTCGTCGCGCGACACGGCCCCCGTGATGGGCGATCGTGGTCGGGAGAGTGTTACCGTGAAATCCCGTGGATCACTTGATCTAGATCTCGCCTGAAACCACGGGAGCACCCATTGGCCCCTTCTCGGTCGACCAAGCACATCTTTGTCACGGGAGGCGTCGCCTCATCGCTCGGCAAGGGGCTCACCGCCTCCAGCCTTGGCAATCTGCTCACCGCGCGGGGACTGCGCGTGGTCATGCAGAAGCTCGACCCCTACCTCAACGTCGATCCCGGGACGATGAACCCGTTCCAGCACGGTGAGGTCTTCGTGACCGACGACGGTGCCGAGACCGACCTGGACGTTGGCCACTACGAACGGTTCCTCGATCGCAACCTGTCCCGGAAGGCCAACGTCACCACCGGGCAGATCTACTCGGAGGTCATCGCCAAGGAGCGACGGGGCGAGTACCTCGGGGACACGGTCCAGGTGATCCCCCACGTCACCAACGAGATTAAGGCCCGGATCCGGGCCATGGCCACGCCGGACGAGGACGGCCGCGTCCCGGATGTGGTCATCACCGAGGTGGGTGGCACGGTCGGCGACATCGAGTCGTTGCCGTTCCTCGAGGCGATCCGTCAGGTGCGCCACGACGTCGGACGCGACAGCTGTCTCTACGTGCACGTCTCCCTGGTGCCGTACCTGGCGCCCAGCGGTGAGCTGAAGACCAAGCCCACGCAGCACTCCGTCGCCGCCCTGCGCAACATCGGTATCCAGCCCGACGCCCTGGTGTGCCGGTCCGACCGCGAAATCCCCGACAAGCTCAAGCACAAGCTGTCCCTGTACTGCGACGTGGACCGCGAGGCGGTCGTGTCCGCACCGGACGCGCCGAGCATCTACGACATCCCGAAGGTGTTGCACCGCGAGGGACTGGACGCGTACGTGGTCCGCCGGCTCGGTCTCAGCTTCCGCGACGTCGACTGGAGGCGGTGGGACGACCTGCTCGAGCGGGTACACCGCCCGACCCAGGCCATCACGGTCGCGCTCGTCGGCAAGTACGTGGACCTGCCCGACGCCTACCTGTCGGTCACCGAGGCCGTACGGGCCGCGGGCTTCGCCCACCGGACCCGGGTGGACCTGCGCTGGGTGCAGAGCGACGACTGCGTCTCGCCGACCGGCGCGGCGGCGGCTCTGTCCGGTGTGGACGGAGTGGTCATCCCCGGCGGTTTCGGCGTGCGCGGCATCGAGGGGAAGATCGGCGCGGTCCGTTACGCCCGCGAACACGGCATCCCCACCCTCGGCCTGTGCCTGGGCCTGCAGTGCATGGCCATCGAGGTGGCCCGGCACGTGGCCGACCTCGAGGGCGCCAACTCGCTGGAGTTCGACGCCGCCGCGGCGCATCCCGTGATCGCGACCATGGCCGACCAGGAGGAGATCGTCGCCGGCAAGGGCGACATGGGCGGCACGATGCGGTTGGGCTCGTACCCGGCCACACTGGTGCCCGGCTCACTGGCGGCCGAGGCGTACGGCACGACGTCCGTCGTGGAGCGGCACCGGCACCGATACGAGGTGAACAACGCCTACCGCGACGCGCTGACCAAGGCAGGTCTGATGATCAGCGGTACCTCCCCGGACGGCCGGCTCGTCGAGTTCCTCGAACTGGAACGCGACGCGCATCCGTTCTTCGTGGGTACGCAGGCCCATCCCGAGCTGAAGAGCCGCCCGACCCGGCCGCACCCGCTGTTCGCGGGGTTGATCGGGGCCGCGTTGGCCTACAACGCCGCCGACCGCCTCCCGGTCGACCTCCCCGTCGATCTCCCCGCAGATCTCCACCCCGCGGACACACCCGCTCCCACTGCGTCGATCATGAACGTGAGCTCATGATCGACGCGCTGGGCGCGAAGCTCAGGTGCGCAGCAGGCGGCCCTGACCGTCGACGGACCGGCCGGCCATCAGCAGGATGCCGTCGATGATGAACCACACCCAGATGCCGAACCAGAGCGCGAACGGGAAGCCGAGGACGAACCCGCACCAGAACGACGACCACGCCACCACCGACGCGGCGATCTGGGCCACGCCCAGGCTGGTGTGTCCGGTGTAGAGCCGCCCGATGCCGCCCAACGTGAAGAGGAAGCCGGGCACGATCTGCAGAAGCCCGGCGACCATCTTGTTCTTGGCCGACAACGGTTGGCCGGTGGCCGGGTCGTAGCCGTAGCCCCCCGCACCGTCCACGGTGGCCCCGTGCGGCGGGTAGCTCGCCGGTGGCGGAGGGTAGGGCGTCGGCAGTGGCGCGGTCGCCGGTGTTCCCGACACCGGCGGCGCGGCCTGGTACGGGTCGACGGCGCGAGGCGGCTGGTAGGGATCGGACTGCTGGTAGGGATCGGACGCCCGGTACGGGTCCATCGGGTCCGTCATGTCCGTTCACGGTACAGGTAGGGCACCACTTCGTTGATCAAGAGTTCCGCCTCAGGGCGCTGTCAAGATCGAAGGTCGCTTTTGGTGTCTCCGGGTCGCGAATTCGTGCCTACTTTTGGCCTTCGATCATGGTGGAAGCTTGATTGGCGGCCCGATCTGGAACCTCGACTGCCGGCCGTCGCCCATGGCCTCGGCGATCATGGACTAGACGTCACCGAACCCCGCCGATCATGACGTTAACCTCATGATCGGCGGAAGGGGTGGGGTACGGAGGAGTGCATGATCGGCGGTGTTGAGGGGGACGTTTTAGACTCGCCACCAGGGCGACCGGCGTCGCCCGAGGCGGCAACGACGCCGCCCGGCGCCGGCTCGCTGGAAGAGGTGTCGGCGCTGTGAAGGTTGGCATTCCCCGCGAGGTCAAGAACCATGAGTACCGGGTGGCGATCACCCCGGCGGGCGTGAACGAGTTCTCCCGCCACGGCCATGAGGTCTTCGTCGAGTCGGGTGCCGGGATGGGCTCGTCGATCTCCGACGACGAGTTCAAGAACGCCGGCGCCATGATTCTGCCCACCGCCGACGACGTGTGGAACGAGGGCGACCTCATCCTCAAGGTCAAGGAGCCGATCGAGGACGAGTACGGCCGGATGCGCCAGGGCCAGGTTCTGTTCACCTACCTGCACCTGGCCGCCTCGCAGCCGTGCACCCAGGCCCTGCTGGACCAGGGCGTGACCGCGATCGCGTACGAGACCGTGGAGCTGCCCGACAGGTCGCTGCCGCTCCTGGCGCCGATGTCCGAGGTGGCCGGCCGACTCGCACCGATGGTCGGTTCGTACCATTTGATGCGCTCCGGTGGCGGGCGCGGTGTGCTCATGGGCGGCGTGCCGGGTGTGTACGCGGCCAAGGTCGTGGTCATCGGCGCCGGCGTGTCCGGCATGAACGCGGCCGCGATCGCCCTGGGCATGCAGGCCGAGGTCCTGCTGCTGGACAAGAACATCGCCCGCCTGCGGGCCGCGGACGCCGACTACCGCGGGCACGCCCAGACCGTCGCCTCCAACGCGTACGAGATCGAGCGGGCGGTCCTGGACGCCGACCTCGTCATCGGCGCGGTACTGGTGCCCGGCGCGAAGGCGCCCAAGCTGGTCACCAACGAGCTGGTGTCCCGGATGAAACCGGGCAGCGTGCTGGTGGACATCTCGATCGACCAGGGCGGCTGCTTCGAGGACTCCCGGCCCACCACCCACGCCGACCCGGTCTACGCCGTGCACGACAGCATCTTCTACTGCGTGGCGAACATGCCCGGCGCCGTCCCGCACACCTCGACGTACGCGTTGACCAACGTGACGGTGCCCTACGCGCTGGAGATCGCCAACCACGGCTGGCGCGAGGCGCTGCGCCGCGACCGCGCACTCGCCCTGGGCCTCAACACCCACGCCGGCCAGGTCACGAACGCCCCGGTGGCCGAGGCCCACGCGATGGAGGCGGTGAAGCTGGAGGAGGTCCTGTCCTGACGGTTCGCGACGGGATCAGGGCCTATCTCGACCACCTCGTGGTCGAGCGCGGGGTCGCCGCCAACACCGTCGCGGCGTACCGCCGGGACCTCGACCGGTACGCCGACGCGCTCGCCGCCGGTGGCCGGGCCCGCCTGAGCGAGGTGACCGAGCGGGACATCGCGGCGTACCTGCGGGGCCTGCGCCGCGGCGACGAGACCCATCCGCCGCTGGCGGCGGCGTCGGCGGCCCGGGCCGTGAGCGCGGTCCGCGGGCTGCACCGGTTCGCCGCCCGCGAGGGGCTGGCCGAGGACGATCCGAGCCGCGAGGTGCGACCTCCGGCGGCACCCCGTCGGCTGCCGAAGGCGCTCGGAGTCGACGAGGTGCGCCGGCTGCTCGAGGCGGCCCGCGGCGACGACCCGCTGGCGCTGCGCGACGCCGCACTGCTGGAGTTCCTCTACGCGACGGGGGCCCGGATCTCCGAGGCCGTCGGCTCCGCCGTGGACGATGTGGATCTCGCCGAGGGGACGGCCCTGCTGCGCGGCAAGGGCGGCCGCGACCGGATGGTGCCGGTGGGTGTCTATGCCCGCTCCGCGGTCGAGGCCTATCTGGTACGGGCCCGGCCCGCGCTGCTCGCGCACCGGCGCGCGGGCCCGGCGCGCCGCGGCGCCACGTCGGCCGTCTCCGACGGCGCGGGGCACGTCCTGTTCCGCAACGCCCGCGGTGGCCCGCTGACCCGGCAGGGTGCGTGGATCATCCTGGGCGGCGCGGCCGAGCGGGCGGGGCTGACCGGACGGGTGTCGCCGCACTCGCTACGGCACTCGTTCGCGACCCATCTGCTCGACGGTGGCGCCGACGTGCGCGTGGTGCAGGAACTGCTCGGGCACGCGTCCGTGACCACCACGCAGGTCTATACGTTGGTGACGGTGGAGAGGTTGAGGGAGATCTACGCGGTGGCGCACCCCCGCTCGTTGGGGTGACGCGGGGTGGACTCGCGCAACACGCGTGCGACACGCCGGGGCGCTAAGAGACACCCCGGGGCGAACCTGCCGTACAGTCGCCGCATCGGGTGTCGCGCCCGGGCCGGCAAGATACGGGAGCGCGAGTCGGGAGATGGCGAGCATCGACGAGCGGGGTTCGGGATGGACGGAGGGCATGCGCGCCCAACAGTCCGCCCTTGACCTGGGTGCCGATCTCGGCCCGGCTGACCCGACCGCCTACACGACGCGCCGGCCGATCCCCAACCCGATGCCGCTGGACCACCACGGGCCGGCCCGCATCATCGCGATGGCCAACCAGAAGGGCGGCGTCGGCAAGACCACTACCACGATCAATCTCGGTGCGGCGCTGGCCGAGTACGGGCGCAAGGTGCTCCTGGTCGACTTCGACCCGCAGGGCGCGCTCTCCGTGGGGCTGGGCGTCAACCCGCACAACCTGGACCTGTCGATCTACAACCTCATCATGCACGAGGACGTGACGATCGACGACATCCTGATCAAGACCAACGTCGCCGGGCTGCACCTGCTGCCGGCCAACATCGACCTGTCGGCGGCCGAGATCCAACTGGTCACCGAGGTCGCCCGCGAGCTGGCGCTGGCCCGGCTGCTGCGTCCGGTGGTCAACGACTACGACTACATCCTCATCGACTGCCAGCCCTCCCTCGGCCTGCTGGCCATCAACGCGCTGACCTGCGCCCACGGCGTGCTGGTCCCGCTCGAGTGCGAGTTCTTCAGCCTGCGCGGGGTGGCCCTGCTGCTGGACACCATCGACAAGGTGCGCGAGCGGCTCAACTTCAACCTCGAGCTCGAGGGCATCCTCGCCACCATGTACGACAGCCGGACCACGCACAGCCGCCAGGTGCTGCAGCGGGTGGTGGAGGCGTTCGGCGACAAGGTGTACCAGACCGTGATCACGAAGACCGTGAAGTTCCCCGAGTCGACGGTGGCCGGGGCGCCGATCACGTCCCTGGATCCGTCCTCGTCGGGCGCGCGCAACTACCGCCAACTGGCCCGTGAGCTCATCGCGGCCCACGCGCCGAGCTACCGGTAACGACACGTGACCGCAACGGTCGCCTCGCCACATCGGCGGGGCGCTTCCCGGACCGGGACGGCGGCCGGCAAGGATGCCGGGGTAGGTACCGTGGGGTCCATGACCCAGCCCGCGACCGACCGGCCCGACGCGCCCGCCGAGGCGCAGCCGGCCACCGGCTTCCGGGTCCAGCTCACCAACTTCAGCGGGCCGTTCGATCTGCTGCTGCAGCTCATCGGCAAGCAGAAGCTGGAGATCACCGAGCTGTCGCTGAGCAGGGTGACCGACGAGTTCATCTCCTACATCCGCGCGATGGGCGAGAGCTGGGACCTGGACGAGGTCAGCGAGTTCCTCGTGGTGGCGGCCACGCTGATCGACCTCAAGACGTCCAGGCTGCTGCCCCAGGCCGAAGTGGAGGACGAGGAGGATCTGGCCCGGCTCGAGGCGCGGGACCTCCTCTTCGCCCGGCTGCTGCAGTACAAGGCGTTCAAGGAGGCGGCCGCCGTCATCGCGGGCCGTGAGGCGGAGTACTCACGCTCCTATCCCCGGTCGGTGACGCTGGAGCCCCGCTACGCCGAGGCACTGCCCGACCTGGTCCTGGGCATCGGCCCGGCGAGGCTGGCCGAGCTGGCCGCCCGGGCGCTGTTGCCGAAGCTGCCGCCGGTGGTCTCCATCGACCACATCCATCTGGTCCGGGTCAGCGTGCGGGAGCATGCGCTCATCCTCCGGGACAAGCTGCTGCGGATGCGCGTGGCCACGTTCCGGGCGCTGTGCGCGGACTGTCAGTCCACACTGGAGATCGTGGCCCGGTTCCTCGCGCTGCTGGAGCTCTACCGCGAGGGGCTGGTCGCGTTCGACCAGCAGACCGCGCTGGGCGAGCTGACCGTCCGCTGGACCGGCGACGAGTCGGCGCCGGTGGACCTGACGGTGGAGGAGTACGAGGGGCAGCCCGAGCCGGCGGAGGCTTCCGAGCCGGCGGCGCCGGAACCGGACGCGGCGTCCAGCGATGGACAACAGGGAGCGCGAGAATGACGCAGGACGACCCGGCGCCCCGGCCGGAGGGAGAGCCGGACGGCTCGGATCCCCAGTCCGAGGCCGCCTTCGACGAGTTCATGTCGTGGGTGCCGCCGTGGGCCCGCTCGCTGCCCGAGCTGGTGGTCGAGCCGGCGGCCGACTACCCGCGCGAGGAGCTGAGCCGCTACACGCTCGAGTCGCCGCGGACGGTCCCGGATCCCTCCGACTCCGCCGAGTCCGATGGGGACGGACGGCCCGACCCGGAGGACTATGAGCCGGGCCTGGGCGATCACGAGTTGCGGGGCGCGCTGGAGGCGATCCTGCTCGTGGTCGACGAGCCGGTGACCCTGGTGACGCTCGCGCAGGTGCTGGAGGAGCCGCCCGGGCGGCTGGCCGAGACGTTGCGGAACCTGGCCGGAGAGTACGCCGAGGCCGGCCGCGGGTTCGACCTGCGCGAGGTCGCCGGCGGGTGGCGCCTGTACACCCGTGGCGTGTTCGCCGACTACGTCGAGCGGTTCGTGCTCGACGGACAGCAGATCCGGCTCACCCAGGCGGCGCTGGAGACGCTGGCCGTCGTCGCCTACAAGCAGCCGGTCACCCGATCCCGGGTCGCCGCGATCCGCGGGGTCAACTCCGACGGTGTCATCAAGACGCTCATCAACCGCGGCCTGGTCGAGGAGTGCGGCCAGGAACCCGAGAGCGGGGCGCACCTGTACCGCACCACCAAGCTGTTCCTGGAGAAGGTCGGCATCAACACGGTCGAGGAGCTACCCTCGCTCGGGCCGTTCCTGCCCGACAACATCGACGAGATTGACTTTGCCCAACGCTGACGACGCCGAGGCCGCGCCGCCCGGAGAGCCCGGGCCGGCCGCGCCCCAGCGGCTGCAGAAGGTGCTCGCGGCGGCCGGCATCGGCTCCCGCCGGGTGTGCGAGGACCTGATAGCCGACGGTCGTGTCACTGTGGACGGACACCCGGCCACTTTGGGCGACCGGGTGGATCCCGCCAGCGCGGTCATCTACGTGGACGGCGAGCGCGTCGTGGTCGACCCGAACCTGGTCTACCTCGCCCTGAACAAGCCGCGCGGGGTGGTGTCCACGATGGCCGACGACCGCGGCCGGACCGGTCTGGCCGACCTGCTCGGCGACTCGGTGCCGGAGCGGGTCTACCACGTCGGGCGCCTCGACGCCGACAGCGAGGGACTGCTCCTGCTCACCAACGACGGCGACCTGGCCAACCGGCTGACCCATCCGTCGTACGGGGTGCCCAAGACCTACCTGGCCCAAGTGGACGGTCGGGTGGGTCCGGGCGTGCGCCGTCGCCTGCTGGCCGGTGTCGACCTGGACGACGGCCCGGCCCGGGCGGACGCGTTCCGCGTGGTGGACGGGTTGCCACACACCACGCTGGTGGAGATCGTGCTGCACGAGGGGCGCAAGCACATCGTGCGCCGGCTGTTCGCCGAGGTCGGGCACCCGGTCACCCGACTGGTCCGGACCTCCGTCGGCCCGGTCAAGCTCGGCGAGCTGCGGCCGGGCCGCTGGCGCCGCCTCGGCCGGGCCGAGGTGGCCGCCCTCTTCGCCGCCGCCGAGCGCCGCGAAGCCTGATTCTCGCCGGCGTGTCCCGGCTCCCGGCGTGTCGTGGCCGCACGGGTATACCTAGGTCGCTACATCTGCCCTGCACACCTTCACGCGTCCACCGGCCGGCGGGCGCGCGCCGAGGTGTCGACCGGCCGGGGGGCGCGCCGAGGTGTCGACACGGCCGGGGGCGTGGGGCGTCGATGTGGGTGGGGCGTCGGGGTGTGCAGAGCAGATGCAAAACGGAGAGGCATGCCGACCCGCGGGCGACACGCCGGCCGCGGTCAGTTGTACGTCATGCGGACCAGTTCCCGCAGGTGGTCCACGGCCTCCTCCTTGACATCGCTCTCGGGAAGCTCCCGCTCGGCTGCCTCGATGAGCCCGTCGCGCAGGTGGGAGACGATCTCCCTTTGCGTGGCGGCCGGGAACTCGCTGAGCCAGAGGTCGCCGAGATGGTTGTCGACGATCTCCTTCAGGCGCGCGGCCGCCTCCTGGTCGCTGAGCCGCGGGATCAGGAACTCCAGTACCCAGTCGAACAGACCGCTGGACGCGTCCCAGTCGGCCTCCGGCCGCAGGTTGATTAGTGCCGACATGACCTACTTCCCGCTAGGGCGTGGGCTTGCCCACGATGAATACGGCCGGTCCCAACTTGTTGTCCGCGATGAACTTTTCTACCTTGGCGATCTGATCGGGGGCGAACTTCGCCACGTCGACCGGCACGAAGTCCGCCTTTCCGAGGTGGCCCTGGATGCGGTGCTGCAGCTGCGGCCACTGTTTGTCGAAGTACTGCCCGTCCATGCCGGACCCGACCGCATCGTAGGTCTTGCCCGTGGCGGGATCGATCCAGTCCGGCCCCTTGGGCTTGGGGGAGCGCTCCAGCGTCACGCCGTGCGCGTCCTCGACCCGGGTCGCGGTCTCCGACTCGTGGGGCAGGTGCTCCTTTCTGGCCGGGTCGACGCCGAGGTCGTGGACGCGCTTGGCCTCGGCGACGGGGTCGCGCAGGTGCTTGGGTGGCAGTCCCGACGCGCTATGCGTGTTGGGGTGTACCCGATCGCGGAGGCGCCGCAGGATCTCGCGGAGCTTCATGACGAGCTCGGTGAGGCGGCTTACGATGGTGTTGAGCTGCCGGATGCTCGCGAAGAGGCCGCGGAGCCAGCTGGCGACCCGGGCGGTCCACGAGGCGATGAGCGTGGTGACCTGGTGGTAGACCAGCGGCGCCAGCAGGCCCCACGAGGCGAGCAGCTCCACGGCGTACACGATGAGACGCGAGGCGACGGTGGCGATCGCGTCGCGGACCATGAGGCGCACGGCGGCCAGGAGCATGCCGGACGCCTCGGTGATGGTCGCCATGGTCAGGGCGGCCTTGGCCAGACCCTCGATCGCGGTCACCTGCTGCTTGGCCCACGCGTGGTAGGCGTCCGACGCCATGCCGCGCCACTCCGCGAGGTCGCGCTGGACGGCCGCGCCCAGGCCGCCGGCGGCCATCGCCATGTGCTGGCCGACGTTGGTCCAGGTCTGGGCGTGGGCGCGGATCTGCGCCGCGTCGCCGGCCAGCCGGTCCAGGGCGTCCCGGAGCGGCTCGATGTGTTCGATCAGCCAGGAGATCCCGTACTGGAGCAGCGCGCCGGCCGGATCGGAGACCAGGGCCAGCGTGTCCAGGCTCGCGCCCACGACGCCGAGGCTGGTGTCGACCCAGCTTCCGTTGCGGACGCCGGCCTCGATCCCCTGGATGTCCTCGATGATCCATACGCCGGCGTACGGGTCCACCGGCGTCACGACCCGCGGCGCGACGAGCGTGTTCGGCCCGGTCATCGACGCCGGCCAATCGAGCGCTGGAGCCGTTCGAGCCGCTGTTGCGTCTGCTCCTCGGCCTCCCGGTACCGGCTGGCCATGACCTTCATCTGGTCGGCGTTGTGCCGCAGCGACTGTACGGCGTCCTCCAGGCCGTCGCCGACGATGCCGCCCAGTACGTTGATCATGATTGGCACGACCAGGCACATCTGGCCGTACGCCTGGACGTCCAGCCGGACGGCGGTGGCGGCCGACCGGGCGGTCCCGATGTCACCGGCGATCTGCTCAAGGCGGACGACGTGCGAGTCCAGGCGCTCGGCGTTGACCTGGTAACCCTCACCGGCCATACGATCCGTCCTCCTCGGACGCGGCTGTGGGGAAGCGCCGCTCGTACGAGGCGGCGATCGTCCGGGTCATGTCGTTGTCCTCGCCCATCGTGTCCGCGGCCACCCGCGCCATCCGATGGGCCAGGTTGGCCTGGGCCGCGCGCATCACGGACAGGATGAGGTCGCCCAACTCGGGCGCGGGCATGCGGCGGACGCGTTCGCGCAGCTGCAGCCCGGTCACCACCCCGGACGAGTCCACTGTGACCTCGACCACACCGCCCGGATCGGTGGCGGTCGCGCTGACGGCGGCACCCTGCTCGGCAAACGTTTTCGCCTTGGCGGCCCGTTCGGCGATCGACGATTCCCAGTCCTCGAGCCACCTTTCGGCGCCCTCCAGGTCGTCCAGCATCGTGGCATCCCTCCGCCCCTGTATCCCCCGGGAGTAGGGCGTTCCAAGCCGTTCCAAGCCGTTCCACGGCCCGGCGGGCGATCAGGCGCGGTACGGGTTGAGGTCCACCAGCAGCATGTCGCGAACGCCCTCGGCGGAGCCGCGGCTGGCCCGGATCGGGGTGACCTCGTGCTTGACGGCCGCGTCCTCGACGACCACCGTGTCCAGCGGACGCGCGAGCGTGAACTTCACCAGGGTACCGTCGTCAGTCTCCACAATGGACACGCCGCCGTCGCAGCCGCGTCGGGCCATCATGTGCATGCCGACGAACAGATGGCCGTCGCGGTGGCGGCCCTCCGGGGTGGGCCGGCCGACATCGCCGCCGCGGGCGACGATGCGGATCTGGTGCAGGCCGACCTCCCAGTCGCGCAACGGTTGGCGGGCCTCGCCGACCGCGACGTCGAAGGCGACCAGTCGTCGCAGTGCCGGGTCGGCCAGCGTGGCCGGCCGCATCGGCTCGAACAGGCGGGCCCGACCGCGGTAGAGCGGGTTGGTGTCCTGGCGGAACTCGGCATGGTCCAGCCGGGTCAGCCGCAGCGTGTCGCCGTCGAGCCGGGCCCGCAGTCGACCGTAACGGCGCAACCGGTAGCGGCCGCCGTCCAGCAGGGCCGTGTCGGGCGCGAGGTCGTCCCAGGTGGACGCGAGCGCGGCCATAGCCTCCCGCGTGGGCGGGTCGGGAAAGGCCGCCGCCTCGATGTGCACGAAGCCGCGCCGCCGCAGCCGCCCGACCGCGTCGGCCACCGGCCGGCTGGTGAGGTCCACGCGCCCCGCCATACGCGCAAGTATGGCCGACGCCCGCCACCGGGCCGGACGAAACCGGCCGACCTCACGACGCCGTCGGGACCAGCGTGATGATGACCGGGTTCTCGCCGCCGTGCGGACGCATCTGCGGGCCGTACTTGGCCTGGAACAGGTCCATGACCCGCCGGAACGTCGACGCCTCCAGCTCGTCGGCCTCGTCCAGCGCGAAGCTGCCCGGCATCGGGCGCCCGTCGTCGACGCGGGCCCGCAGGCCGCCGATCGGGTACCGGGTAATGAGCTTGAGCAGGCTCGAACCGCTGACATAGTGCACGCCGTCGAGCCGGACGTAGCGCACCTGGCACGGGCCGAGGTCGGCGCCGTCGTGGTGCACCCGCAACCGGATCCCGGTGACCGTGGCCAGGTCGACCGTGGTCGGCGCCGACCACAGCTCGTCGAAGCGGCCCTGGACGAACTCCCCGATGGGGGTGTTCATGAGGGTCTCGATCTGCTGGGCGTCGTAGGTGCTCTGGTCGATCGGGAAGAACGCGATGAACGCGCGGTTGTCACACCGGTACATCTGCACCGACGGCGACGCGTCGTAGAGCCGCACCCGCAGTCGCGAACGCATGTCATCGTTCAGCTCGGCCCGCAGGCGGGCTAGGCGGTACAGGTTGCCCATGATGGCCAGCGGCACGTCGCGCTGGCGCAGCTCCTTGCCGCGCAGCAGCGCGCCCTCCGAGTCCGGGTCGAGCAGCAGGATGCGTACCACCGCCTGGTTACTCAGCGCCGTCCGCAGCGATGCGACGAACCGGTCCCGGTACGGGTCCTCGAGCAGCCCGGTCCAGGTCTCCAGGATCGCCACCCGTTCCCGCCCGCGCGATATCGTCTCGACCAGCGCGCCCGGGTCGAGCCGGGCGTGTTCCACGATGCTGGCCGTCTGCAGGTCCTTGAACAGAGGGTTGAGCACGATGTAGGTGGCCAGCGTGATGGCCAGACCGATGCCCACGTCGACCCACAGCTCGGGCAGGAACGCCTGGCGGTCGGGCGTCGTCCGCCAGGCCAGGACGATCATGGCCAGGCAGCCGGCGGCGAGGATGGCGACCACCGCGGTCTGGCGCTTGTTGCGCCGCAGCGCGTTGGCCGTGCGTACCCACCACAGCCTCGTCATACGTCGGCTCCCCATTCCGGCGTCCCGTGGCTCCCGATGGTGGGCGCCGTAAGCCGACGAGCTTGCGAGCGGCGCCACGTAACCCTGTCAGTGATACCAACCGGCGGGGCCGTTCCACAACCGCCGGAGCGGCGGGGAGCTGGCCGTCTCCCCGCCGCCCGGGCGCGTCGCCGTGCCGTTACGGCCCGAAGGCCTTCACCTCCAGCAGGCCGACCGAGAAGTTCGTCGCGCTCTGCAGCAGGACCCGCAGCCGGGTCGTGCTGACCGCCGTGAACGTGACCTGGTTGTACTGGTTGCCCACGACCGGATAGCCGCTGGCTCCGGGGACGTCGACGTACGCGCTGCCGTTCCAGTACTGCAGCCGCCACGACGCCGGCAGGTCGATGCCCTGGTTGTCGTCGAAGAAGTACACCTGGGCCCGGTTGAGCGTGACCGCCGACGACCAGGTGAGCTCGGCCCACTGCTGGCCCTGGTTGGGCCAGGTGCCCCAGCGGGGGTTGACCGTGTCGTTCGACGACGGCGGGTCGATGTTGTCGTTGATGGCGAGCACCGACTCCCACGCCGAGGTGAACGACGCCGACGGCGTGGCCGACGGAGCCAGGTTGCCGGTCGGCGGCGGTGGGTCGATGACGCCGCCCCGGTTGTAGACCTTGACCTCGGTGAGGCCGCTCTTGGCCCCCGAGGCGTTGGTCATGAGCACCCGCATCTGTTGCGCGCTCACGGCCGGGAACCGCACCACGTTGAAGTTGGCCCGCGGCGAGGCCGGTGTCTTCGTCTGGCTCGCCACCGTCGTCCAGGTCGACCCGTTGAGGACCTGGATGTTGTACGTCGAGGGGGCCCGGTACGTGCCGCTGGCCGGACGGGTGTCCCGGAAGTACACCCGCACCTCGTCGAACGTGCGCGACTGTCCAAAGTTGAGCGCGTACCAGTCCTGCGCGTTCGGCGAGCCGCCCGCGCCCCAGAACGGTTCGTTGATGGGGAAGCCGTCGATCGCGCCGGCCAGGTTGGTGCCGGAGCCGGTGAACGACGCCGACGCCGAGGCGCCCGAGGCCAGGTTGGTCAGGTTGGCCGTGATGTCCACGCCCGCCTTGGACATGATGTCGGTCAGCCGGGCGTTGTTGTGGACGACCTGCGTCGGTGCCTGCCGGCCCGACATCGCCGTGCTGAAGGCGACCGTGCCCGACGTGCTGACCGCGCCCGTGTCGGGGTTGTAGGTGAACGGCACGAGCTGGTTGACGGTGGCGACCCGGGTGCCGTTGAGGAAGATGGAGTACCCCTGCGGCACTCCGCTGTAGCGAGTGACGCCGTCGTTCGGGTCGTCCCAGACGATGCTCAGGTCGCTGTTGCGGTACCGCAGGTTGTTGACCGCGAAGTGCGACCAGCCGATGTTGATCGGCGACAGCTCGACCTGGTTGTCGTTGCGCGGCCGCAGGCCGGCCACGTCCTCGACGATGGTCCAGTTGCTGCTGCCGAGGATGTTGTGGTGGATCCACGACCGGTACGTGATGGAGCTGCCGTTCCAGTTGGCCCAGAACTCGTTGGCGTCCGGCCACTGCGTGTTGCCACCGACGTACTGCGCCCAGGCGTTCCAGTAGAGCAGCTTCTTGTACCACTCGGTGTTCATCCACTGGTTGGGGTAGTTGCGCAGGACGGCCGACAGCAGTCTGAACTGGACGGTCGAGTTGATGGTGGAGAAGTTGTTGCTCCCGGTGCCCGAGGCCGCCTTGTCCCGCTGGTTGGCGGTGTAGAACGGGAAGATCGGGTACTCGGCCGGGTCGTCGAACAACCGCAGCGCCTGGCGGTACGTCGTGTTGCTGGTCGGCACCGCGCCGGTGGAGAACACGTAGTAGTTGTTGATCTCCTTCCACGGGTCGAACTCGTTGGTCGCGGAGTGCCGGTGCTCGAACAGCTGCCGGTTCGGGTTCCAGAGCACGCTCATCAGTCCATTTTGGATCTGCGTGGCCAGCGTGTTCATCTCGTTGGCCTTCGTCGTGTTCCCGATCGCGGCGTAGGCCTGGGCCGCCGCCCGGGCTCCGCTGTACTGGTAGGCGCCCTCGGCCCGGTCCAGCCAGCCCGAGCGCCAGTGGAACGACACCGCGTCGGCGTCGTTGCCGGTCAGCGCGCCCCAGTCGTACTCGATCACCCGGTCGCCGTCGTGGTCGTAGAACGCGAGCTGACCCTTGACGTCCTGCTCGGCGTACCGGGCCAGGTTGGCCGCGATGCCCGGCTGTCCACCGTGGATCTGGTAGCTCCGCCAGGCCGCCTCGGCGATGTACTGGGTGTAGCTGTTGGACCAGTTGGCCGGGTCACCGGGGTTGTCCAGGAACCGTCCGTTCTTGGAGACCTGCCCGACCGAGAGCCACGGGCCGAACCCGTAGATGGGGTTGCGTAGGTACTTGAGATCGTCGATGTGCATCGGCTGGGTCAGCACGATCGCGTTGTTGTACCCGAGCACGCCCTCCAGCGACGTCGGGAACTGGAACGTCTGGCCGGGGATGTCGGCGTCGAGGTGGTTGAACCGCATCAGCCACCAGCGGTAGTAGATGTTCTTCTTGATGGCCAGCTCGGGCACGTCGATGTACGGGACGTTCTCGGCCCACCAGCGGTTGTAGTCGCGCACGTGGGTCTGGAACGCCGTCGTGTTGGTCATGCCGCGGTACGAGTTGTACTCGGTCAGCGAATCGGGAAGCTCGTTCGTGACGAACCCCATGACCACCTTGGCCGTCACCGTGGCGCCGGCGCCCACCGTGACCGAGCGGTTGAGCCCGCCGCTGGAGACCGTGAAGCCGTCACCGGACAGCCGCGGGAACAGCGTGGTGAGGTTGTTGTACGAGTTGACCTGGCCGGTCAGCTCGCTCCCGCTGCCGCTGGTGGCGTACGGGGACGTGGCCCGCAACTGCAGCGTCGACGACGCGGTGCCGGTGTTGGTGATGGACAGGTTGGTCACGGCCACGTTGTTGTTCGTGATGAACTTCGTGACGTTGACCCGGATCGAGCCGCTCGTGTGCACGCTGCGCCAGTGGCTCGGCGCCTGCCAGCGCTGGCTCGCCTGCTCGGTGAACGTGCCCGGCGTGATGGCGACCGAGTACGCGTTGGCGTTGCTGATGCTCTCGTAGTACGCCACGCGCCCGCCGAAGCCGATGACCGACGGCGTATGCACCTTCATGAACAGCGCGCGCCCGCGCGTCATCAGGATGCCGCCGTCCGCATCGGACGGATCACTGCCGGGGCGGGCCAGCAGGCGGTCCATCCAGAAGTCCGTCCCCCCGCTCTCCGCGTTGAAGATGGCCTGCATCATGTTGCCCGTGGTGTATCCCACCGGTGGCTGGGGTATCGCCGGGCCGTTGAACGTGGGATAGCCGATCGTCTGGGCCGCGGAGGCCGAGGTGTGTGGGACGAGCAGCGCGCTCGCCGTGAGGACTGTTGCCAACGCCAATGCCAGGCGCCTGCGCCGGGTTCGCGCGAGGGTCGACATCGCGCCACCTCCCTGGGTGTAGGGGAGTAGGGGGACGGGGCTGAACGGGCTGGTGGGACGGGCTGCTCGCGGGACGTTTCCGACCATCCTGTTCGATATTTCGAATCGGATACAGGTGGTCGAACTGATAATCGAGTGACGGTCGTCGACTTGTCAATGAAACGGGCCTGTAAGGGCAGGACCGGCGTGGATCGACGCGGGCCCTGGCGCCGGATGACTATGGTGGACGCCATGACCGAGGTTCCGAACCAGTACGAGCTGGGCGAAATGGGCATGAGCCCCGAGGAGGCCCCTTCCGAGGGCGTCGTCGGCGCCTACGACCGCGACGGCGACGGGCGCGTCGACATGATCGCGTACGACCAGAACGGCGACGGCGTGGCCGACAAGATCGTCCTCGACAGCGACGGCGACGGGGTGGCCGACACCCTGATGCTCGACCGCGACCGGGACGGCCGGATCGACTTCGTCGGCGTCGACAACAACGCCGACGGCGACCTGGACGTGGCCGCCACCGACACCGACCGCGACGGCACCCTCGACACCGTCCGCCGCTCCGCCGAGTCCTGACGCCTCCCGTCGACTCCTCGTCGCCCGCGATCATGGACTAAACGTCACCAAAGGCCGCCGATCATGACGGTAACTTCATGATCGGCGGGGAATTGGGCGGCGGGCCGCGCACTGCTCGGTACCCACGGGCGGGCATGATTGGAGCGTCGGCAGGACCTGGGAGGACCTCGTGAGTGGTGGGGGCGGCGTGCTCCAGGGGGGTGGGCCCGAAGGGCTGGGGGGCGGGGACTTGGTGGTGGCGGTCGACGGACCGTCCGGGTCGGGCAAGTCCACGGTCTCCCGGCGGCTCGCCCAGGCGCTCGGTACGCGTTACCTCGACACGGGGGCGATGTACCGGGCCGTGACGTGGGCGGTGTTGCGGGCCGACGTGGATCCGGCCGATACGGACACGGTCACGAAGATCGCCGTCGAGGCCGAACTCGCGGTCGGGACGGACCCGGCCGACCCGCACATCGCGATCAACGGACTGAACGTGGACCGCGTCATTCGCGGGTCGGACGTGACCGGCGCCGTGTCGGCCGTGTCGGCCGTGCCCGGCGTACGGCAGACGCTCGTCGCCCGGCAACGGGAGATCATCGCGCGGGCGCGGTCGGGCGCCGGGATCGTGGTGGAGGGCCGCGACATCGGTACGGTCGTCGCTCCGGAGGCCGACCTCAAGGTCTACCTGACGGCCACGGCCAACGAGCGGGCCCGGCGGCGCAGCACCGAGCACGCGGTCGACCTGCACACGACGGCCGCCGACCTGGAACGGCGCGACCGCCTCGACTCGACCCGCGCGGCCGATCCGCTGGCCCAGGCCCCCGACGCGGTCGTGCTGGACTCCACCGAGCTCGGCGTGGACGAGGTCGTAAGCCGCCTGGTCGCCATGGTGCGGGAGCGTCGCCACGGATGACCGACGAGTGGACGCTCGACCCCACGGGCGATGGCGATGAGTCGTGGGTCGAGTTGGAGGAGGAGCCGGCCGAGGACGATCAGCCGACCGGTCCGGTACCCGTCGTGGCCGTGGTCGGCCGCCCGAACGTGGGCAAGTCGACGCTGGTGAACCGGTTCCTCGGGCGCCGGCAGGCGGTGGTGGAGGACGTACCGGGCGTGACCCGGGACCGCGTCGCGTACGACGCCCAGTGGTCGGGGCGCCGGTTCACGGTCGTCGACACCGGTGGCTGGATGCCCGACGCCCGCGACCGGGCGGCCGCCATCGCGGCGCAGGCCGAGATCGCCGCCCAGACCGCGGATGTGGTCCTCTTCGTGGTGGACGCGACGGTCGGCGCCCTGGACGAGGACGAGGCGGCGGTCCGCATGCTCCGCCGTACCCACAAACCCGTGATCCTGGTCGCCAACAAGGTCGACAACCAGCAGCAGGAACTCGAGGCGGCCGGCCTCTGGTCGCTCGGGCTCGGCGAGCCGTACCCGGTCTCGGCCCTGCACGGGCGGGGCTCCGGCGATCTGCTCGACGCCGTCCTCGCCGCCCTCCCGGACTCGCCGCCCGACACGGAGGCCCGGCCGGGCGGGCCCCGACGGGTCGCGCTGGTCGGCAAGCCCAACGTGGGCAAGTCGAGCCTGCTCAACCGGCTGGCCCGGGAGGAGCGGGCGGTCGTCGACCCGGTGGCCGGCACGACCGTCGACCCCGTCGACAGTCTGGTGGGCATCGGCGGCGAGACCTGGCTGCTCGTCGACACGGCCGGGCTGCGCCGCAAGGTGGGCACGGCCAGCGGTACGGAGTACTACGCCAGCCTGCGCACCGCCGGCGCCATCGAGGGGGCCGAGGTCGCGGTCGTCCTGCTCGACGCCAGCGAACCGATCAGCGAACAGGACCAACGCGTGCTCGGCATGGTGACCGAGGCCGGCCGCGCGCTGGTGATCGCGTTCAACAAGTGGGATCTGGTCGACGACGACCGCCGCCACTTCCTGGAGAAGGAGGTCGAGCGCGAGCTGCGCCGGATCCCCTGGGCCATCCGGGTCAACATCTCGGCCCGCACCGGCCGGGCGGTCGAGAAGCTGGCCCCGGCGCTTCGGCGGGCGCTGGCCAGCTGGGAGCAGCGGGTGCCGACCGGGCAGCTGAACCAATGGCTCACCGCGCTGGTGCGCGCGACCCCCCATCACGTGCGGGGGGGCCGGGCGCCGCGGATCCTCTTCGCCACGCAGGCCGGCACCCGTCCGCCGCGTTTCGCGCTGTTCACGACGGGCCCGCTGGACGCGTCGTACGTCCGGTTCATCGAGCGCAAGCTACGCGAGGAGTTCGGCTTCGAGGGCTCCCCGGTGTCGATTTCGGTACGCCCGCGCAAGCGCCACGAGGAACGGTCGGGTGGCCGATAGGCGATGCGTCGCGGTCTTCGCTACAGTGGCGGCGTGCATTCAGGTCTCGTCGAGGTGGAGCGCGCGGTCGGCGCGCGGTGTTGTTGTCGCTGACACCACCGCCCCATCCGATCCGCGCGCCGAGCGGTGCGCCCCGAGGCTCGAAGGAACTCCCATGGCGGTCACCGTCGTCGAGACCGTGCTGCTCAGTGTCAATCCCGCCGGCCGGTTGGCCTTCCGCGTGCTGGCGCGGCGCCTGCCGCGCGGCACCCATCCCGACGCGCTGGCCCGCCGGCTGGCCGGTCTCGGCCCGGATGACGGCGGGCTGCTGCACTCCACGTCGTGGCGCTTCGACGCCGGTAATGTTGTCCTGACCTACGCGGCGCTGCCCGACCCGACTCCCGAGGGCGCGACCCCGCTGGACCTGGCGCGTCCCACGCCGTACCCGGTCGATCCGCTCGCTCCCGGGCGGGTCCACCTCACCGCCCACGACATCGCCGTACACGCCTGCCGCCACCTGTCGTTCCTGCGGCGCACCGATCCGCTGGTGGCCTCGGCCGCCCACGGGCGGGCCGAGCTGTGGGAGGCCATCGACCCGTACGAGCCCGGGCTGGCCGGCGCGCTCTCCGCCGGCCGCGCGTCGTGGGGCACTACAGTGCTGACGTGACTCGACCGGGCCGGGGCTCGCGGGCCAAGGCGCTGGCCGACCAGTTCGCCGCGGATCCGCTGGAGACCGTCCTGCACATCCTCCGACGGGCGGCGGGGCCGCTGACCGCGGCGGTGATCAAGGAGGAGCTGCTGGCCGGCGGCGTCGCAAGGACCGCGGTGGTGGAGTCCCGGTGGCGGCCGATACGCGAGCAGCTGGCCCGCCACGACAACGTGACCGTGGACAAGGGCCGCTACGCCTGGACCCCGCAGGCGCGCACGGTCTCGCCACTGGAGGCCCTCGACCTCATCGCCCGGCGGGGCGTGTCCGGCGCCCAGAGGACCGAGCTGCTCCAGCTTGTCAGGACGGCGCTGAACGGTCCGTCCGTCGACCCGGTGGCGACCGCCCGGCAGCGGCAGGCCGACATCGACGCCGTCCGTACGCTGGCCGAGCTGGCCAGCGAGGTCGAGGAACTGGTCGTCAACGACGCCAGCCCGAACGCGATGATCCACCGGGTCCGGGCCCGGGTGAAGCGCAGCGGACTGGAGCCGGTCGACCGTGCGGGTGAGGAGACCAGGTTCGATCGGAAGCGACATAAGCCGATCAGTGGGTCGATACGGGACGGTGCGACCGTCGTTGTCGTACGACCCGGGTATGTATGGAAGGCCCCCAACGAGGATCTACTGGTCGTCAGACCCGTTGTCGAGGAATAGGAGCACTGTGGACGGTGTGCGGAGGACGGCGGTTGGATTCGACTTCGGCACCTCGACCACACTGGTCGCCCGGTCCGACGGCGTGGCGCCGATCGGCGCCGAGTCACCCTGGATGCCCTCGCTCGTCGGGTACGGGGACGTGGCCGTCGTGGTGGGCGAGGAGGCGCTGTACCTGCCCGAGGACCAGGTTGTCCGGTCGATCAAGCGCGCCATCACCGAGCAGCGCACCTTCGTACGGGTGGACACGCCGACCGGCATCCAGGACGTCCGCGCCGATGACCTGATCCTGGCCGTCCTGGGCGAGGCCAGGCGACGAGCGTCGGTGCAGGGGCTAGCCATGACCGACGAGCGCGCGCTGCGCCTGGGCTGCCCGGCGATGTGGGACGGAAAGCAGCGCCGCCGGCTGCTGGACGTGGCCCGGCGGGCGGGTCTGCCGGCCACCCTGGCCGGGCTGGTCGACGAGCCGGTGGCGGCGGGCATCGCCTGGCTGGCCGGGTCGGCCGCGTCCGACGCCGCGGCCCGACCCAGCCACCGGTCGGCCGACCCGATCCGGGTGGTCGTGTTCGACATGGGCGGCGGCACGCTCGACATCGCCGTCCTGGACGTGCGGGGCGTCAAGCACCGGGACGTGTCCGTCCTGGCGGCGATCGGGTTGGCCGAGGCGGGCGACACGCTCGACCAGGCGATCGCGGAGGACCTCGAGTACGTGCTGGCGGCGGCGGGGGTGGACGTCGACTCGCTCGCCGATCCGGACCGGGCGCGGGGACGCCTGCGCGACGCCGCGCGCGAGGCGAAGATCGGGCTGTCCACCACCGAGGAGCATCCGCTGGGCCTGCCGCGGCGCGTCTTCGGCAGCACCGACATCTGGTACACCCGCCGCCAGCTCGAGGACGTCTTCGCGCCGCAGATGGATCGGGCCGAGATGTGCGTGTCGGCCGCGCTGCGGGCCGCCCGCCTGACCGGGCTGGCCGCCGGCACGGCGCACGACCTGCTCCGCACGCCGCTCGACGATCTGACCGCCGCGGTCGACGTCGTGGTGCTCTCCGGTGGCATGTGCCAGATCCCGTACGTGACCCAGCGGCTGCGCGAGCTGTTCCCGCCGACGACCACTGTGGAGATTGCGGCGACTCCGCCGGAGAACGCGGTCGTCGTCGGCCTGGCCCGCGCCGGCGCCTTCGGCCGGATCAACATGTACCGGCCGGCGTTCGACATCCTGCTGGAGTGGGACGGCGGCAAGGAGTTCCGCGTCGTGTACGACGCCTACACCCCGCTCGTCGAGTCGTGGCAGATCGCGCAGGGCGGCAGCGAGCTGTGCTATTTCCGCACCGGCCTCGACCTCTCGTTACCGCGCGACGGCCGGGGCCGCCTGCGGGTGGTGTCGCACACCGGGCAGAAGGTCCGGGCCACCCTGGGCGGCAAGAGCATCGACGGTTTCCCGGTCGCGCTGAGCGAGCAGAAGTTCGAGTTCGCCATCTACCCCAACGGTCGCATGCGGCTGACCGACGGCGGTGGAACCCACGAGGGCCACATCGAGAACTGGCACACGATGGAGGCCTGACCCTATCGGCGCGGCGCGCTACCCGGGGGCGTCCAGTTTGGAGCGTACGTCCTCGGCGTCGGGATGGCCGAGGTCGGTGAGGATCGCCAGCGCCTCGCGCCAGGCATCGCCCGCGGCCCGATGGTTTCCCTCGGCCCGGTGCATGTCGCCGAGGTGAATGAACGTGTCGGCCACGTTGTAGTGGTCGACGAGGTCGCGATAGAGGCCGATGGCCCGGTCATAGCATTCGGTGGCCAAGGTGAGGTCGCCGAGGTGGTGGTGGGCCAGGCCGAGGCTGTCCCAGGTGGCGGCCTCACCACTGCGGTCGCCGACCTTCTGCAGGAGAACGAGGGCCTTCTGGCATTCGTCGACGGCCCGGCGGTGCTCGCCGCGGAGGATGTGGAACCAGCCAATCATGTTCAGGGCGAGTGCCTCTCCCCGGCGGTCCTCAGTGGTCTGGAAGAGGGCGACGGCGTGCTCCGCGTGGTGTAACGCCTGGTCGAGCAGGCCCTCGCGCTCGTACCACCGGACGAGGGTCAGATGGGTGTCGGCCTCACCCTGCGTGTCGCCGACCTGGACGTACTGGTGTAGCGCGTGCTGCAGGTGCGTGTGGGCGTCGGCGAGGCGGTCGAGCTGCCGGTAGACCTGGGCGATCCGGCCGTGTGCGTAGGCCTGCGCTCTCGGGTCGGCGAGCCGTTCGGCGGCGTCCAGGGCGACCAGCCAGGCGGCCGCGCGCTCCGGCCAGAGCCCTCGTCGATCCAGGAAGATGTCGATCGCCCAGGCCAGGTGCCAGGCGTGGGCGTGGTGGCCGCGCTCCGCCGCGTACTGAAGGACGGCCAGCAGGACGGCCCGCTCGACGTTCAACCACTCCATCGCCCGTGTACCGTCGCTGACCTCGACGTGAACCTCCGCGGCGGCATCGAGCGGCATCGGTGGCCTGTCGCGATGCGGGTTCAGGAGCCGGTCGGCCTCGTGGGCCGCGTGCACGTAGTGGTCCAGCATCCGGGAGGTGGCCGCTTGGCGTTGCCGGTCGGTCCGGACGAGGTCGGCGGCGTTGACCCGAAGGAGGTCGTGCTGGGTGTACCGGACCGGGCTGTGCTCGGTGAGCAGGCTCGCGCTCACCAGCTCGCGAAGGTGTCGGCGGACCTCGGCGATCGGCGCATCGGCGAGGCTCGCGGCCGCGGCGGCCGAGATGTCCGGCCCGGGGTGCAGCCCGAGCAGCCGGAACAGCCGGGCGGCGGGCGGGCTCAGCGCGCCGTACGACCAGGAGAACGCCGCCCGGACCTGGCTCGTGATGTCGCCCGCGTCCAGCGCGTCAAGGCGCTGGTCGACCTCGCGCAGCTCCTCGGCGATGGCCGACAACGGTAACGGGCCGTGCTGCGCCCGGGCGGCCGCGATCGTCAACGCCAACGGTAGGCGCGCGCACACCGCGATGATCTTCTCCACCGCGTCCGGCTCGGCGGCGACCCGCTCGGCACCCAGCCGGTTGGCCAGCAGTTGCCGTGCCTCTCCGTCCGACAGCACGTCGAGGACCAGGGGGTGCGCGCCCTGCCCGGCCACGAGCGCCGTGAGCTGGTTGCGACTGGTCACCACGACCACCGACGTGACCGTGCCGGGCAGCAGGGGCCGGACCTGCTCGGCGTCGCGGGCATTGTCCAGCACCACCAGCATCCGCCGGCCGGCCATGAGGCTGCGGTACAGCCCGGCCTGCGCGTCCGGGTCCGGTGGGATCCGCTCCGGGGCGACGCCGAGCGAATCTAGGAGGACGCGTACCGCATCGGCCGGTGTCATCACCCGGCCGGCGGGATCAAAGCCGCGCAGGTTGAGGTAGAGCTGCCCGTCCGGGAACCGGGCCCGCACCCGGTGGGCCCAGCGCAGTGCCAGCGCGGTCTTGCCGACGCCGGCCGTGCCCGAGACGGCGGAGATGATGATCGCGGTCGTCTCCGCCGCCGCCTCCTCGAGGATCTCGTTGAGCCGGGCGATGTGCTCGACGCGCCCGGCGAAGCCGCGTACGTCGGCCGGCAACTGCGCCGGCGTTTCCCCGCGCGCCGGGCGGTCCCCGAGTGCCGGGCGGTCCCCGTGCGCCCGCGTTTCCCCGCGCGGCGGGCCGTCCCCGCGCCCCGGCGGCACCTGCCCGCGCAGGATGGCCTGATGCAGCGCCTGCAGCTCGGGCCCGGGCGCGACCCCCAACTCCTCGACCAGCCGGGTCCGCGTGGCCGCGTAGCAGTGGAGGGCCTCGGCCGCCCGCCCGGTCGTTGCCAGGGCCCGCATCAGCACGGCGACCAACGGCTCGGCCAGCGGGTGCTCGTCGAGCCGGTCGCGTACCGGCCCGATCAGGTCGTGGTGGCGGCCGGCGCGCAACTCCGCCTCGGCCCACGACACGGTGGTATCGAGCTGTCGCTCACGCCACCGCTCGCGCGTGCGGGCCGCCCAGTCGCCGGGGACATTCGCCAGGGGTGCGCCGCGCCACAGGTCCAACGCCTGCCGCAGCCGCTGGGCCGGATCCGGCTCGGAGCCGGCGGCGCCGACCAGCCGGCGGAAGCGGTGCCAGTCCACCAGGTCGGTGTCGATGTCGAGCAGGTAGCCGCCCGAACGGTTCAGCAACCTCACCGGCGCGACGCCGTCACCCTCGACGTGTCGCAGCAACTGCCGGATCCGGGAGATGTGCGCGTGCAACGCCCGGCGGGCGCCCTCGATCGGTTGCTCGCCCCAGACCCGGTCGACGAGCGTCGGTACGGTCACGACCCGGCCCGCGTCGACGAGCAGGGCGGCCAGCACCGCCCGCTGCTGCGGTGAACCCGTCTCCAGCTGGCGGCCTCCGGCCCAGACCTCGACCTGGCCCAACAGCCGAAACTCCACCACTGCCTTCCCCCGTAGGCGCGGCCCGCACCGCGGCGGTGGCCCCTATGAAAGTCAACAGCGATCCTACAAGCATTCGATTACGTCATCGGGCGTCGCGTCCGGCGTCAGGCCACGGTCAGCGCGGCCCGCAGGCTGTTCCAGCCGTACTTGGCCTCCCAGACGCCCACGTTGGCCAGGCGGATCGCGTAGGCGGCGTTGACCGGGCCGCCGCCGGCGGCGAGGGCCTTCTGCGTGGCCAGGCCGGCGTTGGGGTCGGGCAGGTTCAGGTACAGCTTGAAGATGCCGACGCGGGCCGGCGCGGTCATGTTGGTGACCAGCTCGATCGTCGCGCCCGGCGCCCAGGCGCGGGTGTCGGCCGGGATCGGGACGACCTGGGTCGTGGTCGCGTCCCGGACGACGAGCTGTACCGGGCGGGCACCGGGAGCGGCGTAGCCGTCGTTGGCGATGGTGATCCGCACCGGCACGATCTGGCCGGGACGCGCGCCGGACGGCAGGGTCGCCTTGACCAGACGCAGGCGGTAGCCGAGCCGGCGGGCCGCCTCGGCCCGGCCGTCGATGCCCCATGAGCCGAGCACGTCGGTGTGGAAGTCCGCGTTGAGGTAGGACCAGTGGTACCTCGCGAGGTCGCCGGCCGCGGTCGGCCATTCCGAGCGCGGCGCGTTGACGGCGCAGCTTTCCCCGCCCATCAGCACCGACCGGGTCTGGTCGGCCAGCCAATCGCGGTCGGCCTCGGTCTGGAAGGTGCCGTAGTCGTCGGCGCTGGCCAGGAAGCAGTCGTTGTGCACGCCGACCCGGGCGGCCCGGGCGTCAGTGGCGTCGGGGAGGATCCGCTGCTTGATGCCGGGGTAGCGCACCTGGACCGGGATGCTCGGTGCGGTGGCGTCGAGCAGGGCGAGCAGCACGGCCCGCCGGGCCGACCAGTCGGCGTCGGACAGCCGCCACGGCGCGTTGGGGTCGCTGGCGAAGTTGTCCGAGTAGTACCACTCACCCCACCGGCCGACGAAGCCGGCCTGCAGGGCCGCGATGACGTCGGCGTTGGCGTTGAGGACCGGAGCCAGCTGGGTGATGTGGGCACGCACCCGCGCCTCCGGTGCGTCGGCCGACGAGCTCTCGGTGTACGCGAAGCGGACGATCAGCTTGACCCCGGCCGCCCGCGCGGCGGCCAGGTCGGCGCGGATCAGGTCGAGGTCGGCGGTCTCGATCGCGTCACGGTCCCGGTAGCCGTCGAGGTAGAAGTACCGGAACACCAGCGTGACGCCGTTCTGCGTCCGCTGCTGCACCAGGGCGGCCACGTCGAGCGGCCGGTGGCCGGTGCGGTCGGCCGTGAAGTGCGTCTCGCTGTACCGGTAGAAGCCGCGCCCGGGGTTGGCGAACGTCTCCGTGGTCGCCAGGTACGCCTTTCGGACCGTCGTGGGCGTGATGGTCGCGGCCGACGCCGCGTTGGCGGGAAGGGCGGTCAGGGCGAACGCGGTCGCGGCGGCGACCAGAAGGATACGACGCATGAGCATGCGGTACTTCTCGGCCGGGCCCGCCTGCCTCTGAGCCGTCGGCGGCGACGGCGACCGAGCCGCACCCCTGCGGCTACGCCCTGGCTCGGCGGTAGAGGATGCCCTCACGCGAGCGCAGCGTCACCGTGGCCGGCGCGGGCGCGCCGTCGACGTCCCAGAGGCCGGACGGCACCGGGAGCCGGATGGGGCCGGTGTGGCGGTTGTTGAGGTTGACCGCCGCCCAGCCCCGGGTGAAGCAGCGGGATCGGCCGTTGCCGTGCCGGCGCACGCCGGAGGTCGGGACGCCGAGGTCCCAGTCGAGTTGGGGAATGTACGGAGTGACGCTGTACATGTCGTGACCGGTGGCGGTGAAGGTCGTGCCGTCCCGGCCACCTCCGAAGATCCAGAAGGCGGCCAGCCCGTACGTGAAGTTGGGATGCTCGTCGCGGCCGTCGGACGCGGTGCGGACGATCGTGATGCCGGGACCGCGCAGGCAGTCCATCTGCGCCAGCGACGTGGGCACGTCGAAATGGTCGTCGCCGGTGTGGGCCAACCACACCTCGTCGAACCCCCCGCCGTACGCGGCGTGGCGTCGCCAACGGCCGGGTTCGCGCCGCGACTCGGCGATGTTCGGGACGAGTATCTTCCCGACCGCGTTGACCGCCCGGCCGGCCTGGCCCACCATCCGGTCGAGGGCGAGGCGCAACTCGGGCAGGCCTCGACCGCCTTCGATGGGAGGTTCAAGGCCGTAGTAGTCGTCGAACACGTCATTGTCGGCCATGACTCCGTCCCATTCAGACGCCGTTAATTCGGCCGTAACGTTGGCGACCCAGCGGCTGCGATACTCGTCACACCAGACGGCCATCTGCCAATGTCCTGGATAGCGACGCCATTCGATCCGCGTCCGTCCGTCGGCGCGGTGCGCGAAGAGATGTTCGCCGAGATCGGTCGCCTCCCGATGACCCAGCCCGGAGGAGTAGATCGGGCCCGGCTCGTAGCTGCGGGTCGAGGACAGGCACTTGTACATCAGCACGACCATGTCCGGCCGCGCCCGCTTCAACGACGCCAGGACGTCCAGTTCCCACGGCTGGAGAATGGCCGACTGATAGTGCTCGATCGCAAAGCGAACCTGCTCGGGCGTCACCGGTCCGCCGTAGCGGATCCATGCGCCGACGTGCCTGCCTTTGCTCACCTCCGCCTCGCTCGTTCCTCGCTCGGACGTCGGCTCACGGGGCGTCGACTCACGGTGCCGGGACATTACGGCGTCTAACGCCGGGACACGCGGTGGGACACGGTCGATGTGGACTCGATGTTCGCGGTCCTGGCCCGGCCGACCGGCCGAGTGGATCGTATTTTTGGTCACTCTCGCGCGCGGGCAGTTTCCTGTCCGGGTCGTTTCCCGTTGGCCACTCCGGTTCGACGGCTCGCCGTTCAGGGGGGAAATGCAATGCGAGTTCGTACGGCGCTGCGGCGCGCCAGGGTGGCCGGACCCATCACGGTATTGCTCGCGCTGACCGCGCTGCTCCCGTTCGCGCCGCCGCCCGTCGCCGCGTCCGGCGTCATCACCGACATCGTGTCCGGCGCGTTGTCGTGGCCGGTCGCGCTGGTCGCCGCCGTGGTCGCGGCGGCCGCGCTCGCGCTGGGACGGCTCATCCCGGCCACCCGCGCCGCGGCCGGGGCCGGCACGCGGCTGGTCCTGCACCTGTGGCCGGTCCTGCTGCTCACCGTCATCTATCCGATCGCCAGCCACCGCATGGCCGGCCACCACGTCGGCGGGGTCGCGCTCACCACGTTCCTGCTCGCCGTGGCGCTGACCGTGCCCTGGCTGATCCAGGGCGCCTGTATGCCGATGTACCGCATCCTCGGCGAGCTGGTCACCTCCGACGATGTCGGCGCGCTGCGGCGCCGGTTCTGCGCCGCGTGGCCGGCGGCGTTCGTCGGCTCGGTGCCGGTTCTGGTGATCGCGGCGGCGCCGCTGGGCCCCGTGCTGGGCTGGTCGCCGACGGCGATCGGTGCCTTCCTCCTGCTGGGCGCGCTCAACGTGCTGTTCGCCCAGGTGCTCGTGCTGGCCAACCTCGGCCCCTCGCGGGTCGGGTGGGCGGTGGCCTGGACCGCGTACTCCCTGCCCGTGCTGGTCGCGCCGACCCGGTGGTACCTGCCGCCGCTGCTCGGCCTGGTCGTCGCGTCGATCGGTCTGGCCCGCCACCTCGGCACCCGACCCGTCCGCCTCTCCGGCCGCGACCTGGCCGGTGATGTCGTCCGCGGCCTGCTGCTCGGCTCGGTCATGTGGGCGGACAAGGTGTTCTACTTCTTCTCCTCGGCCGGCCAGTTCCCGGTGGCCACCGTGTTCCTCGCGCTGCTGCCCGCGGTACTGGCGTACAACTACTACTTCATCTGCATGGCGCCGGTGTTCGACGCCTCCGTGGCGCGCCTGCGCACCGCGATGCAGTCGGAGTCCCTGGGTGCGCTGGGCGACTGCTCGCGCGCGGTCTCCCGGACGGTCACCGCGTCGCTCCGCCGCACCGCGCTCGTCGGGGCCGTCTTCGTCTGCGTCGCGAGCTGGATCCTCGCCGCGGTGGCGCCGGGACAGGTGGCCCTGATCGCGAGCGTGTCCATCGCCTCGTGGCTGTTCGCGATGATCACCGTGGTCTGCTACAAGGTCGACTACGTCGGCGAGCGCCGGCCCGGCCAGGTCGTCGGCATCCTGCACATCGTGGTGTGCGCGGCGGCCTTCCTGCTGCTGCCGCTGGGTGCGACGGCGTACCTGGCCGTGCTCGGCATCGAGGTCCTCGCCCTGGTCGCCGTCGTCGTCGTGTTCCGCCGCGTGTTCCGGGCGCCGGAGTACACAGTGTTCTGGCGCCACGCCCTGGCCTGGTAGCGCATCGCCATTCGTCCGACCTGAAAGGAACCAGAGGAAGCACCCGTGTCCAACTCCACTGATCTGTCCGAGGTGGACGTCGCCATCGTCATGGAGTCGACCTACCCCTACCTCAAGGGAGGCGTATCCGCCGTTGTCCACGACATCGTCACCGAGAATCCCGACCTGACGTTCGGCATCATCCACCTCTCGTGGGACTCGAGCGCCCCGACCGAGGACCTGTACGGCGTGCCGTCGAACGTCACCTGGATCCACACCCTGTACCTGAGCATGCAGGAGCACCGGCACGATTTCATGGCCCTGACGCCCAAGGTGCTCGGCCTGCGCGCCGACGAGCGGGCCGAGCTGGCCGACCGCCTCTTCGACGCCCTGGCCGCCATCCCGAAGGGCGACATGGAGCCGATGTGGGAGCTCTTCGACGAGGGCATCAACCCGCTGACCCGGCGGTACCCGATCTGGGCGCTGCTCGGATCGCGGGAGTTCATGCACGCGCTGCTCGACCGGCTGCCCGGCCTCGGACTCCCGCTGACCGAGTCGTTCTGGCTGATGCGCGAGTTCTTCTCGCTCACCTACGCGCTGCTCAACGACGAGCTGCCGCGGGCCCGGGTCTACCACGCCCACACCACGGGCTACGCCTCGCTGCTGTCCGCCGCGGCGGCCCGGCAGCACGGCAAGGCGTTCCTGCTCACCGAGCACAACCTGTACGTGCGGGACACCGTCAACACACTGCTGGACCGCAACATGGCCCTGCCGGTACGGGGCGATGACTGGCGCGAGTTCGACGTGACTCCGACCGAGCGGGCCTGGATGGCATGGTGGATCGAAATGGGACGGTTCTGCTACCCGAGCGCCGACCACATCACCTACCTGTACCCGGACGCGGTGGCCGAGGCACGCGAGCTTGGCGCTCCGCTCGATGACCGGCTCATCTCGATCGTCCCGAACGGCATGACGGTCAGCAACTTCGAGGGCGCGTACGCCCAACGCCTGCAGGCGATCGAGGAGATGCTGGCCGGAAACGACCGGGTGTGGCGCCTGGCCTACATCGCCCGGGTCGTGCCGATCAAGGGTCTGCTCGAGTTCATCTCGTCGGCCGGGCTCCTGGTCGAGCGGGGCGTGACCAACTGGACCCTGGACGTGCTCGGACCGACCGACCACGTGCCGGCGGGATACCTCAACCGGTGCCTGACCAAGATCGACGAGCTGAACCTCCAGTCGTACTTCACGTTCCGGGGCACCGTGAACGTGCGCGCCGTTCTCGGCGACTACGACCTGCTCGTGCTGCCCAGTTTCAACGAGGGCCAGCCGATGGTGGTCCTTGAGGCGATGACGGCGGCCGTGCCGACCGTCGGCACGCAGGTGGGCGGGATGTCGCAGCTCGTGGCCGAGCGGTTGACCCACGAGACCGGCCGGGTTTGGGACGCCGGCGGTGTGCTGGTCGACCCGGGCAACCTCGTCACCGGGATCGCCGACGCCATCCAGACCGTGCTGGCCGACCTCGACGGGTACCAGCGACTGGCCCGCAACGCCCGGGGGCGCGTGGAGGACTTCTTCCAGCTGCGCGACGCGATGGCGCTGTACAACCGGCTCTACCGGCGACTGGGCAACCTTCCCCCGGCGCCGGCCGCCGGATCGCCGGACCTCCCCGTGGCACCGGCCGTCGGGCGGGCCCGGGTCGGACCGTACCGGGGTCGGGCGCGGATCCCGGTCCGGAGCGTGCCGGCCGCCCGGATCTCGAGTCACGCGGCCATCGGCATCGCCCGGGTGCCTCGCGTGCCCACATCGATGGTTCAATGATCTGTGGATTGGATGCCCCTGGTCGCGACCGTGCTCGGCGCGGCCCTGGCTCTCGGCGGCGCGATGCTGGGTGACGGGCTTCGCTCCCGCACCCAGCGCTACCGCGACCATCGCACCGAGCGTCGGCAGAGCTATCTCGAATTCGTCACCGCCGCCGACGCCGCGACCGGCCGGCTGCGCGTCATCGCCGATCCGGCCGAGGGGGTCACCGAGCTGGTCCGGGAGACCGATCGGGCCATCAGCGAGAGCAAGGTGTACGAGGCCCGCGAGAAGCTGCTGATGAGCGCGAGCCCCTCGGTGATCCGGTCGGCCGAGCGGCTGCTCGACCAGCTCGGCGCCCTGAGGCAGGCCGTCGCCGACGGCGCCCACCGCGACACGGTGCCCTACCACACCGCCTACCACGCCTATGCCGGTGCGCTGTGGCGCCTGCGCCAGAGCGTTCGCGCCGATCTCGGCAACGCCGACCTGGCTCCGGAGGACGTGGGCAAGCGGGACTGGGACACGAGCGAGGCGTGTACGTTCTGCCGCGCCCAGGCCGGCGCGGTGGACGCCGCCTGACCGGATGCGCGACCTGACCCGCCTGCCCAAGGCGCACCTGCACCTGCACCTGACCGGCTCGATGCGGCCGGGCACGCTCCGCGATCTGGCCGGGGCGCACGGCCTCGAGGCGCCGCCCGAGCTGCTGGAGTCCCCGGTGGACCTGTGGACCTCCGGGCGGCGTGACTGGTCGTTCTTCCAGCGGCTGTACGACGCGGCGCGCTCGACCGTGCGGACCCCGGCCGACGTGGACCGGGTCATCCGCGACGCGGCCATCTCGGACCGCGCCGACGGCGGCGTCTGGCTGGAGTTGCAGGTCAATCCGGGTAGCTACGCGACCCGGTTCGGGCTGGGCCTGGACCGGACCGTCGGCCGGCTGGTCGACGCCGGTCGCCGGGCCGCGGACGAGGTCGGTCTCGGTGTCGGGCTGGTGATCGCGACCAGCTGGGGCGCGACGCCGGACGCCGCGCAGGACCTGGCGCGGGTCGCCGCGTCGTTCGCCGGTCGCGGGGTGGTGGGGTTCGGCATCTCCGAGGACGATCGTCGGGGCCGGCCCGGCGACTTCGCCGTCGCGTTCGCGATCGCCCGGGCGGCCGGGCTGCTGGTCGCGCCGCACAGCGGTTTCTACACCGGTCCCGACCACGTCCGTTCCTGCGTACGGGATCTGGGCGCGCGCCGCATCGGTCACGGCCTGTCGGCCGTCGGCGACGCGGACGTGCTCGACCTGCTGGCCCGGGAGCGTGTGGCGTTGGAGATCTGCCCCACGTCCTATCCGGCGCTGGGCATCGTGCCGACGCTGGCCGACGTGCCGCTGCGGCGGCTGTGGGACGCCGGGGTACCGGTCGCGCTGGCCGCCGACGACCCGCTGTTGTTCGGCGTCGGCCTGCTCGGCCAGTACCACATCGCCCGGGACGTGCTCGGGTTCGACGATGGCGAGCTGGCCGAGCTGGCCCGCCAGTCGGTGCTGGCCAGCGCCGCGAGCGCATCCGACCGGGTCGGCTGGTTGGCCGCGATCGACGATTGGATGTCCACTTCGGACAGTTAAGTCGACTGTCCCTTACGCACCTTTCGCCGATATGTGCGGGACGACACGGCCGGGCCGTCGGAAGCGGTTCCCGGGTCGTGGGCGCCGGTCCCGGTACGGTCGACGGATGCGTGCCAGGCGTGCCCCGGACTGGCGGTGACCGCTACCCAGGCCGTGCCGCCCGTCGCGCCCACCACCCCCGTGAAGGGTCGGCGCCGCCGGTCGACCCGGTCGACCCGGGCGATGCTGGCCCGGGCGGCCCAGGCCCAGGTCAGCGCCGAGGAACTGGCCGCGATCCTCCGTTCGGCGCGGACCGAGGTCGTCGAGGCCTTCGAGGCGGCGCGGGAACCGCAGGTGTGGTCCGCGCTCGGCAAGATGTCCATCGAGGCGATCAAGGACATTGTGGACGGTCGGGCTCGCCTCGACGAGCTGCCGGCCCACGGCTACTTCACCGTCGCCGATGTCCTGCGAGCCGATCCGGACCGCCTGGTCCATGTGCCCGGCGTCGGGGAGGGCACGGCCCGCAAGATGCGGGCCGCCGCCGAGCAGCTCCAGCGGGCCACCCGCGACACCGTGCCGTTCCGCATCGAGTTCGACCCGAGCGACCCCCTGGTCACCCGACTGTTGCAGGCGTTGGCCGTCTGGGGTGCGGTGCGCCACGCCGGCGAGACGCACGAGGCGGGGGCCGGCCGCCTGGCCACCGAGCTGGCGGCCCAACGCCCGGCCGCCGCCCCGGCCGGCACCGGTCGGCTGGCCCGCCTGTTTATGGGCGCGCGCCGGCGGGCCCAGGCCGACGAGGCGGCGCAGCGGGTACGGGAACTGCTGCTGGAGGCCGAGTCCAGTGGCCTGCTGGCGGCGGCGGCCGATGTTCGTGCCGTACGCACGCCCACCCCGGCCGAGGTCTGGAAGGACTTCGAGCAGCGCTCGGCCACCTATTACGGCCTGCTCGGCCAGCTCGTACGCCTCGGCGGCGACGTCACCGCGGCCGAGGGCTACCTGTCGGCCGACATCGTGGAGCGGGTCAACGCCCTGCGGCTGGACACGTCGCGGCTGCGGGACAGCCTGCGGCTTCGCGGGTACCAGTCGTTCGGTGCCCGGTTCGCCCTCGTGCAGCGACGGGTCGTCCTCGGCGACGAGATGGGGCTGGGCAAGACGGTCCAGGCCATCGCGACGATGGGTCACCTGGCCGCCAACGGCGCCACCCACTTCCTCGTCGTCTGCCCGGCCAGCGTGCTGATCAACTGGACGCGCGAGATCGCCCGGCACTCGACGCTGCCCGTGATCGCCGTGCACGGCAACGACCGGGCCCGGGCCGCGGCCCGGTGGCGCGACGGCGGCGGCGTGGCCGTGACCACGTTCGGGTCGCTCGACTCCCTCGGGCGGGCGCGAGCCGACGTCCGAGCGAGGGACGAGCGGGGTGGAGGCGAAGCCAGGCCGGCGACGGCGCCACGGCCGGCGCTGCTCGTCGTCGACGAGGCCCACTACGTCAAGAACCCGGACGCCAAGCGGTCGCGGGCGGTCAACCGCATCGCGGCCGATGCGGAGCGGGTCCTGTTCCTCACCGGCACGCCGATGGAGAACCGGATCGACGAGTTCCGCTCGCTGGTCGGCCACCTACGACCGGAGATCGCCGACGGCATGGGTCCCGAGCACACCGTGCTCGGCGTTGAGGCGTTCCGGAGCGCGGTCGCGCCGGTCTACCTGCGCCGCAACCAGGGCGACGTTCTCACCGAGCTGCCGGAGCTCGTGCAGGTCGACGAGTGGGAGGCGTTCGGGCCCGAGGACGGCGCCGCGTACCGGGCCGCGGTGCAAGAGGGCAACTTCATGGCCATGCGCCGCGCCGCCTTCGCGGTGCGCCGGCCGCACGACTCGGCCAAGCTCACCCGGCTGCTGGAAATCGCCCGCGAGGCGATGGCCAATGGCCGCAAGGTTGTCGTCTTCTCCTACTTCCGCGATGTGCTCGCCATCGTGACGGCCGCGTTGGGCGCCGACGCCCGCGGGCCCCTCACCGGCTCGACGTCGACCGCCGAACGCCAGCGCATCGTGGACGCCTTCAGCGCGTCGGCGAACCCGACCGTGCTGGTCTGCCAGATCGAGGCCGGCGGTGTCGGCCTCAACATCCAGGCGGCCTCCGTGGTGATCCTCTGCGAACCGCAGATCAAACCGTCCACAGAGGCCCAGGCCGTGGCCCGGGCTCATCGCATGGGCCAGGTGCGCACCGTCGCGGTGCACCGCCTCCTGATCGCCGACTCGGTCGACCAGCGGATGCTCGAGCTGCTCGACTCGAAGGCCCAGCTCTTCGACTCCTACGTCCGCCACAGCGCGATCGCGGCGGCCGCGCCCGGCGCCGTGGACATCTCCGAGGTGCAACTCGCGCGCATCATCGTGGCGCAGGAGCAGCAGCGGCTGGCCTCCGTACCCCGGCAGGGCCATCGGCGGGTCGCGGCGCCCATCTGGAGTCGTTGATCACCGCGACTCGTCCACCCACGCCTTGATCGTCAACACCTGGCCCGCACTGGGCCGACATCGTCTACTAGTGCTTTGTCACTTTTGTCCAGTTGGTTCGTTAGTCCAGTGTGGACATGCTTCGTGTTGAGCGGCTTCGTGCCCAGTTGCTGGATTTCACTTCCGATGTGTTCGCGTCGTTGACGCGGGCGGGGTGGCGGGAACGGGGTGAGTGTTATCTGCGCGGGCTGATGCTCGATGGCAAGCGCAAGTCGATCCAGCCG